>Ga0209231_1000049_pt1 | contig 88469 bp, 87 predicted proteins | sample Deesub45470m_DNA_FD_188086 | JGI IMG/M metagenome (GOLD analysis project Ga0209231, IMG submission 188086) | Deep subsurface microbial communities from North Pacific Ocean - 450_OLKR46/470m Metagenome (SPAdes) (version 2) | ecosystem: Environmental > Terrestrial > Deep subsurface > Unclassified ...
GTATGCGGTTTCAAAAGCCGGTGCGCGCGGCTACATGCAGGTGATGCCGTTCTGGACCAAAGCCATCGGCACGCGCGACCAGAACCTGTTCCACCTGCGCACCAACCTGCGTTACGGCTGTACCATCCTGCGACACTATCTGGATATCGAAAAAGGCAACTTGTACCGTGCACTGGGGCGTTACAACGGCAGTCTGGGAAAATCCAAATATCCGAACCTGGTCAAATCAGCCTGGCAGAAGCACTGGCAATCGCCGTTCAGCACCCCGCGCCAGGAAGGCTAGATCACTGCTTGCTCTTGATGTAGGACTCGACGCTGCTGCGCGTCAACATGCCTTCCTGATAACTGACCAACTCCCCTTTGGGATCGTAAAGGTAGGATGTGGGCAACACGCTCACCTCGCCCACTTGCGCGGCCTGATCGTAGTCGCTGACCGCCACAGGATATGAGATCGCAAAGCGGTTGACGAACTCGCGCACCGACTTCTCGGTGGAATCGAGCGCGACGCCGATCACCACCAGATCCTTGCGTCGGTGTGCCTCATGCAGTTCGACCAGATCGGGGATCTCTTCCAGACAGGGCGGACACCAGGTCGCCCAGAAGTTCACCAGCACCCATTTCCCCTGATAGTCGGACAGGCGCTGCGGCTTGCCCTTGATGTCCTGAAACACGAAGGGCTGTGCCTGCAGTGGCGCCAGCCAGAAGGCCAGCACCAGTAGCGTCAGCGCCGACCGGAAAGACATCAGTGCCCCGCCTTGTCGCCTTCATCGCCGCTCGCGGCGTGACTTTCGGAAGCATGCGTCCAGTACAAGGCCAATGCCACCAGCGCGATGCTCGCACCCAGATAGACCAGATCCAGCGGCGTCGCGATGTGCATGGTGATCGCCTCTTCGAACAGGGTAACGATCAGGATCATCAGGATCACCTTGGCCAGTTTGGATTTCAGATCGTCCAGGCTGTTGATCACCATGATCTTGCTGGCGGCCTTGCTACCATGTGCCTGGTCGATGTCGCTGATAAACAGCTCATACAGACCCAGCGAGAAGATCAGCATCACCGTTGCCAGCAGATAACCGTCCACCACCTCGACGATATGCGACACGGTGCTGTCATGCAGCGCCTTGCGCGCCTCCTCACTCAGTGAGGAATCGGCATAGTGCAGCGCATGCTGGAACAGATAGATCACGTCGACCGTGGCCATGTAGAAGATAGCGAAGCCCGCCAGCAGACTGCCAATGACCGCGGTCAGCACCACAAAGCGGCTGTTCCACAGTACGCCTTCGAACAGTTGTTCAATGAATTTCATTTCTTCTCTCCTGGTTGATTCATGTAGCGGGATTCAAGCGGCGCGCATTAAAACCGAAAAGCCCGGCGACAGCAACCGTTCAGACCGGGGTTGCCCAGATGTCGCGCAGGGTCTGCTGCGCTGATCCGTGCATGCGCTGTTCCAGCGCGGCGAACCAGGCCGTTATATGTGGATCGGCCGCCTGTTTGGGCATGCCAGATGTATCCAGCAGAAACAGGCGTATCAGCTCGGATACGGTGACATATTCCGGCGCACGCACCATCCCCCACCCCTGCTCGGACAGCTTGCTCACGACCTTCGCATCGCCCAGCTTCTGCAGGATATGCTCGACATCTTCATAGCCGAGTCGCAGCTGGCGCGAAAGACTATGCAGGACTTGGACCTCACCTGTCTTCAGGCCTTCGTCCATGAGTTTGAGCATATGCAGCGCGAAATAAAGCTGAGTCGGCTGATCCTTCCCGAATGAATGTTCGCTACGCCAGTGCGGGATGGCAGAGGAGATGATGGCGCCGAACAGCAGCATCAACCAGGACAGGTATATCCACAGCAGGAATATCGGCAGGCTGGCAAATGCGCCATACACCAGCTTGTAGGACGGAAAATGGGTGATGTAGTAGGCGAACGCCAGATTCATGGATTCGAAGGCGAAAGCCGCGATCACACCACCGATCAGCGCATGCCGGATGGGTACATAGCGATTGGGCACGACGCTGAACAGCAGCGTGAAGGCTGCCGCAGTCAGGATCAGCGGAAACACCTTCAGGATAGAGATGCCGCCAAACGGCACATGCTGTGCATAGCCGGCCGACACGCTGGTCAACCATGAGGTCAAGGACAGGCTGGCGCCGACCAGCAAGGGCGCGAGGGTGATGACCGCCCAGTAAACCAAGATACGTTGCACCAGCTTGCGCTGTCTGGATACGCGATAGATACGATGGAATGCGTTGTCTATGGTCATCATCATCATCATCGCGGCTATGCCGAGGAATACGATGCCCACCGCCGTCAATCTGGAGGCGCTTTGCGCGAATTGTTCCACGTAGCGCGTGATCATCCGGCCCCCCGTCTCGGGCAGCATGTTGGACAGCACATAAGACTTGATCGCGCTCGACATGTCGGAAAAGACGGGGAAGGCGGCGAACACCGTCAGCATGATGGTGATCAAAGGCACCAGTGACAGCAAGGTGGTGAAAGTCAGGCTGGCCGCCATCTCCATGCAGCGGTCATCACGCAGGCGCACGGAGACAAAGCGCAAGAAACGCAACGCGTCCAGCACATCCTGTTTTAGACGTTCCATATTCCAACCCGACTCAATACAATGCGCCCATGATAACCGACAAAATCACTCCGCATGACCACGGCCGCACGGCACGCCAGTTACTGCGTGCCCACCGCTACGGCGCACTGGGCACGCTATCGAAAAAGTTCGACGGCCATCCCTTCACATCCATCACGCCTTACATGGTCGATCACGATGGCAGCCTGCTGATCCTGATCAGCGGATTGGCGGAACACACCAAGAACATCCTGAACGATTCTCGTGTCAGCCTGATCACCCACAATCAGGATGACCCGCACATCCAGACGCAGGGAAGAGTCACCGTAGTCGGCCATGCCGTGTTCCAGCCCGACAGAGAACGTTGCGGCAAGCGCTACCTGCGCTACTTCCCAGAAGCGCAGACCTACTTCGACATGGCCGACTTCAACTTCTACCGCATCACCCCGCTGGCGATCCGCTACATCGGCGGCTTCGGCGACATACACTGGGTCAAGACCGAGAACTATCTGGTGCCGCGCCATGCATTGATGGAAGAGGAAGATTTGCTGCTTGCCGAGTCGAACACCCGAACAGCAGGATCGACCACACAATGGCTAGGAGTGGATTGCGATGGTTACGATCTGAAGATAGACGGCAAGACGCAGCGCCATGCGTTCAAGGGAGTCGCCCTGACCGCAGCGGAAGCCCGCACAGCCATTGCGGACGGCGCAAGCTAGCCGCGCACACCTTTCAACTCCAGTGGCTGCGGTTCGCTGGCAGGCATTTTCTCCGGAGAAGGAAGGTCAACCCCCCGCTTTTCCGCATGCACTTTCGAACCCGATTCAGGACGGCTCTCGATAAAGTGCACCGCCTTACCTTTGCTGACTTTCTCAGGCTTTGGACTGGAGACTTTCTCGGCAAGCGGCACCGCCCCTGCTGTTGTAGCAGCAAAAGCCAGCGCCACCCCAAACATCAGGATCAGGCACCAGCTCTGCTTGCTCGCCTCAGTCATGTATCTCAGACCTGCGGATGCGCCCGCTCAGTACCGGTATGCAGCTTGTTCAGCGCATTCAGATAGGCCTTGGCCGAAGCGGTCACGATGTCGGTATCCGCACCCTGCCCGTTCACCACGCGCCCGCCCTTGGCCAGACGCACGGTCACTTCGCCCTGCGCATCGGTGCCGCTGGTGATGTTATTCACCGAATAAAGCAGCAGCTCGGTGCCGCTCTTGGCGATCTGCTCGATGGCTTTGAATATCGCATCCACCGGACCGCCGCCTTGTGCATCGGCATGCGCCTCCTTGCCCCCGATGTTCAACACCACGCGTGCCACTGGCAGCACCCCGGTCTCCGAATGGGCCCCCATCGCCACCAGTCGGAAATGTTCGCTCACCTGCGTCACTTCCTCGTCGCTCACCAGCGCCTGGATGTCCTCGTCGAAGATCTCGCTCTTGCGGTCGGCCAGCTCCTTGAAACGTGCGAACGCGGCATTCAATGCATCCTCGCTCTCCAGCACGATACCCAGTTCCTGCAAACGGGTACGGAAGGCGTTGCGCCCGGACAACTTGCCCAAAGTCAGCTTGTTCGTGCTCCAGCCCACGTCTTCGGCGCGCATGATCTCGTAGGTCTCGCGATGTTTCAGCACACCATCCTGATGGATACCCGACTCGTGCGCGAACGCATTGGCTCCGACGATTGCCTTGTTAGGCTGCACCGGATAACCGGTGATGCTGGACACCAGCTTGGAGGTCGGCACGATCTGCGTGGCGTCGATACGGCAATCGCAGGGAAACACATCGCGACGTGTGCGCACTGCCATCACGATCTCCTCCAGCGACGCATTGCCCGCGCGCTCGCCCAGACCGTTGATGGTGCACTCCACCTGGCGAGCACCGTTCATCACAGCGGAAAGCGAGTTGGCGGAAGCCATGCCAAGGTCGTTATGGCAATGGGTGGACCAGATCACCTTGTCGCTGTTCGGCACACGTGCGATCAGATCCTTGAAACGCTCGCCCCACAAAGCGGGGATGCTGTAACCCACTGTGTCAGGCACGTTCAGTGTCTTCGCGCCCGCCTGGATCACCGCGTCGAACACGCGTATCAGGAAGTCCATCTCGGAGCGCACCGCGTCCTCGGCCGAGAACTCCACATCATCGGTGTATTCCAGCGCCCACTTCACCGCCTGCACCGCGCGCTCCACCACCTGATCCTCGGTCATGCGCAGCTTGTGCTGCATGTGGATGGGCGAGGTGGCGATGAAGGTGTGGATACGCCCCCGTTTGGCCGGCTTGATCGCCTCCCCTGCCGCACGCACATCCTTCTCGTTGGCACGCGCCAGCGAACAGACAGTGGAATCCTTGATGACCTCGGCGATGGATCGGATCGCGTCGAAATCGCCCGGACTAGCCGCCGCGAAACCGGCCTCGATCACATCCACGCCCAGCTTCTCCAGCTGGCGCGCGATGCGCAACTTCTCTTCTTTGGTCATTGATGCGCCCGGGCTCTGCTCGCCGTCGCGCAAGGTGGTGTCGAATATGATTAATTTGTCAGTCATGATCTGGTGCTCCATCGCAATTGTTCATCCACGGCTCACGCCAACCGAGCCGCCTGCTTTGATACGTGTGGGGTAAGGTTCAGTATGCGCGCGAGCGCAGCTTCAGCGCTGCCAGCAGGCTGAAGGTGGAATGCAAAAGCGATATGTGGCGGGAGAAATGCATGGCCCGCAATATAGCGGCTTTTATTGGGGGCCGCAACCGAGCTTATTTGAACTGCAGCAGCAATATCGCCCACTGCTGCGGCCACTGCTCCATCGGCAGGCGCTTGTAGCCGCTCTTGCCGAACTGCTGCCAGCGGCCGACCACATAGCACAGCAGCAGGTTGGCATGCGCCCCGACATCGGCATCTGCGGACAATCTGCCCTGCGTGGAGGCGATGCGCAGCGATTGCTTGAGCGTGGTCTCGACGCGATCCAGGAACTGGTTGATACGCAGTTGCAAGCGCTCATCCTCGTTCACCAGCGCATCGCCGATCAGCACGCGCGTCATGCCTCGGTTCTTCTGCGCGAAGCCGAGCAGCAGCGCAAGGATGCCCTCCACCTGCCGCAACCCGTCCTGCTCTTCCGTGACGATCTTGTTGATGAGACCGAACACGGTCTGCTCGATGAATTCGATCAGCCCTTCATACATCTGCGCCTTGCTGGCGAAGTGACGGTACAGCGCCGCCTCGGACAGTTGCAATCGCCCCGCCAGGGCGGCAGTGGTGATCTTCTCGCCTTTGGGTTGTTCCAGCATCTCCGCGATGGTTTGCAGGATCTGTAGCTTTCTTTCACCCGTTTGCTTGGTCGCCATAATTTTTCCTTTCTTAAAGACGGTTCATCATGCGCGGCAATTCCAGCACACCGCTTATCTTCACGTCCACAAAGCGCGGCGTGCGCGGCGCACGGCTCACCCATACGGTGTGCATGCCCAGTTGTTTTGCGGTCCGCAGGTTCTCCGCGCTGTCTTCCACCATCACACACTGCGCGGCCTGCAGCTTGTGCTTGCGCAACAAGTGACGGAACCCTGCCGCTTCCGGCTTGGGACGGTAACGCGCGCTCTCGATGGCGAACACATCATCGAACAGGTCATCCACCTGCATCAGCTTCAGCACCGCCCGCGCATAGTGTGCGGGGGCATTCGAATAGACCAGCTTGCGTCCCGGCAAACGTTTCAACACCCAGCGCAAACGCGGCTCGCGCAGCACCATCTCGGGCAGTTTGGGGAACTGGTGGGTATGCCACAGGAAATGGTCCGGATCGGTGCCGTGATGTTTCATCAGGCCGGTCAGCGTCGCACCATAGCGTTGCCAGTAATCGACGCGCAGATCGTTCGCCGCTTTCGCACTCAACTTCAAGTGCTCCTGCAAGTAGGCCGTCATGCTGCGATTGATGTGCGGAAAGATATGCGGCGCCGCGTTGTGCAACGTATTGTCGAGATCGAAGACCCAAACGCGCTCGTTCACTTGCTCTTGATCAGCGTGCCGACGCCTTCGTCGGTCAGGATCTCCAGCAACAGCGCATGGGCCACCCGTCCGTCGATGATGTGCACTGCCTTCACGCCGCTGCGCGCCGCATCCAGCGCGGAGCCGATCTTGGGCAGCATGCCGCCGGACAAAGTCCCGTCCGCCACCAAGTCATCTACCAGTTTTGGCGTCAAACCGGTGAGCAGCTTGCCGTCCTTGTCCAGCACACCGGGCGTGTTGGTCATCAGCACCAGTTTTTCGGCACGCAAAACTTCGGCCAGCTTACCCGCCACCAGATCGGCGTTGATGTTGAGCGTCTCGCCGTCCGGTGCCACGCCGATGGGCGCGATCACGGGGATGAAATCGCCGGAATCGAGGAAGGTGATGATGGACGGATCGATCTTGCTGATCTCGCCGACCAGACCGATGTCCAGCATCTTGCCAGGTTCGTCGTTGCTCTCCAGCATCATCTTGTCGGCGCGGATGAACGCGCCGTCCTGTCCGGTCAGGCCGACTGCCTTGCCGCCGTAACGGTTGATGAGATTGACGATGTCCTTGTTGACCTTGCCCAGCACCATCTCAACCACGTCCATGGTCTCGTCATCAGTGACGCGCATGCCCTGGATGAACTCGCCCTTCTTGCCCACTTTTTGCAACAGGTCGTTGATCTGCGGCCCCCCGCCGTGCACCACCACAGGGTTCATGCCGACCAGTTTGAGCAGCACCACATCACGCGCGAACCCTTCCTGCAACTTGGGGTCGGTCATGGCGTTGCCACCGTACTTGATGACGATGGTCTTGTCGAAGAAACGCTGGATATAGGGCAGCGCTTCGGACAGGGTGTGGGCTTTTTGCGCAGCGGTGGCAGCAGTTAATGGCATAGCGACTCCTGAAGAAATTGCCGCGAATTCTACTCCAGACAGAATGAAAACGGGCGGCAAAGCGCCGCCCGTATGCATGTTGATGAGGAAGTGATTACTGGATGACCAGCTTCTTCGCGCTGACCGCCACCTTCTTCGGCAGCGTCAATTCCAGCACGCCGTCCTGATATTTTGCCTGAGCAGCGTTCTCATCCACATCCTGCCCCAGCGTGAAAGCGCGTGACACACTGCCGTAGTAGCGCTCGCTACGCAGCACTTTTTCACCTTCCTTCACTTCTTTCTCATTTTTGACCTCTGCACTGATCGACACCTGATTGCCGTCGATATGCACATGGATGTCATCCTTCTTCACGCCGGGTATCTCGGCATGCACCTTGTAAGCCTTGTCGTCCTCGCTGACATCCATCCTGATCTGCACCTCCTGCTGTCCTTCCAGGCGCACAGGCTGCATAAAGAACCCCCGGAACAGGTCGTCCAGGGCATCGCGGGTCGGGTTGTATCTGCTGATGTTGGCCATTTCGTTCTCCTTGAGTTGCGTTCACAGACTGGCGGGAACCTCCGCCTGTTTGCAATCTATGGTCGACAAGGAGAATTTCAAGGGCATTAAAAAGGCGGCTCGCAGCCGCCTTTTTAATGTGCAACGATGGGTGCTACTGGTGATCCATCACTGCCGGATCGTTGTAGTGCTTGTAGCTCAGCTCCAATGCACGTACCGCTGCTTGCACTTCGACATCCCGCGTCTTGCCGCCTATCTTGAGGGACAAGGTCACTGGCACCTTGTCGCCGACATTAAGGGGCTGCTTCAGCCCGGTCAGCATCAGATACAAGCCGCGCTCGCCGAACAGCGTGTTGCTATGACCGGCCAGCTTCAGGTCGCGCAATGTGCGTTGCTGCATCTTGCCGCTGCGTTTCATGACGTGGCGTATCTCCCCGGACGCTGCCAGCGGACTGCTGACACCCAGCAGTGTCGCATCCCTGGTCACGTACAGATTTAGTTGCACGGTGGCGGCTGTCTGCCCCGGTACGCTCTCGCGCATCCAGACCTTGTCCACCAGCACATCGCTGGCCGCATAAGTTTGCGGCGCAAAGAGCAAACTCAGGATAAGGAACAGGGTTCTGCGCATGCCGCCCTCCGCGATCAATGCTGCATATGTTTATGCATGTTACCCATGTCGTGTCCGCCAACTGCGGGCATGTCGTGCATGGGCTTGCTTGCACTGGCGTTCAAGGCCTTGGCTGGGGCTTTGAACTTCACTGTTTTGATCTTCCCGTCCTTGTAGCGCAGGGAGAGTGCCAGCTGGATCTGCTGGCCTTCCTTGATCTGCTGCTTCAAGCCGATCAACATCAGATGATATCCAGCCGCGCCAAGATCGACCGCCGAGCCTGCCGGCAGATCGATAGCTTCGACCTGGCGCATCTTCATCATGCCACCCTCGTGTACCATGCTGTGCAGTTCGGCTGTCTGTGCACAATCACATGTGACACCTACCAGTTGCGCCGCCTGCTGGCTGGTGATGACAGCTTGCACCATCGCGCTGTCCTGCCCCGGTGCCGTGGCACGCGTCCATGCATGGGAAACCTGCACATCAGCCGCTTGCGCAGCAAAAGACAGACCGAACAACACTGCAAAAAGAACCTTACGCATTTGATACTCCTTGTAAATGAGGCGCCGCATCGCTGCGGCGCCCTATTCTAGCCCCGATTCCGACCATCAGAAAGCGACGTTGGCCTTCACCCACAGATTACGCCCGGGCTCGTTGACGCGCGAAGTCTGGGTGAACCCGCTGATCATGCTGCCGGCACGGCTGAGATGCTCGGCATATGTCTTGTCGAACAGGTTGTCCACGCCCGCGCTCAATTGCGCCTGCTTGGTCAAACGGTAGCTACCATTGAGCGAGAACACCGCGAATCCTGCCGTCGCGGCGATGTCCTGTCCGGCGATGTTGCCTTGGTTGAGTGCGAAACGATCCTGCGCGGCCACCATGCGCAACAGCCCGCCCGCGCTCCACACACGGTTGTCATAGGTCGCTGCCAGACGCGCCTCCAGCGGAGGCAGTTGTGCCAGCGCCAAGCCGTCCGTGTCGTTGCTGCCACGCACATAGGATAACGTGCCGTCCAGTTTGACCGTCTCCGTCATGCGCCAGGCCACGCCCGCTTCTCCACCGTAAGTGGTGGCCGAGATGTTGCGCGCGATACTGACCAATACGGGCATCATCACGGTGCCTTTGTTGACGTTGGATTCGATCAGGATGAAGTCGCTCACCTTGCTGTAGAAACCGGAAAGCGAGCCACTCCAGTCACCGGCCGCGTAGCTCATGCCAACATCGAGTTGCACCGTCTTCTCCGGGTTCAGCGTATCGAACACACTGGCCGCGGTCGCGCTCTCCTTGTTGATCAGCTCCCAGTAGTCTGGGAAGCGTTGTGCCATGCCCAGCCCCACATACACCGTATGCGCGCCGATCTCGTGTTCGTGACGAACGAAGCCCGATGTCAGCGTGGTGCTGCGCGTATGGTTGGCGGAGGGATTCATCACCGCAGTCATGCCGCGCATCACCATCGCCCGGTCATCCTGTGCATGCCAGCTGTCGGCGCGCAGACCGCCGATGAGACGCGAAGTGTCGTCGAGCGCCAATGCCATCTCGCCGAACACACCGGTGTTGCGGAAGGCGGCATCCTGCACGCGCGTCTTGTTCTCATACGGTGTTGTGGTCTGGTTCATGGTCGAACGCAGGGTATGCGTGTTGCTCTGGTGATCGACGCCCAGTTCCAGCTGCAGCGCATCCGTCGGCAGCAGGGTCGCTACCGCACGCAGTCCATCGGTGGTGCGATCCGGGTTGGAGACGGCAGGGTTCGGCATCATCATCGAGGCCGTAAAAGTGCGCAGCGAATAGTTGTCCATCACATGGTCGATGTAGTTGTGGAAGAGTTGCGCCTCCACACCGTCCAGCAAACCGCCCATGCGCTGCTTGGTGAACTTGAGGCCGACATTGTCACGCGCGAACTTCACACCGTCCATGGCGCGGTCGGCGTAGGCGGCCTTGCCGTCGCTCTGCGCGGCGTTCAGCTCCACGCGGGTATCATCGTCCGGCGTCCAGCCCAGAGCAGTATTGGCGCTCCAGCGCGTGTAAGCGGAATGCACCGCCTTGCCGGATCCATCGGTGTAATCGTTGGCATCACTGCGCGTGTATATCCCCTGCGCGTAGAACGACTCGCTGCCGCCCCGCACATCGACGATCTGGTCGTTGCGACCGAAACTGCCCAGCATCAGCGCCGCATCGGCGTGCAGCCCCGCCTGCCCTGCACGGTCGACCTCACGCTCGAACAACACCGTACCGGCCGAGTTACCGGGACCGTACAACACGGTCTGCGGACCTTTCAGCACGGTGATCTTGCTATATGCGGCCGGGAAGACATAGGCGGTCGGCGGGTCCATGCGCTGGCCGCAGCCGCCGAGGATATGCTCGCCGTCGAGCAGGATGTTCAAACGCGAACCGGCCATGCCGCGCAGCACCGGATCGCCGTCCGTGCCGCCTTTGCGGATCACCGAGAAGCCGGGGATGGTCTTGAGATAATCGGCCCCGTCGTGGGCGGGCACGGGCTGGCGCGGCTTCCTCGGGTCGGTCTTCACTGTCAACGGTGCGCTGCTATGCGGAGCGGTCACCACCACTTCGTCCATCGTCTCGTCTGCCGCCATCGCTGCATGGCTCAATGCCAGCGCGACGCACGCCGCAATCATCTTCAACTTCATCTCATCTCCTCCGGTTTATCAAATTCAAGCGGAAAAGATTGTAGGGAGTTCGCCCTGCGCGCCCCTGCGTCATTTTGTCGCACGCCTGTAAACACGGGCATCCGGTAGAATCCGCGCCATGCATTCTTCCCTGCTCGCCTCCCAGACCGGACACTCGCACCTGCGCCGCCTGTTCATGTTGCGCAACTGGGCCATCCTCGCTCAGCTGGTCACGCTGATCTTGGTGCACCGCTTCCTCAGCACCGATCTCGCCTGGCTACCGATGCTCTCCACGGTCGGCGTGCTGGCGCTTGCCAATGCTCTGACCTGGTGGCGACTGTCACGCGATTACCCGGTCAGTCACCTGGAACTTTTCGTGCAACTGACGCTGGACGTGACCATCCTCAGCGTGTTGCTCTATTACGCGGGCGGCTCCACCAATCCCTTCATATCGCTCTACCTGTTGCCGCTGGTGCTGGCCGCCGCCATCCTGCCGCGCCGCTACACCTGGGGCATGGCGACTCTGACGCTGGCTTGCTACAGCTTGCTGATGGTCTGGTATGTACCGCTGCCGACAGGCGATGCCCATGCGCAACACACCCCAGCCATGACACAGATCGCACCCGATCAGCACACCGGGCATAACGACCCCGACTTCTGCCGCACCGAGCCAGCTCCCGCCGCTACGCCAGACGCCTCGCCACTGGGCGATGCCTTCAACACCCACGTGATAGGCATGTGGCTGGGCTTCCTCATCAGCGCGGCGGTGATCGCCTATTTCGCGGTGGAGATGGCAGCGGCGGTGCGCCTGCGCGACGCGCAGCTCAACCGTGTGCGAGAAGAGACGTTGCGCAACGAACGCATCGTGGCGCTCGGTACGCTGGCGGCCAGCGCCGCGCATGAGATGGGTACACCACTCTCCACCATGGCGGTGGTCATCGGCGAAATGCGCGACGAGTGCGAGAACCCCGAGCAAAAGGAGAATCTGAGTCTGCTCGACGATCAAGTGAAGAACTGCAAGCGCATCCTCGACACCCTGATCCGCCACGCACAGGAGTCGCCGGACGAAGTGGATGTGGAGACTTTCCTGCATGAAGTGCTGGACGAGTGGCAGTTGCTGCGCCCCACCGTGCATTACCGCTATCAGACAGACGGCGCTCGACCCGCGCCGTACATCAGCGCCGACCCCGCCCTGCGTGCCGCATTGCTGAACCTGCTCAACAATGCTGCCGATGCCTCGCCGGACGAGATGGATATCCTGCTGCACTGGAACAATGAGCGCACCGTGCTGGAGATACGCGACCACGGTCCCGGCCTCACACCGGAGGCGGCCGAACGCGCCGGCTCCGCATTCTTCACCACCAAGGAAGAAGGTCGCGGACTCGGCCTGTTCCTTGCCAACGCCACGCTGGAACGGCTGGGCGGTAGCGTGCAACTATCCAACCGAGAAGGCGGCGGCGCGACCACCGAAGTGATATTGCCCCGCACCAAGGTGAACACATGAGCGACCTGCCGACCCTGCTACTGGTCGATGATGACGACACCTTCAGAGGTGTGTTGAGACGCGCGCTGGAAAAGCGCGGTTACGCCGTGAGCGATGCGAACAGTGTGGAAAATGCCTTGCCGCTGGCGGAAGAGAATCCGCCGGAATTCGCGGTGATCGATCTCAAGATGAACGGTGTTTCTGGACTGGTACTGGTGCAGCGTCTGCACGAGCTCGACCCCAACACGCGCATCGTCATGCTCACCGGCTATGCCAGCATCGCCACCGCGGTGGAAGCGATCAAACTGGGGGCCACGCAATATCTTTCCAAACCGGCCAACGCCGACGAGATCGTGGCCGCTTTCGGCCACAGCGCCGATCCGGACAAAGCGGTGGATGCGCAACCCGCCACCGTCGACCGTCTGGAGTGGGAACACATCAACCGCGTACTGCTGGAACAGCACGGCAACATCTCCGCCACGGCCCGCCTGCTCAACATGCACCGCCGCACCTTGCAACGCAAGCTGGCGAAGCGACACGTGGTGGATTGAACGGCGCCGGGGGCGCCCGCACGATCAGAGAGAGCTGACGAACTGTATCGCCTGCTCGGCCTGCTCGGCGGCTTGCGCGGCGACCTCGTCTGCCTTATCCGGGTCGATACCCAAAGCTGCCCATTCTTCGTCGGTAACCTGATCGCCAACGAATTCGCGCAGCCCCACGGACGGAATCAGTTTCTCGGTGACGTTGATGATGCGTGCCAGCGGCAACCCTGCCGCAGCCTCCGGCGCATCAGGGGTGTGGTGATAACGGATCACCGCGACCAGTTCTTCCGGCAGATTCCAGTATTTGGCCAGCTCGGCACCCAACTCGTCATGCGTCGCTGCCAGCAACTCCCGTTCGATCTCGATGGAAGGACGATCCGGTTCGATGGCGATACGCGTATGCAAGTCATCGCTGCGCTGCACATCCAGATGCGCCAGCGCCAGATAGCCGATGTCGTGCAACATTCCGGCAAGGAAGATGAGATCGTCCTGCGGACGCGACTTGAACGGCATGGCGCGCACCACCGGCAACATGGCGAACGCGACACTCAGGTTGTGTAGCCAAAGTTCCTGCGGATCGAAGCGTCCGATGGATTTGCTCACCAGAGACATCACGGCTATGCCGGTGGCCACCGACTTTACCCGGTTCAGTCCAAGCAGCATGGCGGCATCCTTGACCGAGTTGGCCTTGCGTGCAAGACCGAGCAGCGGCGAATTGGACAGGCCGATGATCTTGGCCGAGATGAGCGGATCCTGCGAGATTAGCAGCATCATCTGCTGTTCACCTTCATCGCTATCCAAGTCCAAAGACATGAGTTTTTGCGCGATGACCGGCATAGCCGGGAGTGAATCCAGATGGCGGATACCCTGTCGCAGATCAACAGATCCACTCACTTCCTGAGTGAAATCCAGATTATGGGAGTTATCGACTGTCATAGTGGTGAGGAGGATACGTGCAGAAAGCGTGCAACTCAAGCATGTCGGCAGGACCGTCAGGCATAGGGGCTGCCATGGCACTGTATAATCCGCGCCTCACTCTGTCATGACCGATATGCGATTCCCTTTCTTTCTGCTTTGCCTGTTGTCCGGCATGCTCACTTCCGCCCATGCCTTCCCGCCCGCCCCCACGCTGGCGGCGAAACACTATGCGTTGTATGACGCCAGCAGCGGCCAGATGCTGGTGTCCGAAGCGGCGCATGAACATATCGCTCCCGGCTCCCTGACCAAGCTGATGACCGCCTATGTGGTGTTCGGGACGATCCAACGCGGTGACTTGTCAGCCAGCCAGCGCCTCGCCCCCACGCCCTATGCGCTGCGCTTGCAGAACGAGGAAACGCGCATGTTCCTGGAGGCGGACAAGGAGGTGACAGTCGAGGTGTTGCTACGCGGACTGATCGTGCAATCGGCCAACGATGCCGCACGTGTACTGGCCGAGGCTGTCGCCCACCACGAGATCGCCTTCGCCGACCGCATGAACAGCGAAGCCCAGCGGCTGGGGCTGCGCGACACGCATTTCACCAACGCGACCGGCGAGGCTGATGCACAGCATTACAGCAGTGCGCATGATCTGGCGCTGATCGCGGCGGCACTGGTGCGCGACTTTCCACAGTTCTACAGCTTGTATGCCTTGCGCGAGTACAGCTACAACGGCATCAACCAGTTCAACCGAAACCGTTTGCTGTGGCTGGATCCGCATGTGGACGGCATGCAGACCGCATACAGCGAAGCGCTCGGCTACTCGCTGGCAGCGTCTGCCCTGCGCGCACCGCGCCGCCTGATCGCCGTGGTGATCGGTGCCGACAAGGAGATATTGCGCACCTCCGAGACACAGCGTCTGCTCAACCACGGCTTCCGCCAGTATGAGTCGCTGCAGCTGTATCAAAAACAGCAGGCTGTGCGCAGCATGCCGGTCTGGAAAGGCACGCAGGACCAGCTCGACATCGGTTTCCGCGAAGATCGTTATGTCACCATCCCCGCCGGACAACGCGAACAGTTGAGCGCACAATTGGAAACGATGCAGCCGCTGGTCGCACCGGTGAATGCCGGGCAGCAGGTCGGCACCTTGCACCTGACGCTGAACGGCCAGCCTTTCCTCGACCTGCCCGTGGTGGCTTTGCATACCGTGCCGCTGGCCAATGTGTTCTCGCGCGGGGTGGATGCGATACGATTGTTGTTCCAATAGGAGGCGACGATGGATGTCTATCTGAACGGGGCGTTCATGCCCATCGAAGAAGCCAAAGTGCCGGTGCTGGACCGAGGATTCCTGTTCGGCGATGGCGTGTATGAAGTCATCCCGGTCTATGCGCGCAATGCGTTCCGCATGCGCGACCACCTGCAGCGTCTGCAACACAGTCTGGACGGCATCCGCCTGCCCAACCCTCACAGCGTGGAAGAATGGGAAGCGATCCTGGCTGTGTTGATCGCGCAACTCTCGCTGGACGACCATTACCTCTACCTGCACATCACGCGCGGCGTAGCCAAGCGCGATCACCCATTCCCCAATCCGCCGGTGCCGCCCACCGTATTCGTGATGAGCAGCCCGCTGACGCATCCCCCGGCTGAAGCGATCGCCAGCGGTGTCGCCTGCATCACAGTGCAGGACAACCGCTGGCTGCGCTGTGACATCAAATCCATCTCGCTGCTGCCCAATGTATTGATGCGTCAAGCCTCTATCGATGCGGGTTGCGGCGAAGCCATCCTGATCCGCGATGACAGCTTCATGACCGAAGGCTCGGCCAGCAACATCTTCATGGTGAAGGACGGCGTACTGCTCGCCCCCCCGAAAGACCATCTGATGCTGCCCGGCATCACCTACGACGTGATCCTCGAACTGGCAGCCGCCCACGGCATCAAGACCGTGATACGCAAGATCATGAAAGAAGAACTGTTCAGCGCGGATGAACTACTGCTCACCTCCTCCACGCGCGAAGTGATGCCCATCACCTCGCTGGACGGACGATCTATCGGAGATGGCAAACCCGGCGCGATGTTCGCGCAGCTGTATCCGCTCTACCAGACATTCAAAAAAGAGATCATGCGCAAATGAACGAACAAAAAGACTCCCTGATCGACTTTCCCTGCGACTTCCCCATCAAGGTGTTCGGCGTCGCACAGCAGGGTTTCGCGCAAGCGATGGCCGAAGCCGTGCAGCAGCACGCGCCGGACTTCAATGCCGCCGACATTGCGATGCGCGCCAGCAGCGGGGCGAAATATCTCAGCCTGACCTGCACGGTGCATGTTACCTCGCGCGAGCAGCTCGACGACATCTACCGCGCACTCAGCAGCCACCCAATGGTGAAGATGGTGTTATGACACCGCCCATCCACATCCGCGCGTTGGGGTTGGTCGACTACGAACCCACCTGGCGCGCCATGCAAAAGTTCACTGCCGAGCGCACAGCCGATACCGTGGATGAGATCTGGCTGGTGCAACATCCGCCGACCTACACGCAAGGCCAGGCAGGCAAGCCCGAGCATCTGCTGAACCCGACTTCCATCCCGGTCGTGAAGATCGACCGTGGCGGGCAGATCACCTACCACGGCCCTGGCCAGATCGTGATCTATCTGTTGCTGGACCTGCGCCACTGGAAGATCAACGTGCGCGACTTGGTGCGTCTACTTGAACAAGGCGTGATCGACCTGCTGGCGGAACATGGGGTACAGGCGGAAGGACGCGCCGATGCGCCAGGCGTGTATGTGAACGGTGCCAAGATCGCCGCGCTGGGGCTGAAGATCAAGAACGGTTGCTGCTATCACGGACTGTCATTCAATGTGGATATGGACCTGACGCCGTTCGACAACATCAATCCCTGCGGCTATCAGGGACTGCGCGTGACGCAATGTCTGGAACTGGGTATCGCACCGGAATTCGAGGAATTGCAGGCTGAGCTGACGCAGAATCTGGTGCACGGCCTGCAACACCACCTGCTGGCAAAGGGCTCAGCTTCCGCCGGTTGAGATCGCCGCCTCAGGCGGCGGTGCCAGCACGGTGACCGTCACGCGGCGGTTGCGCGCGCGGCCTGCCTCGGTTTCGTTGGACGCCACCGGCTCGTTGTCCGCGTGCCCGATGGCCTTGAGATTTCCAGCAGTCAGTCCCTGCTCGATGAACAGGCGCACCACGCTGCTGGCGCGGGCGGAAGACAGCTCCCAGTTGGAGGGAAACCTCGCCGTCGCGATCGGCAGGTTGTCGGTGTAGCCTTCCACCTCCACCGGCATAGCCTCCTCTGCCAGTATCTTTGCGACATCGGTCAGCGTCGCCACCGCCTCGGCTTGCAGCGTCGCATCGCCCTGCATGAACAGCATGCTGGCGTTGATGTCCAGCGTGACGCCACGCTCGTTCTGCGTCACGCTCATCGCGCCTTTGTTGACGAAGCTCGCCAGTTTGCTGTTGAGCGCCTCGCTCAGGCGTTTCATGCGTTCCTGCTGCTTGATGTATCTCTCGGCCAGACGCGCATTGCGGCGTTCGATAAGAGCCTTGAAGTACATCTCCTCCTCACTCAGACCGGTGCCGGCATCCCCTGTTCCCGCCTGTTTACCGAAGGCTTGGGTCATGGAACCGCTGAACACCTTGTATTTTCCTTCATTGACCGAAGAGATGCCGTACATCACCACGAAGAACGCGAACAGCAGGGTGATGAAGTCGGCATAGGAGACCATCCAGCGATCATGATTGTCCGGCCCTTGTCTTTTAGCCCGGCGTGCCATATCAGTGCAGGTAACCCCTGAGCTTGTTCTCGATGTAGTGCGGATTCTCCGCGTTGGCGATCATGCACAGGCCGTCGATCACCATCTCGCGCTTGTTCACCTCACGCTGGATGAGGATCTTGAGTTTGCCTGAGATAGGCAGGAACACCAGATTGGCGAAACCCACACCATAGATGGTGGCGATGAAAGCGACCGCGATACCGGCACCCAGTTTGGCGGGTTCGCCCAGATTCTGCATCACGTGCACCAGACCCAGTACAGCCCCCAGGATACCGATGGTGGGTGAATATCCGGCGGCTGCCTCCCACACGCGCGCGCTCTGCCAGTGCAATGTCTCGTAACTGTTCAGGTCGATCTCCAGCACTTCGCGCACCTTCTCCGCGCTGTGCCCGTCCACCAGCAACTGCAACCCCTTCTGAACGAAGGGATCGTTGATGGTTTTGATCTGCCCTTCGAGGGCGAGGATGCCGTCTTTGCGTGCCACATTGCCCCAGGCAGTCAGACGGTAGACCAGTTGCTGTGCTTCGCTCCTGGGGGTGACGAACACCCACTTGGCCATCTTCACGCCGCTGATGAACACATTCATCGGATGCTGCACCATCACCGCGCCCAGCGTGCCGCCAAACACGATAAGAAAGGCTGCCGTCTGCAGCAGCACATCGATCGCACCGCCCTCAAGAAACTGGCCGCCCAGGATACCGGCGACGGCAATGACCAGTCCGAACAGGCTGAGTATATCCATCAATGTCCCCGCAAAGTGGTACGCAAGCGCGCCACGGCCTGGCTATGCAATTGGCACACGCGCGATTCCGAGACACCCATCACTTCGCCGATCTCACGCAGATTCATCTCCTGCTCATAGTGCATGCCCATCAATAATCTCTCGCGTTCCGGCAGGCGTTCGATGGCCTGCACCAGTGCCGTGCGGAAACGGTCGTCCTGCAGCAGTTCCAGCGGGTTGGCCTCGGTGCTGTAATCATGCCGATCGAAGAAACCCTCATCGTCTTCGTTGTGGAAGTCTTCATAGTAGACCAGCTGTGCGCCGCGCGCTTCCTGCAACAACTGCTGGTATTCGGTCAGGCTGACCGACATCTCTTTGGCGATCTCGGTCTCGGTCGGCGCGCGCCCCAGCTTCTGCTGCAGCTTGCTGATGGCGTTCTCGATGCGGCGCGTGTCGCGGCGCATGCTGCGCGGCAACCAGTCCGCCCCGCGCAGTTCGTCCAGCATCGCGCCGCGTATACGTTGCGCCGCATAGGTCTCGAACTGTGCGCCGCGCAGTTCGTCATAGCGGCTAGCGGCGTCCAGCAAACCGATCATGCCGGCCTGTATCAGGTCGTCCACATCCACACTGCCAGGCAGTTTCAGCATCATATGGTGAGCGATACGCTTCACCAATGCCGCATGTTCCTGCAGGCATTGGTTCTTATCGTTCAATCCATTGGGCGTGTACATTTTCTTTATTCTTCCGATCTTGCCGGCAGTGGACTGTGCCTGGCGCGTTACCGGCGCCTCAGCGACGGCAACGGGGCTCATGTCAGCGCTGCCATGCCGCCTGTGTGCGAGCGCATCGCCTGCGCACTGCGCGGCTGCGACATGCGCATCAGTCTTTGCATGACGCTGCTCAGACGGTCCTGCACATGTTCACTGACGCTAGGTGCGCGCAGCAGTCCTTGTGCAATCTCGCGCATCGCCATCGACGATGCTGCCGAGGGGAACGCATCCACTACCGGACGGCACAATTGTGTCGCACGAAGCAACTTTTCATCAACTGGAATATAGCCCAGATACGAAAGGCTTACCTGCAAATGGTGACGCGCGACCTTTTCCATGTTGTCGAACACCGCCAGTGCCTCGCGTTCGCTGCCGACACGGTTGACCACGATATCAAAGGCCTGACGGCCGTTGTGCACCGCCATCTTCTTCAATAAGGCGTAGCTTTCGGTGATGCCGCAGGCGGTTGCGTTCAATACCAGCAGCAAGGGTTCGTCGCCGGACAGGCTGGCGCACACCGAATTGCCATCGCGGGCCGCATCCACCAGCACCACATCTCGCCCCACTGCCGCCCCCAGCAGCGATTCCAGCAGACGTTCGCGCTCGGCCTCCTCCATCTTGGGCAGTGCCTGCATCGCGCGCGCCACCGGCAACACGCCGGGACCGGCCATGCCCTGCAGCAGCACATCCTGCCAGGTCTTGTCGCCGCGTGCCGCATGCAGCAGGTCGTAACGCGGACGCAGCGCCAGCGTGTTGGCCACATTGTCGTGCGACAGGTTCTCGTCCAACACCAGCACGTCTTTGCCGGCATGGGCGAACACCGCCGCCAGATTGGTGACGATACTGGTCGCGCCCAATCCGTCGCGCGCGCCCAGCACGGTGATCACCTGGGCATTGCCGCGTGCCAGCAGTTTGCGCAGTCCGGCGGCCTGATCGCCGAAGCCGAAGGTCTGGCTATCAGTGCGCATACTCCCTCCCTGCGGGGACACCGCTGGTCAGCCCGGCCATGAAGGCCGGGAAATCCATTTCCGGCAGTGCAAAGTTGGAGGCCTTGCCAACGTCCTTGAAGGTGCGGTGCAGCAGATAGTCCAGCTTCACCTCATGCAGGTCTTCCGGCACGCGCTGGCCGCTGGCGATGTAATGCATGGCCAGTTTGTGGCGCGCCACCACATCGAGCACCGTGCCCAGCGTGACCGCTTCGTCCAATTTGGTCGGGATGCAACCGATCACACCCGGTCCGCCGTACATCTTCACCACATCATCCAGCGTGCCGCCTGCACTGGTAGCGTTCAGCAGCAGCAAGCGGCCGATGCCGGCTTCGTCGAACATGCGATTCTGCTCGGCCACGCGGCTGTCGCGCTGGCCCACACCCATGGTGTCGATCAGTACCAGATGCTTGTGTTTGAGACCGGACAGGGTGAGTTTCAGATCGTTGGCATCGCGCACGGCATGTACGCTCACGCCGAGGATCTTGGCGTAGATGCGCAGTTGTTCATAGGCACCGACACGGTAGCTGTCGGTGGTGACCAGTGCCACCTTGTCCGCGCCGTAACGCACCACCGCACGTGCGGCCAGCTTGGCTGTGGTGGTAGTCTTGCCAACGCCGGTGGGGCCGACCAGCGCATACACACCGCCGCGCGTCACCACGTCGTCCTGTACACCGGCCACGCGCAGGTTGTGCGCGAGGATGCGCTTGACCCAATCCAGATCGGCGTTGGCCGGCATCTTGTCCAGCAAGCGGCGCGACAAGGCCGGACTGAAGCCTACATTGACCATGTCACGCATCAGACCGGAGCGCTTCGGATCCTGTTGCTGGATGTTGCCCCAGGCCAAGGTGGCCATCTGCTCCTGCATCTGTTTGTGCATGGACTTGAGTTCGCTCAACAGGCGCTGTTGCTCGGCGGGTTCTTGCGCCGCTTCAGCGATAGCGGGAGTCGGCGTCACAACACGTTGCGTTTCCGCCGCGAGCACTTTCGCGCCAAGTGTGGCGGCCTGGCTCTGCGCACGATCGGAAAGACCGGAACGGGGTTCTATGCGTTTGTCGAGGCGTGGCTTGGAGGAGGCGCGTGATTCGACCACACGTGTCTCGTTCAGATGGGCCAACTCGCTGCCCGGGATGGCGACGATCTCGACCCCCTCGGCCACTTTGCGATTGGACAGGATGACGGCGTCCTCGCCCAGTTCGATGCGTACCAGTTTCAGGGCCTCGCGTGAGCTACCTGCGATGAATTTTCTTGCGTTCATGCTCTACCTCCTACCATGGCTGTCACCCGGATCGTTTTGAAACCGGGCACTTCTTCTTGGGAAATGACTTTGAGTTGCGGTACGGCGCGTTTCAGGAAGCGTGCCAACAGATCGCGCAGGCCGCCGGGCACCAGCAATACGGTGGGCAGACCCAGCCGCTCCTGAGCAGCGGCGGCGGCACGTGCTTCGTTGAGCAGGGTATTGGCCAGTCCCGGCTCGATGGCGGAACCGCCCGCCTGCAAGGCCTGACCGAGCACGTATTCCAGTTCCTTGTCCATACCGATGACCTGCAGCTCCTGCGACGACGGATAGTATTGCTGCACGATAGCGGCGCCCAGTCCGACCCGCACCAGCGAGGTGAGTACGGTAGCGTCCTGCGTTCTCGGCGCATGCTCGGCCAGTGTCTCGAGGATGGTGCGCATATCGCGGATATGCATGCCTTCGTCGAGGAGGTTCTGCAGCACCTTCTGCACGGTGGTGAACGGCAGCAGGTTGGGGATCAGGTCTTCGGTCAGCTTGGGCGCAAGCTTGCCCAGATGGTCCAGCAATTGTTGCAGCTCCTGACGGCCGAGCAGCTCGGCGGCGTAGGTCTGGATCAGGTGACTCATATGGGTCGCCACCACGGTACCGGCATCAACCACGGTATAACCCATAGCCTGCGCCTGGTCGCGCAGGTTCTGCTCGATCCAGATAGCGGGCAGTCCGAAGGCCGGGTCTTTGGTTGGCGTACCGGGCAACATGCCGCTCACATTGCCGGGATTGATCGCCAGCAGTTGTTGCGCATAGGCTTCGCCACTGCCGATCTCGGCCCCCTTGAGCGTGATGCGATAACTGTTCGGCGACAGATCGAGGTTGTCACGGATATGCACGGGTGGCGGCAGGAAGCCCATGTCCTGCGTGAATTTCTTGCGGATACCCTTGATGCGGCGCAGCAGGTCGCCGTCCTGCGCCTTGTCCACCAGCGCGATCAGGCGGTAGCCCACTTCCAGACCCAGCACATCCACCTGGGACACGTCTTCCCAACTGGCTTCGGCCGCTTCGGGGATCACCACTTCCTGGGCCTGCACTTCCTGCTCCTGCACCTGCGCCTGCTTGCCCTTCTGCATCAGGAAATAGGCGAACCAGCCCATTGCGCCGGCCAGCATCAGGAAGGCGAAATGCGGCATACCGGGGATCATGCCCATCAGGCCGATGATGGCGGCGGTCAGCACGATGACATGGGGATTGGAGATCAGCTGCTTGCTCAGTTGCTGGCCGATGTTATCTTCGGAAGCAACGCGGCTCACCACCATACCGGCAGCAGTGGAGATCACCAGCGCCGGGATCTGCGCCACCAGACCGTCGCCGATGGTGAGCAGGGTGTAGTACTTGGCGGCAGTCGCCAGATCGAGATCATGCTGCAACATGCCGACCACCAGACCGCCGACCACGTTGATCAGCATGATCATGATGCCGGCCACGGCATCACCGCGCACGAATTTTGAAGCACCGTCCATGGCACCGTAGAACTCGGCTTCCTGCGATATCTCGGCGCGGCGCTTGCGTGCCGCATCCTCGCCGATCAGACCCGCGTTCAGGTCCGCATCGATGGCCATCTGCTTGCCGGGCATGGCATCCAGAGTAAAGCGCGCGCCGACCTCGGCGATACGGCCCGCACCCTTGGTGATGACCACGAAATTGATAATGACCAGGATGATGAACACCACCAGACCGACGGCGTAGTTGCCGCCGACCAGGAAGTGGCCGAACGATTCGATCACCTTGCCGGCTGCAGCCGGGCCGGTGTGTCCTTCCAGCAGCACCACGCGCGTGGAAGCGACGTTGAGCGAGAGTCGCAGCAGGGTGGAGATCAGCAGCACCGCAGGGAACACCGCGAAGTCCAGCGGCTTAGTGGTGTTCATCGCCACCAGCAGCACCATGATGGCCAGCGCGATGTTGAAGGTGAACAGCATGTCGAGCAGCAGCGGCGGCAACGGCAACACCATCATCGACAGGATCATCACGATCAGCAACGGCCCGGCCAAACCGCGCACGCCGGTACTGGTAAGTGATCCCTTGAGTGTATTGATGATGTCGTTCATGTCGCGCCCCGTTCTGCTATCCGTTTCGCCGCGCCCCAAAGGGGGCTCATGGCTCGTACGTATTATCTGGAGGGTGCGTCAAATCAAAGGTGGGAATAGAAGGGGAATTGTGCGGCTATTAATCGCAGTGCCTGGGCACTGCATCAATCAGCAGCCGCTTCGGCCAACTCTTTGGTCAGCGGGTCGAGTTCCTTGGGCACGGGCAACTCGCCCGGCTTCACCGGCTTGACCCCGCCCTGCTTCTTGTAGCGACGCAGCTGGTAGACATAGGCCAGCACTTCCGCGACAGCCGTGTAAAGCGCTTCTGGAATAGGCGCACCTAACTCGCTGTGTTTATGCAAGGCACGCGCCAGCGGTGGTGCTTCGAGGATAGGCACGTTGTGTTCCTTGGCGATCTCTTTGATCTTGGCCGCCAACAGGTGTGAACCCTTGGCTACCACGATAGGCGCGCGCATCTTGTCCTCGCTGTATTTGAGTGCGACCGAATAGTGGGTCGGGTTGGTCACCACCACGTCGGCGGTCGGGATCTCGGACATCATGCGGCGGCGTGCGATCTCGCGCTGCATGCTGCGGATGCGTCCCTTGACCTGCGGATTCCCCTCGGTCTCCTTACCTTCCTGGCGGACCTCTTCCTTGGTCATCTTCAGCTTCTTGGTGTGTTCGTAAAGCTGGAACGGTACATCGATGACCACGATCAACACCATGCCCGCCATGATGGCGGCATAGCTCCACCAGATCATGTCATTCAGATGCGGGATAGCGCGCACGACCGGCTCGCTCACCAGTTGCATCACTTCGTCGCGATTGGCCCATACCACCCAGGCACCGATACCGCCGACCAGGATCGCCTTGCCCAGCGCCTTGAGCAGTTCGATCAGACTGTGGGCGGAAAACATGCGCTTTATGCCGCTGAAAGGATTGAGTTTGCCGAATTTCGGCTGTAAAGCCTTGGGCGAAAACAGCCAGCCACTCATCAGCAGCGGCGAGAGTAGCGCCACCAGCACCAGCATCACGAGGAATGGCACGAAGGTGAGCAGGATGTCCATGAACAGATCATGCAGCCTTGGCACCATCAGCTCGATGTTGAAAGCAAGCGCCCGATCCAGTGTCAGCCCGTTATGCAGAAGCCGCAGCATCCCCTGGCCCAGCACCTCACCCATCATCCAGAGCCCGGCACCACCGGCCACAAGGCCCATGAAAGTGGACAGCTCGCGCGAGCGCGCAACCTGACCATCCTCGCGCGCCTTGTCAAGTTTGCGTTGCGAGGGTAATTCTGTCTTTTCGAGATCGCTGTCCTGACCGGCCATGTCATCCATCCTTTATCGGTGTGGCGATCATAGGACGGGTTCGCGCGTGGCAAGGGCGCGAAATGAAGGGGTTTTTCAGCCCTATTGCATAGATTCCAATGCACCAGACCGACATAAGATGGCATCATTGCGGCAGGCACCTCAAGCAACTACAGAGGTGGCCGATAAGAATCATTAGACATATGCATCAGGGGGAAGTATGAAAAGGAATATCACGCCGACCTCGGTCGAGAGAGTGATGCGGGACGACGACTTCATCGTCTCCATGACCGATACCAAAGGGCGCATCACCTACGGCAACCGTATCTTCATCGAATTCTCCGGCTATCAGGAAGAAGAACTGCTGGGTACCCAGCACAACATCATCCGCCATCCGGATATGCCCCGCGCCGTGTTCCAGTTGCTGTGGGACAAGATCCAGAAAAAGGAAGAGTGTTTCGCCTATGTGAAGAACATGTCCAAGGACGGCGCTTTCTACTGGGTGTTCACCAACGTGACGCCGACCTTCGACCCTTCCGGCAACATCAACGGCTATCTCTCCGTGCGACGCAAACCCAAACGCAGCGGTATCGATGCGGTGACGCCGCTGTATGCCGCCATGCTGGAAGCGGAGCGCAAGGCCGGTCCGGCCAATGCCATCCCGGCATCCACCAAGATCCTGGTGGATATCCTGAACGAAAAAGGAATGAGCTATGACGAACTGGTCCTTGCAATCTAGATTCTCCGCCCTGCTGTGGGCGTTCTCCTTCGGCACGCTGGTCATCATCCTGACCAGTTTCGCCCGTCATGGTTTCGATGCATTCATGATCACCTTCCTGGTAGTGGGTATCGCGGTCTCTACCACGGGGCAATGGCTGACCCGTCGGTGGCTGGCCCCCCTGAAGAAGGTCGAGGCCGTGGTCAATGACGTAGCCGCCGGCAAGTTCAATTCCCGCATCACCGGCATCGGCCATGCCCACGACGAGATCAGTCTGCTGTGCTGGGACGTGAACGACATGCTGGACCAGTTGGCCACCTTCTTCCGCGAGCAGGAGACCAGCTTCCGCGCCAATCTGGCAGGCAACTTCGAACGCCAGGCGATGAGCGGCGGCGTCCACGGCGGCTTCAAGAAGGGGCTGACCAACCAGAACATCCTGCTGGACGGCATGGCCGAGCAGAAGCGCAGTGCCATGCGCACCCATATGTTGTCGCGCGCCCACCACCTGAACACCGACAACTTGCTGAAGAACCTGGTCTCCAACCAGAATGATCTGAAGACCATCACCGACAACATGGAAGAGCTGGCCCGTATCTCGCGCCGCACGCGCGAGGATGCCGAGGAAAGCCGTGCATCGGTGAAGGATGTGGTGCAGCGCCTGTCGGGTATCGTGGCGCGTGTGAACCACGCCAACGAGGCGATCACCAACCTCAATGCACGCAGCAGCGAGATCACCAAGGCGGTCGGCCTGATCACTTCCATCGCCGACCAGACCAACCTGCTCGCACTCAATGCCGCCATCGAGGCGGCCCGTGCGGGCGAAGCCGGACGCGGCTTCGCCGTGGTGGCGGACGAGGTGCGCAAGCTGGCCGAGAACACCAAGAACGCCTCAGAATCGATCGGACGCATCATGCTGATGCTGCAGAGCGAATCAGCCAAGATGCTGACCGACTCGCAGGAGATGCACGAGATCGCCAATTCCTCGCAGAGTGTTATCGGCAAGCTGGAACACAAGTTCGGCCAGTTCTACGAATCAGCTGTGACCTCGCTGGCCAGCGCCCGCTACGCTCAGGACCTGAGTTTCGCGTCGCTGGTGAAGGTCGACCACGTCATCTACAAGCAGCGCGCCTATGTACTGGTCAACGACTGGGACAACGAGGAATACAAGACCGCGGTCGGGGTCGATCATCACAACTGCCGTCTGGGCAAGTGGTACGAAGGCGCCGGTAAAGAGGTGTTCGGCGAGATGCCATCGTTCCGCAAACTGGATGTGCCGCACGGCAAGGTGCACGGCTCCGTTCACCAGATGCTGTCACTGATGGAACGCGACTGGGCACACGACGAATCCTTGCAGGATCAGATTTTGGCGCAATTGAAGGAGGCGGAAAACGCCAGCCTGGAGGTGATGGCAATCATAGACCAGATGGTCGCCGACAAGCACCCGCAGATAGCGAAGCGTGGCTGATCATTAATGGGTGGGGACGCGTCCGCGCATCGCCACCCGCTCAGTATTCCCGGCTGCGCATGATCGCCCGCTCGGCGATCCTCTCCAGCGGCAACACCTCATCCACCGCGCCCAGCTCGATCGCCGCACGCGGCATACCGAACACCACGCAACTCTCTTCATCCTGGGCCAGATTGATGGCACCGGCCTGCTTCATCTCCAGCATGGCGACCGCCCCGTCCTTGCCCATACCGGTCAGCATCACACCGACGACGCGCGCGCCCAATACACTGGCAGCAGATCGGAACAGCATCTCCACCGAAGGACGATGGAAGTTCACAGGCGGTCCGTCATTCAGATGGATGCGATATCCCGTGCCATTTCTCGCGATCTGCAGATGCGCATTACCCGGGGAGAGATATACCGTCCCCCCGCGGATGTTTTCACCTTGTTCGGCTAACTTGACCTTCAGCTTGCACAGTCCGTCCAGACGCTCCGCGAAAGAAGGCACAAAAGACTCGGGCATGTGCTGCGCGATCAGGATAGGCGGTGCATCTACCGGCATCTTCGACAGGAATATGCGCAAAGCATCCGTTCCGCCAGTGGAAGAGCCCACGACGATGATGCGTCCCTCAGGCATGCTTGGCCAACTCGTAGACGGTCTGTCCGCGCAATTTGAAATAGGCGGCGGCATGATAGAAACTCTCCGAATGCCCCGCGAATAGCAGACCATGCGGGTGCAGCAAGGGCGCGAACTTCTTCAGGATGCCGAGCTGGGTATCCTTGTCGAAGTAGATCATCACATTGCGGCAGAAGATGCCATCCAGCTTCTCACGGACCGGATAGTTCGCATCGAGCAGATTGATGCGCTTGAACTCGATGCACTGCTGCAACTCCGGACGCACTTTGAAATGCCCGTCCCCGTCAGGAAGAAAGAAGCGGGCTACGCGTTCCGCACCAAGTTTGAGTACGGCATCCGCTTTGTAACGGCCGGTTCTTGCTGTGACCAGCACATGGCTATCCAGATCCGAAGCGATGATGCGTACCGAATGATCGAAACCGCCGAACGTCTCCGCGGCGGTGATCGCCATCGAATACGCCTCTTCGCCGGTGGAGCAGGCCGAACACCACAGACGTATCGGTCGGGACGCACCAAGTTGCCGCAGGAAATCCGCCAGCAAATTGAAGTGATGCGCCTCGCGGAAGAACGAGGTGAGATTGGTGGTCAGGGAATTGACGAAGGCTTCCCATTCATCCTCGTGACCTTTCTGCAGGAAAGACAGATATTCCGAGAAGGTCTTGATCCCGGTCACGCGCAGCCTTCTCGCCAAGCGGCTGTAGACCAGTTCCTGCTTGCTGTCCGCCAGAGCGATGCCGGCATGGCGATGGATCAGGTCACGTATCTTCTGGAAATCCTGGTCGGTAAAAACGAATTCACGATTCATCATGCTGGGACAAAACCCGGTTCCGGCTGTCATGTATCGAACAACCGGAACTCAGTACCGGTGTCATTTTGTGGAAGCGCACAACAGACTGTTGTCCCCCTCCCCGGCGATGGCGATGCGCTCCAGTGCGGACAGGACAGCCATGCTGTCAGACTCCATCTTGCCCACCAGAGTCATGCCGCGCAGCGGATCGCCCGCATGGAATGCGGCCACGGCATCTTTGCCGTTATGGTGGAAACTCTGGTGCGGTGCGGCCACCGCCTGATAGCCATCCAGCCTGGAGAAACAATCCTTGCCTTCACCCTCGAAGTACCATTTGCCCAGACGGCAAGCAGTGTGGGAAGCAAAGCTATCCGACTCCCTGTCGGAGATTCCCATAAACACCTTGTATATCTCGAACTTGTACAGGATGTGATCGATCTTGGCGACTTCGACGAAGCTGCGCAACGCGGCGGCCGAGATAGTGCCTTCCATGGTGTGTGACAGGTCCAGCAGATGCTTCATGTTCTCCATCACGTTGCCCACATCGCTGCTGAACGCCTGCGACTTTTTCGCCCATTCTTCCATCTGGGTGCGCGCATGGTGTGTCTCGTCCTGGATCGCCGTCACGATGACCGATATCTCGCTGGTCGCCTTGGCAGTGCGTTCCGCCAGCTTGCGCACTTCATCCGCCACCACGGCGAAACCGCGTCCCTGCTCGCCGGCACGCGCCGCCTCGATAGCGGCATTCAATGCCAGCAGATTGGTCTGGTCCGCGATCTCCTTGATCAGTTGCACGATGCTGCCGATCTGTGCAGCACGTTCGGTCAAACCCTGAACGTTCTTGGAAGTGCGCAAGGTATCACCGGACAGCGATTCCAGACTGGAGGCGATGTTGAGCACCGCTTCGCGATTGTTCACCGAGACATTCGCCGCTTCGATGGCATTCTGCTTCTCTTCGCGCAAGGAAGTCGCCGCCTCGACCTGCGAGGTTTGCAGGGCGATGAACGACTCGCCGAAACCCTGCATGTTGGCGAATATCTGGTCTGCCACCTCGCACTTCAGCTTTGCCTGTTCGGCTTCCTGACGATACGACTCGCGCTGCCCTTCCAGCCTGACCAGCTCGTCCCGCAGATTGCCGATATCACGTTCCGTCTCTACCAGACGGCGCTGTGCCGCTTGATAGTCCTGCTTGATCTTTCCGCCAAACATGACTTCCTCCAGATTGATATTATTGTTCCATGCAATACAAGGTCAGACCTTGAAGACTTCCACCGACTGTCTGACCTCTCTTGATTTACCTTCCAGCGAGTTGGCCAGATCGAGCAGCCCTTTTGCCGCCCCCGCGTTCTCTTCCGACATCTGCGAGACACGCTCGGTACTCTTGGCCAGCTCGGAGGCGGCAGAGTTCTGTTCTTCCAAAGCCACAGCGATATCATCGATCACACTGGCCACTTCACCGAAACTGTGCTGGATATGTTTGATGGAAGTCTGCGCCGTCTCGGCATCCCCCACCCCCTGGCGAGTGGTATTGACCACCTTGTCCATACCCGCCAACGCATTCGCCGCCACTGCGCCGATCTTGCCAGACATCTGGCTGATCTCATTGGTCGCCCCGGCCGTACGCTCGGCCAGTTTGCGCACCTCATCCGCCACCACAGCGAAACCGCGGCCCTGCTCCCCTGCTCTTGCCGCCTCGATAGCCGCATTCAATGCCAGCAAGTTGGTCTGGTCGGCGATCTCCTTGATCACCTTGACCACGTCGCTGATGCGCGAGGCATCCTCACCGAGCCGCGAGACTTCACCCGAAGCACTTTCGATCTCGCCCGCGATCTCCAGCAAGCCGGCGACCGTCTTGTTGACGACCTGCGCACCCTTTTCCGCACTGGCGCGCGAACTGTTGGCGATCTGTTTGGCATTGCCGCCCTGATCGCTGATATGCGTGGTGGAGACACTCAGTTCCTCGATAGCGGCAGCCATGCCCGCTACGGAATCGGATTCATGATTGACGTTCTCGGCGATCTGCTGGGCAGAAGTCGCCAGGCTGTGCGCCATATCGCCGACATGATGGGCCTGCGACTTAACTTGACCGATCATGTCGCGCAGGCTGGCCTGCATCTGATAGGCGTTCGCCAGCACACTGCCCGGCACGGGCTGCCCCGCCGGCTGCCGCGAGAAATCACCCTGCGCCATCGTGTTCACCACGGCCGCCACATCACGCGGATCACCGCCCAACTGGCGCATGACCTGGCGGATGATGACGGTCGCCAGCAGGAAAGAGATAGCCAGCGAGGCCAGCACCCAGGCGACGATCACGTTGCGCCGGTGCTCGTAATCGTCCTGCGCCATGGTGATCTTCTCTTCCGCCTTCTGCTCGGTGAAGGCCATGAACCCTTCTCGCAACCCCCTGACTTGCGCCAAGACCGGCCGGTCGATCCCCTCCACTTTCGCATCCGATACCATGCCGTCCCCGCGGTGCGCATCGATCTGGGCGAGGTATTGGTCGCTGACACTCTGGTGCGCTTGCTTCAACACATCCAGTTCGCCGATGAACCCGGCGAACTCCTGCTCGTGCCCCAACGCGAGTTGTTTCAGTCCGTCGCTCGCTGCCTGCAGGCTGCGCTCGAAACGCTCGCGTTCCTCGACGAAGCCGGCTCGGTATTTCTTCTTCTTTTCCGCATCCTCGCCGCGCATCCACACGTTCTTGGCATGCTTGGTCTGCTTCAGGAACGCGATATCCATGGTGCTGATGTGTTCCATCACCATGATGTCCGACTTCAGCCTTTCGACCCCGACCTTCTCAGCGTTGACAGCGCCCTTGAGCATGAACAGCGCGAATAACGCCATCGCCACGAACATGGCGAACGACGTCGACTCCAGCACCAGGAACTTCTTCTTCAACGACAGTGCGGCAAACATCTTTCCCTCCGGTGATTGTTTTTATTATCGGATCAGTTGCCGCGCACATCGCTGAGCAGTTCCTTGATGTCCAGTATCAGCACGATATCGCCCTCGCTGGACATGGTCACACCCGCCACACCCTTGGGACGGAAAGTATCCAGCGATTTGATCACCACGTCTTCGTGGCCGACGAAACCGTCTGCTGTCAGGATGAAGCTGTTACTGCCGAACTGCATCAGCACACCGACTTCAGAACGTTCATTGTTGCCCCAGCCGATCAGCTGGGTGAGCGGCAGTACCGGCAGCACTTCGCCGCGCACGATCATGGTGGCCTTGCCGGAAACCTGCTGCAGCGCATCGCGCGTGACCGGCAATATCTCGCGCACCATGGACAGCGGCACCGCGAACGACTGGTCTCCCAGACGCAGCACCAGCACAGGCAGGATCGCCAGCGTCAGCGGCAGCGAGATGGAGAATACCGAACCCTTGCCGGGTTCGGATTGGATCTGGATGCTGCCGTTCAGTTTCTGGATATTGGTCTTCACTACATCCATGCCGACACCGCGTCCGGACACGCTGGATATCTCGTCCTTGGTGGAGAAACCGGGCAGGAATACCAATTCGAGGCACTGGTTCTCGTCCAGCGTGTTGGCCACCTCGCTGGTGATCAAGCCCTTTTCCACCGCCTTGTTGCGGATCACTTCAGGGCGCATCCCTTTGCCATCGTCGGTGATGGTGATCAGGATGTGATCCCCTTCCTGACGTGCGGCCAGCTCGACCATGCTCTTCTCGGGCTTGCCAGCGGCACGACGCTCCTCGATGGTTTCGACACCGTGATCGACCGCGTTGCGCACCAGGTGCACCAGCGGATCGTTCAAGTCCTCGATCATGGTCTTGTCCATCTCGGTCTCTTCTCCGATCAGCACCAGCTCCACATCCTTGCTCAGCGAACGCGCCAGATCGCGCGCCAAACGCGGATATTTCTTGAACAGTCGGCCGATGGGTTGCATGCGCGTCTTCATTACCGCGTTCTGCAGGTTCACGACCAGCATGTCGAGCTGGGTCACCGACAGATCCAGCTCGCGCAGCGTGTCGCTATCGCTGCGCCCCTGCAAGATGTCGGAGCGCAAGTGCGTCAAACGGTTCTTGGTCAGACCGATCTCGCCGGATAGGTTGAGCACCTGATCCAGACGCTCGGTATCCACCCGGATGGTGGTCTCTTTTGCTTCGGTGGCCGGCACATCGCCGCCGCGCCGGCCGACCGTGCTGCCCGGCACGTCGGTAGAACGTCTGCCGAATGCCTTGCGCGTCGATTCTTCCTCGTTGATCGCCTGCTTGATCACTTCCGGATCGCGTTTGGCGCCGACCTGCTCGACGATGTCGTTACCAACCAGCGCCTTGTGCAGCGCTTCCCAATCTACGTTCTCAGCCTCGATGACCGGCAGGGCAGCCTGATCAGCTGCCGCTGCAGGAACAGCGGCAGTCGGGGCTGAAGACTTGATCGATGCGACCGCCTTGCCCTCTAGAGCGTCCTTCAGGGCGCTGATGATGTCGGCTGGCGCGGCCTGCGGTTGCTGATTCTGCTGCAGGGCACCGAACATATGACGCACTTCTGCCGTGGCGGCGAAGATCACATCCATGAGTTCTGCGCTCAGCTTCAGCTCCTTGTTGCGCAACTTGTCGAACAGGTTCTCTGTCAGATGACACAATGTCACCAGTTCGGTCGCATTCAAGAAGCCGGCTCCGCCCTTGATGGTGTGGAAACCGCGGAATATCTCGTTCAACAGCCCGCCTTCTTCCGGGGATTTCTCCAGCTCCATCAGCTTGCTGTCCACATCGGACAACATGTCCCCTGCTTCCATCAGAAAGTCACTCAGCAGGTCTTCCATTCCGGCAAAATCGTTCATTTTTCGCTCCTTGTAGGTCAGGCTTCAGCCTGACAGGCTTGGTCGGACCGAAGTCCGACCAACCTAAAACCTTTCAGAATCCCAAGCTCTCAAGCAGATCGTCGACCTGATCCTGACTGGTAACCACATCATCCCTGCCCTTAGCGTTGATCACCGGGCCATTCAACAGACCCGCGTTCTCAGCACGTACCGCCGGCGGCGCGTTCTCCAGCAACAGTTCCACCAGTTGTTTTTCCATCTCTTGCGTCAACTGAATGATCTTCTTGATGACCTGCCCGGTCAGATCCTGGAAATCCTGGGCCATCATGATCTCCAGCAGATAGGCATTCACTTCCTTGCCCTGCTTGGGCGTCTCATGTAGATGGGCATGTGTCTGCATGACCAGCGCCTTGAACTGCTGCACATCCAGTTTCTTCTGGAACAGCAGATCCCATTGCGCAGCCAACCGTTGCGACTCATCGGAAAGCTTGTCGACCAGTGGCTGCGCCGATTCTGTGGCGGTCAGCACGCGTTCTGCCGCCTGCTGTGTCAGGGTCGCCACATAGTTGAGACGGTCGCGCGCATCAGGGATGGTCGAAGCCGCTTTCTCGATCTCCTTGTGCAGGCCGAGTTCACGCAAGGTGTCATGCAGCTTGCGCGCCATGTGACCGACCTGGTTGAGGACCTTGGCGGGCTCCGCATCAGCGTTCAACTGGATTACTTTGGCAGCAGCCTTGGGTTCATCGGTATTGGCAGAGATGATGCTATCGAACAGTGCTTCGAGATCGTCCGAGTCGTTATTTGCAGGATTAGCCATGATTCACCTCACTTGTTCAAATGCGGATTTGCCGCAAATATCTTTTTCAGTTTTTCGTCCAGCGTCGCGGCAGTGAACGGCTTGACCACATACCCGGACGCACCAGCTTGTGCAGCCTCGATGATGTTTTCCTTCTTCGCTTCTGCCGTCACCATCAATACCGGCAGATGCTTGAGCGCCGCGTCGGCACGAATCGCACGCAGCAGTTCGATACCGGTCATGTTCGGCATGTTCCAATCCGACACCACGAAATCGAACGTTTCGCCGCGCAGCTTGTTCAGCGCATCCACGCCGTCTTCCGCCTCTTGCACATTGACGAAACCCAGCTCTTTCAGGAGATTGCGCACGATGCGACGCATCGTGGAAAAATCGTCCACCACCAGAAATTTTGTATTCTCTATTCCCATCTCAATCTCCTTAATGCAACTTCCATCCAGCTTGTTATGTCAGCAACGGCCTCAGAGTCGACGACAACACCATCGAATCGAACTTGGGCACGTAGTAATCCACGCCCACACGCGTACCCATGGCCCGATTGGCGTCGGAAGACAGCGAGGAGTGCATCACCACCGGGATGCCTTCGAAACGCCTGTCGTTCTTGATGTACTGAGTCAATACATATCCGTCCATCGCGGGCATTTCGGCATCGGTCAGAATGACCTGTATCTGGTTGTGCAGATCTTGCCCGCTGCTTTGTGCAGCATCAGCCATCGTGCGCAAGCGATCCCATGCTTCCTGACCATTGTTGGACTGGATATGCTTGACACCCATACGATCCAGAACTTCTGCGATCTTGCGGCGGGCTACCATGGAGTCGTCGGCGAAGAACACACACAGATCATGAGCGGATTCGATGCGCTCGACGTTGCCGACAATGGCTTCACCGAAGGCGTTGGAAAGGATCTGCTCCACATCGAGAATGGACACCAGGGAACCGTCATCCAGATTAGTGATGGCGGTGATCAGAGCATCCTTGTCGGACAGCATGCCCTCGGTCGGGCGCACCTTGTCCCAATCGACGCGGATGATGCGATCCACATCCTTCACCAGGAATCCGAGGATATGGTTGTTGTACTCAGCCACCATCATGGTCTGGTGCGGATCTTCTTCCTGGATACCCATGAACTTCGCCAGATTCAGCACCGGCATCACATGGCCGCGCAGACTGACGATGCCGTCCACGCCCTGCGGCATATTTGGTGTGCGAGTGACCTTGCCTGCCTGTGACACTTCCTTCACTTTGAACACGTTGATGCCGAACTTTTCATTTGTTCCCAGATTGAACAGCAGAATCTCCATCTTGTTGGTACCGGCCAGGCTCGTACGGGCATCGATATGATCGAGCAGACCATCGTTCTCACTGTTTGCCAACATGTCTTCGTTGTATGCCATCTCGTGCTCCTCTTATCCCAGCAGACGCGCCAGCGTCTGCGACAATTTCTGCGGCTCGAACTTGGGTACATATTCGTCCACCCCGACCGCCTTGCCCAACTGCTGATTGGAACTGCTGGACAGCGAGGAATGCATCAGCACCGGGATTCCGTTGAATCGTTTGTCGGCCTTGATCTTGCGCGTCAACATATAACCGTCCATCTCCGGCATCTCCACATCGGTCAGGATCACCTGCACCATCTCTTTCAGTGGAGTATTGGATGATTCGGCATAGTCCGCCATACGTGCCAGTTCTTCCCAAGCCTTGCGGCCGTTGATGGCAGAGATGGACTTGACGCCCATCGCCTCAAGGGTACGCGCAATCTGGTTGCGCGCGACGGACGAGTCGTCGGCGTAGAACACGGTGCGATTTTCTTTTCCGATTGACTTGACCGCTTTGAAGATCATGTCGTCCGAACCGAAGTGTCCGGTCTCGGCCAGCACCTTTTCCACGTCCAGCATCATCACCAGACGCTTGTCCTTAAGCTCCGTGATGGCGGTCACCAGACCGCCCATCTCCGCAGCCAGCATTTCGGGCGGAACGCGCATTGCCGACCAGTCCAAGCGCAGGATGTTGTCCACCGACTTCACCAGGAAACCCTGGGTGTGTCCGTTGTATTCGGTCACTATCATGATGTCGGGCTTGCTGTCGGACTCCATGCCGATGTACTTGGCCAGATCGATCACCGGCACCAGGGCTCCGCGCAAACTCACCATACCTTCCACCGCCGCCGGCATCTCGGGCGCGCGCGTGATCTCGGGTATGCGCATCACTTCGCGCACCTTGAATACGTTGATGCCGAAGGTCTCTTCGCGGCCGGTGCGCAGGTCCTTGCCCAGAGAGAACATCAGGATCTCCAGCTTGTTGGTGCCCGCCAGCTTGGTACGCGCATCGATATTCTTTAACAGTTCAGACATTGCTCTCTCCTTGCTCAGCCCTGGTTCCGCATGCCGCACTTGGTCAGCGGATAACCTGCTTTGCTTAATTCATCGGCCGATTTCGCCAGTTCCACAGCCGCATCACGCGTCTGCTGCGAAGAACGGGCATTCTCGTCCACCAATCCGGAGATATGCTCCAGACTCTTGGCCACATTCTCCCCGGCTACGGACTGCTCCTTGGACGCCATGGTGATGTGGTCGATACGCTGGGACATGCTGACCGTGGCCTCCATCACTTCTGTCAGCCGCTCACCGTTGTCGCGAATCAGCGTGATGCCGCTCTCGACCTCGACCACCGCCTCACCCATGGATTTAACCGCCTCATTGGAGATCGCCGTGATATCGGCAATGGTCTTGGTGATGTCTTTGGTGCTTGAAGACGTACGCTCTGCCAACTTGCGCACTTCGTCCGCCACCACTGCGAAGCCGCGTCCCTGCTCGCCGGCACGCGCTGCCTCGATGGCCGCATTCAAGGCCAGCAGATTGGTCTGGTCGGCGATCTCTTTGATCGAGTTTGCTATTTTACCGATTCTTTCTATGGAAGCCCCCAGATCTGAGATGGTCTTGCTGGAGCGCTGCACAGTCTCTGCCACCTTGGTGGTCGCGTCGATACTGAGCCCCATATTGGCATTGTTCTGTTCCACGATACCTTGGGTGCGCTTCATCTCGGACAGCGAATCGGCGGCCATGTTCGCCACCTCGGCGATGGACTGGCTGAACTGCTCCATGGTCGCCGCGATACTTTGTATCTGCTCCTGTTCCGTCACGGCATTGCTCGCCATCACGCCCACCTTTTCATCCACCGATTTTACCTTGTCCCGCATCTTGACCACCGGCGTGACGATCTCGTCCACCATGGTGCGCAGGTAGGTCTGCATGGTCTGGATCGCGCATAGCAGCTTGCCCATCTCGTCCTGGATGGTGATGTCCAGTTCGGTATCCAGATTGCCTTCCATGATGTTGCGGAATTCTTTCTCGACCTGTGACAGCGGACGATGGATGAAGCGATCCACGCAGTAGCCGATGAAAAAGAACAGGAACAGTTGCAGCACGATCTGCCCGGCCAGCACCTTCATCTCCATCAGATGGATGCGGTCGAAATCGTCCTTGAGGTCGATCGAGATGTCGGAAGCGCCGGTCACCCAATTATCCGGGCCCGAGTGGCACAAGGTGCAGTCGGTACCGTGGAAGTCCTTGCTGGCCGGATAGGGCGTGACGATACGCAACACCGGGGAGCCGGCGTCTTCCCCGTAGATCACCTTTGCTTTGCCGGATTTCAGAACATCGCGTTGCACCTCGTCCTTGACCTTCTGCTCGGCCGTCCCAGCGCCGTACTGTGAGACCAGATGATCCGAGCGCAGGATGACCGCGGATTTCACATGGCCGGACGAGGTGACTTTCTCGATCAGCAGCTTGCGATTCTCCTCGATACCGATCTGGCCGGTCACCATCAACATATTGGCGTTGTCGATGATCTGGGTGGCGACCTGAGCGCCCTTGGATTCCGCTTGCAACTTCGCTTCGTCCTGCATACCGCCAGTCAGGTACATCTGCGCCACGGTCAAAATGAGCAGCAGCGGGATCTGGATCGCTGCCTGCAGCTTGGCTTTTAACGACCAGTTCTTGACCTTGAGCTTCTCATAGCGGGAAACGACCTCACCGCCATTCTGATTGAGCTCCCGATAAACCGATTCTGCTTTGGCGATCTGCGCGCGCGTGGGCGGCCGGCGCACCGAGACGTAGCCGACGATGCTGCCGCCTTCCAGGATGGGTGCGACCGTGGCACGAACCCAATAGTGGTCTCCGTTCTTGCAACGGTTCTTCACCAGACCGCGCCATGGGCGCTCGGTTTTCAGGGTATCCCACAGCCACTTGAATGCCTGTCTAGGCATATCTGGATGGCGCACGATATTGTGACTTTTACCGATCAGCTCGGCACGCGTGTAGCCAGAAATGCGCTCGAATGCGTCATTGCAGTAGGTGATGATCCCTTTGGTATCGGTCTTGGAAATCAGCACCTCCCCATCCTGAAAGGTGACCTCCTTTTGCGACACATATGCGTTCTTATTTTGCATGATCTTCCTCCTGGTGCGACGGGTGCATCAAATCTTGAATTTACCCACTGTCGATTTCAGACTCTCGGCGACTTGTTCCATCGTTTGCGCCGATGCCACCGTACGCTGCACCACCGCATTGCTTTGCTCTGCCATGGTGGCGATGTTCTCAACGTTGCGGGCGATCTCCTGCGCCGCATCGCGCTGTGAATTGATGGAACGGGATATCTCTTCCAGACCTTCATTCACACCCCCGACCGACTGGTTGGACTCGATCAATATCTTGGTCACATCGCCCACATGCGTCTGGCTGGTCTGCAAGGCGCTCATGCCGGTTTGCACCGTGCGTTCGACCTGCTCGGACTGGCTGCCCAGCGATTGCGTCACTTCGTCGATCTGGGTGGCGGACTGAGCGGACTTCTCTGCCAGCTTGCGCACTTCGTCCGCCACCACCGCGAAACCGCGCCCCTGTTCACCCGCGCGGGCCGCCTCGATCGCCGCATTCAGCGCCAGCAGATTGGTCTGCTCGGCGATGTCGCGCACCTGCTGCGTCATGCTGGTGATGCTCTGCGTATTGGCGACGAACTGGTTGACCGAGTTGGCGATCTCCCCCACTGCGCGCTCGACGTTGCTCAGTTCCTGCACCATCTCTTGCAAGCTTTCCTGCCCGCGGTTGGCTCGTTCCAGACTCTCATGGGAAAGTTTTGCGACGCGACTGGTGCTTTCCGCGACCTGGCCGATGCTGCTGCTCACTTGCGAGACTGCGCTCGCCACGACAGCGGCCGCATCACTCTGCTTCTGCACACTGGTCGCCAGCGTCGCCGCATCACCGGACAGGGAATGTGCGGCGCTCGCCACTTGCACGGCCTGCCCGTCCACTTGGGACAGGATCACCTGGAAGTTGTTAGCCAGCGCGTTGAAGGCCTGCACGGTCTGCCCGACCTCATCCTCGGTGCTCACCGGTGCGCGCTTGGACAGGTCACCGGTCGCCTGCATGGCCAGCATGGCCTGCTGCAAAGACCTGGTCGGCCCCGTGACGAAACCGATCAACCAGCCGATCATGAAATAGAGGAACACCTGGATCGCGATCTGGATGCCCCACAGTAGAGTATCCGCGCGCGCCATCAACTCGAACTCCTCTGAAACATCGAGCGTGATGCTGGCCGCGCCGTTGACGGAGCCTTCAGGAACGATATGGCACATCAGACAGTTGGTGCCGCGAAAATCCGCCTGTGCGATGAATGGCACCACGACGCGCAGCGTATGCAAGTCGCCCTGCCGTTCCACGCGCGTCTGTTGTTTCGCCGTGGACAGTGCTTCCTTGTCCATCTCGTCCTTGGCCTGTTCGGAAGGCAGACCGGGGCCGAACTGTTCGATGACCGGTGTATGGCGCATCACACGCAGATCGACCACTCGAGCGGAAGCGCCCATCTTCTCCACGTACAGCTTGCGCTGCTCGGCATCGCTGATGATGCCGTTCAGCATCAACATATTGAGACCATTCAACACGCCGTCGGCCGAAACAACCGCCTTCTGGCGCGCTTCTTCGAGGATGCGCTCTTCGAAAGTAGACAGTGCAGCACGTTGCGCCAGCACCATGATAGTCAGCAGGATCAGCTGGATCGGAATCTGAAGTTTGCTCTTCAGAGAAAGTTTGCTCCACCATTTGTTCATGTTCATTCCCCCTGCGTAAATTGTCGCTTATGCCTGACTAACGGCCGATTTTCTGGCTTCTTTAATTCATCCCGGCTGGCAAAGCCTGCTGTGGTGCGGTTTCCGGCAGATCGCTTGCAGCAGGACCCCCCTCTGCCGAGACTGCGGTCACGCCCGAAACACCCAACGCCTCCGCGGCATCACCGCCCTCGGCATCGATCTGCACCGTACCGCCATCCTGCTGCGCAGCCTCTTCAGCCTTCTTGTTCATCACGATGATGCTGATGCGCCGATTGATCGGGTTAAGCGGCGCATCCTTGTCGAACAACACCGCGGAAGACAGACCGACCACGCGCACGATCTTTTCATCTGCAAGGCCGCCGGAGATCAATTCCCGGCGCGACGCGTTGGCACGGTCAGCTGATAACTCCCAGTTGCTGTAGCGCCCTCCCCTTATACCGAAGGGCTGCGCATCGGTATGGCCTGACAGGCTGACCTTGTTCGGCATCTCGTTCAAGGTCTTGCCGATCTCGCGCAATATGTCACGCGTGTAGTCTTCAAGTTGCGCACTGCCGCTCTGGAACATGGGGCGATTCTTCTCGTCCACGATCTGGATGCGCAACCCTTCCGTGGTCAGGTCGAGCAATATCTGGTTCTTGAATTTCTCAAGCTTCTTGTTGTTCTCGATCGCCGCCTCGATGTTCTTCTTCAGCTGGCGCAACTGTTCGATCTCTTTCTTCGCCTCCAGGCGCAGGAATTCCTGTTTCGCGGCTTTGAGGGTGATGGTCTTTTTCGGCGCCTCAATTTCGCCCTTCTTCACCTGTCCTTCCGTGCGTGTCAGATCTTGCCCGCCGCCCTTGATGATGCTGGAACTGTCTCCACTGCCCGAACCGCCCATCAGCGCCACCTTGAGGGGCGTCTTGAAATATTCGGCGATCCCCACCAGATCGCCTTTGGCCGTCGAGCCCAGCAGCCACATCAGCAGGAAGAACGCCATCATCGCCGTCACAAAGTCCGCGTAAGCGATCTTCCATGCGCCCCCGTGATGGCCGCCTGCCACCTTTTTTATGCGCTTGATGACGATAGGGCGCTTGTTCTTGTCTTCGGCCATGTTTCAACTGTTCCCGGATCAGCGCTTCTGCTTGACGTGCTCTTCCAACTCGGCAAAGCCCGGGCGGACAGTGGAATTCAGCACCTTGCGTCCAAACTCGACTGCCATCGCCGGCGCGTAACCGTTCAGATTGGCCAGCAGCACGACCTTGGCCGCCTGATAGATCTTGCCATCCTCCTCCGCCTTCTGCTCCAGCAGACTGGCCAGAGGACCGACGAAACCATAGGCCAACAAGATACCCAGGAAAGTACCGACCAGAGCATGCGCAATCAGAATGCCAAGCTCAGCCGGCGGGATACCCACCGACTCCATGGTGTGCACCACACCCATCACAGCCGCGACGATACCGAAAGCAGGCAGACCATCACCCAACTTGGCGATGACGTGCGACGGCACCAATGCTTCATGGTGGTGCGTCTCGATCTCCACATCCATCAGATTCTCGATCTCCATCGCGTTCAAGTTACCGCTGACCATGATGCGCAGGTAGTCGGTGATGAACTCCACCACATGATGGTCGTTCAATATCTTGGGATATTTTCCGAATATCGCGCTCTCGTGCGGGTTCTCGACATCGCCCTCGATGGACATCATGCCTTCCTTGCGCACCTTGCCCAGCAACTCGTACATGAGCGCCATCAGCTCCATGTAAGTCTCTTTGTTGTATTTGGAACCCTTGAACAGGATAGGAATGGACTTGAAGGTCGCCTTGATAGCGGTCATGTTGTTGCCGACGAAGAACGCCCCCAACGCACCGCCGCCGATCATCAGCAACTCCAGCGGCTGGTACAGGCCGCCAAGATGGCCGCCCGCCATGGCGTAACCACCAAAAACTGCGCCCAGCACCACTATATATCCAACAATTACCAGCATGGTTCACCTCTACGTATGCCTATCCAAGGCTCAATCGTATCCTAGCAGGAGTGTTTTGGCTTCATTACACGAACAAACCTTGATATCTACAGCTATTCAGCACTTTCACCACCCAGAAACTGCATCGCCGCCACACCGATGATTCCTCGGTCGTAGCGGCGATGGGATTTCAGCACCATGCATCACTTACAGGCGATCATGCCATTGCAGCAGCTGCCTGGGCAGCCTTGCGGGTCTTTCCTGCGCGCGACGGGGGACGACAGATGCCGCAGCTATATTCATCGCACAACTCGTTGGTGTGCACCACGAACTGACCACCGCACTCCTTGCAGCGCGTCAATTGCATCATGCCGGCCTCGAAGAAGCGGATCAGGAACCAGGCACGCGTGATGCTCAGGGTCGGCTCATCTTCTCCGACTTCGGCCTGCTCCAGATACAAACGGTAACTCTTGATCAGTGCCTCGACACCGGAGACATTCGCATTCTTGACCAGAAACTGGTGTATCCCCATGAACAACGAGGAGTGGATGTTGGGCAACCAACTCATGAACCAGTCGGTGGAATAAGGCAGCATGCCCTTGGAGGGGGACTCACCTTTGACTTCCTTGTAGAGCTTGAGCAGACGCTCACGGCTCAGGTGGGTCTCTTCCTGCAGGAGCTGCAAGCGCGCGCCCAGATTGATCAGGTCCACCGCGATCTGGATCTCGCGCGCCTCGTTCACCACACTCTTGTTGCGCATGATCGTGTCTCCTCAAGCAGCCAGTGCTTCGACCTGCTGACCCGCCATCAGGATGGTGGCATGCGCATGGGACATCATGCGATCCTTGTTGTAATCGGTGATCATGTTCAGCAACAGTTGTTCGTCGAAGCGGAAACGGCACAACAGCATATTGGAGCCTGTCATCTTCAGCATCTGCGCCGGCGAAAGACCATCGATCAGCTCGGCCAGCTCTTCGCTCACACCCAGACGGAAGATCGCGCTGGCCTTGTCGCTGCGAATCATCTGCTGTGCCAGCATCATGTAGGAAAGATTGATCTCTCTGATCTCTTCGTGAACTTGATTCGTATTCATTGCAGTCCCCTCGCAAAAAACATTGATGTCTTGATTCGACGGTTGCATTTTGCGGGGACGATGGGAATAAAAAAATCGGAGGTTTTCCGATTTTTCGGTAGGAAGAGTTCCTACAAGACTAGGGAACCACACTTGCCTGCCTGATCAGGCAAACAGCGATAATCGTCGACTTGAATGCAACTGCGAGGGGACGCAGCAAACATCTCACTCAAGTCAACGGAGTGCATTGTAAGAACTTTATTGCTGGTGCAAACAATGAATAGCGCGGTATATCTGGCGGTATTTGTTATGTGGCAAGGTATTCATTTTGCCAGTTTGTCGCAGCCGCGCTTCCCGTACTTGCAGGATACTTCGTAATCTTTCCGAGCCAGGACCGCCATTCCCAATTTCTCATACGCCATGGCTCGACCAAAATATGGCTTTGGATTTAAACCAAGTTTCTTGCGTTCCGCGATTTCTATGGCGCTATCGAATTCTTTGATCGCCGCTGCCCACTTATCTTGATTTAACAATACTGCCCCAAGATTGTTATGGCTGAAGGGCCAATCTGGATTAAGTCGCGTAGCGATTTTGAGGTCCTTTTCTGCCGCCGCATAGTTATCCATTGATATGTGTGCCCCGCTAAGGTTGTAATAGATGCGATAAACACCTGGCAGATCCTGCTTATCCTTTACTAGTTTCTCGGCGTCGCTCCATAGCATCAAAGGGTGAGAGAACGAAGCCAATCTATCCATAGAGATCGGAAGCATCGCCAACACCACCGCTCCCACTACCATTCCGGCTATGCGTCTATCCAATCTATCCAGCAATAGTGGCAACAAAGCACATGCGCCCACAGCCCATATATAACTTCGATACAACACAAAGCTTTCCTGAATACGAACCGTTGAGAATTCTGGCATGAACATCAGCCACGGGAACAGTAGCGCAAATCCCAGAAGCCCCAAGCGCCCACGCTTGAATAGCAACCAAACCGCCCCTCCGCCCCAAGCTAGGAACGTAATGAAAGCTAACAGATATCCCGACCAGAGAGATGTTGCAAACGGCTCTCGCATATCCACCGACATCCAGTTCGGATTAGGTAATAGCCATAGCCCTACATACTTAAAGAACAACCATCCTTGCGTGACCACGCTCAATGGATAACTCAGGTCAGTAGCGCCGGAATCGATCAGCATTTCGGGGGCGTATATCTCATATGCAGATCCCAACACACCTCGTTTCGCCGCCACCACAAACAAGGCTACTAGCACCAAACCAGTGATTGGTAGCCAACGCTGTTTGAGCTGCTCAAGCCAATCCTCATGTTGCAGCACGGTCAATGCCAACAGAATCGCAGGCAGCATGATCGCGTGCTCCTTGGAAAACACAGCAAGGTAGTAACACAGAACGCTTACCCACAGCCATACCCTACTCCCCGATGTCCCTCCGCGCATCCACGCCACCATCGCTAATAAACTGAATAATGCTGCCATCAACATGGTGCGCTGAACCAGATAAGCTGCGGTATACACGGCCACTGGGTGCAGGGCGAACATCAACGCTGCGCAGAATGCCCACACTTCCGGAGACAAGCTCAAACGGGGTGAGGACGGCGGGCTTGCTTCATGTCCATTTACCGAGCCGGGCAGCAATGCGAACAAACGTCTCAGGAGGAAAAACAATGCCACGACGACCGCGGCATGCAACATCATATTCTCGATGCGAAAATGCAGCATTTCCAACCCAAACAGCGCTTTACCCCAAGCCAATGATGCATAAGGCAGAGAACGTAATTCAAATGGACTATAACGATAGTTGTCTACCGGCTGATGACCTTCCAGATCAGTCATGAAGAAGTGCAGATCATCAAATACGATTGGATTCCACAGGAATTGGCCGTATAGCATACAAACCAACAAAGTGAGTATCAGCGGCCACAACAACGTGAGGCCAGACCGGGCATAATTTCGTGCAGGAATTTTATTCAATGACATCTTTCACAAGGGCTACCAATAAAAAGAGCCCCGGATTTAAGCGGGGCTCTTAATACATCGACTAACTATGCAGCTTACTTACACAAAGTAGGATCGCAAGTGGCTGTTGCCGTATCAAGCGTCCATTTCACCCCCGCTGTATCGGAGTAAGTTGGAACCAAAACATAGGTCGCGCCTTGACCAGATGTTGAACCGTCAATAGTAGAAATGGCCTTGGCAGTAATTGTGCCGTTTGTTGTCGATAGATATGTCACGTATTTACCAACTACGGGCGTAGTGGTCTCAGCTGTTGCTCCGAGGGTATCAGGGACGCCATTGGAACCCGCGTCACAGTCTGCAACATCACCCAGATCAGATGCACAAATTTCCACAGCAGTTTTAACAGCTTGTGTAGCTTGAATCACTTCAGTGAACTTTGCCTTCTTCGTGTAGTCGCTGTAAGCAGGGATCGCCACAGCAGCCAGAATACCGATAATCGCGACCACGATCATCAGTTCGATCAGGGTAAAACCTTTTTGAACTTGCTTCATTGTTATCTCCTTAGCGGGTTAGAACGTTGCCCTTGCGGGCACACACGAGGTGTGCGGGTGAATACTAGCAGGTTGCGTGCCATCGTCAAAGGCCGGATCGGATGGGTTTCAAGCACGCATCGTTCACCGCAGGTGACGTATTCCGCCGCATAAGTGACGAATTTTGTCACTTATGGCAAGTAGCCGGGTATCTTCCCTTCTTCCACGTCGTCGATCTGTTCTGGCGACAGGAAGCGGTGCGCGTATTCCAGATAGACCCGCTCACGAATAAATGCATCGAAAAGTTCGGGATCGATATGGCCGTTCAGTTTGAAGTTGCCGAGGATGTTGAGCGATTCGGTCAGCGTCTTGCCGGGTTTGTACGGACGGTCTTTGGCGGTGAGCGCTTCGAAAATGTCCGCGATACCCATCAATCTGGCCTGAATGGACATCTGTTCTCTGGTCAGGCCTTTCGGGTAGCCCTTGCCGTCCATGCGCTCATGATGGCCCCCTGCATATTCGGGCACTCGCTTGAGGTGCTTGGGCCAGGGCAGCGATTCGAGCATCTTGATGGTCACCACGATGTGGTGGTTGATGATCTCGCGCTCTTCCGCGGTGAGCGTGCCCGCACGGATGGTCAGGTTCCCGGTTTCGTCAGCAGACAGGAAATCGCGCATCACACCGTCCACATCACGCCATTGATAGGCTGCTATCGCTCGCACCCTTGCGATGTCCGCATCGGACATCTTCTCGCCACCTATGTTTGTACGCCGCAGATATTCTCTATCGTCGTCGAGCTGGCGCACGCGTGATTCGTATTCCCCTTGGTTCGATTCACCGCGCAGCATAGCGATCTCCGCATCACGCTTGAGCACCTCGAAACGGGTGTCGAGCAACTGGATACGATCGAACAGGGTATGCAACTTGGTCGCCTTGTCCACCACATGGACGGGCGTGGTGATCTTGCCGCAGTCGTGCAACAGGCCGGCCATCTTGAGCTCGTACCTGTCCTGGTCGGTCAGCTTGAATTCCTTTAGCACGCCTCTGTCACTGCGACTGGCCGCCTCGGCCAGCATCATGGTCAGCGCCGGAACGCGTGCGCAGTGACCGCCTGTGTAGGGTGATTTATCGTCGATTGCGGTGTTGATGAGTTTGATGAAGGACTCGAACAGTTCTTCCATCTGCTGGATGAGCCGCCGGTTACTGATGGCGATGGCTGCCTGCGACGCGAGCGATTCCAGCAGCTTCTGATCATCTACAGAGAATTGCTGCATGCCGCCCTGTTCATCCAAGGCATTGATCAATTGCAGCACACCAATGACTTCGTGCTCATGGTCGCGCATCGGCACAGCCAGGAAAGAGCGAGATCGATAACCAGTCTTGGCGTCGAAATGCTTTGTGCCGGTAAAGTCGAAACCCTCGGCGATGTAGGCGTCAGGGATGTTGACCGTCTCGCCGCTCAAGGCGGCATGACTCACCACCATGGCGTGATTGGGTTCTCCGTCCTTGCCGATCAAGTGGATGGGGTAGAACGGGATGGCTTCGCCGGAAGTGCCGCCCATGCTGATGCCGAGCGAACGGTTGCGCAGTATCTCGAAGGTGAGCTCTTGTTTTTCCAAGTCGAGCAGATACAACGTACCCGCATCGGCATTGGTGATCTTCATCGAGGCGCTCAGGATGTTTTCGAGCAGCTTGTCGATATTGCGCTCGCTGGAAAGCGCCGCACCAATTGCGTTGAGGTCGTTCAGGCGGTTGAGCAGGCTTTCAAGCATGGTGCGCTGCACCTGCTCTTGCGCCATGCAGGCCTTGACCTTGGTCGTGTCCACGTAAATCCCTTATTCACTTCGCGCCGGCGAACCGGCGTCTCGTTACTTGATACAGACTGCACGCACTTGGTGCATGTCGGTGATGCCCAGTAGCACTTTCTCGATACCGTCCTGTTTCAGTGTACGCATCCCTTCTTCCAGCGCGATGGCGAACAACTCGGCGACACGCGCGTGCTCCTGAATGGCCTTCTTCACCGGATCGGTACCGATCAGCAATTCATGCAAACCAACGCGGCCTGCATAGCCGGTATTGGTACACTTTTCACAACCGACTTTTTCATACAGCGTGATCTGTCCTTTGTCGTCACCGAACAGCCTCAGCCATTCGGCGTACAAGGCTTTGCTCGCGGCGCCTGCATCCTTTTTCCATGTTTCCGTACTCTTCAGTTCTTCGGCGTATTCCGCCATAAGCGATTTGAGGTCTTCCTGCGTTGCGATATGCGGCTTCTTGCAATGCTTGCACAGACGTTTTGCCAAGCGTTGCGCCAGAATCCCCAGCAATGCATCGGCGAAGTTGAACGGATCCATACCCATATCCAGCAGACGGATGATGGATTCCGGCGCGCTGTTGGTGTGCAGGGTGGCGAACACCAGGTGACCGGTGAGCGAGGCTTCGATGCCGGTGGAGACGGTTTCCTTGTCACGCATCTCACCCACCATGATCACATCCGGGTCGGCACGCAGGAAAGCGCGCATGATGGTGGCGAAGTCCAGGCCGGCCTTCTTGTTGATCTGGACCTGGCGCAGGCCCTTTTGGGTGATCTCCACCGGATCTTCCGCCGTCCATATCTTGGTATCGGGCGTATTGATATGTTTCAGGATCGAGTGCAGTGTGGTGGTCTTACCGGAACCGGTCGGGCCGCACACGAAGAACAAACCATAGGGTTTGGCCACTGTCTTCTTAATCAACTCCAGATTACGGTCCGAGAAGCCCATCTTATCCAATGGGATCGGCTCGCCCGATGCCAGGATACGCATCACCACGTCTTCCACGCCGCCCTGCGAGGGAATGGTCGCGACACGCAACTCGATATCCAGCGGACCGAATTTCTTGAACTTGATCTTGCCATCCTGGGGGCGGCGTTTCTCTGAAATATCAAGATCGCACATGATCTTGAGACGAGTGACCAAGGCATTTCGATAGGTGGACGGAATCTCGATGTAGTTCAGCAAAGAGCCGTCCTTGCGCACACGGATCTGCGTCTTCATCTTGCCGGGGCCTGGTTCGATGTGGATATCGGACGCGCCCATCTTGTAGGCGTCGACGATGATCTTGTTGACCAGTTTGACCAGCTCGTTGTCCGCAGCTGCATTCAGATCGTCCTGGTTGACACCGCCGACATCCTCCTCATCCTCCCCGCCCAATGAAGTGAGCAGATCGTCTACCGAAGAATCATCCATGGTGCCGAAAACACCCGTTCCCTCTCCGGCAGTGCTACCGCCGCCATAGAAATGATCCAGCGTCATCTTGAATTCGCGCTGGGAACAGACTTTGTAGATCAGACGATTCTTGGGAAAGATGTTGTTTACGACGCGTGAAGCCAATATCCGCTCGGGGTCGGTAGTCAGTATAACCAGCCCCTCGGGGGTGTCGTCAATGGGGACCCAGTGGCTGCTCTCCACATATTCCCGGCGCAGATTGCGCAACAAGTCGCTCGGCTTGACCCGGTCCGCCTGGAAAGGCTCGTACGGCACACCGAAGAATTTGGAGAGTGCGTTACCCAAGGCATCGAGTTTGATCTGGAATTCGTCGATCAGCACATTCTCGACATCCACGCCCTTGCGACGCGCGGTGCGTGTGGCAAGTTCGAATTCAGCTGCCGACATGACCGCATCCGCCACCAGATAGTCGTATTTGGTCTTGATGGCACCGCTCTGTTGTTGACGCTGCCGCAAAGCCACGGCCAATGTCTGCGCCAACTCCTTTACGCCCTCCTCGACCATGCTCGGGAAAGGCACGCCTGCTTTGTTGTTGATGACCTGCATCACGCCGACCAGCTCACCGCCTTCATCCACGATAGGCGCGACCAGCATATGCTTGGTGCGATAGCCAGTGCGTTTATCCACATCCTGCAGGAAGCGCAAGGTCGGACTATGTGTAGCCAGCTCCTGCAGGTCGTATACGTCCTTGATATTGAGCAACTTCTTGTTCACCGCGCTGAAGCCAGCGATACTTTGCTCGGCGATGGGCAGCTTCAGATCCTTGAACGAGTTCAGCCCCGTTTTGACCTTGGATACCAACGAAGCTTTGTCATCTCCCACAACATAGATGGTCAGACGGTCGGCATTGAACAGGGAGCAGATATCCTTGCTGACATCGAGCATGATCTCGTCGATGTTGCTGGTTGCATGGATCTTGTTGGTGACGTGATTGAGGTTCTTGGTGAACTCAAGCCGCACGCTCATTTCATTCGGGTTGCCTTGCACAGGACTATTCATTTCCTCTCCTCTTACTGCTGAAGTGCCTTGGGCACCGACCAGAGGCCGTTTTCCAGCACATATACGTCATAACCAGCCTGCGCCAGAATGAAAGCGGCTGCCGCGCTGCGGCGTCCGCTCTGGCAATAAGCGATGTACGGCGTCACCTTGCTCAACACACCGATCGCATTGCGGATGTCGTTGAGTGGCACATTGATGGCACCGGGCAATTTGTCATAGCGGTATTCGGGCGGATGGCGCACGTCCAGCCACACAGCCCCCTGCTTTACTTTTTCTTTCGCGTCTGCGAAGGAGATACGATGCAGCAGCGGCTCTTGCATCAACTCCAGGAAGTCCTGTTTCTTCAACCGCAATAGCACTCCATTGCTGCGCATCGTCACGGTGGCGTTACGCTTGGTATCGGAGATGAGCGCTTCCTCACCGAACACATCACCCGCTTTGAGTTCAGCCAGAACCAGATTTGCGCCGCCCACCAGACGGGTGACCTGGGCGCGTCCGCTTTCCACAAGATAGTAATAGTCGCCCTCTTCACCCTCGCGGATGATCACGTCCTTTTCCCATACAGCGATAGCCTCGACGCGATTGAGCAGCTTGCCGATATTGGCGGGCGGCAAGTGGGCGAACGGCCCATGGTTCAGATTCTCGGCACTGAACATGCCGGAATTGAGCAGCCGCCGCACGGCGGCATCCGTCCCGCCTTTGTCCATCCTGGGTTTGATATCGTCATGGCTGGCGAACTGATCCCATGTCACCATGCGATCCAGCAGGTCGTCATCCACGCGCAGCAACATCACGTTGCTCACTGCCTTGGCGTTGCGGATATCAGGTTGGCGTTTGCCTATCGGATGGCGCGCCCACTCTGAATCTGCACGCATCGTTACCTTGTTATCGTCGGCAAAATCCAGCTCGATCTCTCCCCGCAGCAGATAAACGGATTGACCATGCAGGGGACGGCTCTCGAATGGATTCTCCCCGGGCGCCACGTTCTCCACATGGCAATAATCCAGCAGCTCGCGCAGCCGCGCGGGACTGAAGCTGGAGATGGGCTCCAACGCCGCGAGTACTCGTATGTCCAGTATGTCGTTCATATCATTAATCGCTCAAAATTCGAACGTCTGCCCGTTCTGCAGGATCTTGGGATTCACGCCCTGCACTCTTTCGCTGATCTCACGCATGGTCAGCTCGACCTCTCCCGGTTTCAGATGGGTGATGAATATCTCCGGAGCGAGCTTAAGCTTCTTGAGTTCATCCGCCAGCATGCTGGGACAAAGGTGTTTGGACAGCACAGCCAGTTCTTTTTCCGCATCGGAGAAGGCTGTCTCAACGATCAGGTAGCGCAGATTCGGTATTTGATTCACCGCCTCCCACAGTTCATCACAAGTAGTGGTATCACCGCTGAAGGCCAGACTCGCCTTGCCACTGTCGATGCGGAATCCGACCGCAGGCACAACATGATTGACAGGAAGAGGGGTCAGCTTGCGCCCCCCCACATCGATGGTTTCGCCCACCTTGATCTCTTCATAGCGCATCACGGGCTGGTGAAGATTCGGGATCTCCGCGAAGTCCGGCCATATCTCCCAGTTGAATACATGCGCCTGCAGGATGGCCAGCGTTTCAGCGGTCGCATGGATGAGCAACGGTTTGTCGCGCATAAAGCCCACGCTGTCGACCAGCAAGGGCAGACAGGCGATATGATCCAGATGCGAGTGCGTGATGAACACATGGTCGATGACGCTCATCTCGGCCAGACTCAGGTCGCCCAGTCCGGTACCGGCATCGATCAACACATCATGATCGAGCAGCAGCGAAGTGGTGCGAAAATTCCCACCGATCCCCCCGCTACATCCAAGCACGCGCAGTTTCATGGTTCGTCAGCTCATTTCGTTTTGAAAGTGAACGCGCCATCCCAGTCATCACCGGGCGGGTTGTTCCGATAGTAAGTCACGCGCTCCGCGTAGACACGGTACAGCTTGCAGTCCGGAGACATGTTTTGCAGACTCAACAGTTCCAAATCCGCCTTGTCCCAATCCTGCTTGCGATAGGTTCGCAATGCCTGATGGAACAACTTGATCTCGTCTAGCTTCTCTTTGCCGACTTCTCCGACCAACCCATGAGGCTCGAAGATAGCCACAGGATGTTCCTTGCCTTTGACACGCACCATATCCACCTCACGGTAGACGATCTGCGGTGTGGCCTGTTTGGTCGTCTCGCCCACCAGCATCAACACCCCGTATTCCTTGGTGATCCCTTCCAGACGTGAAGCGAGGTTCACTGCATCCCCCATCACCGTATAGGCCACGCGCACCTCGGAACCCATGTTGCCGACGCTGACCCTACCGGTATTGACCCCGACACCGATATGGATCTCCGGCCAGCCTTTTACTTTGAATTGCGGCTGCAACTCGTTCAAAGCGCGCTGCATCTCCATGCCTGCCAGCACTGCATGGTGCGCATGATCCGGGTCGGGCAACGGCGCCCCCCAGAAGGCCATGATACAGTCGCCCATGTATTTATCAATCGTGCCGCGCTGCTTGTAGATCACGCGCGACAGCGGGGTGAGGAACTCGTTCATCAGTTGCGAGAGTTCTTTCGGATCCAGCCCTTCGGAAATGGTGGTGAAGCTGCGCACATCCGAGAACAGGATGGTCATTTCCCGGCTATCGCCTTCCATCGAGACACTCTCCGGTCGCTTGGCCATCTCGTCCACCAACTCACCGGGCACATACTGTCCGAACAAGCCGGTGATCTGTCGCTTGGCACGCGATTCCACGAAGTAGCCGAAACTCATGTTCAGTGCGAACAGTGTCAGGATGATCAGTATCCCGCCCGCCATCGGCATGGCGAGATCGGCGTAGTTCCAGAGCGCGAGATTCAGCGCGACATCCCCTGAAAGGAAGATCAATGACAGCAACATGCCGCGTATCGGACTCAGCAAGGGCAGCAAGACGCTCAGGCTGATGCCGATGAGCAACATCAACACCACATTGGCCCCAAGCATGTAGGGAGGATGTTGTTTTATGTCCTGATTGAGGATGCCGCTGATCATGTTCGCGTGCACTTCCACCCCCGGGTAGACCTCTCCGACGGGTGTGCTCCGCATATCCATCAGGCCGGGGGCGGATGTGCCCACCAGCACGATCTTGTTCTGCAGTGCAGCCTGTTCGATCTTGCCGTGCAAAACATCGGTCGCCGAAATATATGTGAACGTGTTGCGCTTACCACTGTAAGGGATCAAGGCACTAACCTCGGCATCGACCGGTATCGTCAATCCGCCTTGTACGGATTCCACCGTCAACCATTCCAGCCCCCCATAGCCCTGGTTTTGTTCGCCCGCAAAGCCGGGCACCAGTCTGGGCATATCCAGTACGCTACGCACGACCGCGAGGGAAAGGGATTCGTAGATCTGACCATCATGTTCAACCAGCATTGGGATGCGCCGAACCACACCGTCGAAATCCACCAGGGGATTGAAATGACCTGCCGAAGCTGCACTCGACTGCAATTCTTGCAGATTGGCGCCATAGCCGTCCCATGTCGCCAATCCCACGGCACGTCCGCGGAATATGTCGGCAGGAAATACCGGTGCAGGCAAGGCACCTGATCTGCTTGCGGTCAAATCGTTTTCGCTATTGCTGAAATAGTAGCCAAGAACCACCTTGCGTCCTTTGAGCTTTTCCGCGAACAGCGCATCGTATTGCAACGCAGGTTGGATCTGTTTCAGAACAGAGTGGAACTGGTCTACATCGCGAAATTGTTTTTCGCCCAAAGCCTGCAAGACGCTCAGGCCGGAACTGTTGTCCGGTTCGGCGAAGACGACGTCGAAGCCGACAGCCGCCACACCGTATCTGTCGAAAAGCGAATCTACCAGTCTCGCCATCTTGTCCCTGCCCCAGGGCCAACGGCCTTCCTGCTTCAGACTTTTTTCATCGATATCGAGGATCACGATGCGATCGTCACCTTTGTTGGGCAACGACAATCTCAGGCGGTAATCATATAGCTGGGCGTCGCCATACTGAACGAAGCCCAGACGATAGAACCCCGCAGCATCGCCAAGGAACAGCAACACTGCCAGCATGCCCAACATGATCAGTAGCGCATGCTTCTTCATGGTTCATTCGCCAGGCAGGCGATGAGGCGTGAGTAGGGCGACAAGGTCATATCAGCCCCTGTCAGTTCTTGAGGTAAAACTCCATCTTGATACCAGCCAGTTCGATCACGTCGTGATCGTTCAACTGATGAGGTTGCTCACCGATGGAAGAGCCATTCACCAACGGGAAACTTCCACCCTCGACATGGGTGATGAAATAGCCATGCGGTCGGCGCGCAAGGACAGCCACCTGCACGCCCGGCTTGCCCAGCGTGGTCAGGTTCTTGCTGAGCTCCAGTTCCTTGCCAAGATTCGGGCCATTCAAAATCTGGATCACCGCCACCGGGGTCGGGGCTGCTGCCGGGGCAGCGACCGAAGCGGGCTTGGGAGCCGTCGCATTGTATTGCGTGGTAGATTCGAATTTCGCGCCCGACTCGGCCACCGGCACGACTGAAGCAGCTGATGGTTTGATCGGGGCACGCAACACCATGGTCTTTTCGAAATCCGCTGCAGAAGTCTGCGTCGGCTGATCGTTCAGATATTTCAGCTTGTATTTGCCGATCTCGATCACATCGTTGTTCTGCAGGAAATGCTTCTGCGTCGGCGAGCCATTCACCATCGAACCATTGGTGCTGTTCAGATCCTCGAAGAACGAATCATTGAGGATGGTGATGACGGCGGCATGCTCGCTGCTGACAGCAAGATTGTCGATGGTTATGTCGTTGTGCGGTTTGCGCCCGATGGTCGTCCGCTCCTTGGTCAGCGGATATTCCTTGATCACCGAACCGTCCATGCTGAGTATCAATTTTGCCGGCATTTTATTTCCCCGTATTAGCTTTTATTCAATTCCTGAACCAGGATACCAACTTCGCCCACAAGCCTCGCGGCGCAGCGTAGCCGCCCTTGATCTTTACCAGTATGACCGACACATTATCCCGGCCACCGTTATCATTCGCCTGCTCGATCAACTGGCTGGCCGCCAATGTCAGATTCCCCTGCAACATCTGCAAAGTCGCGCCGATGTCTTCATCCTCCACCATGTCGTTCAGACCATCGGAGCAGAATAGATAGATGTCCCCCTCCGCGACGTCATACACATGGACTTCCGGTACGACATCGGCATCGATACCGACTGCACGCGTCACCAGATTCTTGTTTTGCGAGAGCCGCGCCAGCTCTTTGCTGATGACGCCGCTATCGATCTGTTCCTGCAGCAGGGAATGGTCACGCGTGATCGTCTCGAAAACCTCGCCGCGCAGGCGGTACATGCGCGAATCTCCGACATGCGCCACGGCGACCCGGTTATCGTAGAACAACCCTGCGACGATGGTGGTGCCCATCCCCGCATATTGGGGTTGGCTTTGTGCCGCATTGAAGATGGACAGATTCGCCTTCTTCACGTTGTCCCGCAACAGTACGACGCCTAACTCATCCTCACTGCCCGCCTCTTTCTGCTCGGGTGTATCCGATTCCAGGCGATGTCGTATCTCGCTCGCCAGCACCGATACCGCTATCCCGCTGGCGACCTCGCCTGCGTTGTAGCCACCCATACCGTCCGCCAACACTGCCAGACCATATTCGGCATCGAAGGTGATGCTGTCCTCATTATGAGAACGCACCATGCCGGGATTGGTTTGCCCGACGATTTCCAGCGCTTGGTTCAGATTCACTCGTTCCCCCTGTCGATCACTGCAACGAGGATGCACACTGACGGATGGCATCTGCCATCGCGGCGCCGCTCTCATAGCGCTCTTCCACTTTCTTTGCCAACGCCTTATTGATGATGGCGACTACACATGGCGGAATATCCGCCTTGATACTCAGGATGTCTTTGGGGGGCTCATTGGCGATCCTGAACATCAATTGCGCCATGGAATCCCCTTCGAACGGGAGCTTACCACAGGCCAATTGATACAGACTCACGCCCAGCGAGAACAGATCGGAATGCCCCTCGATCTTGGCACCCGACAATTGCTCGGGCGACATATACGACGGCGTGCCCAACACCATCCCGGTCTTGGTCTTGGAAGAATCGGTGATGCGCGCGATGCCGAAGTCAGTCACTTTCACCGTATCGCTCTCAGTGTCGTACATGATGTTGGCCGGCTTGATATCCCGGTGCACCACGTTCAGACCGTGCGCATAACCCAATGCATCCGCCACACGCGCCACGATCGAAAGCACCTGCGGCAAAGGAAGCAATGCATCCGGTTTGGTGTAGGACACCAGATCCTTGCCTTTGAGGAATTCCATGGCGATATACGCCAGATCATGCTCTTCACCAGCGTCGTACATGGTGACGATATTGGGATGGTTCAAACGACCTGCCGTCTCGGCCTCGCGGAAGAAACGCGCTTTCACATCTTCCAGCTCGTCGGGTTCGAACTCCTGCGCCAGCGCCATGGTCTTGATCGCCACCACACGGCTGATCTTGGGATCCTTGCCCAGATACACCACCCCCATCGCGCCTTTACCCAGTTCCTTCTCGATCTGGTAGCGCCCCAGCATGGGCTTGGCGATGCCCGCCTGATCCAGCTTCATCGTGCTGTCGTTGCTACGCCCTGAACTGCCCCCCAGGATGATGGTCTCCGACATCGTCTTGGCCTGATTCATGCGTTGCTCTAGGTCGCGGAACTTGGGATTGTGTTCGGACATATATTTGAACACGGCCTCAGCCTTGTTGAACTGCCGCTTGCGCTCAAAATCCAGACCCAGGTTGTACAGCACATCCATCAGGCTATCGTCCAACGGCACCTTGCGGAACTTGTCGAACGCCATATCCAACTGGCCTTGCCCCTGGAAAGCCAGACCCAGCATGCGATTGCTCTCGGCCGAATCGGCATCGGATTTTTCTTTGCCCTTCTCGGTCACCAGGAAGCGCTTGGTAGTCAGCAGCAAGTGGCCGACCAGCAGCAGAGCTGCGGGCAACATCAGTTGCAGCCACATCGCTTGCGTCGTCATCAAGGCAAAGTGCACGCCCAGCAATGTCATGAACAGCACCGCTGTGATCGCCGCCCCCAGTCCCGCGCCAAGACGCGGCAACAACAAGATCAGGTAAATTGAAATCGCTGCGAACGCGCCGATCTCGGCCCATAACCCCCATGACGGAATGACGAAGAAGTCCTGCTTCAGAATGCTGGAGACCGAATGCGCCAAGGTCACCACCGGAGGTGTCACTGCCGACACCGGGGTGACCTGCGACGAGCCCACACCCGCAGCGGTAGCGCCGATCAATACGATCTTGTCGCGGTATTTGTCTGCGGGGATCTTGCCGGTCAATACATCATAGAAGGAGTCCACCTGAAATGCCGGACGGCCATCCTGATCTGCGTAAAAATAAGTGTTCATGCGCAGAGCGGGATCGGTCGCGATCTTCAGGTTACCTACGCGCACCCCCTCTCCCAGTGTCACCTGGATATCCTGCGCGCCGAGATTCAGACTTTTCGCCGCCAGCATCAGCGACAAGGAAGGGTAGAACTGGTCGTAGTGACTCAACACCAGCGGCTCGGTGCGTATGGCACCGTCCACATCTGGCGTGGCATTCAGGTGACCCAGTGCCAGCGCCTGTTGTCCCAGCATGGGAATCGGCACCAATGCATTGAATGACGGGATAGGGAAAGCCGCCTCGGCACCGCCCTGGACATTCATCAGATTGTTCTTCAATACATAATCGGGCAACGGCGCATCAGGATTGCCTTGTGGCTCGCCCAATTCGAAATACATGCCCAGCAGCACGTTATGGATGTGCCCCATGCTCTCGGCCAGTTTCTGGTCGTTATCCAGATGCAGCAAGGCTTCCTGCATCAGACCTTGCAGTTCGAGCCACTGTTCGGGATGCGTCTCGGCCAGTGTGGTCTGTTCGAGCACGGCCGCGATGTTCAGGATGTAATCCAGACCCGCATCGACCTGCGGCTCAAAGAACAGGGCTGTGTGACCGACCACTTTGGGCTTGCCTTCGGCCAGCACATCCAGCAGCTTGCCCTGGATCTCGCGCGGCCACGGCCAGCGTCCAAGATTGGCGATACTGACATCATCTATCGCGATGACGGCGACCTTGTCGCTCGGCTGACGAGTAGAAGCCAGCACGCCCCAGTCATAAGCTTTGCGCTCCAGACTCTGGATCAGATCGGTGCTGGCACTGAACAGAAAGACCAGCGCCACCACCAATGCAGTGAACCAGTCCGTCTTCCAAAACGACGTTTTTCTCATGTTTGCCCTGAGCTTTTATTCAACTTTTGTGAACTTGCCGGGCAGATACTAAAACAAATTTGAATGTCAATCCATACCTGATTGATTTATCAGCGCTTTGCCTCAGCGAACGACCGTCACAGGGAGCGTTGAGGTTTCCAGCACTTGAGCCACTACCGAACCAAGCAGACGCTTGCCCAATCCCGCCTCGCCACGTGCCCCGATCACAATGTGCGTAACCCCATGCTCGGTCGCGAACTGCGCGATCGCTTCAGCCGGATGGCCGACACTCAGGTGGTACTGATAAGCGAACCCGCTTTCGTCCAGCATCTGGCGCGCCGATTGCAACGCGGTCATGCCCTGTTCGCGCTGATAGTCGTCGATGGTCTGCGCATCGATCAACAATTTGACGTTGCCCTTCGCCACACTGCGTTGCACGTTGAGCAGCACCAGCTGGGGCGGCACCTTCAACAAGTCCGTCAGATTCAAGGCATGCCGCAGCGCATGCAGGGAATGCTCGGAACCATCCACCGGAACCAGTATTTTCATCATGCTTCTCCCTCCTGCGTTATCCGTTTTGCCGGCACTTTGCCGTCGGCCAGATCACGCACGGTCGCCACCGCCTCCTTGCGCGTCGCCAACCACTTGCCCACGCCCAACACCAGCAGCGCGCACACGGCAGGCACTATCCAATGCAAAGCATGTTGCGCCTCGATCAATGGCTTGAACAACCCCTCGCCCAGTAACATCTCGCCCGCCACATAGCCGAGCAATGCACCGCCTGCGTAGATGATCACCGGATAGCGGTCGATCAGCTTGAGCACCAACTGGCTGCTCCAGGCGATCATCGGGATGCTGACCAGCAAGCCGAACACCAGCAGCCACACATTGTCCTTGGCTACCGCCGCCACCCCCAGCACGTTATCGAGACTCATCACGAAGTCGGCAACGATGATGGTCTTCACCGCCCCCCACAAGTGCGCCTCGGCCTTGATACCGCCATCACCATGCGCTTCTTCCTCAGGCAGGAGCAGCTTGATGCCGATCCACAGCAACAGCATTGCGCCAATCAGTTTCAGATAAGGCAAAGAAAGCAATCCGACCGCGAAGAAAGTCAGCACGATGCGCAGGCCGATGGCGCCGCCCACGCCATAAAGAATGCCTTTCCTGCGTTGCGCCTGAGGCAGGTTGCGGCAGGCCAGCGCGATCACCACTGCATTGTCACCAGACAGCAACAGGTCGATCAGGATGATCTTGAACACGTCCGCCCAAAACTGGGGGGCCTGCATCATTTCCAGCATGTCATCCCTTTAGAATTCTTTTCATCGTACGGCCCATCTCGGCTGGATTACGTGTGATATGGATCCCACTCGCCTCCATCACCGCCAGCTTGTCTTCCGCACCGCCCTGTCCACCCGAGATGATGGCACCGGCATGGCCCATGCGTTTACCCGGCGGTGCAGTGATACCCGCGATAAAACCAACCACCGGCTTACGCATGTTGTCCTTGATCCAGCGCGCGCAGTCTTCCTCATCGCTGCCGCCGATCTCGCCCACCATGACCACAGCATCCGTCTCGGGATCGTCATTGAACATCCGCAACACATCGATATGCTTCAGACCGTTGATCGGATCGCCACCGATGCCCACGCACGAGGACTGCCCATATCCCAGTGCGGTCAGTTGCCCGACTGCTTCGTAGGTCAACGTGCCGGAGCGCGACACCACACCGATACGCCCCTTCTTGTGGATATGGCCCGGCATGATGCCGATCTTGATCTCATCCGGCGTGATCAGCCCCGGGCAGTTCGGCCCGATCAGCAGGGTCTTCTTGCCCTGCATCTTGTAGCGGGTCTTGATCATGTCGTGCACCGGGATGCCTTCGGTGATACAGATCACCAGATCCAGCTCTGCCTCGACCGCTTCATCGATAGCCGCCGCCGCGCCCGCAGGGGGCACATAGATCACCGACACGGTCGCGCCGGTCGCCTGCTTCGCATCACGCACCGAAGCGTACACAGGTATTCCCTCGAACTCTTCTCCCGCCTTCTTCGGATTCACCCCCGCGACAAAGCAGTTCGCACCGTTCGCATAGGCTTTGCATTGCTGCGTATGGAACTGGCCGACCTTGCCGGTCATGCCCTGCGTGATGACCCGGGTGTCTTTATTGATGAGGATGCTCATTTCGCCTCCTTGGCTGCGGCAACGACCTTCTGTGCGGCATCTGCCATATCGTTACCGGAAATGATAGGTAAACCGGAGTCAGCCAATATCTTCTTACCCAGATCGACATTTGTTCCTTCCAGACGCACCACCAGCGGCACGGTCAGATGCACCTGGCGCGCTGCGGCGACCACCCCTTCAGCGATCACATCGCACTTCATGATGCCGCCGAAGATGTTGACCAAGATCGCCTTGAGATGAGGATTCTTCAGCATCAACTTGAATGCCTCGGTGACTTTTTCAGTGGTTGCGCCGCCGCCGACATCCAGGAAGTTCGCAGGGCTGCCGCCGTACAACTTGATGATGTCCATGGTCGCCATCGCCAGCCCCGCCCCATTCACCAGACAGCCGATATCACCGTCGAGTGAGATGTATGACAGGTCGAACTTCGAAGCCTCGATCTCCGCCGGATCCTCCTCATCCAGATCGCGCATCTCCACGATCTCAGGATGACGATACAGTGCATTGGAATCGAAATTGAATTTTGCATCGAGTGCAACAACACGATTATCCGCAGTGAGAATCAAAGGATTGATCTCCGCCAGCATCGCATCTTTTGTGACAAAAGCCTGATACAGCCCCTGCAACACCTTGACCGCTTCCGCATTCGCCATGTCCGGAATACCGATGGCCTTCACCACCCCGGCCGCCTCATTGGCATCCAATCCTGCAACGGGATCGATTCGGACAGTATGTATCTTCTCGGGAGCATGCTTGGCGACCTCCTCGATCTCCATGCCACCTTCACTGGAAGCCAATAGTGCCACGCGCTGCGCCACACGATCTACCACCATCCCGACATAGAATTCCTTGACGATGTCGGCGCCTTCCTCGACCAGCAAACGCCGCACCCGCTGCCCATCCGGCCCAGTCTGGTGTGTTACCAGCTGCATACCGAGTATCTGTTTGGAGAATTGACTCACCTCATCCAGCGATCTGGCCACCTTTACGCCACCGCCCTTGCCGCGCCCACCCGCATGTATTTGTGCTTTAACTACCCAGATATTGCCACCCAGTTGCTGTGCGGCTGATTGCGCTTCATCTGTATTGAAGCAGGCGACGCCGCGCGGCGTCGGCACGCCGAACTCGCGCAATATTTCTTTGCCCTGATATTCGTGGATTTTCATAATAGCCCCCTGATGAGACGAGCCCGCAATTTACCAGAGCCGAACGATCTCTGTCGTTATGATCAGTATAAAAAAGTGAGGCTGCCGGATCTCTCCGACAGCCTCACTCTCATTCCACCAAAAATTAGAAGTCCCAGCGCACCCCTGCCGAGCCAAAGACACGCAAGACCTTGGTTGTAACCTGGGTGCCCTCACTCTTGGTACTTTCAACGCCTAGGTCGGCATCGAAAGTAAGCTGTTCTCCCAAACGATATGAGGCACGCACGGATGGCGAGAAACGTGTCGTGACGGCATTGAATTGGTCGGTTTGCTTAAACAACTGCACCGAACTATCCAGCCCCCATACATTCTTCCCGTAATTCATATCCATATGGTTATACACATAGAAAGAATTTCCGCGAACAGTACCGCTCGTATTGAGCGTGGCACTGAAAGACCAGATGTCACCCGACTTGTACAGGCCAGTGCCGATCAGCTGGCCGGTCACACTCTTCTCAGTACCGCGACTGGGGTTCGCAGCCAAATAACCTTGCAGGCTATTCAACACGCCGCTGGCAGCCGTACTCGTGGTATTGGAAAGTCGAACATCACCGCCAACTTGCCACTTTTGATTCAAAGGTTTGGTGATGCCGATCTGCCCCATATTGCTCGTGGCTGTCCGTTGCAGTGCCAGATCGCGCACGGCACTAGCCGACAAAGCCTGCTCAAGCACGCTGATAGAGGAAGTGGTCGCGCCATACAAGGCATTACGAATACTCAGTGAAGGTGTCTTGCGATGATCCAGCATGAAATTCCATGATGCATCGAAGGCATTCATGGTTCCCATCACTTGCGCGGCATTCAACGCCTTGAAATTGATGTCATAGTCGACCAAAGCGAAGAGCGATCTCTTATCCTCGTAATAGCGCCATTCGCCACCGACTGCACGACGATCCAGTACGCCATCCACAGTCTGATTGATGCCATATCCGGTGAACGCACCGCTATCCACACTTGCGCCAACGAAAGATGGCGAAGTGCTATCACTGTAGTCCGCCAGTCTGCCGACCACACCATTCACACGCATATAGGCCGCATCACCATACGAACCGGACAAGCCATCGAAACGGCCCAACACGCCTGCACCATTGGAAGACTGACGGCCGACACGCAAGAAATAATCCTGCTTGCGTCCTTTGACCTCACCATACAAGGAACTGATGCGGTTCTGACCGGATTTGTTAGCCAGGAAATTCTGAGTGTTGTTGCCGCGGAAAACCAAGCGGCCATCCAAGTCGTCACTTGTATAGCGACCTGACACGTCCTCGGTCGTGATAAACATCGACTGATCTGTCATGGTGAGTGACTGGGTATCGGTTGTATTGTTGAAAGTTGTGGTCGAATCGATCTTGCTCTTTCCGAAGTAATAATGCCCGGAGACACTTCCGAACGTAGTCCAGCGCGCCTCACGTTTTTTCTCAGCAGCCTCAACGATTCCCGGTCCACTTGCCGTACCTGATAATCCTGCTAAACGCTGCATCACACGCGGCACCCCTTCCCCCTTGGGATAAAGATTCAGATACAGGTCGTATTCTGTCTTTGCCTTGTCATATTGACCTGCACGTTCACGCGCCACCCCCACCCATTCCTGAGCATCTTCGGTGTAATCATTTGGCGGCAACATCAGCAGTTTGTTCAGCACACCAACCGCTTCTTCGTTCTTTTTGGAAGCCAAGGCATCTCGAGCTTGTCCCATCAAATCGAACGCCTGCTTGTTATTCTCGGTCAGGTTCGCATCTCTGGGTGTTGCGCGCACTGCACTGATTGCCGGCAAATATGGCAATGCGACAGTGCCGGTAGTGCGATCCGGACGAATGGTAATCAGGAAGCTGCGTTGATCCTTGCCTGCAGAAACGCTGAAACGTGCATCGCGCGCGAACTCGATGACCAGCTTTGGCTTGGTCGCTTGATCACGAGTGGTGACTGTGAAAGAAGGGATCAGACCAGACGGAGGGGAGTTGCGAGTTTCGTTATCAACCCATTTCTCTTCAACTGCGGCGCCACGCACCCGCTCGTAAAAGATCTCAAGCGTCTGACCGCTATTGGCAGGAAAGTGACGCAGATAACGCACCGGCTCCGTCATGCGTACCGTAGCAACGATACCATCGGTCTGATATTCCAGAGTCACGTCATCCAGTGGTTGCGCAACAGCAGCGCCACAATTCACCCCCACAGAAATTGCAAGCACACTAATAAGTCGGCCGAAATTCGATCGCATTCTCTACTCCCATATTCGTCAAATATTATTTTTCGATACCGGGCGCAACTCGCTTGTCCGGTCCGGTATCGATTAGACAGCCTTCATCAATCCCAATTAGTGTAAGCAGAACCACGGTTGCCCGCTGGTGCGTGACATCCTGACTTTGAACAATCATCACCCGACTTCATGCCCTCGTGCCCGATTGATTTTGTATCCTGCCCCCAAGCGGTATAAGCGTTACCTTTCAAGTGGCAGGTTGTGCATGCCAATGTAGACACATAGGTATGCATGGCAGCCCCTGTTCTGACCGAACCACTTACATGGCAGCTGGAGCACAACGCGCCTGCGTTGTAGGGGATATGATTCGAGGGCTTAGCCCCCAAGGCACCCGACCATGTGGTGGTCGTTGTATGGCATTGGTTGCACTCATCTGTCGTCGCAACGTGGCCCGTACTCTTGCCTACTGCCAAAGTTCCGTTATGGCAACTTGAGCATGCGGCGGCTGAGGTGTGCTTATAGCGATTCGGAGACCAAGCTATGTAGTTATGGCAGGAATCACACTCTAGCTGACCTTTCAATGCCGCAGGTGTATGGCTTGCTGGCTTGCGATTTGCCGCACTGACATCAGAACTGTTGACATGGCAGCTTGAACAAACACCTGTTGCACCGGCATGGTTCCAGCTCGACGGCAACCAAGCAAAGGTTCGATGGCAATTATCGCAAGACTTGGTGGCTTTATTGCCTGTGGTGTGGCTTGCCGCCTTGCCCGACGCCTGACGCCCGTTATGACAATTCGTACATTGGCCCGCAACCGCCGAACCATGGTTGTAGCGTACGCCTAGCCAAGTGGCAGTATTGAAGTGGCAGGACTCACAAGGCGCATCGGTCACGATATGCCTGTCGTTCTTAGGTGTCGCGACGACACGTCTTCCGACAGCATGGCAGCCGTCGCAGGCACGTGGCGTACCCTTGAACACGCCGCCGACGTGGCAGCTTTCACAGGCCGCGGCAGCGTGGCCGCCTGAGAGCGGAAAGCCTGTTGTCATGTGATTGAAATCACGCCCGATCTGCTGGGCAGCCCCTGCTTGCAGCGTTGTCACCGCCAACAGCACGGCGAACATCGCACCGATAAAACCCGTTTTTCTCTCCATGACAACCTCCTCGATAGTTCACTTACTGTTTCTCAGTCTGCCTCAACTACCGCCCAAGGCAAACTTGACTTTTTCTACTATTTCTTCTGGGGCACGACCACCCCCATCTTCACTGTTTTCCAGTCATTGCCCTCATGGCAACGCTCGCAACGATCGCCAAAGTTGCCGTTGTGCACATCATCACGCTCGTGGCAGCTGCCACATGCAGTGGAAGTCACCACTTTCTTGGCCATCGGTTTCGAGTGGCAGGAATAACACTTGTTGGCAGTCTTCTTGTGCGGGCCATCCAGCTTGAAGTTGGTCTTGTTGTGATCGAAGTCCCATGCCGCCCACGAACGAGTGGAGTGGCAAACCTGGCATTCGGTTCCCAAGCGGCGACGGTGGACATCTTCGTCATCCTTTTCATGGCATGACCAGCAATCCGACTTGGCATCCTTGAAGGTCGGCTTTTCGTGGCATTTCTTGCAGGCGACCAGCGCATGGCGTCCCAACAGCGGGAAAGTGGACATGCGATTGTGGTTGAACTTGTCCGTTTTCTTCCAGTCGTCCTCGACGTGGCAGGTCTCGCACTTCTTGCCTTCCTGACCCTTGTGCGACTTGTCGTCGTCCTTCTGGTGGCAGCTGATGCAATCCTTCTGCAGCTTGTCCTTGTACAGGTCGCCCTTGTGGCAATCGGTACACTTGGTCTTCTTGTGCTTGCCGAGCAAGGGGTACTTGGTCTCCTTGTCATGGTCGAACTTGATGTCTTTCCACTCGTTCGCAGTATGGCAGGTCTCGCACTTGATGCCGAAGTTGCCCTTGTGTGCCTTGTCATCGTCCTTCTTGTGGCAGGAGACGCAGGTCATCTTCAGCTTGTCCTTGTACAGATCGCCTTTGTGGCAATCGGTACACTTGGCCTTCTTGTGCTTGCCAAGCAGATCGAACTTGGTCTCCTTGTCATGGTCGAATTTGATGTCCTTCCACTCTTTTTCAGTGTGGCAGGTCTCGCACTTGGGGCCGAACTTGCCCTTGTGCGCCTTGTCGTCGTCCTTCTTGTGGCATTCGTTACACTTGGTCGGCGTGCCCTTGTATTTCTTGTCGATGTGGCACTTGTCGCACTTGACTTCGTTGTGCTTGCCCAGCAACTTGAACTTGGTCTTGTCGTGGTCGAACTTGGTCTGCTTCCAGTCCTTGGCCGTATGGCAAGTTTCGCACTTCTTACCCAGCTTGCCGTTGTGCGCCTTGTCATCGTCCTTCTTGTGGCAGGCGACGCATTCCATCGGCGTTTTTTTGTATTTATGGTCGATGTGGCACTTCAGACATTTCACATCGACGTGCTTGCCTTCCAGCTTGAACTTGGTCTTGCCATGGTCGAAGTCGGTCGTCTTCCAGTCTTTGTCGACGTGGCACTTGCCACAATCCTCACCGAGGCCGCCTTTGTGCTTGTCGTCCTTCTTATGGCAACTGAAGCATAGCTGCGGTGCCTCGCGGAATTTCTTGCCTGCCTTATGACAACTTTCGCACTTGACCTTATCCTGCTTGCTGTTGACGAGGTGGCCGCCTTTGAGCTCAAAGTCTGTCAGTTTGTGATCGAACTTATCGTGATCAAATTCCGCCGCCTTGAAATCACGGCCTTTGTGCTCGGCGTGACACTCCTTGCAATCCTTCTCCGTGTCGATACGACCATGATAGCCCTTCTTCTCGGCCACATCCTTGCCCACATCCTTGTGACAATCCATACACAGGCGGTTCTGTGCCTTCTTGTCGAATTTCTTGTGGCAAAGCTCGCACTTCTCCTCTTCCTTGGCATGGCCCTTGATGACATCGCCGGGCATCAGCAGTTTGTTGGCGTTCGCCTGCATGGGCAGCGCGAACAGGAAGAAGATGAGGGCTAGGGTACGCAGCAGCATAGTCGGTATCAATTCAATCAGTAAGCGTGGACGGCATAGACGTGATAGATAGCGCTGAACACCATCATGAATACCAGCGGGATATGGAAGATGTGCCACCAGGAGAACAAGCGCTCATAAGTATGGAACTGGGCGGCATCACGGACAGCATGCAAGTAGGAAGTGATCTTATCCCTGTATTCCTCGAACAGCTTCTCCATGCCCTTGCTCTGCTCGGCATTGAATTGTTTCTCGGCTCCCTGCGCACGCATCTCCTGGTGCAATTGAGCAGGCAGGCGGCGTGACAGCACCGCAGACTTGAAGCCTATCTTGGCAAAGCTGATGAATCCGTAGCCGGTCTCCTTGGCATACTTTTCTGCTTCATCGTGAAATGCCTGCAGTTGCTGTTCGATATGCGGCGCAAAACCGAACATGGACTTGATATCGCCGGTCTGCTCCATCTCGGCGCGCAACTCGTTAACCGTTGCCTGACGACCATACAGACCATGATGGATCTTGGTGTAGAAGAAACGACCGAAAGTGCCGCTGCCCGACACCAGCAGCATGCAGTACATCGCTACCGCCGCATTGATCGACCCGGTCGGGTGAATGAACGGGATGTAAACGTGATAGGTGGAATGGAAGATGATGAACAACGGCCCCAGGATACCCAGCACCATATGCCACTTGAACCAGGTCGGCAGGAAGCCCAGATTCTCCAGAAAGGACCAGCGCTTGCGCAGGGGATATAACAACAACAGCAGCATCATGATGCCGCCTGTCAGCCCCAGGTTGTAGCCGAAATCGAAGAGCTCTTCGCCAGGCTTGTAATAAGTCTGTGGATAAACAATGAAGTATCCGGCGAAAGTGATCACACCGACGATACTGATGAATATCATCCACATCAAATGTTCTGATTGTTTTTTTGTTCTCATAGTTTCCAAATCCAGAAGCTTCCCTCAAGCACCAAAATTTTAACCGTGTTCACTGAACCTGTCTTAATAAATTTGTCTTAATAACGCGACAACCCTAGAATGCCGCTGCCTGCGACAATGCCTTTTACAATAAAGTTCGCTTTTATTTTGCAATAGTCCGACAGGCGGCCGGGTCATTCAGACTAGTGGCGCACCTTATTCAACAACGCAAAGACCAAACCTATGGACCTCATCGACCTATCTGTATACCTGATCCCATTGATCATCATCATGTTCTTTTATTTGGGCAGCAGGAAGAAGAAAGAAACCAGCTCTGTCGAGCAGATGAAAGAAGCGATCACTCAGGGATTGACCGAGCCTTCATCGCTGCATCCGGTGATCGATCCGCGCCTGTGCCTGGGCTCTGGCAGTTGCATCAAAGCTTGCCCCGAAGGGGCCATAGGGATGATCAAGGGCAAAGCGGTGCTTATCAACCCGACCCACTGCATCGGCCATGGCGCTTGTGCGGCTGCGTGTCCGCATGACGCGATCACCTTGGTATTCGGCACCGAAAAACGCGGCATGGATATCCCGCAAGTCGATCCGACCTTCGAGACCAACGTCAAAGGTCTGTTCATTGCAGGCGAACTGGGTGGAATGGGACTGATCCGCAAATCTGCCAGCCAGGGTTCACAGGCGATGGATTCCATCGCCAAACTCAAAGGCAGCGATAACGACTACGACGTCATCATAGTTGGTGCCGGCCCAGCAGGTATGGGAGCCGCACTTGGCGCTATCCAGCACAAGCTTCGCTATCTCGTCATAGAACAAGAAACATCACTCGGCGGCGCAATCTTCCAGTATCCACGAAACAAAGTTGCAATGACCGCACCAGTCAAACTACCTGTCGTGGGCGAAATGCACTTCAAAGAAGTCAGCAAAGAACGCTTGCTGGAATGGTGGTTGGGCATCATCGAAAAAACCGGTATCAAACTGAACTACAACGAGCGTATGGAGAACGTGACGCCGACCGACAACGGCTTCATCGTCAAGACCAGCAAGGGCGAATACAAGACGCGCGCAGTTCTGCTCGCCATTGGCAGACGCGGCACTCCGCGCAAACTCGGCGTGCCAGGCGAAGAATTGCCAAAAGTGGTGTATCGCCTGATCGACCCCGAGCAATATCGCAACATGCATGTGATCGTGGTCGGCGGCGGCGACAGCGCGGTCGAAGCCGCCATGGCCGTTGCAGAGGAGCAAGGCACCACCGTTTCACTGCTTGCACGCGGCGAAGACTTCGGCAAGGCTTTCGGCGGCGCGAAGCCAAAGAACCGTGACAAGCTGAAGGCCATGTCCGATGCCGGAAAGTTGAAGATCTATCTTAAGTCCGGTGTCAAAGAAGTCAAAAAGGACACGGCAGTGATCAAATTCGGAGACGAGGAAGCGGAGATTCCGAACGACGGCGTCATCGTTTGCGCCGGCGGCACTTTACCAACGCCCTTCCTGAAGCAGATCGGCGTGATGGTCGACACCAAGTTCGGTACGACCTGATACATCACAGTAAAGCAAAAGGCCTGCAAACTTTGCAGGCCTTTTTTATTGGTGCCGCTTGTCGGATTCGAACTGACGACCTACCGCTTACAAGGCGGTTGCTCTACCAACTGAGCTAAAGCGGCGGTAAATCATGAAACTGGTGGGTCGGCCGAGATTCGAACTCGGGACCAACGGATTAAAAGTCCGCTGCTCTACCGGCTGAGCTACCGACCCGGTAAAAAGAGAGCGCGCATTATACGGGTTTGCACTCCAGAGTCAAAGCATCAAATGCGATTTATGCATTTTGATAATGAGTCGGGTCGTCTACTTGTGTCGCGCGGAATCCTTCTTGTCGCAAACGGCATGAATCACAGCGGCCACAGGCACGCCCCGACTCGTCCGCCTGATAACACGAGACCGTCATCGCGTAATCGACGCCGAGTTGCATACCCAACCGAATGATCTCCGCCTTGCTCAGATGCAACAGCGGCGCGTGCAATGTCAAAGCTTTACCTTCGACTGCAGCCTTGGTCGCCAGATTTGCCATGCGCTCGAACGCCTCCACGAACTCAGGGCGGCAATCAGGGTAGCCTGAGTAGTCCACGGCATTCACACCGATAAAGATGTCCTGTGCCTGCAGCACTTCAGCCCAGGCCAACGCCAATGACAACATGATGGTGTTGCGCGCCGGCACGTAGGTCAGCGGGATCCCGCTTGTAGCCGTCTCCGGCACTGCGATGCTGGCATCGGTCAGGGCCGAGCCTCCGAATGCCGTCAGGTCGATATTGATGACCCGGTGCGTAGTTGCTCCCAGACCGGAGGCGACACGTTGCGCAGCCGCAAGCTCCACATGATGGCGCTGGCCGTAATCGACGCTCAGCGCATGGCACTGAAAACCCTGCGCACGCGCCTGCGCCAGCACCGTGGCAGAATCCAGCCCGCCCGACAACAACACCACCGCTCGTTTATCGCTCAACGCCCCACCTCATTACCCCACAATACCTTGTGCAATTGCACCTGCATGCGTACCGGCACACGATCGCGCAATATCCATTCCGCCAGATCGCGTGCAGCCAATCCGTCATGGACCGGCGAGAACAGGACTTCGCAACGATGCGCCAGGTTCCGCTCGATCAGGACCTGCTTCGCCCACTGATAATCCGCCTCGTCGCACAACACGAACTTGATCTCGTCTTTACCGGTGAGGTGCTCAAGATTCTCCCAGAGGTTCTTGCGCGCCTCACCGGAGCCCGGCGTCTTGATATCAAGCACCTTCACCACACGCGCATCCACACCGCTGACATCCACCGCACCGCTGGTCTCCAGCGACACCGCATAGCCGCCATCGCACAAGGCACGCAACAGGGTCAGGCTGTTCTTCTGCGCCAGCGGTTCACCGCCGGTGACACAGACATAATGTGCGCCGTATTTTTCCACGGCGTGCAATATCTCCTGTATCGACATACTTTTCCCGCCACTGAATGCGTGCGCACTGTCACAGTATCCGCAGCGCAACGGACAGCCGGTAAACCGCACGAACACGGTCGGCAAGCCGATGCGGGAACTCTCACCTTGCAATGAGAAAAAGATTTCGCTGATACGCAGCGTGCTGCCTGAATCGGGTTTCATGAACTACAGCGGATTACTTTAAGGTAGCCAGACGTTTCTTGGCTTTGTCCGAGGCATCGCTGCCCGGAAACTGGGAAATGAGATTCTTCAATGTACTGCGCGCAGCAGTTCTTTTCTTGAGTGACAGCTGGCATTCCGCCATATTCAGCATGGCCTCGGGTGCTCGCGGATGATCGGGATGCTTTTCCAACAGATTCTTATAGGCGGCAAAGCTGCCTGCATATTCCCTCGAGAGGAAATTCGCATTCCCCAGCCAGTAATACACATTGGCTTCATGCACAGACTGCGGATACTGGCGCAGAAAATCACGGAAGGCGAGTGCCGCCTCGCGATAACTCTCTGCCCGATAGAATCCATAGGCCGTCTCGAATGCGCGATTCTCGCCCGACTGGCCATCAACCGCCCCCCCATCTGCAGGCGTGGCGGTCATGCGGGATGCACCGCCACTACCGCCCGCCTCCATCTGCCTCAAACGGGAATCAAGATCGATGTAGAAATCCTTCTGGCGCTTCTCGGCTTCTTGTTGAGCATGTCCGAACTCTTCGAACAGACCGCGCTGCTTGCGCATCTCGCTGGACTGCATCTCAAGCTGCATCTGCAAGCCGAGCAGGGAGCGCACTGCAAGTTTGTTCTGCAGCTCTACTTCAACAAGCTGCTTCTCCAACGACACAACGCGCGCCTCCAACTTCTGGATCTGCTTCCGGGCGTCGTCATCAGCGAACAGCCCCGCATAAGCGGGGCTGCACACCAGCAACAGACCACCCAACAAGCGGGAGGCTGCGATCTTCACGCTTACTGCGCGCTGTAGTTGATGTCTGCGCGACGATTCTGCGCCCAGCAAGCTTCGTTATGCTCGCTGCAACGCGGCTTCTCTTCGCCGTAGCTGACTGTTTCGATCTGGGAATCCGAAGCACCGCCCAACACCAAGGCACGCTTGGTGTTCTTGGCACGACGTTGACCCAGGCCGAGGTTGTACTCGCTGCTGCCGCGCTCGTCAGCGTTGCCTTCTACACGCACCTTGGCATCGGGGTGGCTTGCCAGATATTCAGCATGATTCATGATGGTCTCGCGATCCGCATCCTGCACTGCATCCACATCGAACGGGAAGTACACGCTGTTCTTTTCCATCAAGGCAGCTTGTGCATCGGCAGCGGCTTGGGCATCTGCAGCAGCCTGAGCATCGGTAGCAGTAGCAGCCTGAGCATCTGCAGCAGGCGCTTCAGTAGTAGCGGCAGAAGTAGTTGCAGGTTCTGCGACCTCTTCTTTCGGCGGATTGCTGCTACAAGCAGCCAGCAGGTTCAACAACAACACACTGAGGATCAGTTTCTTCATCATGCTTAACTCCTTCACGTTATCTATTTCAGGAACGGGCCCCACATCGGCTCGCGGATATCACCGCGCTGGGCAACCATCTTTTGCTTCACACGGCCATCGCTTGATACGGTTGCCAATATACCACGACCCTGCACCTCGGTTGCAAACAGGATCATCTTGCCGTTGGGCGCAAAACTTGGTTTTTTCTCCCAACCACCCGCGGTAAGTATCTGCGTTTGCCTGCTTTCCAGATCATGCACCGCGATGTGAAAGACCCCATCGCCGAAATGCGCAAACACAAAACTCTTCCCATCCGGATGGAAGCGCGGCGAGAAGGCGTTGCCCGATTCGAAGGTCAGCCGCTCAACACTCCCGCCTTCGATCGACACACGATAAATCTGCGGACTGCCGCCGCGATCGGAGGTGAAAAGCAGCGATTGTCCATCCGGCGAAAAGGACGGCTCGGTATCGATCGCATCGCTATAGGTGATCCGGCGCAGGCGGCCGCCGTTGCTGTTTGCCACATATATCTGCGATTCGCCATCACGCGTCAGCACCATAGCGATCTGCGTACCATCCGGCGACCACGCCGGCGCACTGTTGCTGCCCGGAAAGTCGGCGATCAAGGTGCGCATGCGCGAGGACAACGATTGTACATAGACCATAGCACGGCGCTTCTCGAAACTGACATACGCGATCTGCCTGCCGTCCGGCGACCACGATGGCGACATGATGGGCTCTTTGGAGGTAAGCAGCGCCTGTTCGTTATCGCCGTCGCTATCTGCCACTACCAGACGATAGACCCCCTCATCCCGGCTGACATAGGCGATGCGCGTACTGAACACCCCGGGACTGCCTGTCAAACGTTCATACACCATATCGGCGATGCGGTGTCCGATTGCACGTACCTGATCCTCCTTGGCCGTCACCACCTGCGACAACAGTTCCGCATTGCGCACCAGATCCAACAACCGGAATTTGACCGCGACCTTGCCGTCATCCATAGCCTGGATGCTGCCGATGAGTACCGCTTCCACGCCGACCCACTCGGATGGCCGGATATCGCGCGGCTCATGCGGCGTCTTCCCCGCCGGATCGACCAGTTTGAACAGACCGGTACGGATCAGATCACTGCCCACGATATCCAGCAGCCCCTGGGCAGTCGCAGCATCCCCGGCAAAGCGCACCAGCGAAACCGGCGTCTGATGCTCCCCCGCACCGGTGATCTCGATATTCAGCACAGCATGTGCCGGCACCACGAAAAACGACAAGCACAACAATATCCAGCGTCTCATTCTTTATCTATCCTCCGGCCTGATGGTCAGGTTTATTTCGCGAAAGCGCTTCTTCAGCACTGGGTCAGACGGTATCGGCAAAGGTTGTGCCTTGTAGATGGCGCGCTCGGTCGCTTCGTCATACGCCGCATTGCCGCTGCTCTTTAGCAATACAGCATCCAGCACAGAACCGTCCGGCAGCAGCGTCACCTTGAAGAAAGCAGAAGCCTGAGGCTGCACATCGGGCGGCATCACGATATTGTGTCTGATCTTGCTGCGTATCATGTCCTGATATCGCCCCATCTCGGCCGATGTGGCAGCAAGCACTTCCGCACGCACCCGCTCGCGCTCTGCCAAACGCTGCTTCTCGACATACGCTTCCATCATGCGCTGCTCTTCGCGCAACTTCTTTTGACGCAACTCTTTGGCACTGGGCTGCGGCTTACTCACCTTCTTGTCTCGCAGTTCGATATCGGCCTTTTGCGGTGCAGCCGGGCGATTTGAAGCTGGCTCGACTGCCTGCTTGGGCGCGACCACCTCCTGCACCGGTTCCTCGGTCGGCTGCTGAACCGGCAGGCTATCCCACAGCTCGACCGAGAAACGATCCGGCTGATGTGTCTGCCAGCGCACGCCCATCACCAGCATGGCAAAGAAAGCCACGTGCACCACCATCGCCAGCATGCCGGCCGAAAAACGATAGGGTTCACGGTAGCGGAGTGTCGCGCTCATCGCACCTTGGTGAGCAGTCCGACTTTCTTGACGTTCTGCTGCTGCAGCATATCCATCACATTGATGACTTCCTCGTAGCGGATCTTTTTGTCGGCAGAGATCACCACCGACTGCTCCGGATTCCCGGCGAGTTTCTGCTTGATCAGCGCCGCCAACTCTGTAGCCGAAACCGGCTTCTCTACACCGCCTTGCGTATGGTCACGCAGCACCAGTGTCGAGTCTTTCTTGATCATCACCTCCAGCGGTGCGACGGGCGGCGCCGAAGATTTCCCCACACTGGGCAGCTCGATCTGACCGGGATTCATCATCGGCGCCGTGACCATGAAAATCACCAGCAGCACCAGCATCACGTCGATATAAGGCACCACGTTGATCTGGCTCAACGGACGATGCGCCACACGACGAGAATTCATCATGGCTGCCTCTGCAACACGTTGGAGAATTCTTCGATGAAGCTTTCAAAACGGGACGACAGTCGTGCCACATCATGCACATAACGGTTGTAAGCCACCACTGCCGGGATCGCGGCAAACAGACCCATCGCCGTCGCCACCAGCGCCTCGGCGATACCGGGCGCCACTTGCGCCAAGGTCGCCTGCCCCACACTGGACAAACCACGGAATGCGTTCATGATGCCCCACACCGTACCCAACAGACCGATATAGGGACTGACCGAACCGACCGTCGCAAGGAATGACAGATGCGATTCCAGATGATCCATCTCGCGCTGATAGCGCGCGCGCATCGCCCGTCGCGTGCCTTCCATCAGCGCCGCGCTATCTACGCCATGCGTCTTCTTCAATTTGACGAACTCGGCGAAACCGGCGGCGAAGATGTGTTCCAGCGCCCCCTGGTCATGGCGCAACTTGCTGCCTGCCTGCTGGTACAGAGCCACCAGATTCGGGTTGCCCCAGAAAGCATCTTCGAACTCTTGTGTATGCGACTTCGCCGCGCGCACGGCGAACATCTTGAGGAAGATGTACCACCACGACATCAGCGACACGCCCAACAGCAAGCCCATCACCAGCTGCACCAGCAGACTGGCATTGCCGACAAGTTGCACCAGAGACAAGTCCCGTATCAGATCCATGAATTCAATCCCATTGTTTACGTAACATTTCCGGCACACTGACCGGCTTGAAACTGTCTTTACCCACGCAAACCAGATGCACATCGGCTTGCGTCAGCACTTCCTCCCCGCGTATGACTTCCTGCGCCAGCGTCATCTGGCTGCGTCCGACCTTGGTGAGATGGGCCGTCACCGACAGCATATCGTCCAGCAAGGCTGGCTTGAGATAATCGATCTTGATCGAGCGCACCACGAACATCACGCCCAACTCCTTCATCAGTCCGGCGTTGCTGTGACCGAAGCTGCGCAGCCACTCAGTCCGCGCGCGCTCCATAAAGTTCACATAGTTGGTGTGATACACCACACCACCCGCATCGGTATCCTGATAGTAGACCCGCACCGGCCAGGCGAAAGGCTTGTGCGACTTACTCATCCCACAGTTCCTTGTTGTTACCGCTCTTCACCACCGCCAGCCCGAAATGCGCATAGGCATTCGCCGTCGCCATGCGACCGCGCGGCGTACGCTGCAGATAACCCTGCTGGATCAGGTAAGGCTCCAGCACATCTTCGATGGTGTCACGTTCTTCGCCGATGGCCGCCGCAAGATTGTCCACACCGACCGGCCCGCCCATGAACTTCTCGATCACAGTCTGCAACAGTTTCCTGTCCATCACATCCAGTCCGCGCGAATCCACATCCAGCATGGTCAACGCGGCGTCCGCCACTTCGCGTGTGGCGTTGCCGTCGGCACGCACATCGGCGTAGTCGCGCACGCGTCGCAGCAGACGATTGGCGATACGCGGCGTGCCGCGCGAACGGTTGGCGATCTCCAGCGCACCATCCGGCGAGATCGGCAATTCCAGCAAACCGGAAGAACGCGTGACGATGCGCTGCAATTCCTGCGGCGTATAGAATTCCAGTCGCGCCACGATGCCGAAGCGGTCGCGCAGCGGATTGGTGAGCATGCCGGCACGGGTGGTCGCGCCCACCAGCGTGAACGGCGGCAGATCGATCTTCACCGAGCGTGCGCCGGGCCCTTCGCCGATCATGATGTCGATCTGGTAATCCTCCAGCGCGGGATAGAGGATCTCTTCCACCACGGGGGACAAACGATGGATCTCATCGATGAACAATACGTCGTGCGGCTCCAGATTGGTCAGCAGTGCCGCCAAGTCCCCCGCACGTTCCAGCACCGGACCGGAAGTATGACGGATATTGACACCCATCTCGCGCGCGATGATCTGTGCCAGCGTGGTTTTGCCCAGCCCCGGGGGCCCGAACAGCAGCACATGGTCGAGCGGTTCTTTGCGCTTCTTCGCAGCCTGGATGAATATCTCCAACTGCCCGCGGATCTTCTCCTGCCCGACATATTCGTCGAGCTGCTTGGGGCGCAGCGCACGTTCGAGCGCCTCTTCCTGCGGTGAGGCCGGCGCAGCGGAGATTATGCGCGGTGGAGCGGAAAGGTCGTCGTGCTGGATCATGCCTTGGATAATAACTTAAGCGCCTGGCGGATGCCGTCCGAGAGACTCACATCCTTGGACAATTGCTTGGCCGCCCATTCCGCCTCTTTGTCCTTGTATCCCAAGCCCAGCAAGGCATTGACGATATCATTGCCTGCGGACTCAATCACTGATGATGATGTTGTCACACCGGCCGCCGCCACGAACTTGCCTTGCAGTTCCAGCAACAAACGCTCGGCGGTCTTCTTGCCCACGCCGGGGATCTTGGTCAGCCGCGTCGCATCCTTGTTCGCCACGGCCATTGCCAGATCAGTCATGCTCAATCCGGAAAGTACCGACAATGCCAGCTTGGGACCGACACCACTGATCTTCAGCAGCAGGCGAAAGGCGATGCGCTCTTCTTGGGTCAAGAACCCGTACAGCAGATGCGCATCCTCGCGCACGATGAACTCGGTGAGCAGCACTACTTTCTCATTCAAAGCCGGCAGGTTGTAGAACGTGCTCATCGGCACATCCACTTCGTAACCCACTCCCTGCACATCCAGCAATATCTGCGGCGGGTTCTTCTCCAGCAGCGTGCCGCTCAGTCTTCCTATCATGTGCTTCCTTTAGTGAATATCAATGCCAGCGACAGCAGCGCACCATGCGCCATCATCGCGGCGATGGTGAGTTTGATCGCATCGGCCAGTTGTTGCGGTTGCGCGGCATGGCGCAGCAATTCCCGCGACGCTATGATGCTCAGCGGCAAAGCGAACAGCGCCAAAAGAGACAACAAAGGTAGCCAGCCGACCAGCACGCTCGCCACCAACCATATATAAGCCAGCAGCACGATCAGCACATAGCCCCAGCGCGCCTTGCTCACCTCCAGCCGGGCGACCCAGTGCAACTTGCCGGCAGCCATGTCTGCCGTACGGTCCGGGAACTGGTTGATGTAGAGCAGATTGGCGGTCAGCAAGGCATAGGAAAGCCCCGCCACGAAAGGTGCCGCATCGAAGCCTTTGCGCTGCACGAAATCCGCGCCGACCGTGATCGACAGGATGCCCGCTGTCACACAGAACTCGCCCAGACCGCGACTGACCAGTTTGAATGGCGGCGCGGAATAGGCCCAGCCGATGAACAACCCCGCCAGCCCGACATACATCAGCTGCGCATCGGTGCGCGCCATCAGCCACAGCCCGGCTGCGGCCACCCCTGCCATCAATGCAAAACCGAAATTGCGTGTCTGGGCGAGGCTCAGTACACCGTTCTGGATGAAGCGGCTGCCGCCGGTGAAGGGGAAGATACGGTCGGTGTTCTGCGCGTCGGTGCCGTTGAGTGCATCGTAGTAATCATTCAGCACGTTCACCCCTGCATGCGCCAACAGCGCAAACAGCAAAGTGACCAGTGCCAGCGGGATGTCGAAAGCCAGACCGCCGTGCCAGGCGATGGCCAGTCCGATCAGGCATGCCATCAGACTGGCGCTCAGGAATGCCGGGCGGGTGGCGGCAAAATAGCGGGCCGCAGGATTGGCGAACAACTCCAGCGTCGGTTCCAGCTGTTGCGTCATACCAGTCTTCCTCCCCGTACTCGATATCCCTTGGTCCCGTGTGCGCCCAATCCGCCCAGACCGCCGTGTGCATGACAGATGGCGCAAGCCAGCGCATCCGCCGCGTCCGGACTTGGGGTGCCGGACAAGTTCAACAATCGCTGCACCATCGCCTGTACTTGCTCCTTGTCGGCATGGCCGTTACCGGCCACCGCCTGTTTGATCTGCAGTGCCGTGTACTCCGCTACCGGCAGCCCCGCCTGCACTGCCGCACAGATCGCCGCGCCACGCGCCTGCCCGAGCAGCAGGGTGGATTGCGGGTTCACGTTCACGAACACCTTCTCCACCGCCGCCAGTTCCGGCTGATGCAGTGCGATGACCTCCCCCAGCGAGGACAGGATGACTTTCAATCTTTCCGGCAACTCTCCGGCGGGCGTCTTGATGCAGCCGCTGGCGACGTAATGCAACTTCTGACCTTCTTTATCGATCAGCCCAAAACCCGTCACTCTCAGACCGGGGTCAATACCCAATATCCTTATCGCCATGATCTGCGAGACAAGCAACGCGCCATGTGACGGGTTCCAGTGAAGACTGACTTGCGCAAGCAAGTCATGTCGGAACTAAAACCGACAATATAAATTCCGGGATCGATGCCGAGGATGCGCATCAGTCCTCTATCACCGCATTGGTGTAGACCTCCTGCACATCACCAAGGTCTTCCAGCGCATCCAGCAGCTTCTGCATCTTCACCGCATCGTCGCCGGTGAAACTGATCTCGTTCTCGGGCTTCATGGTGACCTCGCCCATCTCCGGCTTGAAGCCGGCGCCTTCCAGACGCTGCTTCACCGCCACGAAATCGTTGGGCGAGGTGATGACCTCGATACTGCCGTCGTCGTTGCTGACGATGTCTTCCGCCCCCGCGTCCAGCGCCACTTCCATCAGCGCATCCTCGTCGGTACCGGGCGCGAAGATCATCTGGCCGCAATGCTTGAACAGGAACGCCACCGAACCGTCGGTGCCCAGGTTGCCGCCGTATTTGGTAAATGCATGGCGCACGTCAGCCACGGTGCGCGTTTTGTTGTCGGTCATGCAATCGACCATCACCGCCGCGCCGTTGATGCCGTAGCCCTCGTAGCGCAGTTCCATATAGTCCACGCCTTCCAGTTCGCCCGCGCCGCGCTTGATGGCGCGCTCGACGTTGTCTTTGGGCATGTTCTGGTCGTATGCCTTCTCCATCGCCAGACGCAGGCGCGGGTTGGTGTCCGGGTCACTGCCGCCGAGTTTCGCCGCAACGGTGATCTCCTTGATCAGGCGCGTGAATATCTGGCCGCGCTTGGCGTCCTGACGCCCTTTTCGGTGCTGGATGTTCGCCCATTTACTATGTCCTGCCATGTTGCTTCCTTATGCTGAATTTGCCGCGCGCATGGTAACACCTGCGCCTTGTCCGACCCAAATGCTGCGCTATTCGCAATAGCGCTTCCCCGCCAAAAAAAATCGGGAGTAGAATGCCTGCAATAATTTTGTTAACCACCTGAAGGAGTTGATCATGAAAGTCCAACACGCACTGATGCTGACCGCTGGTTTGATGTTGTCGGCACCGGTCCTGGCCGATGACGGCGAAGCGCTGATGAAGAAGAACAACTGCGGCACCTGCCATCAAATGGACAAGAAGACGGTCGGCCCGTCGGTCAAGGCGATCGCGGCAAAGTACGCTGGCGATGCCGGCGCTGCTGCCAAGCTGGAGAAGAAGGTGCGCGTAGGTGGCGCAGGCAGCTTCGGCACCATGCCGATGCCGGCCACACCGGCCAAGGCATCCGATGAGGACATCAAGGCCATGGTGGCACACATCCTCGCCGCCAAATAAGTCTTTAGCCGCACAAGAAAGGGCCGGTTCATACCGGCCCTTTGCTATGGTGCAAGTGGTTCAGAATCAGTTGCGCATCATGCCCGGCCCGCGCTGGGGATCGCGCATCACCTCGTCCTTGGTGATCTTGCCGTCCTTGTTGGCATCGTTCTCATCGAAGCGTGCAAACAGGATAGGCATTCCCTTTTCAGCCTCTTCCTTGCTCAAGGCACCGTCATGGTCGGTATCGGCCGCATCAAAATGCTGTTCGATGCTCATATTGCGCATGCTTTTCATCTGCCCGCGCATCCCTAGATGCAATCCTTCCATCTCTTCGCTACTGATCTTGCCGTCCTTGTTGCTGTCCATTTCCTTGAATCGTTCCGCATGGAAGGCATTGAATTCCTTCTTGCTGATCGCCCCGTCGCCATCCTTGTCCATCTGCTGCACCATGCCGCCCCCCTTCGGGCAAGCATCGTTTTGGCCGTGTGACTTGCCGGGACAGGCTGAGGCTTGCTGGGTGATCGCCATCAGTCCGCCCGCCGCGATCAATGCCATTATTTTCTTCATACTGTTCTCCTGATGTGATTGATGGATACGCCCGCATACTGGCGCCGGGTTCATGGACAGACGAACAGGATGGAAGTTCGCCGCCGGACGGCAGGTTATAATCTCCGCAATCTTTTCTGTACTCCCCCATGAACATATTCTACGAAGAAGACGGCAGTTTCAAGGTCGGCAGCATCATGACCGATAACACCTCCTCCCTGCAGGTCGAGAACCTCCACGGAAAACGCTGCAAGATCAAAGCCGCCAACGTCATGCTGCGTTTCACCCAGCCCGGACTGAGCGAGTTCATGAACCAGGCCGAACAGGCCGCCAACGATATCGATCTGGATTTCCTGTGGGAAGCCTGCCCGCCGGAAGAATTCGTCTTCGAGGAATTGGCACAGGACTACTACGGCCATACCCCCACCCCCATCGAGGCGGCCGGCGCATTGATCCGCCTGCACGGCTCGCCCATGCATTTCTACAAGAAAGGCAAGGGGCGCTACAAAGCCGCACCACCCGACGCGCTGAAAGCGGCGTTGGCCAGCGTGGAAAAGAAACGCCTGCAAGCCGAACTGCAAGCCCGCTACACGGATGAACTCACGCAATTCAAATTGCCCGCCGAATTCGCCGACAAGCTCAAGGCGATCCTGTACCAACCGGACCGCAACACCCTCGAGGTCAAAGCGCTGGAAGCCGCCTGTGCCGCCACGCATCTTTCCGTCCCGCATCTGCTGGAAAAGTGCGGCGCGCTGCCCTCATCGCACGATTTCCACCTGAACAAGTTCCTGTTCGAGAACTTCCCGCGCGGCACCGGCTTCCCCGAGGTGACTGTTGAAGAGCATCCCGAACTGCCCAAAGCGACAGTCAACGCCTTCAGCATCGACGATGCCGCCACCACCGAGATCGACGATGCCTTCTCGATCGAGACGCTGGCAAACGGCAACCGCCGCATCGGCATCCACATCGCCGCCCCCGCACTCGGCATCGCGCCGGGCTCGGACATCGACGCCATCGCCGCGCAGCGCATGTCCACCGTGTACATGCCGGGCGACAAGATCACCATGCTGCCGGACAACGTGGTGCAGGCGTTCACGCTGTGCGCGGACAAGGTGTGCCCCGCGCTGTCTTTATATGTCGAAGTGAACGAAGCACTGGAGATCGTGAACAGCGCGAGCCGCATCGAGCGCCTGCACATCGCCGCCAACCTGCGCCATGACACGCTGGAACCGCTGTTCAACGACGGATCCGTGGCCGCACGCCAGTTCGACTACGCATACGGCCCCGAGCTGGAACTGCTGTGGGACTTCGCCAACAAGCTGGAAGCCGGACGCGGCAAGTCGTCCGACACCAATCAGCAGCAGATCGACTACATCTTCAATGTCGAGAACGACCGCATCTGCATCGGCCACCGCCTGCGCGGTTCGCCCATCGACAAGGTGGTGTCGGAGCTGATGATCCTCGCCAACAGCACATGGGGAAAATTGCTGGATGACAACAGCGTCGCCGGCATCTACCGCACGCAGAACAACGGCAAGGTGAAAATGAGCACCGTCGCCGCGCCGCATCAGGGCTTGGGCGTGGCGCATTACGCCTGGTCCAGTTCGCCGCTGCGCCGCTATGTCGATCTGGTGAACCAGCGCCAGATCATGAGCGTGCTGCGCGGCGAAGAACCTGCCTATGCGAAGAACGACACCGCGCTGTTCGCCATCCTGCGCGACTTCGACGCCACCTACACCACCTACAACGAGTTCCAGCGCAACATGGAACGTTACTGGTGCCTGCGCTGGCTGCAGCAGGAGCACATCGCGCAGCTTGATGCCGTTGTGCTGCGCGAGAACCTGGTCAAGTTCGTGGACATCCCGCTGGTCGGGCGCGTCTCCGCACTGCCCGAGACCGCCGCCAATACACAAGTGACACTGGAGATCGTTTCCGTCGATCTGCTCGACCTCAACTTCGAAGCGCGCCCCGTCGCGGTCGCTGCCGGTGAGGCATGAAGAGCTACCTGCTCATGGCTTTGCTGCGCGAACGCCTCTCGTTCGCGACAGGCTTTTCATTGCTGCTGCATGCTTTCGTATTATTCGGCATCACCTTCACCGTGCCGGATGCCAAGACACTGGCCAAGCGCCTGGAGCCGCTTGAAGTCACGCTGGTCAACAGCCAGTCGCGCAACAAACCGACCAAGGCCAATGCCTATGCTCAAAGCAATCTGGACGGCGGCGGCAACACGCCGGAGGATATGCGCGCGGGAACGCCGTTCCCGGTGGTCAGCAACGACACACGCTACACACCGGAGCAGGCTGCCAAACGGGTCAAGGCACTCGAACAGGAAGTGAAATCGCTACTCACCCGTGGCAAGAGCGACTATCGGGTGGAGCAGCAAAAGCAGGCACCCAAGCCCCAGGACAGCAGCAAGAGCGGCGAAGATCTGGTGCAGCGTTCACTGGAGATCGCGCGACTGGAAGCCGAGATCAGCAAGAACATCAATCTCTACGAGAAACTGCCCAAGCGCAAATTCATCGGCGCGCGCACCGAGGAATACAAATACGCGCAATATGTCGAAGACTGGCGCGCCAAGGTCGAACGCATCGGCAACCTGAACTACCCCGAAGCCGCGCGCCGCCAGAAACTCTACGGCAGCCTCACACTGACGGTGAACATCCGTTCCGACGGCAGTGTGGAGAACATCGAGATCAATCGTACTTCCGGTCATCGCATCCTCGATGCCGCCGCGCAGCGCATCGTCAAACTCGCCGGCCCCTACGCGCCCTTCCCGCCCAACATCAGCAAGGAAGTCGACGTGCTGGGCATCACGCGCACCTGGACGTTCACCACCAGCGACCGGCTTGAAGCGAAGTGACACTTTCGTTAGCATGCACCCCATGTCACGCCGAATACTGATTGCGCTGTTGTTGGCTTTTTCCCTGCTGTTCGTCCAGCAGGGGGCGGCCACGCACGCGATCGCGCACGCGCTGGCCGATCAATCCCAGGACCAGTCGCTGCCGCACGACTCGCAGTGCGAGCTGTGCGCCGGCTATGCGCAGGTCGGCAGTGCAGTCGGCAGCAGCACCGTGCATTTCGATCTCCTCGCGTCGTGCACGTCGGCATACCAACGCACCCGCAACGATCCTCACACCCTCACCATTGCGGCATTCGCCGCTCGCGCCCCACCCCGCTCCGCCTGAATCCCGATCTGCCCTCGCCGCATGATGCGGCGAGGAATGTCTATCCATTCAAGGAGTGAACCATGTTCAGAATCTTCGGCCTGTGCAGCGCGATGCTGCTATGCCAATCCGCTTACGCCGCCGGCAACGAATCCGCCTTCAATCCGGCGTTCTCCCTCATCCTATCCGGCACCTACGGCAGCCTGCAACAAGACCCGGCGACACCCGCCACCGGCTTCGCCATGAACCCCAACCCCGGCCACGACCAGGGCTTCAATATCGGCGAATCGGAGATGGGCATCTCCGCCAATATCGACCCGCAGTTTCGCGGCGTAGCCACGCTCGCGCTCGACCCGGCCGGCGGCGTCAGCGTGGAGAACGCCTTCGTACAGACCACCTCGCTCGGCGACGGCCTCAACCTCAAGTTCGGCCGCTTCTTCTCCGGCCTCGGTTATCTCAACGAGCAGCACGCGCATGCCTGGGACTTCACTGACCAGCCGCTGGTGTATGCCGCATTGTGGGAGAACCAGTTGGGCGAGGACGGCGTGCAATTGAAATGGCTGGCACCGACCGACCTGTTCGTCGAACTCGGCGCGGAAGCAGGCAAAGGTCGCGGCTTCCCCGGTAGCGAGCGCGCCAAGAACGGCAGCGGCGCAGGTGTGGTGTTCGTGCATGTGGGCGACGACATCGGCATCGAGCAGAGTTGGCGTGCCGGTCTGTCGCTGCACCGCACGCGCGCGGTGGAACGCGAAAGTACAGACGTGCCCGACTTGCTCGGCAATACCGTCACCAACCAGTTCACTGGTGACAGCCGCACCGCCGGGCTGGACTTGGTGTGGAAATACGCGCCCAACGGCAATATCAAGGAGCGTTACCTGAAACTGCAGGGCGAGTACTTCCAACGCACCGAGAACGGCGATCTGGCCTACGACACGGCGGGCGCGAACGTCACCGACAGCTATACCGTCACGCAAAGCGGCTGGTATGTGCAGGGCGTGTATCAGTTCATGCCGCGCTGGCGCACAGGTTTGCGCTACGACAGTCTGGATCCGGGCATCGCCAGTGTCGGTGCCGCCAACTCGGGCAACATCATCGCCGACTACGCATTCAAGCCAAGCCGCACGACGGTCATGCTGGATTACAGCCCGAGTGAGTTCTCACGCATCCGTGTGCAACTGGCAAACGACCAGTCCCGACAAGCGCTGTCAGACAAACAATTCTTCGTGCAATACATCATGAGCTTGGGCGCCCACGGCGCGCACAGCTACTAGGAGCACACCATGCACAAGATGATCCTCTCTCTCCTTTTGCTTGCCCTCAGCAGCCTCTCGCACGCTGCCCTCAACGTGTTCGCCTGCGAACCGGAGTGGGCCGCGCTCACGCAAGAACTGGCCGGAGACCAGGCCAGCATCTACACCGCTACCGGCGCATTGCAAGACCCGCATCGCGTCGAAGCGCGTCCCAGCCTGATCGCCAAGGCACGCCGCGCCGACTTGGTAGTGTGTACTGGTGCCGAGTTGGAGATGGCTTGGTTGCCTGTGGTGCTGCGCGAATCGGGCAACGCCAACGTGCAACCGGGTGGCGAGGGATATTTCGAAGCAGCGTCTGCGGTGCACATGCTGGAAGTGCCGACGCGATTGGATCGCGGCGACGGCGATGTGCACGCACAAGGCAATCCGCATATCCAGACCGACGCGCGCAACTTCCTGCCTATCGCCCACGCACTCGCGCAGAAACTGATGCAGCGTGATCCGGCCAACAAAGCGCTCTATCAACAAAGACTGGGCGCGTTCGAACAGCGATGGCGTGCCGCACTCGCGCGTTGGGAGAAGCAAGCCGCACCGCTCAAGGGTGTCGCCGTCGTGGTGCAACACAAGGGCTTCCCCTATCTGTCCGACTGGCTGGGGCTACATGAAGTGGCGGTGCTGGAACCCAAACCCGGTATGGAACCCAGCGCATCATGGCTGGCGCAGGTGCTGGACACCTTGCAGCAGCATCCCGCCAAGTTGGTGCTGCGCGCCGCTTACCAGAGTGAACGCCCCTCGGCATGGATCGCGCAACGCGCGCCTATCGCTGCCGTGGAACTTCCCTTCACCGTGGGTGGCAGCGTCGCTGCCAACGATCTGTACAGTCTGTTCGATGACACCATCGCGCGTTTGCTGAAGGGCCTGCAATGAACTTCGAACTCGACATCCTGCTGCCCGCCTTCCTCGCCGGCCTGCTGGTGCTGGCCACGCACATCCCGTTCGGCATGCGCGTGCTGCAACGCGGGGTGATCTTCGCCGACCTCGCCGTCGCGCAGATCGCCGGGTTGGGGGTGATCGCCGCCGAGTTGCTCGGTCTGCTGGGCCAACCGCTGCTGGTGCAGGCGGTCGCCGCCGGCAGTGCGCTATGCGGGGCGGCCTTGCTGGCCTGGATCGAACGCCGCGCACCGGAGGTGAAAGAGGCTTGTATCGGCCTCACCTTCGTGCTCGCCGCCAGCCTTGGCATCCTGCTGCTCAGCCGCGACGTGCATGCGGGCGAACATCTGCGCGACCTGCTGGTCGGACAGATCCTGTGGGTGGATGGGCAACAACTCATCGCCACCGCACTGCTCAGTGCCGCGCTGCTCGTTGCCTGGCGACTGTTCCGCCAACGTCTCGGCGAGTTCGGCTTCTACGCACTGTTCGCCCTCGCCATCACCGCCTCGGTGCAACTGGTCGGCATCTATCTCGTGTTCGCCAGCCTGATCGTGCCTGCGCTGGCGACGCATCGCCTCTCCACACAACGCATACGCCATGCCTTTGCCATCGGCATCGCGGGCTATGCGCTCGGCCTGCTGCTCTCGATATGGCTCGACTTGCCAGCGGGCGCGGCCATCGTGTGGGCGATGGCTTTCAGCGGGGGGCTGCTCAGCGTTCTGAAACCCCGCCACTAACCCGCTATAATCCGCCGAACTTTCGCCTCCCATACCAGCATGACCGACCGTTACGCCGTCATCGGCAATCCCATCTCGCACAGCAAATCACCGCTGATCCACCGCATGTTCGCCGCACAGACCTGTCAGGACATCAGCTATGAAGCCATCGAAGCGCCGCTGGACGGGTTCGCCACGACCATCGAACGGCTGCGCAAGGAAGGATACAAAGGCTGTAACGTTACAGTTCCCTTCAAATTCGAAGCCTTCGAACTGTGTGACGAGATCGGGGGTCGTGCCCGCAATGCTCGTGCTGTGAACACTTTATTGTTCCGCGACGGCAAGATACTTGGAACCAATACCGACGGCGCTGGACTGCTCATCGACATCGAGCAGAATCTCAATTTTAAATTGATGTGGAAGGATGCTTTACTGCTGGGGGCAGGCGGGGCTGCAGCCGGCGTCCTTTGGCCTCTGTTCAACGCAGGTGCCGGGGTGACCATTGCCAACCGCACTTGGGAGAAAGCCCAGGCACTCGCGGCAGACTTTGAGGATTGCTCTGTTTATGCCAGGAGTTTCGAGCAATTGGCCGGCAGAAGATTCGACCTCGTCATCAATGCCACCTCCAGTGGCTTGAAGGATGAGAAACTGCCTTTGCCGGAAGAGCTATTCAAGCCTGGCGCACTGGCCTACGACATGATGTATGGACGCGAAACACCCTTTATGGCATTTGCCCGAGCGCATGGTGCTCGGATAGCTGATGGCCTGGGCATGTTGGTGGAACAAGCCGCCGAGGCGTTCTTCATCTGGCGCGGTGTGCGCCCGGACACCCGCCCTGTACTCGAAGCCCTGCGCAAGTGAAGAACCCCATACGCAGTCTCTTCTGGCGCTTCTTGCTGGCGCTGTTCTTGATCTTCGTGCTGTACCAGTTGTGGCTGTTCGCCCATATCTGCTGGTGGGTCAAGTTCGACCCGTCCGCCAGTGCATTCATGACAGACCGCCTGGAAGTGATGCAGGACAGCGACCCCAAGGCGAAGCTCAAGCATAAATGGGTACCCTACAACAATATCTCCGGCAATCTGAAGCGGGCGCTCATCGCCGCCGAGGATGCGAAGTTCGTCGACCACGAAGGCTTCGACTGGGAAGGCATCCAGAAAGCCTACGCAAAGAATATTAAACAGGGCAAGATCGTCGCGGGAGGTTCGACCATCAGCCAGCAGTTGGCAAAGAATCTGTTCCTGTCCACCAAGCGCACGCCGTGGCGCAAGGGGGAGGAGATCATCATCACGCTGATGCTGGAAGCGGTGATGGACAAGCGGCGCATCTTCGAGATCTATCTGAACGTGATCGAATGGGGTAACGGTGTGTTCGGCGCTGAAGCGGCGGCCCGTCATTATTTTGGAGTCAGCGCCGCAAAGCTCTCAGTCGAGCAAGCCGCCCGCTTGGCTGCCATGGTGCCCAACCCGCGCTATTACGACCGTCATCGTCAGGCGCGCGGTATGTTGCGCAAGACACAGATCATCCTCGACCGCATGCCGGATGCCGAGATTCCCTGACGCCGCCGGGTTAATTTCCTTACAATAGCGCGCAATTTTTCGAGGTGCGCCATGACCG
>Ga0209231_1000050_pt1 | contig 87970 bp, 64 predicted proteins | sample Deesub45470m_DNA_FD_188086 | JGI IMG/M metagenome (GOLD analysis project Ga0209231, IMG submission 188086) | Deep subsurface microbial communities from North Pacific Ocean - 450_OLKR46/470m Metagenome (SPAdes) (version 2) | ecosystem: Environmental > Terrestrial > Deep subsurface > Unclassified ...
GGAAACAATAATGTCTTAAAAGATGAAGACTTTAAACTTATTAAACACACAACAAAAATGCTATTAGCAGATAACGATGAAATGGTAAGTAATTTAGAAACCAATCATGTTGCGCAACTGTTACCTCACGCTACTTTTGAACTCTTACCTAATTCCAAACACCCTATAGAGAAAGTTGATATAGAGGCTCTTTCCAAAATAATTAGAGAGTTTTATAACTAATTCCTGACTAAGTTATCCACGTTATAATGCAAGCCTACGTTGTTTTTTCTCTCTGAAGCTGCTTTAGTAACCAAATAAGCAATACTTCTCAAGTTTCTCAATTCGCAAATAGCAACACTTAATTTAGAACTTTCATACAACTTTTCTGATTCATCATAAATTAATTGCAACCTAGTTAATGCTCGTTGCAAACGCTCATCTGAACGAACAATACCGACATAATTACTCAATATAGTTTGTAGTTCTTTTTTGGTTTGCTCTACTAAAAAATGCTCATTATACATGGTAGTGCCTTCATCATTCCATTCGGGAATATTTTCTTGAAATTCAACATTTCCAACCTGTTCAACACTGTCTAAAAAAGCATTATGAGAATAAACCAACGCTTCAATTAATGAATTAGAAGCCAAACGATTTGCCCCATGTAATCCGGTAAAAGCACATTCGCCAGATGCATATAAATTGGCAATAGAAGTTCTGGCATTGGTAGCTACTTCAATTCCTCCACACAAATAATGAGCTGCCGGGACAACAGGAATATAGTCTTTTGAAATGTCTAAACCAATTTCTACACATTTATTATAAATAGTAGGAAAATGAGCAATGAAAGAAGTTTTATCAATATGAGAAACATCCAACAACATGTTGGTAGTTCCGTGTTTTTTCATTACCGCATCAATGGCTCGAGCAACAATATCTCTTGGAGCTAAGTCTTTTCTCTTATCATATTGCTCCATAAAAGCTTCGTTGTTATGATTTCTCAATATCCCTCCTGCTCCACGCACTGCTTCAGAAATTAAAAATGAGGGTGAAACATTAGGTTGATACAAAGCTGTAGGATGAAACTGAACAAACTCCATATTTTTAATGATAGCTTTTGCTCGGTATGCCATAGCAATTCCGTCTCCTGTTGCCACTTTTGGGTTGGTAGTGTTTAAATAAGCCTGACCAATTCCTCCTGCTGCCAACAAGGTAATTTTAGATTTCAACACTTTTATTTCTCCCGTTCTGCGATTTAACACATACACTCCAAAACATTTTTTGTTGGATGTTGCTCGGGTAACTTTTTCACCCAAATGATGTTGTGTAATTAAATCTATAGCAAAATGATGGTTTAAAACTGTAATGTAAGGATGGTTGAAAACTTTATTAAGTAAAGCTCTTTCTATTTCGTTGCCTGTAAAGTCTTTAAAATGTAAAATTCTATTGTCGGAATGTCCGCCTTCTTTGGCTAAATCATAATCTCCTTGAGTAGTTTTATCAAAATTAGTTCCCCAATCAATTAATTCTTTAATTCTTTCGGGAGCTTGCTCTACCACCATTTTAACAACCTCTTCATTACACAAACCATCTCCGGCAATTAAGGTATCTTTAATATGGTTTTGAAAACTATCTGATGATTTAGTTACCGATGCAATTCCACCTTGAGCGTACTTGGTGTTACTTTCATCTTCGTCAACTTTGGTAATAATGGTGATAGAAACAACTTGATTTTTTTGATGAAAATAGTCAGCAATTTTATACGCATAACTCAAACCCGCTATCCCCGAACCAATTATTAAAAAATCTGTTTTCATATACTCATTTATATTTTATGAAATTGGTCAGATGTTACTGCTCATCACAAATATGTTGTTTTATTTGAACCGATACTGGTTTTTCGCTTACAAATTTACACAGAACTGATGAACCCAACATGATAAAAAACATAGTGGTAAAAAATATTTACAGGAAATGTAAGTAAAATGCTACTTTATTGTAACTGTTCGTAAAAAAACAAGTAAAATAGACAACATTTATTAGTCAAGATTTTTATATGTAATAAATTTGATTAATTTTATGCCTTAGAACTAATTTCTAAAAAGAATGAAAAAATCATTATATAGCAAAGTATTAGCGCTTATCTTTATGGCAAGCATGTTTTCTTTGCCGATGTCTTTTCAATCTTGCAAGTCTGGCCCAAAATACCAAAAACCTCGTAATGGTGGTGCCAAAGTAAATTCGTCAGGACATGTAGGTAACAGAAAGCACAGAAACAGACACGTTTGGGGAAAATAAATAATTAATAAGTTATACTCTATTAATTAAATCAACTAATCTATTTGAATAACCTGCTTCATTATCGTACCAACCTACTACACGTACTAAGTTTCCGGTAATAGATGTCAAGTCAGCATCAAATATACAGGAATGACTATTTCCTATAATATCTGAAGAAACCAACTCATCAGTAGTGTACTCCAAAATATTTTTCATGCCATTTTGAGCTGCCTCAAGAAAAGCTTTATTTACTGTCGCTACATCTACAGTTGTTGAAAGTTGTGCACAAACATCTATTAAAGAACCATCCGGAACTGGAACTCTTACTGCATATCCGGCAGTTTTTCCTTTTAAATCTGGGAATATTTTAACGATAGCTTTTGCCGCTCCTGTTGATGTTGGAATAATTGACAAAGCTCCTGCTCTTGCTCTTCTTAAATCTTTATGAGGAGCATCGTGCAGACGTTGATCATTAGTATACGAATGAACGGTTGCTATTTGTGCTTGTTCAATACCAAAATTATCTTTTAGTATTTTAATCATAGGTGCTACTGCATTGGTAGTACACGATGCATTAGAAATAATCGTATCCGTAGGGTCAATTAAATCATCATTAATTCCTATAACGATGGTTTTAATGTCATCACTTTTTGCGGGAGCAGATAAGATTACTTTCTTAGCTCCTGCGATAATATGCTTGTTGGCTAATTCTCTTGTCAAGAAAATTCCTGTACATTCAATTACTATATCAATATCAAGCGATTTCCATGGCAAATTTTCAGGAGATTTTTCGCTAAAAACAAGTACTTTTTTACCATTAATAATTAATGCATCATCTGTATAATCAACTGTTCCATCAAACTGCCTATGAACAGAATCATATTTTAAAAGATGAGCTAATGTTTTGGTGTCAGCTAAATCATTTATAGCCACTAGTTCTATTTGATTGTTGTTTTGTACTAATCGGGTAAGTACTTTACCTATTCTTCCAAAACCATTTATGGCAATTCGTTTCATGCGTATATTTTTTATTCATTAACAAAATTAGACATTTAAGCATTGCGTTAACTGATTATATTTAGAAGAAATCTAAAAAAAATAAAGAAAAAAAAGAGGCTGAATTTTCATTCAGCCTCTTCAATAATTCAGTTTTGAATTAATATTATTTTAGTTTAGCAACGTGCTTAGTCAATTTAGACTTAAGGTTTGATGCTTTGTTTTTGTGAATAATGTTTTTCTTAGCTAACTTATCTAACATAGAAGCTACTTTTGGAAGCAATTCTGATGCTTCTTTCTTGCTTGTTGAGTTTCTTAAATCTCTAACTGCATTACGAGTAGTCTTATGTTGATACTTGTTACGTAATGTTCTCGTTGCCGTCTGTCTTATTCTTTTTAATGCCGACTTATGATTAGCCATAATATTCTTTTTGTTATTTGTTAATTTTTTTGAGGCTGCAAATATAATATTATTTTTAATATTTATACATTACAAACTCATTTTTTTATTTTTCTTAATTTTTTAAGCATTCACGCTAACTTTTGGCGATGCAGCCATAATTTCATCATTAGCATAATCAGCAAATTTTTCAAAATTTTTAACGAATGAGTTAGCTAATTCATTAGCTTTTTGATCATATGCAGCTTTATCTTGCCAAGTATTTCTTGGATTAAGAATTTCTGTAGGAACATTTTCGCAAGATGTCGGCATTGCCAATCCAAAAATTGGATGGTTTTCATAAGTAACCTCATTCAACTTTCCTGTAAGAGCAGCTGTAATCATCGCTCTTGTGTATCTTAATTTAATACGCTCTCCTGTTCCATAAGCTCCACCAGACCATCCAGTGTTGATTAACCAAACATTTACATTATGTTTTCTCATTTTTTCACCAAGCATTTCAGCATACTTTGTTGGATGCAATGGTAAAAATGGCGCTCCAAAACAAGATGAGAAAGTAGTTTGTGGTTCTGTAACTCCTGCTTCAGTACCAGCAACTTTAGCTGTGTAACCTGAAATAAATTGGTACATTGCTTGTCCTGGAGTTAATTTTGAGATTGGAGGCAATACACCAAATGCATCTGCTGTTAAGAAGAAAATGTTATTTGGAGTTGTTCCTACTGATGGAACAGCAATGTTATTAATATGATAAATTGGATAACTAACACGTGTATTTTCAGTTTTTGATTTGTCTTCAAAATCAACTTCTGTAGTACCTTCGTAAAAATTAATATTTTCTAATAATGCACCAAATTTAATAGCATTAAAGATATCCGGTTCATTTTCAGCAGAAAGGTTGATACATTTTGCATAACAACCACCTTCAAAGTTAAATACACCTTCATCAGTCCAACCATGTTCATCATCTCCAATCAATCTTCTGTTAGGATCCGATGATAAAGTAGTTTTTCCTGTTCCTGATAAACCAAAGAAAACTGAAGTATCTCCAGCTTCTCCAATATTAGCTGAACAGTGCATAGAAAGTACATTCTTTTGGTGAGGCAAGATAAAGTTTAACGCAGAAAAAATTCCTTTTTTCATTTCTCCTGTATAACCTGTTCCACCAATCAAAATAATCTTTTTGGTAAAATTCATTACAGCAAAGTTATGTTGTCTTGTTCCGTCAATTTCTGGGTCTGCCATAAAGCCCGGAGCTGCAATAATTGTCCATTCTGGAGTAAAGCTTAATACTTCCTCGTTGGTTGGTCTTAAAAACATATTATAAATAAACATATTTGCCCAAGGAGTTTCAGTAACCGCTCTAATATTCATTCTGTATTTTGGGTCTGCACAAGCATAAGCATCTCTAACATAAACATCTTTACCTGAAAGGTAAGCTGTTACTCTGTTATAAAGTGCATCAAACTTATCAGCATCAAATTTAATGTTAAAGTTTTCCCACCATACAGCATCTTTAGTAATGTCATCATAAACAATAAATCTATCTTTTGGAGAGCGACCTGTAAATTCGCCTGTATCAACAGCCAAAGCTCCAGAGTTTGCCAATTCTCCTTCTCCTCTAATAATTGTTTCTTCAACCAATTGAGATGGTTCTAAATTCCATAGAGCAGATGCTACATTTCCTAATCCCAATGATTTTAACGAAGCATTTTCTGCTTTTATTCCAAATTCATTCATAAAGTGTGATTTTGTTAGACTTTCTTTGATGTGTTTTAGATTCTATTTTTTTAAATTAAAACAATAGAACAAAGGTCTGATAAGTTACTGAATTATCAAATAAAAAATTTATCTTTTATGAACAGATGGTTGATTAAATGTAATGTTAGCCATATCAGTAGATTTTACTTCCTCTTCCATTGCAGCAACGAATTTCTTATGCACTTCTGTTGATAAGTTTTTCAACACAAAGTTATAATCTTTCTCGCCTTCTCTTCCCCAACCAACTACTTCTGGCTGAATATCAGTTTTATTCTCTTTATTAAACAATATAATTCTAGCATCCACTTTAGCTTTAAGTTCTTGGTCAATTCCAGATGCTTTACTTATAAAACTTATGATCATATCATAAATTACTACTTCTTGATTTGCATCTCCTTTAGTAAGGTTGGTTGGTTTAGTTGTATCAGGTACTGGTTTAGTTGAGTCCATAGCTTGTGAAGAGTTTTTACAAGAAAATAAAAGAATTGAAACTGCTATTATTAATGCTGTTCTCATAGTTTATTGTTTTAGTTGGTGATTAATTTTTCTGTTGCTTGTAAAGCGTATAATTTTTCGTATTTCGCTTTAGCATATTGCATAAAGTAGGTAAAGTTAAGCTTTTCTCCGGTAACTCTTTCGCACAATTCGCTTGCCGAGTATAATCTTCCGTATTGATGAATATTAGTTCTTAACCAATCTAACAATTCCGTATAATTTCCTTGCTCAATCTTTTCTTCTAAATTTTCAATTTGCTCTTGGGCTTTATGAAAAAATTGTGCCGCATAAAAACTACCCAACGAATAGGTTGGAAAATAGCCAAAACTACCATGCGACCAATGAATATCTTGTAATACTCCTTTTGAATCTGATGGCACATCTATATTTAAATAGGCTTTGTATTTTTCATTCCACACACGAGGCAAATCACTTACTTCAATATTTCCTAAAATCAATTCTTTTTCAATTTCGTAACGAATTAATACATGAAAATGATACGTCAGCTCATCGGCATTTGTTCTTATAAACGAAGGCTTAACAATGTTCATGGCTTTGTAAAAATCTTCAACTGTGTAATTCTTTAAATTTTCTGGGAAAGCTTCTTGCAATTTCGGATAAAAATATTTCCAGAAAGAAAGACTTCTGCCTACATTATTTTCCCACAAACGAGATTGAGATTCATGCATTCCCAACGATAAATAAGTACCAGCAGGAAGCCCATAATTTTCTACTTTCAACCCCTGCTCATATAAAGCATGTCCGCCTTCATGAATACTACTCCATAAAATCTCACTCAAATCTTCTTCACTCACTCTAGTGGTTACTCTAGAATCTTCAGGACTAAAACTTGTAGAAAACGGATGTGATGAAATATCTTGTCTGCCCGCCTCAAAATCGTAACCCATTTTTTCTAAAACAAGCTCCGTAAATGCCAATTGTTTTTCTTTTGGATAATGTTGACGCATTAAAGCATCTTCATTCTGAGGAGCATCAGCAATTTTTTTCACAAAATCCACCAGTTGATTTTTCACATCGGCAAATAAAACATCTAACTCCGCAACAGTAGTTTTCGGCTCGTATAAATCAATTAATGCATCGTAAGGATGATTTTCATAACCCAACAATTCACACTCTGCTCTTTTTAGCTTTACTAACTTTTCTAAGTAAGGTTCAAAAAGTTTAAAATCATCTTCCTTTTTGGCTTTGTTCCATGCCTGAAAAGCTTGTGAAACGGTTTTACTCATTTCTTGAACAAAAGCAGTTGTATATTTATTGTTCTTTTCAAATTCTGTTAACGATTCTGAAACGTTTCTTTTTTGTTCATCGCTTAATGAATTATCTTCAACTAACTGCTGCAACAGCTTTCCGAAGTCTTCTTGTGCACTTAATTCATGATGAATACCCGCTAAAGTGGAGATTTGTTGAGCTCTTTTTTCTGCTCCTTTGGGAGGCATCATTACTTCCTGATCCCAACTTAAAACAGCAATACTATTTCCTACATCGGCTATTTTTGCCAAATGATTTACATAATCTTCATAATTCTTCATAAAAAATTCTTTTAAACAAAAGTAGCTATAATTATCGTTAAAGCCCTTTGTAAGCTTAAGATTTTAGTCCTAATAAATTACTTTAGAAAACTCATAATGACCACAATTTAGCAAATTTTGATTATGAATTATGGATTATTTTTTTTAGATTTGCTTGATTCTTAATTTAGTACTAACGAAATAAAATTACAAGGTATGGGAAAAGGTGATCTTAAAACAAAAAGAGGAAAAATTTTTGCAGGAAGCTACGGAAATACTCGAAAAAGAAAAAAATCTAGTAATACTTTTGCGGCTATAGCTGCTGCTAAAAAGGCTTCGACTAAAAAAATGGTAAAAGTAGAAGAAGCAACTAAGGAAGAAAAACCTAAAAAAGCTGCTGCCGCTAAGAAAACAACTGAGAAAAAAGCAACTACCAAAACTACTGCAAAGAAAACTACTACAGCAAAAAAAGCTTCAACAAGCACTGCTGCTAAAAAACCTACAACCAAAAAAGCTGCTGACAAAAAATAAGCATTTGTTTTAATAATATTTTAACAGGCAAAGGCATTAGAATTTAATTTTAATGCCTTTTTTTGTTCTTTTAATTTACCATTATGCGAAAAATTGAACCTTCAGAATTAGTCTTACAACCAGATAATAGTATTTATCACCTAAAACTTCATCCGGAACAATTAGCTAAAAATGTTATTGTTGTTGGCGACCCTGGAAGAGTTGAAGTCATTTCCAATTATTTTGACAGAATAGACCACAAAGTAAGCAACAGAGAAATTGTTACACATACTGGTGTACTTAACAATACACCGATTACAGTAATGTCAACAGGAATGGGAACCGACAACATTGATATTGTTTTAAATGAACTGGATGCTTTGGTAAATATAGACCTAGAAACCCGAACCATTAAAGCTGAAAAAAAATCCTTAAACATTATACGAATAGGAACTTGTGGAGCTATGCAGAAAGAAATCCCTGTAAATAGTTTTGTTGCTTCTTCTTTTGGTTTGGGGTTGGATGGATTAATGAACTTTTATGAATTTGAACACACCGAAGAAGAAAACCAACTGCTAACCGCTTTTTACGAGCAAACCAATTATGCAAAAACTTTTGCTCAACCTTATTTTGTAAAAGCATCAGACAAACTGTTAGATTTGTTTAAGAACGATTTCCATGTTGGAATTACAGCTACCGCCCCTGGTTTTTATGGTCCACAAGGCAGAATGCTTAGAATTCCACTAAAGGAAAAACAATTGAATGAAAAATTAAACCAATTCAACTACAATAACCATCAAATTGTAAACTTTGAAATGGAAACTTCAGCACTTTACGGATTATCCAGAGCAATGGGACATAACTCTTGCACTGTTTGTGTAGCTGTTGCTAACAGATTTGCAAAAGAGTTTAGTAAGGATTACAAGCCTGCTCTTAAAAAGCTAATAGAGCTTACTTTATCCAAATTAACAGAATTGAGTTAATAAGTTATTATTTAATCAACGCACAAACTTTAAGTGCTGACGTAAATTTGAAACATGTCAGACAAAGAGTTAAAAGCACTAATAGAATTATTGGACGACCCAGATAATGCTGTTTTTGATGAAATCAAAAATAAAATTATTTCTATAGGAAATGATGTAATTCCTCATCTGGAAGATGCTTGGGAAAGCTCATTAGATGTTCTTCGACAAGAAAGAATTGAAAACATTATTCATCATTTACAATTTGAAGATATTAAAAAAGCACTCTCCGATTGGAAAAATTCTCCTGAAAAAGAGTTGATTCAAGGTGCTATTATTGTCGCTAAATACCAATACCCAGATATTGATGAGGAATTAATTCATAAAACCATTAACCAGTTAAAACAAGATACTTGGTTAGAATTAAATGAAAACCTTACTGCGTTAGAACAAGTAAATGTCTTAAATAGAATTTTTTTTGAAATTCATGGCTTTCATGGAAACACCAAAAACATTAACTCACCTAAAAATTCTTTTATTAACAATGTGGTAGAATCCAAATCAGGAAATCCCATTACATTAGGAATTTTGTACATCTCTGTCTGCAAATTATTAAACATACCTATTTTCGGTGTAAATGTTCCAGCACATTTTGTACTAGCCTACTCCGAAAAGCCCAACAATATTTTGTTTTATATCAACCTGTTCAACAAAGGAACCATATTTAGCAAATACGATATTGATAATTTTTTAGCTCAACTAAAACTAAGTCCCAAAGCGAGTTATTACATACCTTGCGACAATCTTACCATCATTCAACGTTTAATCCAACACCTGGTATTTACCTACGATAATTTGGGTTATTTGGATAAAAAACAAGAGTTAGAACAATTGTATGGTATTTTGAAGGAACAAGCATAGGTTTGGGCTTAAACCTCAAACTTCAAACATTTAACCTTATAAACTAACTCTACAGCATTTCATTCGCCAAGTTGGCTAATTCAGAGCGTTCGCCTTTTTCTAGTTTGATATGGGCAAACAAATGATGTCCTTTAAGTTTGTCTATTAGGTAAGAAAGTCCGTTACTTTGTTCATCTAAATAAGGAGAATCAATTTGGTTAACATCTCCTGTAAATACAATTTTGGTATTTTCGCCAGCACGGGTAATAATGGTTTTTACCTCATGTGGCGTTAAGTTCTGAGCTTCATCTACAATAAAATAAACATCACTCAAACTTCTACCTCTAATGTATGCTAACGGAGTAATTACAATTTTTCCTTGCTCCTGCATTTCATCAATGTTTTTGTGACGTTTTTCTTTTAATCCAAATTGATTTTTAATGAATTTTAAATTATCCCAAAGTGGTTCCATATAAGGACCAATTTTATCATTGGCATCACCAGGCAAATACCCAATATCTCTGTTGCTTAATGGCACTATTGGTCGAGCCAAAATAATTTGGTTGTATTTATTTTTTTGTTCTAAAGAACTTGCCAATGCTAATAAGGTTTTTCCTGTCCCGGCAACACCTTGTAAGGCTACCAATTTAATATTATCATTTAACAAAGCATGAACTGCAAAAGTTTGCTCAGCATTTTTAGGTTTTATTCCGTAGACATATTCTTTTTCAACTCTTTCTATAGCTTGTTCTAAGGGATTAAAATAAGCTAACGCTGATGATTTCTCATTTCTAAAAACGTAGTAAGTATTATTTTTAAGCTTAACACCATTTATTTCTGTCTCATAAACCTTATCTCCTGCATAAACTCTTTTGGTGATTTCACTATCAACATCTTCAATAATTTGCTTGCCGGTTTCTACTAATTTCTTAACATCCTTAACCTTGCCTGTTAAATAATCTTCCGATTGTACATCCAATGCTTTGGCTTTTAACCTGAGGTTAATGTCTTTTGTAACCAAAACAACTGTTTTATCAGGAAACTCCTCTTTTAAAGAAATAGCGGCATTAAGAATTTTATGATCATTTTTATCATCGCTAAAAACCATCGATGCATCTATTTTAGTAGAATTATAGTGCATCACAATTTTAAACAAGCCACTGCCTTTTTCTTTAATAGGAATCCATTTTTGAAGGGTATGGTTTCCACTTATTTTATCAATAAACCTGATAAATTCGCGTGCAGCGTAATTTTTGGTGTCATTACCTTTTTTAAAATTATCTAACTCTTCTAAAACGGTAATTGGTATGGCTATATCGTTGTCTTCAAAATTGTTAATTGCATTGTAATCATATAATATTACTGAGGTATCTAACACGTAGATTTTCTTAACTTTTTTCTTAGCCATAAGGTGTAATCGTTTTTAGGTTGCTATTTTAAATTTTTCTTTTGAAATTTCTGTAATAAGATTTCTATTGCTTTCCGTTCCGTTGCCAATAACAATCATATCCGCTCCAGATGTATATATTTGTTGAGCTGTAGCAGCATTTATTATTCCTCCACCAACAATTAGCGGAATAGAAATTGTTGCCTTTACTTGCTGAATCATTTCTTGGGTGACATGCTGTTTTGCTCCGCTTCCTGCATCTAAATAAATCATTTTCATACCCAAATACTCGCCTGCCAATGCTGTAACTGCGGCAATTTCGGGTTTATTGTGTGGAATTGGTAAGGTATTACTAATGTAACTTACGGTTGTTGCTGCTCCTCCATCAACCAAAATATAACCTGTAGAAAGTGCTTCTAAATTAGCTTTTTTAATATAAGGAGCGGCTACTACATGATTCCCAATTAAAAACTCTGCATTTCTACCAGAAATTAAAGATAACATTAAAATTCCATCCGCATAATGGGTAATTTGGTTGGTACTTCCCGGAAAAATAATTAATGGAATGGATGTATTTTCTTTTATAAAACGAGCTGTTTTTTCTATGTCGCCATAAGTTAGTAAACTTCCTCCAACAAAAATAAAATCAACTTCACTATCATTACATAAGTTAATAGTTTTTAAAAGCTCAGAATAATTTTGCTTATCGGGGTCTATCAGCACTGCAAGCATCTTTTTGTTACTTGCCATTTTAGCACTTATTTCCGAGTAAAGTTGATTAATTTCCATATTACTTACAAACGTAATAAAATATTTACCAAACCTATTTAATATTTTTCAAAAAACAAAAGAAAGATTTCAGCAAGTATAAACCAGCATAAAATTTTCTACTTTTTCTTTTTTTAAATTCAGTTGTTTTTCAAAACCATTAAGCTTTATGCTACCAATAAAATCACACTCACTTAAGGAAAGGTTAGTTAAGGATAAATCTGTGTCAAAAATCACTTCTTTTCTTCCATAATATTTGTACAACGCTTCTTTTGCACTCCACATAGTTGTTGCCAATTCTTCATTTTCTGCTGCCAAACCGAGTTCTTTTTCATTCATAAACTTACTTTTTACTCGTAATGCTTTTGCTGAAATTTTTTCAATATCTATCCCACAAGGTTCTTGGTAATTTACAGCTATTGCTACAAATTCATTGGCATGAGAAATAGAAATATGAACATTATTTTTATCCGCTAAATAAGGTTTTCCTTTATCATCATAAACCAATATAAAAGAATCAAAAAAATGAGCTAAAAGTAATCTAACCGCAATTCTCTGACTAAACTTTGATTGATTGGAAGAAGTCATAGCATCATCAGGCTCAGCTACTTTATCTTTCAGCATTTCCAGCAATTCATCTTGAGATTCATTGATTTTCCATACAGCAATATGAACGTGATTATTAGGTTTTTTTATGAGAAATAGTGGCATTTTATTTATTGGTTCATGGTTATTTAGTAACTTCGCATCGTATAATCAAAATTATTAAACTTAACCATAATGAATACTACAAACGTGGAAAAATTACCCTACAAAGTTAAAGACATTTCTCTTGCCGAATGGGGAAGAAAAGAAATTAGATTAGCAGAAGCTGAAATGCCAGGATTAATGGCTATCAGAGAAGAATTTGGAGACTCTAAACCTCTTGCAGGTGCTAGAATTGCCGGATGTCTTCACATGACAATTCAAACTGCTGTTCTTATCGAAACATTAGTACATTTAGGTGCTGAAGTAAGTTGGTCATCATGCAACATTTTCTCAACTCAAGATCAGGCTGCTGCGGCTATTGCTGCTACAGGTGTTCCTGTTTTTGCTTGGAAAGGTTTATCAGAAGATGAATTCAACTGGTGTATAGAACAAACATTATTTGCTTTTGAAGGCGGAAAACCTCTTAACATGATTTTAGATGATGGTGGCGATTTAACCAATATGGTTTTTGACACTTACCCTGAATTGACTAAAGAAATTAAAGGATTATCTGAAGAAACTACTACAGGTGTTCACCGTCTTTACGAAAGAATGAAAAAAGGCACGTTAGTAATGCCTGCTATTAATATTAATGATTCTGTTACTAAATCTAAATTTGATAACAAATATGGATGTAAAGAATCTTTAGTTGATGCTATTAGAAGAGCTACAGATGTAATGATGGCTGGAAAAGTGGCTGTTGTTGCCGGATATGGTGATGTTGGTAAAGGTTCTGCTGCTTCATTAAGAGGTGCAGGAGCAAGAGTTATTGTTACTGAAATTGACCCAATTTGTGCTTTACAAGCTGCAATGGACGGTTTCGCTGTTAAAAAAATGGAAGATGTTGTTGGACAAGGTGACATTATTGTTACTACAACAGGAAACAAAGACATTATTCAAGGTCGTCATTTCGAAAAAATGAAAGACAAAGCTATCGTTTGTAACATTGGTCACTTCGATAACGAAATTGATGTTAACTGGTTAAATACAAATGCAACAAAAGATACTATCAAACCTCAGGTTGATATGTATAACCTGAAAAATGGTAATCAAATCATCTTATTAGCTGAAGGTAGATTAGTAAACTTAGGTTGTGCAACAGGACATCCTTCTTTTGTAATGAGTAATTCTTTCACTAACCAAGTATTGGCTCAGTTAGAATTATGGAAAAACTCAGCTAACTACAAAAATGAAGTGTACATGTTACCAAAACACTTAGATGAAAAGGTGGCTCGTTTGCACTTAGCAAAAATTGGTGTTGAGTTAGATGAATTAACTCCAGAACAAGCAGAATATATAGGTGTTAAAGTTGAAGGTCCATATAAACCTGAATACTACAGATATTAATTTTCTGTTTTAACATAACTAAATTATAAAGAACCGTAGCAATATTTGTTACGGTTCTTTTTTTATCTTTACATGAGAAGTTGTTTAAAGTCCAAACCATAAATTAAAAAATGTTTCTTTTTCCACACTACTTCATTATTTTCTCTAACCATAGCTTTGGCTATGTTTCTCAAAAATGCCTCGTATTGTAAAAAAATAATTCATATTCATTCTTATATTTGGATTTTAAACAACTTCTAAAAATAACTGCTATGCAAAAAACTACTGAATCAGATTCTCACTACGATGAACTAGAAAAAATGTCAACCAAAGAATTATTAACCAACATTAATAATGAAGATAAAAAAGTAGCGATTGCGGTAGAAAAGTGTATTGATAACATCATCCCACTAATTGATGTTATTGTAGAAAAGATGTTACTTGGTGGAAGACTTTTTTATATTGGTGCGGGAACAAGCGGAAGGTTGGGTGTTGTTGATGCTTCTGAATGTCCGCCAACTTTTGGTGTAGATTTTAACTTAGTGATAGGTTTAATTGCTGGTGGTGATGCCGCTATAAGAAAAGCAGTAGAATTTGCTGAAGACGATACCGAACAAGCATGGAAAGATTTGCAAGAATACAACATCAACTCCAATGATGTGGTTATTGGTATAGCTGCCTCTGGTTCTACTCCTTATGTTGTTGGAGGTTTATCTGCTTGTAATAAAAATGGAATTGTAACTGGATGTATTGTTTGCAACTCACAATCGAAAATTGCCGAAGTAGCTAAACACCCTATAGAAGTAATTGTAGGTCCTGAATTTGTAACAGGAAGCACACGTATGAAATCAGGAACAGCTCAAAAATTAGTGCTGAACATGATTTCTACCGCTGTAATGATAAAATTGGGGAAAGTTAAAGGCAACAAAATGGTGGATATGCAGCTTTCTAACGACAAATTGGTTGACAGAGGAACGCAAATGATAATGAAAGCGTTATCGATAGACTATAAAACAGCCAATGAATTACTAGCAAAATATGGAAGCGTTAGAAAAGCTATTGATAATTATAGTTTGTAACCCAATAAAAATACCACACAGCCTTTTAAATCTTCCTCTTCAGTAGCTGGGATGGTATAAACAACATACATCTTTTTAGATTTCTCTGGTTCAAAAGAATATATGTTTTTTCCTGCTTCTCTTACATTACTTAAAGTAAACAACGCTGTTTTCTTTTTACTTGTAGGTTTTTTATCATAAATATTTATTTCAATATCTTTAGGTAAACCAGCTGTATTAAATAAAAAACGATATTTTTCCCCCATAAACAATGGCACTTCTATACCCGACTGAAAAGCTTCTTTCTTATATAAAACCCTTGTAATTTTTGATGAATCATATTTATACTCAGGCTTCAATAGTGGAGTAAGTTCTTTTTTTAAATCCGCAGCTACACACTGCACTTCTTCTAACTTTAATGCTGTAGTAGTTAATAATAACACTAAGATTGTACTATAGAATATTATCTTTTTCATCTGTTATTTAGTTTTTAATAATCTTATTTCTTAAATCAATAATTTGCACACTTAGTTTCTCAACTTGTTCATTGCTAAGTTTAGCTTCTTCACTTTCTTCCAACACATCAAAGTTTTCATTTATAACTTTTAAATCAGCAATTAACTCATCAAAATCATTATCCTCATTTATTTGTTCTAAAGCTTTTAATAAATTTTCTAATACTACCGATTGCTCTGTAAGTCTGTAAATAAGTTTTTCATTACTATTAGCCTGATTTACTTTAGCTCCTAAATACATGGTTTCTATCCATGCTCCTGCAAAAATTACAGGTCCGGTATATCCCATTCCGTTTTCGTCTAAATAATTATCTAGTCTAATTTGCAAATCAGCCATTATAGTTGTTAATGAATCTTGTTCACCAACATTATTTTCTAATCTTTTGGATAAGCCCATGGTATTAAAAACATCAGTCATCCACATTTTTTCTGATAATCCTCTTAGCGTTGACAAATAATTAATAGCTGATTGTGTTTGATTATTTATAATACAATAAGCCATATCTGCCGAATAAACACCAAAATTTAATTTCTGACTGTATTTTGTATTATAAGAAGCAGCTAAATCTGTTGAGTTAGTTAAATCTCCAATGTACGTTAATCCTGAATTTTTAAATATTTCTGCAATTTGAAGTGGCGAGGGCAATAAATAACTCATAGATTCTTCTTCTGTAGCTACCTCTACTTCTTCAACAACCTCTTCTTCGGATGTTACTTTTTCATTATTTGATTCACAAGCAAACCATAAAAAACTGCTTGATAAAAGCGTGAAAAATATTTTGTTCTTCATAAGTATCATTTTTTAATTTTCGGCTAAGATATAAAAAAAAACGAAAATCCCTCATACTCAGTTGTAAATTTAAAATAATCATAAATAGTTAGCCTTACATTGGTTAACCACATAGATACATAGAAAGCTATAACATTAAAAGATAACTATAGATGCACAAAGTATTTCCATCCGCCTTTGGTGGATGATCTATATGAAACTTTGATAAAACTTTTTTAAGGGCAGTAAAACTATGTAGCTATGTGGTTTATGATTTTATTAGTACGCTTAAAAATTCATGTTAAAATAGTTCTTTTTAAAACCCATAACTTTCAATCATTAATTAACTTTGCATCTGATTTTTTTTATTTGTAATGAAAAACTACTTATCCTTAGTAAAATTTTCGCACACTATTTTCGCATTGCCCTTTGCTTTAATTGGCTTTTTTATTGCCATTGGTTTGTACGGACACGATTTTAAATGGACAACTTTTGTCTATGTAATTCTGTGTATGGTTTTTGCCCGAAGTGCTGCTATGGCATTCAACCGCTATGTTGACCGAAAAATTGACAAAGCCAACGAACGTACTGCCAATGTGCGAGAAATCCCTAACGGAACAATAAAACCTACCTCAGCTTTGGTTTTTGTAATTATAAATTGTATGTTATTTATTGCTACTACCTACTTTATAAACCCTTTATGTTTTTACCTCTCTCCTATTGCATTGTTAGTTGTTTTAGGCTATAGTTACACCAAAAGATTCACAGCTTTATGTCATTTGATATTAGGAATAGGGTTAGGCTTAGCTCCTATTGGTGCTTATTTGGCCGTTACAGGGGTTTTCGATTGGCTTCCATTATATTTCTCTTTTGCTGTATTATTTTGGGTGAGCGGTTTCGATATTATTTATGCCTTACAAGATGAAAGTTTTGACAAACAACAACAATTACACTCCATTCCGGTATGGATGGGAAGAAAAAATGCGTTACATTTTTCATCATTTTTACATTTTGTTGCTGCTTTTTTTGTGATTTGGGCAGGAATTCAGTCAGATTTTAATTGGTTATACTGGATAGGAGCTGGTGTTTTTATCGGATTATTAATTTACCAGCACCTAATTGTTTCTCCAACCAACCTAAGTAAAGTAAATTTAGCTTTTTTTACTACAAATGGAATAGCTAGCGTTGTATTTGCTGTTTTTGTAATTGGAGATATCTTCCTAAAGTGGTAAAAATCAAGCACTAATTTAATTAAAAAAAATAGGATTAATATTTCTTCTATAACAAATGGATTATTACATTTGCAGCTCCCATTTGGAGAGATGGGTGAGTGGCTGAAACCACATGTTTGCTAAACATGCGTGCGAGAAATCGTACCGGGGGTTCGAATCCCCCTCTCTCCGCCACTAAAAAAGCCGAATTCAATATTGAGTTCGGCTTTTTTGATTTTATAACCAAAGCTATCCTTAATTTTGCTAACTCAATTATGGAAAACGAAATTAGAATAAACAAATACCTCAGCGAAATGGGTTATTGCTCTAGAAGGGCTGCCGATAAACTTATTGAGCAAAGAAGAGTAACCATTAACGGAAAAGTTCCTGAAATGGGTACCAAAGTTACTCCCAATGATGTGGTAATGGTTGATGGAAAACCTATAAAAAACACCAACGAAAGCTTTGACTACATTGCGTTTAACAAACCTATTGGCATTGTTTGCACCACAGATACTCGCGTTGAAAAAGATAATATAATAGACTACATCAATTATCCAAAAAGAATTTTTCCTATTGGTAGGTTAGATAAACCTAGCGAAGGATTGATTTTACTTACTAGCGATGGTGATATTGTAAATAAAATTTTACGCTCAGGAAATAACCACGAAAAAGAGTATATCGTTACTGTAAACAGACCAGTAACTGCTGATTTTATTCAAAAAATGGGCGATGGTGTGCCTATTTTAGATACAATTACTAAAAAATGTAAGGTAGAGGCTATTGACAAGTTTAGTTTCAACATCATTCTTACTCAAGGATTAAACCGACAAATAAGAAGAATGTGTGAACATTTAGGTTATGAAGTAAGAAAGCTAAGACGTATCAGAATTATGAATATCCATCTGGATATGCCAGTTGGAAAATGGAGAAAACTTACTGCTGAAGAAATGAACCAATTGAATGAACTTGTGGCGGATTCACCAAAAACTCCTCGTTATACAAAATAAGGGATTGGCTATTACTTCGCAATTAAATTATTAACGGCTCTCAGCATCGATTCATTAGAATTATTTATTTCTCTTACCATATTTAATAAAGATGGAATATCAGTTTCCGACTCCTTACTTTCTTTAATAAGTTCATAAATTGTAGCCACTTCATCTTGATAATAACCGGATTGAATCTGATTAAGTTGCTCAATATCGGCATTAGAAGAAACGCTAAAATGCTCTGTTAAAGCTATCAACTCATTATAAAACTGCTTTTGGTTTTTCTTGACTTTTTTATACAGACTGAAAAATTGATCTGCAGCTTCTTTATTCAAATCATCTAAATTATGTTTAACATCTTTTAAATCTTTTGAAGAAAGGGTTGCATTTCTAAAACTTGCTACCAGCTGATTTATTCGGTTAGCTTCCTCTTCAGAAAGTTCATTTTGCTGTAACTCTACATAAAACCTTACAATTTCAACTTCATATTGCTTCAAGTTAAAATACACTTCATTAACCGTTTTATTTTGTTCGGTTAGTTGCAAAAACTGCTGATTCAAAGCTATCGCTTTTTGAATAAAAACCACACACTCTTGTTCTAAAGCAACGATACCGGCATGGGTTTCATTAGAGTTTGCCAACTCCAATTTTTTAGCTAATTTCTTCTCTACCGGACTAATAATTTTATCTAATAATTTGGCAAACTGATTTAAAAAAGGCAACAATAAAATTATTCCCACCAAATTCATCATACTATGAAAAATAACCAATGCAAATAAATCGTCCGTAATTCTCAACCAATCACTTATAACATAAGTATATGCTTTAATAAAAGACAATGCCAAAATCACATTAAACACATTAAAAAAAACTTGCGACCAGCCTACTTTTTTCTTTATAGAATTGCCATTTATACTTCCTAAAATAGCGGTAATAGTTGTGCCTAAATCACCACCTATTACCAAATAAAAACCCTGATTTAGTGTAATTACTCCTGCTGCCAACGATGATAGGAAAATCATCATAGATGCAGAACTAGATTGAATACTTGCCGAAAGCAATACTCCAAAAGCAACGAATAACAAAGGATGTTTATCTGCTATAAAAGAAAAATCTATGTGTTCAGCAAATTCGGCAAAACCATTTTTCATGTAATTTAGTCCTAAAAAAATAAAACTAAAACCCATTAACAACTTACTTAAATTAGAAAGCTTTTCTGATTTTAAAAAAATTATTCCTAACCCACCAATGGCTATAAACGGAAGAATAACAGCCCCCAAATCTAACTTAAAACCCAACCAAGAGACAATCCATCCCGTCATGGTTGTTCCTAAATTGGCTCCTAAAATAATCCCTATACCATTTTTTAATCCAATAATTCCCGCTCCGGCAAAAGACATTACCAACAGTGCGACCATAGAGCTACTTTGTAATATCCCTGTAATTAAAGTTCCTGATAAAACCGCTTTAACAGAATTGTTAGTATGCTTTCTCAGAAATTTTTTAAATGTTCTTCCAGCAAGGTTTTTCAATGATTCTTCCATCATAAACATACCAAAAAGAAATAGCCCTAACCCAGCTAAAACTTCCCATATTTGTATGTCTTGATATTCCATTTTCTTGGTTAAAAAGAAGTAATTTTGTTCAGATTCTAAAACAAAAATAGAACTTATTTTAATTATGAGCGAACAGCAACAAAAAATCACACTTGAATTCCTTTCTTTAACAGATTATGAAGAGTTAAAAGAAGCGATGATTGCTTCTTATAAAAACATGCCCGATTCTTACTGGAGAGAAAGACAAATAAATAATTTATTAAATAAATTTCCTAAAGGACAAGTAGTTATTAAAGTAAACGGCAAAATTGCAGGTTGTGCTTTATCTATTATTGTTGACTCTCAAAAATTTGACGACCAACATACTTACAAAGAAATTACCGGAAATTATACTTTTAACACCCATACTGAAGATGGTGATGTGTTATACGGAATTGATATTTTTATTAAACCTGAATACCGTGGATTACGCTTAGGAAGAAGACTTTATGAATACCGCAAAGAACTTTGCGAAAACCTTGATTTAAGAGCAATTTTTATGGGTGGAAGAATTCCAAACTACCATTTGCACGCCAATGAAATGACTCCTAAGGAATACATACAAAAAGTAAGAACACACGAAATTCACGACCCTGTTTTAAATTATCAAATTTCTAATGATTTCCATCCTGTAAGAATAATTAAAGGGTATTTAGAAGGCGATGAAGCTTCTAGCGAATATGCTGTTTTATTGCGTTGGGACAATATTTATTATGAAAAACCTACTAAAAAAGCCAAAACCATTAAGAAAATTGTTCGACTAGGAATTGTACAATGGCAAATGCGTCCTTACGAAGATTTAGATAATTTAATGCGTCAGGCAGAATATTTTATTGATACCTTAAGTGGCTACCGATGTGATTTTGCTCTTTTTCCGGAGTTTTTTAATGCTCCTTTAATGGCAAAATACAATCACCTTAGCGAATCTGATGCCATCAGAAAATTGGCTGAATACACACCCGAAATTGTTGAACGTTTTTCTAAACTAGCCATTTCTTATAATATCAATATTATTGGTGGAAGTATGCCAAAATTGGTTGATAATCAACTTTACAATGTGGGTTATTTGCTAAAAAGAAACGGAGAAATTGAAGAATACGAAAAACTACATCCTACTCCGGATGAGAAAAAAGTTTGGGCAATGCAAGGTGGAAGCCAACTAAAATCTTTTGATACCGATTGTGGTAAAATTGGTATTTTAATTTGTTATGATGTTGAATTCCCTGAACTACCAAGAATGCTGGCCGATGATGGTGTAGGAATTTTATTCGTTCCTTTCCTAACCGATACTCAAAATGGGTTTTCCAGAATAAAACTTTGTGCACAATCTAGAGCAATAGAAAACGAATGTTATGTTGCCATTGGTGGTAGTGTTGGTAATTTACCTAATGTACATAATATGGATATTCAATTTGCTCAATCGGGCGTTTTTACACCTTGCGATTTTCAATTTCCATCAAACGGAATAAAAGCCGAAGCAACACCAAATACAGAAATGATTTTGATTGCCGATGTAGATATGGACTTGCTTACCGAGCTACATAATTTTGGAAGTGTAAGAAATTTAAAAGATAGAAGATTGGATATTTACGAAATCGCTAAAAAGAAATAAGTAAAAAATTTGTAAATTAGCCTATTAGAAAATGTTACGCTTAATTACATATTGCCTGGTCTTATGTTTTGCAACGCTTATTGGCTGCAAATCCGATAAGGATAATGTAGTGCGTCCTAATTTAAACTACAATTATGCAGGACTCTCGGTTGGCAATTACGTTATTTATAATGTAGATTCTATTTTTTATGATGATTTTACCAATAGTGTTGATACTTTTCAATATCAAATTAAGGAAAAATTAGAATCTCAAATCACCGATTTACAAGGAGACCCTGCTTTTAGAATAGAGCGTTATAAAAAACACAACGACAGTATTCATTGGGAATTGGTTGATGTATGGAACAGTAAAATTTCAACCACCAACTATCAAAAAGTAGAAGAAAATATTCGTTATGTAAAATTAATTTTCCCTGTTCGTGTCAACAAAACTTGGGATGGTAATAATTTTAATAATGAAGGTCAAATGATGTACGAATACACATCTGTTCATCAAGCTGAAAATATTGGAGGACATTCCTTAGATTCGGTTGTAACAGTAATTCAACAAAACGATGTCAACCTTATCAGTCAACAACTTTATGAAGAAAAATTTGCAACAAAAATTGGAATGGTATATCAAAAACGGTTGAGTAGAAAACGGGCCAACCTATCTGCTCCTTGGTTGGGTTTTGATGTTACCATGATTTTAGCCACCTACGGAAACGAATAAATGCCTTTTAAATAATGACTTACAACCAGACAAGCTTAACCGCATTTGCTTCAAAATTTATTAACCATACCAATCGTCATATTTTCCTTACGGGAAAAGCAGGAACAGGAAAAACTACCTTCTTAAAGCATGTTGTACAACATACCCACAAAAAAGTAATTGTTGCTGCTCCCACCGGAATTGCAGCCATAAATGCAGGAGGAGTAACACTTCACTCTTTGTTTCAATTGCCTTTTGGTTATTTTATCCCCGAAGATAATAGTGCTAATTATTTTAATGAAAATCAGCAAATAAATACACCTGCTACATTATTAAGAAATGCCAAACTCAATAGAAATAAAATAAAACTTTTAAGAGAGCTGGAGTTGCTAATAATTGACGAAGTAAGTATGCTTAGAGCAGATTTACTAGATGCAATTGACACCATGCTCAGAAGTGTAAAAAGAAGAAGAAACATTCCTTTTGGAGGAGTTCAGTTACTACTAATTGGCGATTTGTTGCAACTTCCACCTGTAGTAAAAGATTTTGAATGGAACGTTTTAAAGAACTACTATTCGTCAATTTATTTTTTTAATGCTCAGGCATTTAACAACTCTCCTCCTATCCAAATTGAGTTAGACAAAATTTATCGTCAGGCTGATACTAAATTTATTGGCTTGCTTAATAATTTAAGAGATAACAAGATTTCTCCTGAAGATATTACAACACTAAAAGCTCATTTTCAACCTAATTTTAAACCTAAACCTAATGAAGGGTTTATACGACTAACCACCCATAATAAACAAGCGGACAGCTATAACAGAGAAGAATTGGATAAATTAAAAGCTACATCTTATTATTTCCAAGCAGATATAGAAGGCGATTTTAGTCCTTACAACTACCCTCTCGATGAAAGTTTGGAACTAAAGAAAGGCGCTCAAGTAATGTTTATTAAAAACGACCCAAGCGGAAAACAACAATTTTTTAATGGTAAAATTGGTGTGATAACAGATTTAAGTGATGATAATATTGAAGTAAAAACAAGTGATGGAGATTTAATTTCAGTCGAAAAATATACTTGGGAAAATGTAAAATATCAACTCAATTCGGCAACTAATGAAATTGAAGATAATGTAGTGGGAAAGTTTATTCAATATCCCTTAAAACTTGCTTGGGCGATAACCGTTCATAAAAGTCAGGGGTTAACTTTTGACAAAGCCATTATTGACATTGGAAATGCATTTGCTCAAGGACAAGTTTATGTTGCTCTTTCGAGGTTGAGAAGTTTAGATGGCTTGGTAATGACGAGTAACCTCAATACCGATAGTTTATCTATTGATCAACATATCGCACAATTTTGCCAATCCAAACCAAATGTTGAAGCCATAGAAAACATTTTAAAAACTGAAGAGAAATATTTTTTCTTAAATTATTTGGTCAATAGCTACGATTTATCAGATTTACTTTATCAGGTAAAAGCCCATGCTGAAAGCTATACCAAAGCAGAAAATCTTTCTGCAAAACAAATTTATTTGGAGTGGGCAAAAACACTTCAAAGCAAGGTAGAGGAATTAGTTTCTCCAGCAGAAAGTTTTAAAAGACAGCTTAAAAAAATAATTTCCGACAGCAACGACCAACAACATTTGTTTGAAAGGATAATTGCTGCCAACAATTATTTTACTCCATTATTAAAAACCCAATCTGAAGCTATTTTTGAGCATATTGAACAGCTGAAAAGTAAAACAAAAGTAAAAAAATACATTACCGAGCTTAAAGAATTGGAAAACTATTTTTTCAAACAAATTCAGCAGCTTACAAAAGCGAAAACATTAGTAGAATCAGCACTTAACAATCAGGAGTTTGATAAAAGTAAACTAGGTTCTAAGGAGGAAGTTGAAACCCGCACCGAAAAACTAAAAAAAGTAGAAAAGAAAGCTCCAAAAGTCGACACCAAAAAAGTGAGTTTTGATTTATACAAAGCAGGTAAAAATGTAAAAGAAATTGCCAAAGAAAGAGGCTTTGTAGAAAGCACCATTATAGGACATTTAGCTCATTATGTTGGGCTAGGAGAAATTGACATCGCCACCTTACTTCCTAAAAAAACCATTGATGATATTACTAAGGTGTACAAAAAGAATAAAGAAATTTCCGGACTAAATGAACTCAAATCTCAATTAGACAATAGTATTTCTTATAGTGATATTAAAATGGTGTTGGCGGCATTGCAGAAGGAAAGCTAACTCCAAATCAATTTCCGAAAACCATTTTTCCATCTACAAAAGTTTTTTCTACTTTAGTTTTAAGGAGTTCTTGTTCGTCAACTTTCATAATATCTCTGTTCATGATGATAAAATCAGCACTTTTACCCACTTCTAAGCTACCTTTTTCTTCTTCTTCAAAATTGGCTATAGCAGCCCAAATAGTCATTCCTTTTAGAGCCTCTTCTTTGCTCAATGCATTTTCCATCATTAAGCCTTGTTCAGGTTTTCCTTCTAAATTTTTTCGGATAGTGGCACTATAAAAAGTATATAAAGGATTAATGTCTTCCACAGGAAAATCAGTTCCCAACGCTATCATACCCAATTGGTTTAATAAATCTTTATAAGCATAAGCTGTTTTCATTCTGTCATCACCTAATTTTTCTGCTGCCCACTCCATATCAGACATCGCATGTGTAGGCTGAACAGAAGGAATAATGGTTAGTTTTCTGAATGCCTCTAAATCTTCTGGGTGAACCACTTGAGCATGTTCTATTCGCCACCTTTTATCATTGGTTGTTGTTAACGCTTGCTCATAAACCTTCAACATCATACGAGTAGCAGAATCACCTATGGCATGTGTATTCATTTGAAAACCTTTTTCAGCTATTAATGGTGCATATTTTTCATAAAATTCGAGTTCATGTAAAATCAATCCTTTATTGTTCTTAGTAGTATGGTAATCATGTAACAAACAAGCACTTTCTGAACCCAAAGAGCCGTCAGCATAAAACTTAAAAGAAGAAACATTTAATTTAGGTGTTTTGTAGGTGCCTTTTTCTAGATAATAATCCAGTAATTCAGGTGTTGCACTTACCATAGCATACACTTTAATATGAAGCTTATTGGCTTGTTGCAATTCATCAATCAACTTAATATCAACTTTTTCTAAACCGGCATCATCTACCGTTGTTAATCCAACTTCAAAAAGATGTTTTTCTGCTTCAATTAAAGCTTTTTCTATTTGGGCATTAGTATATTCCGACAACTGATTTTGTACATGCATTTTCGCATTATCAATTAAAATTCCGGTAAGTTTTTCATTTAATGCTTCAATTCTACCTCCTTCAATTTTTGTATTTGCTGTTATTCCTGTTAAATCCATTGCTTTTTGGTTAACCAAAGCTGCATGTCCGTCCACTCTTGACAAAAAAACAGGATTATCAGGAAAAAGTTCATCTAACTTTTCTTTAGACGGCATTTTTTTATCTTGCCAAAAGTTTTCATTCCAACCTCTTCCTATCAGCCAAGCATCTTTGGGTGTTTCATTTTTAGCAACAAACTGCTGAAGTCTTTCTATCACTTCATCAAAAGAATTAGAACCAATTAAATTTACCTCTAACAAATTTTTAGCATATCCAACAAAATGACAGTGAGCATCAATAAATCCAGGGTAAATGGCTTTTTTTTCTGCATCAATAACTTCTGTAGCATAATATTTATTTAGTATTTCATTTTCAGGTCCTATCGCTACAATTTTACCATCTTTAATTGCCATAGCCTGAGCAACTTCAAACATATCATTTACGGTATAAATAGTGCCATTTCTAACAATTAAATCTACCTGAGCACTTTCTCTACAGGCTATTAAAGAAAATATTATGAAAAGAAAAAGAATTTTTATTTTATGCTGCATCTGTAAAAAAACATTTTTGTAAGAAGTAAAATTAACTATATCAAAGCAATCTATTAGCGATAAACTGTAAAATAAGTTTGCTATATTTACACCAATTATTTAATTTTATATCGTGGTATAAAAATTGAAAAACAACCATAAACAAAATAATCTACTATGAAATAGCCACGTGCTGAAGCACACACAAAGAGATGAAGATAATCTGGCTTATTCCATATGACATATAAAAAACAATAAATATCTACATATGAAAACAACAACAAAAATATTAGGCTCATTATTTTTCTCCATTTTACTTTTAGGAGCAACTAATAGCTCTGCTCAACAAAGAATTAAGCCAACAGTAAAAAAAGAAGTAGTTAAAGAAAAAATGGTTGAAAAGCAAAATACCAATGTAAGTAATGTTGATGCTTCAAAAGTGTTAAACAAAACCAACCAAGCAATAACAGCTGCATTTACTACTGTTAAAGATAAAAAAGTATATACTGGAGCTTTATCTAAAGCTGTTCATCATCAAAAAATAGCTAAAAAGTTAATGAGTGAAAATAAAAATTTTAGAGCTATTCACCATAGCCGTATGGCAAGAACGTTAGCTTTTAGAGCTTTACGATTAAACAAAAACGATGACCACGAAAAATGGGATTATACCATGGAAGAGCAAGAACTTTTTGGAAATGGTATTCCTGATGGAGAATTGATAGATGAACTTAACAATACCTATCCCAACAATCAGTTTTTAGATGAAAAAATTACTGAAAAAGATTTAAAAGATATTGAAGTTAAAGAATTAGACCCAGCAGATAGTAACAATAATTAAAAATAAATTGAAGATTTTTTTAAGCTGTCTTGAACTCAACATCAAGACAGCTTTTTTATTTTTGCAGAACAATGTTAAAATACCGATTACTAACAGATGATGAACTTAAAGAACTAGAACACGAGTTCAAGCAATTTTTAATTGTAAATGAAATTTATGATGAAGAATGGAGAAAATTGAATGCTGAAAAAAGTGAAAAAGTTGATGAATTAGTAATTATGTTCAGCAACTTAGTGATAGAAAAATCACTTAAAAGAATTCAATATTTAGAAATTGCTACTTCTGAAGGAATTAACGCTTACCATTGTAAAGACGATGAAATTGAACTAATTGGCATAAGCACACAACAAATAGGTATTGATTTTTTAAATTTAACTCCAGATGAACTTTCTACCACTCCACTTTCCATTTTTATGACTTCAAAAAAATACGAGAAAGAAAGAGAAACTACCATTTTTGAAATGCTCAACTCTGGTTGCGGCATAATTGATGAAAAAAGATTTGGACAGTTAAAACTTGCTTATGAATACTCTACTAAACCGAGACAGAATTAAACTGGAGATTTGAAAATATAATAACTGTGAACCGTCAACTGAATAACCGAGAACCAATTAACTAATTCAAAATTATAGATGAAAAGCTTCTTAACATCAATTACTCTTTTTAGTTTTTTGTTTTTAAACGGACAATCTCCTACCAACAAAGCCTTTACTGAGTTTTTACAACACAATGCTTTAAAAAACGCATCTGTTGGCTTTTATGCTTACAATTTAAACGACAACCAAGCTGTTATTAACCACAACGGAGATTTAGCTTTAATTCCAGCTTCTTCATTAAAATTAATTACCACAGCTACAGCTCTTGAGGTTTTAGGCGAAACCCACAGGTTTACTACCACCATTAGTTATTCAGGAAAAATAAAAAATGGTGTTTTAAATGGTAACATCATTATTAAAGGTGGTGGAGACCCTGCACTTGGTTCTCACAGATACCAATCATATTATGGAGCTTTTTTAAGTAATTGGGCTACCTCAATTAAAGCATTGGGTATAGATTCTATTAATGGAAAAATTATTTCCGATGCCAGTATTTTTGACAACGAAGTTCCAGCTACATGGATTTGGCAAGATCTGGGCAACTATTTTGGCGCAGGAGCAAACGGACTAAGTATTTATGAGAATTTCTACACCTTAGCACTTTCCTCTCAATATGAAGCTCAAAAAACAACCATAAGCCAAATCAATCCATACATTCCGTTTTTAAGTGTTGACAATAATGTTTTAGGAACTTCCACCAATAAAGATTTATCTTTTATTTATGGAGGACCTTTTCAATACAACAGATACATTTCTGGAGAAATACCCAAAAACCGAAGTGAATTTAAAGTTAAAGGTTCTATTCCAGATCCAGCATACTTATGTGCTTATGAATTAGATAGTGTTTTAGAAACATCAGGAATTAAAGTAGCTTATCACCCAACAACTAAAAGGCTATTAGGTGATAGTTTTATTGAAGATACTACTATAGAAATCACTTCAATTCAATCACCAACGCTTGCTTCACTAATTCAGCAAACCAATTTATACAGCATAAATCTGTATGCCGAACATTTACTCAACCATATTGGTTTAACCGTTAAAAAAGAAGGCTCTTCAACCGCAGGAGCAGAAGCTTTAGTTAGCTTTTGGAAAGAAAAAGGTATTGATACTGATGGCATGTATATTTATGATGGCAGTGGACTTTCTAGATTTAACACTATAACTACAAAACAGCTGGTTGCTATTCTATCTGAAATGGATAAAAGCCAACATAAAGAAGTATTTTACAATTCTTTATCTATAGCAGGAAAATCCGGCACACTATCGAGTATTGCCAAGGGAACTGCTGCCGAAGGTAAAATTTACGGTAAAAGCGGGTACATGACCAATGTGAGAAGCTACTCAGGATATGTTACAACAAATAGCAATAAAAAAATAGCATTTGCCATAATCGTGAATAACTACAATTGTTCCGCTTATGAAATGAAAAAAATGTTAGAAAAAATTATGGTAAGTTTAGTAAACGAGTAGTCTATAATTAAACTGCCTTTAGTTTACCGTTTTTAGATTCTCCTAAAACAACTACATCTTTAACTCTCTCGTATTCTTTAATTGCAGATAACATCGCTTCTTTTGAATCTCTTCTAATTTTGATTCCGGATTTAGCACCTTTATTTCTAATTTCTAAATAAAATCCGTCTTTAAGTTTGGTAGGTTTTGTTGCTGGTCTTCCCATCGTATATATATTAAAAAGTTGTGTCTAAAAAATTATTATAATCTAAATTACACTTTTTTTTGGAAATTCCTAATAATAACGATTTTATTTAACAATAATTAACTTAGGTCGGAATATTTTTTTTCTTTTTTTACAAAGTAATGATAGAGAATACTTTTAGGGTATATTGTATTGGGAATTGAGCTTGTTTTAATCGGTTTCTCTGTGTTTTTAAACATATAAGCGTAAAATGCAAAGTGAGCTTTAATAATGGCAGTAAAATGGCTTATTTTACCTTCTGTAAGAAACTTAATCCCTGCCAATCCATCCAAAAAAAGTCTGCCAATCAATACTCCAAACTTTTTACCTTGAGGTAAGTTTTTATACAACATTATTAGATTATTCCTAAAGTTTAAGAACGTTTTTTGTGGTTTTGATTTATGTAATGTCCCTCCACCGACATGAAAAACAGTAGATTGAGGTACATATTTAATTTTCTTTCCTATATTTTGAATTCTCCAACACAAATCAATTTCTTCCATGTGTGCAAAGAAAAAAGGATCTAATCCATTTAGTTGATGATAAACATCTGCCCTAACAACCAAACAAGCTCCGGTTGCCCAAAAGATGTCTATTTCATCGTTATATTGTCCTTTATCTTCTTCTAAGGTTTCAAAAATTCTTCCTCTACAAAAAGGATAACCATATTTGTCCATAAAACCTCCTGCTGCTCCAGCATATTCAAAATGTGTTTTTTGGTGGAAGGCTTTTATTTTTGGCTGACAAGCGGCAATATCATTATCTTTTTTCAATACCTCTAAACAGGGTTGAAGCCAATTTTCCGTTACCTCAACATCCGAATTAAGCAACACATAAACATCCGAATTAACTTGCTTCAAAGCTTCATTATACCCTTTAGCAAAACCGTAATTTTCAGAAAGCGTAATTATTCGTATTTGCGGGAAATTTTCCTTTAAAAAAGACAGTGAATCATCTGTGGAGCAATTATCAGCCACAATAAGTTCAGCAAAAGAAGTATGTTCTATTAAGCTTGGCAGAAACTTTTCTAAAAAATGTTTTCCATTCCAATTTAAAATTACAACAGCTACTGAATTCAAAGACATTTATTATCGTGGGTTATTATAAAAATCATCAGCTCTTCCACCCCAATGTTGGCTATTGTTTTGCTCTTCCATATCTACAGGCTGGTTGGTTCTTTTATGTAACTGAACTTTCCATTGAGGATTGTTTAATTCTCCTGGTAAATTGGAGTGTAATATTGGAAAATCATTGCTTACTAAATCAGGGTTATAAAACACAAAACGAATATTGCTAAAATTCTGAACTTTATAATAATGCCATATTTCGTAAGGATAAGCACTTGGTTCGTTTTTCTGCTCTACAATGGTGTTTGGTTTACCATGTTTTAAATACACTCTTCCCCTATCAGTTTCATAACCTTTTTTAATGGCTGTACTGTATTCTTTATTTACAACTTCAACTTCTTTTTTATATTTTTCCCAAGCTTCTTTTGGAGCTTCCGCATCACGAGTAAACCAAAAATTATAAAAATATTTCTGCATTAACTCTTTATCCTTACCTTTTAGCTGGTTTCTGGCATAGTTTAACTCTATCGCTGTAGAAATTGGCTCTATACTTCTGATGTACTCAGTAAGTTGTTCAGCATCCATATCTATAACAAAAGTGCTTTCAAAATCAACATTAGCTATGTCAGGCACTAATGTCGGATTACTTCTTTGAAAAAATACTTTTTTCTGCAACATTAATTCGTTGGATTTATCTCTAGCTTCAATTACCAAATTATAATTACCCGAAGCTAAATTAACGATATTGAAAGATTTTAATATAATATTTACTGGCTTAGCCGATTCTCTTACAAATCCTTTAAGATTTCCCACTACCGTATTTGTTTCGTAAGATTCTATGGCATAAGTTACCAAATAACTTTCATCTGCTCCCAACAATTTATCTGCATTATATATCTCTGCATAAAAAGCTATTTTTTCAACATCTTCAGGAAAAAAATCTGAGGTATAAGGCAAAATATCATATCCACTTTTAGAAATAATGGATTTAGTGGTAGTTTTTGATAAGGATTCAATAAACTCAACATCTGAGATATTCATTTTCTTATCGTTATAATTCACATTCAACACTTGTGTGGATTTAAAAGGCGTTAACGTGCTATTGACATCTCTAATATTTATTTCAAACTCGTAACTTCCATTAGGAATAGAAATTCTTTGTTGATCTATAAAGTTGGCAAGTATCACGGTATCTTCATTTTCCGGACTGAGTAAATTATATTTTTTGAATTTTTTAATTTCTTCTCCTTGTTTAAACAGGTAAGTTATTTCTATTGTTCCTTGAAATTTATTATTTTCATTTTTAAGATAATTGATAGAACTACCTTCTACTGAAAGGTAAGTTTCTATATAAGGGCCATTTTCAGGGGAATAGAAAGTACAGTAAGTAAAATAGGCTTTTAGGTTTTGTGCCGTTAATTTATTGGCACTAACGAATAAAAATACAATTGAAGAAAGAACAATTAATTTTATTTTATAGTTTTTTAATACCACGGATTTGAGATTAGATTTTAAAGTTTATAATTATTGGTTTTATAAGTGCTTCAATATCAAAAAACATACCCAAAAAGCCAACAAGAATACAAAAATAACTATTTATCTGTTAAGAGGGGATGAATATTTATTTTTTCAAAAAAATTAAAAAAACATTTCATATTTAAAATGTATTGCTACTTTTGCAGCGGAGAAATGGCAGAGCGGTCGAATGCGGCAGTCTTGAAAACTGTTGTACCGCAAGGTACCGGGGGTTCGAATCCCTCTTTCTCCGCCACACTAACGAAAGAAGCCCTTGATTTTCAAGGGCTTCTTTTTTTCTAATTTGATTTACTTAATTTTGGCAATCTTTTAAAGAAAAAATCAATTATGTCATTCAAAAAATTACTTCCACCAATAAAAAATGCGTTACAACAGTTGAAGATTGACACGCCAACTTCTTTTCAAAAACAACTCATTCCTAAAATTAAAAGTGGTGTTGATGTTATTGCTATCGCTGAAGAAGGAGCTGGAAAAACAACTACGTTAATTATTAACACCATTCAAAAATTAAAAGGTAAAGCTTTTGAAGATGTGCCTAGAGCTTTAATTTTTGTGCAAAACAAAGAGGCTGCTTTGGCTCTTGAAGAAAAATTTAACCAATTCACCAAATATACCGATTTAAGAATTTTTTGTGCCTATGAGGAAAGTACTATTCAATTTCAAAAAGACACCATTTATACGGGCGTAGATATTGTTATTGGCACTCCAAAAAGATTAAATAAAATTTATTTCCAAAACGGAATTAACCTTACGGGTTTGCAACTTTTATTAATTGAAGATGCTGATTTTTTAGAAGGAACCAGCTTTCATACAGAAATACACAGAATTGCAGAGAGTTTAAATAAATGTCAGTTTGTTGTTTTTAGCAATCACTTTGGTTCTAGAATAGAAAAACTGCAGGATTTATTTTTGGAACACGCGGAAGTGATTGAGTTGTGATTAAAGTTATTTAAAATCCCCTCTATAAATTAAAAAATGTTTCTTTTTTCATCCACACACAAAGCTCGCTCAAACACCCACTGGGTGTTTGCCGTGTTATTTTTTCTAACCATAGTCTACGGCTATGCTTCTCAAAAATGCCTCGTATTGCAAAAAAATAATTCATTTTCATTATTATATTTGGACTTTAAACAACTTCATTGAAAAAATAATCTCAAATTTTATTGTTAATATATTGTTTTAAAACTAAATCTTTTTAGCTTTGATTTTCAATTGGAAAACCCTCAATGAAATTTAAAACAAAAACAGCAGCATTTTCTTTTGATGAACGTGGATTCATTGTAGTGAAATTTTTGGATAATTATGAAATTTTTGATGCAACAGAAGCTCTCGAACACATCCGTATAGCTAAAACACTTGTTAACAACAAAAAACATCCTATTTTAGCTGATATTACAGCAAGCTACCATGTTCCAGATGCTGAAGCAAAAAAAATATTGGCTGAATTTGAATTTAAATCTGCAGAAGCAATTGTGGTTGCTACTTTAGCTCACAAAATTTTATGTAATTTCTATATTAAAGTACTAAAAACATGTAATGCAAATTATCCTGTAAAAGTTTTTATGCAAAAAGAAAAAGCTATTGAATGGTTGTTGAACCCATCTAATGAATAGAAAATACATTATTGAGGCTTGCTTACCAAATATTTCCTCATTAAATAAAATCCAATAACTCCAATAAATGCACCTAAAGAGTTTGCAATAAAATCATACCAATCACCATAACGGTTGATAAAAACATATTCTTGCAACAACTCTATTAATCCCCCCATCACTATACTAAAACTTATACTAAAAAAGTTTTGTAGCTTACTGCTTAATAAAGATGGGTTAGGTTGTTTTGAAAAACCTAAAACACTTAAAAAACTAAGTAAAGCATAAATGGCTAAATGCACCAACTTATCAAACTCGTCAAAAGGAGCTTTAGGCAAGTCTCTTCCCGGATAGCCGCTAAGCACAACAATAATGATAAGCCAAATTAATGCAGGTATAAAAGGTTTTAGTTTCATTACTTAGATGGGCATATAAAAAAACAACCAAGTAAGCCAAACAGCTATTCTTGGTTGTTTTAATTATTAAATTGATATTTTTTTATTATCCTATAATTGCTTTATAATCATCAGCTGAAAGTAATTCACTTACTTCATCAGGATTAGACATTTCAACTTTAATCATCCAACCAGCTTCATAAGGATTTTGGTTTACTGATTCAGGAGCAGATTCTAAGTCACCATTTACTTCAATTACTTTTCCTGAAAGTGGCATAAACAAATCAGAAACAGTTTTAACAGCTTCTACAGTTCCAAAAATAGCTTCTTTTTCAAGGTCATCTCCTTCTGTTTCAATTTCTACGTACACAATATCACCCAACTCTCCTTGAGCAAAATCAGTAATTCCTATTGTTGCTACATTTCCTTCTATTTTACACCACTCATGATCTTTAGTGTACTTTAAATTTGCAGGTACATTCATTTTACTTTACTTATTAAAAAATTATAATTGATTGATAATTCATTCGGCTAATTTATGATTTTTTGCATAACCTCCAAAAATATTTAACTCGAAATATAAGTTAATAAGGAATTATTGCGACAAAGTAAACCTCAAGCTAATTCCTGCATTGGTGTTAGAGGTTGGGAATGTGGTAGATATAAATGGTGTGGTAGATACATAATCATAAAAAGCTCTTAGGTTTAAAAACTGACTAATTCTGTAATCGGCAGTAAAACGAATAGACAATACTTTTTGTCCGCTAGTCAATTGATTTACTTCTTCTACAATTTTTCTGATAATGGTTTCATTGCTTCTTAAAGAAACATCAACTCGGGCATCAATATCACTTCTTATTACTCTATTTTTAGAGAATGGAAAACGAACTTGCTTAAATTTATATCCTGTACCAACCGTCCATTCACTACCTTGAACTTCTGTAATTTGATTGTTATTTACACTCAATGCGGCATTTCTATCTTTTGCATACTCAATACGAATAAGCATACTATTTTCTAAGGTCATATCTGCACCCAATAACGGACTAAATTGCTCTGAAATAGAAACTCCCGAAATTTGATACTTAGAAATAAAGTTTCCGTTAATATCTCTGTTGGCTCTACCATCTTCAAAATTTAAATTGGTGGTAAACGAGCTAACATTAAAAGTAGAACGATAAGAATGTGTTAATGTAAATTGTTTGAAAATAGTGGCTAACAGTGGTATTTTACTTAACCCGTCAAAAGTAATTCTCCAGTTAGGCATAGGAATATATTTTTCAAAAGAACTAAGTGAAACTTTATCTCCCGATTTTCCTGAATATCCGGCAATAAAGGCAGGAATTAAAACTTCTTGAGATGTAGCTCCATAACCATCGGCATAAACATCATTTATTCCATTTGAGTTAGCATCTTGAGCTCCTAATCTTTGCGATATAATGGCTCTTTCTTCTAAAAATTTATCAAAAACTGATGACGAACGATCTTCACTATTGTTAGAGGCAAAAGCAGTTCTAATAGATACAAAAGACATACTTAAATTACCTGTTTCTACTGGAGTTACAAAAAAGAAATCTTCTCTTCGTTCACCTCTTAATGAATCTGTTACAAAATTGGGCTGTACTTCAAAAAATTGCTGCGATAAATTGGTAGAATAATTTCTTGTTGCATTTAATTGAATTCGCAAGGTATTAATAGGACGAAGTGTTGCTCTTAAATTATAATTTTCGGCATAAGTTGTATTGTAGTTATACATTAATGAATTGGGTTGCAACCACTTTCTTTCAGCAGCACTCATAGCAAAATCATCTTCTTGCATACCCGAAATAAAGTTAAACCCAGGAGCAGTAAATCCATTATTATAACCCATAATTTCTGTTTGCTGATTATAGCCAGGCAACAATGTACCTCTAGTTCTAGTGTACGTTCCTGAAATATTTTTAGGACTCATCAACGTTATCCATAAAGGATCTAAGGGATAAATTTTATCTTTCTCTCTCCATAGCTCTACTTTTGTGGTATCTGAATCTTTAAACTCCTTAGTATCGAAACGCTTAATTTCTACAGGTGGCAATCCGGGTTTCCATCCTTTTAGTTTAGCATTTTCTGCATCTGTTTTGTTAGGATCGGACTTTCTGTTTCTTTGAGCTTTTTTCCTAGCCCTATCTCGCTGTCTTTTCTCTACCTCTTTTAAAAAGTTGATTTGGTTATAAAATTTAGTCATATTTAACTGACTGTTTAAGGTAACAGTATTAGAATTCTGAATGGTATTTCCTAAGGTGTCAGCTCCTATTGGTGCTCTTTGCCAATCGTAATCACCACCATATTTAGCCGTTAATGTAGCAAAATCCATAAAAGGTAATTTATCAATAGGCACAGTATAGTTTAAGTTAAATGTATGATGATAATGCATGTTAGTTCCAAACTCTTTTATACTCTGCATCACAGTATCTTTCCATGCACTATATTCATCAGGGTAATTTTTATCAACTCTACCTCCTGTTGGTCTTCCTTGAAAATCTATAGGTTCATTAACAACTGCATTATTAGTAGCTGTAAAATCAAATGTTAAAGCTTTAGTAATATCTTGTCGGTAGCCATAAATTCTATTCCAATTAAAATGTTTTTGATAATACGTTGGCAAATCAAAATCGAAACCTGTATTGTTTCTTGCTCTTCTTTGTGAATATTGTCTATCTATATCTGTCTGAAAAGAAAGTTGTTTGGGCATTAAATAAAAATTGAAATCTTTAAGCAACTTAGCCTGTTTACCGTCTGCCATTTTAAGATTTTCAAAAGGCTTATAGTTTTTAGGATTACTTGTAAACGAATAAGCAATTCCACCTTTGTAAGTTTTTCTGGTATCAAACTCTGTATCTATATCTCTAAATTGATATTCGGAATAACCATAATTAAGTGAAACATTGGAAATATCATAAAAACGATTCTTCTCTTTACCTTTTGCTGGCAACTTACGCACATTAGTAAAGTTTATGCTCTTCCTACTTGTTACCGTTTGCGTTCTTTCCGCTAAAGAATCACTTTCTTCTTGACTAAAAAGGTCGCTGTTTAATTGGTCATTTAATTCAATATCGGGGTCTAATGGATTGTATTTTGGTGTAATAATTTCTTTAGAGTTACTATAATATACTGGTAAACTTATCCCAATTTTTTCAGGAATAAATTTCCCCATCTCTACACTAGTAGAAATATCGTAAGATTTAATGGTTTCTATTTGTCTTTCATTTAATTTTTGATCAACACTACCAAAACCAGGTGTACTATAAGCTCCTGCTAAAGTCATTGTTCCTAAATCTGCCAACTGAGCTGTTAAACGACCTCTTGTTGCCCAACCGCCTTCATTATCAAACTCTGCCATTCTTAATTCATTTACCCAAATTTCAGCACATTTTGCCAAGCCATCATCATCTACTGCAGTAGAATTAGATTGCTTACTATTTCTAATCCCAATCATAAAAACTTTAACATTAGCCAAGTTCGGGTTACCTTTAATCCTCATTTTATTATTTCCATCTTCTTGCTCATAAGGTCTTATAATAAGCACTCCAGAATTCGGGTCTCCCAACAAGCTGTTTCTCAACAATTTCATATCGGTTAACAATGAAAATTTCAAATCAATTTCATTTTCATTAGGCCAAACAATTTCTCTATCATTTTCGTTGGAAGTATTCTCAGTGTCATATCTTCCTGGAGGAGTAACTTTTAAAGGTACTTCATACTCATAATAATTATCATTAAAATCTGTTCCCATACGGATAAACACAGATAAATCGCCATCATTTAAAGGAACGGTTGGCTTACTTTCCTGAGCATGAACAAACATTTTCAATCTTTTGTACCTTCTTAAATCCTGATCCATCACTTTAAAAGCTGCTCTGGCATCTCCATCTTTTAAGTTACATACATTTAAGGATAATGATTGCTCATTTAACTGACGCAAGGTTGCTCCTGTTGATGGATTTGGATTTAACTCTCTATCAATGCCTGGTGGAATAATGTAGTTTACAGGGGTTTTCTCACTGTTTTCCTCCACATTTACCGCTCCTACAATAAAAGTTGTTTCTTCATCATCATTTCCAATATAATCTCCCGGATTTAAAAGCGTTTTAGTGTATTGTCTCCACTCGCCTCTTATTAAGTCCAATCGAGCAAAACGCAACACCACTTTCTCGTTAAACCCTTTCATAAACATACGCATAAAACGAATGGATTTAAAATCTCTTAAGTTACCCACCACTTTATCCGGCTCTCTAATTGGAATTTTAAATTGGTACCAACGAACGGTTCTACTGCTTCCGTCTTTTGTGGTAACATTAGCTTCTAACACATCCGTAATGTAGTTATTCCCAATGTTTGATGGATTTACTTCTGTAGGGTTTAAGTTAATTTCATACTGAAAATAATCTTCTCTAAAATCTAAGTTATTATTCTGGTTGATGTCTTCAATATCTGGTCTGGTAGATCCTGATGTGGAATAACTTTCGGTATATTGAGCTGCTGTAGGAGAATTACCTTGCATTCCGTTATAGTTTTTATACCTGTCTATTATTGACAACTGAGCTTGGTCATAATCTGTACCTCTGTAATGATGGTAATTATCTGCCGAGGCATCTGCTCCCCAAGTTGTTCCAAAAAATACTAACTCATCAGCATCGTTTAATCCATCTAACCCAATATCCTGAAAAATTCTTGCATTATCATTATTATCAAATGCATTTACTAACACTTGTACTTTTGGTACGCGCCCCCAAATAGTGGTGTCAATTAATTCAATATTAGCTCCTGTATTATAATCAATAGCAGAAGTTGGTAATCCATTTTCAAAAGATTTTCTACCATCACGCAAAATATCTTCCGAAATATTACCTAAGTTAAAATATAATTTACCACCTGCATGGTTAGGGTTTCCGTCTTCATCATGAAAAGGATCCATTACCCAAAACTGAATAAATTCTACGTTGGAAGATTCAAAATCTGTAGTATTTACTTGTCTCATAATACCTCCCCAACTAGTTGTTGGATTAGGTAAAATATTATTACCTGCTTGTGGATTATAATTGTATTGACCTCTTTCTTCTGGATAAAAAGCTACATCAAAAACAGGTAAATTCGTTACAACACCATTGTCAGGGCTTTTAAATGGGAAAACCTCTGTTTCTAATACTTCTCTCATGTAATGGTTCGACTGCATTATCGGGTCGTTTTGAATATGAGTAGGTGTTTCAGAGTTATTTCTCCAAAAAAGCGGATCGATAACATACCAAGCTGTTTTAGCCGCATTGTATCTAAAGGCTAATGAATCTGATAATGGCAATTCTCCTTCTGGAAAAAGAGCCGGTTGCCCTTGAGGGGTACTTGCCAATGTCCACATTTGAAAGCTTTTCATATCAATTCTTGATTGACTACCTTCAAAATCATCCAAATAAGCTGTACCGTCTTTACCAATAGCTCCAGGGTTTCCGGGAATAAGATGAGCAAACTCACCTTCAAAAGTAATGCTCGATTTTTCTTTTGTACTATAAAGTGGAAGCTTGTCTAAAGCTCTTGTTATAAAAGGCGTTTCTTTGGTATAATTCACATCTAACCCCCAAATGGTATTGTTAATAGGTTCTTCACCAATGTTTACTTTTCTAGTTAATGGTCTTTCCGAAAGCCTAATAATGGTACCTCCGATATTAAAATCATCATTAATTTTATAATCGAAACGAGAACCCATTAATGTTTTTGTTCTAATATTAAAAAGTGATTGACTTTCTAACGAGATTTTAATTGGAGTTCCTGATTGTAAGATTCCTTCATCAATAATTTTTACCCTACCCAAATTATAATCAACGGTATATTGCACATTCTCTACTAAAGTAGCTCCTCCGGCAGTTACCACTACCGAACCTTGAGGGACATTCATCGCATTTAAAGAAATATCTGAACTTACAGAAGAAGAATATTGTCCTCTAATTTTATACCTGTTTTTAACAGCATCTTGCTTGGCAAGCATTTGCGTTGTTGAATAAAGCGTATCAAAAGCAAACTTTGCTCCTAATTGAGGATTACTAAACTTGCTCCTAATATGTGAACCAAAAGGTTCTAAAACAGGAAAGTAAACCCTACCTGTACGAGAGTTAACAGTAACTCCTTCAATAAAATCAAAAACTCCATCAGGAGATGCTTGGTTAATATTATTTAGCTTGTCTAAATTTAACACTTGTACTAAAGGAATTCCGTTAGGTTCACCCTCTGGTAAAAATGGTATTTCTACTCCCGTTGCCGGATTTAAGTAAAAAACATTAAAGAAAAAATCTTCCTGAGAAATATTAAATGCTCCCAAAGAATAAACGTTTTTCATCATCAAATCCCACATAGGAAGTTCTGTATCAATAGTAGTTCCTCTCAATAGTTTAACATACAGTGAACTTTGTCCGGGAACACCATCTGTTGAAAATTCCCCAACTTGATATACTTGTCCGTCTAATGTATATTGAAAAGCTACCCCCAAAATATCATCTTGATTCAATGCTGAGTTTAATGAAATATAACCCAGTTGTGCATTTAAAGTATATTCTTCAGGTCTTAATAATTTGGCATTTTCATATTTTTCAAAATCTATCCCATTCTCATAACCAATTCTTTCTAACTCTTGAGCCGAGTTTACAAAACCTCTTATGGCTGCTGTATCATAAGTTGATGCTCCCGTTAAGTTAGGATAAAGCGTGTTGGCTTCATTATCAGGAAAATTAGCTAAGGGAGAAATATTAGCATCCATTACTAAGGTTGAGTTATAAATATCTCCTTGAAGTCCCTCTCCCAAATCCATAAACCCGATGATGTTTTTGGTATTTTCTACTGCATTATTTCTATTGGAAACCCAAACCTCCACCCTTGTTACAGTTGCTCTCGAAGAAATTACGGGTAAACTTGAAAGTGATTGTTCATAGGTATTTCTATAATATTGAGATAAAAAGAAGTGACGGTTTTCTTCGTAGTCTGAAGCTTCTTTTTCAAACTTTTGAATTTGAGCTCCTCCTTGCACATTTATTTCTTTACGTTCCCCTTTTTCCTGAGAAATAACGCTGGTTACATACATTCTACCAAACTTCAACTCAGTTTTTAATCCAAATAAAGTTTGACTACCTGTAATTAACGTTCCTTTTAGTGGCAAAGCAACATTACCCGCTTCAATGTTTTGAATAATTTCATCTTCAGAACCTTCATCAATAGAATATTCTATTTTCATTCTATTTTCAAAATCGAACGTTGCTTCTGTATTGTAATTAAAAGACAACTTCATTTTTGTACCAATGTTCCCTATAACATTTAACTGTATTTGCTGGTTAAAATCGAAAGTAGTTAAACTTCTTTGATGTACGGGTAACACGGGGTTATCTCTAGTAGAACGATTTATTCCAAAAGATAATTCTGCCGAACCTTGCGGACGAATATCAATAGTATTTCCACCAAAAATTCTATCAAAGGCTTTACCTTTAACATTTAAGGTTGGTCTGAAGCCTTTTGTTTGCTCCATGGCATCGGCATCGGCTTTTTGTTTCCAATAATCTTGTAATGATTTTTTTGAATCGTATTCTAAATACTCATCAAAAGTCATATAGGTAGGATCCCTAAAATTTTTATCGCCTATTCTCTGGTAATAGTTGTAAGTACCTGTTTCAGGATCGTATTCAAAACCCGATTTAACATTGCTCGGATTATCTAAATACAAACCTCCAGTATTAGTACTATTAGGATTTGTACCTTCATCATCAAAAGGGTAGATTAAGTCTATTTCAGGACTATCAACAGGCAATACCAACTCATTCGTATTAGGACGAGCTATAGAATTTGTTGGATGTGCTATCCAATTTGTAAGGGTTATTACAAAGGAAAGCCCAACAATAAAAAATATTTTTTTATATGTTACCTTGTTTACTACCAAATTAATAAAGCCCCTTAAAGGCTTTTCAATGTTTGTTTAATAAGCTGTTCCACACTCATATCCTCTGAAACAGTAAGTATTTTATTTAGTGCAACTTCTGCCGGTTTTTTTGCAAAACCTAGCATAATTAGTGCACTTAACGCTTCATCTTTAATAGTATTGTTTGAAACAGCAAAATTTATATCATTTTCTCCAACTTTTCCTATTTTATCTCTTAAATCAATAATAATTCTTTGGGCAGATTTCGCTCCAATTCCTTTCACACCCTTAAGTGTATTCACATCTCCTGTACTAATTGCTCCTTTAATTTCTGTAGCGGTTAATGAAGATAAAATCATCATTGCTGTAGCTGAACCCACTCCCGAAACAGAAATTAATAACCTAAACAATTCTCTTTCACTTTTGTCTTTAAAACCATAAAGCAACTGAGCATCTTCTCTCACTATCATGTGTGTATGCAACAAACAAAGTTCATCTGCATCTATTTTTGAGTAAGTGTTTAATGAAATATTAATTTGATATCCCACCCCATTGCAATCTATAATTACATAGGTTGGAGTTTTTTCTATTAATCTACCTTTTATTTGAGCTATCATAGTTAGTTGTTTAAGGTTTCGTGTTTAAGGTTTAAGGTTAGTAAATTTCTAATCTCTAATATTATTTTCTTGTTTGAGCATCGGTTACAGCAATCGTTACCATATTCACAATTTCTCTAACGGAGCTGCCTAACTGTAAAATATGAACTGGCTTTTTCATCCCTAATAAAATTGGTCCGATTGATTCAAACTCGCCCATTTCCAACATTAACTTATAAGCAATATTTCCTGCTGCTAAATTTGGAAAAATAAGAGTGTTGGTGTTTTTTCTTGCTAATTCAGAAAATGGAAATATTTCGTTTCTTAACTCTTTATTCAACGCAAAATTGGCTTGAATTTCTCCATCAACTATTAAATCAGGATATTCTCTTTCCAAAATTTTCTTGGCTTCACGCATTTTTATAGCGTCTTCTCCATCTGCCGAACCAAAATTAGAGTAAGACAACAACGCTATTTTAGGTACAATTTTAAATCTATCTACAATTTTGGCTGTCAATGCCGTAATATCCGCAATATCTCTTGCTGTAGGATTTAAATTTACAGTAGTATCTGCAAAGAAAATGGGACCTTTTTTAGTGAAAATGATGTACATTCCTGCAATTTTTTTAACATCGTCATCAGTACCAATAACATGTAAAGCAGGTCTTATTGTATTTTTATAGTTTCTTGTCAACCCAGAAATTAAGGCATCAGCATCACCCATTTCTACCATAGCAGAGCCAAAATAATTACGGCTACGCATCATTTCTTGTGCTTCAGCTAAAGTAACGCCTTTTCTTTTGCGTTTTTCATACAACATTGCTGCATAAAAATTCTTTTTATCTCTGTGTTTAGAGCTTCTTGGGTCAATAATTGGAATATCACCTAACTCTAAATTGTATTCCTTAGCAACTTCTTCAATTTTAGCTACTTTTCCTAACAATATTGGATGAGCAATACCTTCTTCATAAACTACTTGAGCAGCTTTTAGTATTTTATAATTATCCGCTTCAGCAAACACCACTTTTTTAGGATTTCCTTTAGCTTTTTCGGTGATACTTTTAAGCAGCTTATTATTCAGTCCTAAACGTTTAGCTAGGCTTTCTTTATACTCATCCCAATCGGTAATAGGCTGAAGTGCTACACCAGAATCCATAGCTGCTTTAGCAACTGCAGGAGCAATAGTGGTTATCAACCTTGTATCTAGTGGTTTTGGAATAATAAAGTTTCTACCAAAAGTGATATTTTTTTGGTTATAAGCTTCGTTTACTTCTTCCGGAACAGGTTCTTTAGCTAACTGAGCTACAGCTTTTACTGCTGCCAATTTCATTTCTTCGTTAATAGAAGTTGCTCTAACATCTAAGGCACCTCTAAAAATGTATGGAAAACCCAATACATTATTCACCTGATTAGGATGGTCAGACCTTCCTGTTGCCATAATAATATCTTTTCTGGTTGCAATAGCATCTTTGTAAGGAATTTCAGGATCGGGATTCGCTAAAGCAAAAACAATAGGGTTTTTAGCCATTTTTTTAATCATTGCTTTAGAAACAATGTTACCTTTTGATAATCCCAAAAACATATCAGCACCATCTAATGCTTCTTCAAGTGTGTCTATTTTTCTGTTTGTAGCATATTGCTTTTTAGATTCAGATAAGTCTTCTCTATCCTTACGTATTACACCTTTACTATCCAACATTACAATGTTTTCAGGATTAACACCTAAGGTTACATATAATTTGGTGCACGACATGGCAGAAGCTCCCGCTCCATTAACAACCAATTTTATTTTGTCAATTTTTTTATCGGCTAATTCTATAGCGTTAAGTAAGGCAGCAGCAGTAATTATCGCTGTTCCATGTTGATCATCGTGCATTACCGGAATGTTCAACTCGTTTTTCAATCTTTCTTCAATCTCAAAACATTCGGGAGCTTTAATATCTTCTAAATTTATTCCACCAAAAGTGGGAGAAATGGCTTTTACCGTTTCAACAAATTTATCTACATCAGTAGCATCAATTTCAATATCAAAAACATCTATATCTGCAAAAATCTTAAATAGCAATCCTTTTCCTTCCATTACTGGTTTTGATGCTTCCGGACCAATATCCCCCAAACCTAACACCGCGGTTCCATTAGAAATTACTGCTACTAAATTTCCTTTGGCAGTATATTTATAAACATCATCTTTATTGGCAGCAATCTCTAAACATGGTACTGCTACACCAGGTGAATATGCCAACGACAAATCTCGCTGGGTACTATATGGTTTTGTTGGTACTACTTCAATTTTTCCGGGCTTCCCTTGTGCATGATATTCTAATGCATCCTGTTCTTTTCTTGTCTTTGCCATTTATTTTATGGTTTAAAAAATGAACTCGTAAAAGTAGTAATATTTTCGTTGCTTGGTAATTTGAAAGAATTGTTTTTTAAGGATTTTTTAAACTCTTATTTTAATACAATTTACCATTAACAACGCTTTGTTTAATAGTTCGCTGCTATTTTACATTTATCTTTAAGAATTGATATGTATTTTTGTATTTATGTGGCAAAAAATACCAAAATGGCTTAAAAACAAATATGCACTAACATTCGTGTTGTTTCTTGTATGGTTAATGTTTTTCGATCAAAATAATTTAATTACTCAGTTCTCCTACAGAACTCAGTTAAAACAATTAAAACAAGACCAAACTTTTTATATTAAAGAAATAGAGCAAACCAAAAAAGAACTAAAAGAATTGACCACCCACCAAAAAGCATTAGAAAAATTTGCCCGAGAAAAATATTTAATGAAAAAAGATGATGAAGAAATTTTTGTTTTTGAAGCGAAAAAAGAAGAGTAGAGAATAAAAATTAGAGATTTGAACCTATGAACGATTTTAAAGAAATAAGCTATCAGCAATGGAAAGAACAGATTATTGCTGATTTGAAAGGTAAAGATTTTGAAGCCACCTTGGTTTGGAATTCTGAGGAAGACATCAATGTTCAACCATTTTACATGCAAAATGCGTTAGAAAATAACTTGTCCTCTACCTTCAATATTATCCCAGAAAATACTGTTAGCTGGAACATAAATGAACAAATTGATGTTATTGATAACGATGCAAACCAACAAGCACTAACTGCGCTAACAGGTGGTTGCAACAGCTTAGAATTTGTCGGTGAAATAGCTAATTTAGAAAAATTGAGCAGCTTACTAAAAGACATTCAATTAGATATTATTCAGTTGAGTTTTTATAACGAAAAGCCATTACAAACTGCCGAATTATTTGCTCAATTCATTGAAAAATCTTCTTACCAAAATGTAAAAGCGAATTTTTATAGCAATGGTATTACCAACGATATTATTGCGTTGGGTAAAAACCAACATACCGACAGGTGTGTAATGATAACAGCAAATGCTACCGCTAAAATGAGTGAACAACTAGCCGATAGTTTTGCAAAAGCGGTTGAAGCAGTTGATATATTAACCAAAAACGGCATTTCTGCAAAAGAAGCGTGGAACAAAATAATGTTTCAGTTTCCTATGCAAAACAATTACTTTTTTGAAATAGCTAAATTGAGAGCAGCCCGAATTTGCTTTGAATTGATTACCAATCAATACCAACTTAATGATGCAGAGATGTATGTTGCTGCACAAACTACACTAACTCCTCAACCCGAAATTGATGTTCACAACAATACCTTAGCAGCCACTACACAAGCTATGTCTGCAATTATTGGTGGTGTCAATTGCCTTACGGTTTTACCATTTAATGGTTTAGACGAAAAAACTACTCCATTTTCTAAACGAATTGCTCGAAATATTCAGCTCATTTTAAAAGAAGAATCCTTTTTAGATAAAGTAGTTGACCCGACCAAAGGCGCTTACTACATGGAAACACTTACCGATGAGTTGGTAAGAAAAGTATTGGAAAGTTTTAAGAAAAAAGTGTCCAATTTTTCAACCTTAACCTATCAGTCTGCAAATAAAAAAGCAGCTGTTTCTAATAAAGAAGTATGGCAAACTGCCGAATCTATTGAAGTTAAACCAAACTATACCAAAGCAGATATTGCTCCACTAACGCACTTGAATTACGGTGCCGGAATTGCTCCAAATTTAAGAGGTCCTTACTCTACCATGTATGTTATGCGTCCGTGGACAATTAGACAGTACGCAGGTTTTAGTACTGCCGAAGAATCCAATGCTTTTTACAGAAAAAATTTAGCTGCAGGACAAAAAGGCCTTTCGGTAGCTTTTGATTTAGCTACACACAGAGGTTACGATTCTGACCATCCCAGAGTAGTTGGTGATGTCGGCAAAGCTGGAGTTGCCATAGATTCAGTGGAAGATATGAAAATCTTATTCGACCAAATTCCGTTGGATGAAATGTCGGTTTCTATGACCATGAACGGAGCGGTAATTCCAATTTTAGCTTTTTATATTGTGGCTGCCGAAGAGCAAGGTGTAAAGCCCGAACAACTTACAGGAACCATACAAAATGATATCTTAAAAGAATTTATGGTGCGAAATACGTACATCTATCCGCCATTACCTTCCATGAAAATTATTGCCGATATTTTTAAATATACTTCGCAAAAAATGCCGAAATTCAATTCTATCAGTATTTCGGGTTACCACATACAAGAAGCCGGAGGAACTAACGAAATTGAATTAGCTTATACCTTAGCCGATGGCTTAGAATACTTGCGTACAGGAATTGCATCGGGAATGGACATTGATGATTTTGCTCCTCGCCTTTCTTTCTTTTGGGGAATAGGAATGAATCATTTTATGGAAATAGCCAAAATGCGTGCAGGCAGATTATTGTGGGCAAAAATTGTCAAACAATTTAACCCTAAAAACCAAAAATCGTTGGCATTAAGAACGCATTGCCAAACGAGTGGTTGGAGTTTAACTGAGCAAGATCCTTATAACAATATTGCACGAACTTGTGTGGAAGCATTGGCTGCTGCGTTGGGCGGAACACAATCCTTACACACCAATGCGTTGGATGAAGCCATTGCTTTGCCAACAGATTATTCTGCTCGTATTGCCAGAAATACCCAACTTTTTATCCAAAATGAAACTGAAATTTGCAAAACAGTTGACCCTTGGGGTGGTTCTTATTACATAGAAACACTTACACATCAGTTGGCTGAAAAAGCATGGGAATTGATTGAGGAAGTAGAAAAACATGGTGGAATGGCAAAAGCCATAGAAAAAGGTATTCCTAAATTACGAATTGAAGAAGCTGCCGCAAAAAAACAAGCTCGTATTGATAGTGGCAAAGAAATTATTGTAGGCGTAAACGAATATATTGTTGATGCTGATGAAGAATTTGAAGTAAGAGAAGTAGATAATACTAAGGTTAGAAGTAGTCAGATTGAGCGACTAACTAAAATAAAAGCCAATAGAAATAACGAAAAAGTACAAGCAGCTTTAAAAAATATTACCGAAATTGCACGTTCAGGAAACGGAAACCTTTTAGATGCAGCTGTTTTAGCAGCAAGAGAAAGAGCTACTTTAGGAGAAATATCGGATGCACTAGAAGAAGTTTTTGGAAGATATCAAGCACAAATCCGCTCTATTAGCGGTGTTTATAGTTCAGAAGTTATGGATGATAAAGACTTTTTAAAAGCCAAAGCATTGGCAGACGAATTTGCTCAACTAGATGGCAGACGTCCACGAATTATGGTAGCTAAAATGGGTCAAGACGGGCATGATAGAGGTGCTAAAGTTATTGCTACTTCCTTTGCCGATTTAGGTTTTGATGTGGATATTGGTCCATTATTCCAAACGCCTACCGAAGCTGCCAAACAAGCCGCTGAAAATGATGTGCATATTTTAGGGGTTTCTTCTTTAGCTGCTGGACACAAAACCTTAGTTCCGCAAGTAATTGAAGAACTAAAAAATATTGGTAGAGAAGATATTTTGGTAATTGTTGGAGGAGTTATTCCTCAACAAGATTATGAGTTTTTATTTAATGCCGGAGCGGTTGGTATTTTTGGACCTGGAACAAAAATTAGTAAAGCAGCACAAGCTATTTTGGAAGTGATGATTGATAGTGTGAGATAAAGTTGGAAGATAGAAGACGGAAGTTTGAAGTCGGAAGAGAGAAGATTAGAGATTAGAAGATTAGAGATTTCGAAAAAATATTTTTCCAGTATTTTACTCAATTCTAGGTAGTGAACATTTATTTAAAGTAGAACATAACCTGTCACCGTTAATATAAAAAAGTGAAAAAATGTTAATCCAAACGCTTAATTTCATTATCCTTTCAAAAAATGATAACTTAGCAAAAACAAAATCTAACTAAATAAATATTTTATATTATGAAAAAAATAATTTTTCCTACAGTAATTATTGCTTCTTTGTTTCTAATTTCTTGTGGCGAGAACAACAAAGACAAAAACACTACAGCTGACAATAGTGAACCTATCTGTTTTTATGAATACACCAAAACATCTTCCGCTACTGTAAGTTGGACTGCCTTTAAAACAACTGAAAAAGTTGGTGTTGGAGGAACTTTTAATCAGGTAATGGTTAAAGCTGGTGAAAAATCTACCAAAATAACTGATGTGCTTAGCGGAATTAACTTTACCATAATGACTGAAAGCACTTTCACTAAAGATGAAGGTAGAGATAAAAAAATTATCGAATCGTTTTTTGGAGCAATGGATGCTACCGATTTAATTATTGGTCAGGTAAAATCTGCTGAAGGAAATAATGAAAGCGGAACGTGTACTTTTTACATAACACTTAATAACATTGAGAAAGAAGTTACACTTGATTATAAAGTTAATGATAACAAAGTAAGTTTAATAGGAGAAATTGATTTAGCCAACTGGAATGGTGATGTCGCTATTGCTACATTAAACAAAGTTTGTGAAGACTTACACAAAGGAGAAGATGGCGTTAGCAAATTATGGTCGGTAGTACAAGTAAATATTGAAGCTTCTTTAGACAAAAATTGTAACTAAAACTTATCTTTATCTAAAAACAAAAAAAGCCACTTTGGAGTTCCAAAGTGGCTTTTTTTATATACTTTTATTAGCTTCTTAATTTATTGAAGGAGCTGACCTTACTGTTGGTTTTGTGGGCATTCTTAACGATAAGAATATCTCATGTCCACCAGTAGAAAAATCTCTTATTTCTGTAGTGGTATAATCATAAGCATAACCAAAAGAAAAATTCTTATAATTAACTCCTACCAACGCAACTATAGCATTGTTATATCTGTAAGATGCTCCCAACCAAAATTTTTGATCGTAAATCACTCTTGCATTAATATCAAACTGAACTGGTGCTCCTTGCAAATATTTTACTAATGCAGATGGAACTACCGTAATTTTATCACTTGCCTCAATTTTATAATCTGCAAAAAGATAATAATGTCTTGCTAGTTTGTTTAAATTATTATCAGCTGCTGCTGTTACTCCATACAAGTTATTTTCTAATAATTGAGATGATGAGAACCCAATTTTATACTTGCTTGTGTAAAACATCATTCCAAAATTAACATCAGGTGATACTGCATTAATTTTCATGTTATTTAACGCGTCATCTCCACTTTCTTCTGGTCTTAATTGAGCGGTGTTAATATCATGAAAAAACATCATTCCGGCTAAACTAAACGCTAATTTTGCATTATCGCTAACATTTAAGTGGTAAGCGTAAGATAACTGAATCCCTTTTTCACTTATAGGACCAGTTTCATCGTTATACACATATCCTCCTACTCCCATTTTTTCACCCACTTTTGAGTCTATACTGAAAAACTGTGTCCTTGGAGCTCCTTCTAAACCTGTCCATTGTGCTCTTGCTGATAATGAAATATTTATACTATCAGTTGATCCTGCTACTGCAGGATTTAACAGATAGTCGTTAAACATATATTGACTTGTTAATGGGATTTGTTGTGCGTAAACACTTCCTCCTATAAAACAAGTTGCGATGAATATTTTTAATATATTTTTCATGTCTTTATATTTTGTTGTCGTAATTATTACTTTATCTAACTATATTAATTGTTCCGGATAAATCTTCCTCTCCATCTCCTAACAATATAATATAATAATAAGTTGCAGAAGGAGCTTCAGTATTGTTATACTTACCATCCCAAGGATTATTATATCCTGATTCGGATTCAAACATTAAATCTCCCCATCTGTTAAACACCTTCACTTTCATATCAGGATAATTTTCTTTTCCTGCAATGTTCCAAAGGTCATTTTTACCATCACCATTTGGAGTAAACACATTAGGAATAGTTAATGCATCTATACAAGTTACATCTACTATAAACTCACAAGTATCTGCATTTCCTGATAGGTCTTCAACTATTATGGTTACTACTGTTTGTCCTTTATCATTAATGATATTATCAGCTGTAACCAATGTTCCTGCTGCTGGCATTTGAGTAATAATTACATTGTTCATATCGCAATTATCCATTGAAGCTGTTGCTAAACTTGTATAATCTACTATTTCATATATACAAGTATTATCTGTTGATACTTCTTGGTTGGTTGGACAAGTAATGGTTGGTGCAATAGAATCGTAAACTGTTACTTGTGCAACACAACTATCTATATTTCCATTGTTATCCTCAACATATAAAGTAACATTGTTCAATCCTAAATCCGAACAAGTAAAGCTATTTTGAGATAACGTAATGTTTGCAATTCCACAAGCATCATTAGAGCCTCCATCAATATCCACAGTAGTTATTGAGGCATTTCCTGCATTATCTACATAAACATTTATATTTTGACATAATACTGTTGGTGCTACTGTATCCATAACGGTTACTATTGCAGTACATGAATCAATATTGCCATAAGTATCTGTAACATATAAAGTAACATTGTTTATTCCTATTGCTGAACAAGTAAAGTTATACTGTGATAATGTTAATGTATCTATAGCACAATCGTCTGAAGAGCCTCCGTCAACATCTGCAGCTAATATACTTGCATTTCCTGTATTATCAAGGTGTATAGTAATATCCTGACATACTGCCGTTGGTGCTATCGAATCAGCAACTGTTACATTAAAAGAACAAGTATCTCCATTATTACTTCCGTCAACTACTGCATAAACCACTGTTGTAGTTCCTACTGGGAAAGTTGACCCAGAAGCTAAACCACTAACTAATATTGTTGTTGCTCCTGTACAATTATCTGTTCCTACTGGTGCTGTGTAATTTACCACTGCTCCACATAAACCTGGAGTGTTACCTACGATAGTGTCGTTAGGACAAGTAATCGTTGGGTTTTCATTGTCAACCACCGTTACTACTTGTGTACAGGTTACAAAGTTGCTTGATGCATCTGTTGATGTCCATGTTACTGTGGTGTTGCCTATTGGAAAACTTGCTGGTGCATCATTCGTTATCGTTGGTGTTCCGCAGTTGTCTGTGCCTGTTGCTGTGCCTATGGCTGCTGTTGATGTACATACTCCCGCATCTGTATTTATGGTTATGTCGGCCGGACAAGTAATCGTTGGGTTTTCATTGTCAACCACCGTTACTACTTGTGTACAGGTTACAAAGTTACTTGATGCATCTGTTGATGTCCAGGTTACTGTGGTATTCCCTATTGGAAAACTTGCTGGTGCATCATTGGTAATTGTTGGTACTCCACAGTTGTCTGTGCCTGTTGCTGTGCCTATAGCTGCTGTTGATGTACATACGCCTGCATCTGTATTTATGGTTATGTCGGCAGGACAAGTAATCGTTGGGTTTTCATTGTCAACCACCGTTACTACTTGTGTACAGGTTACAAAGTTGCTTGATGCATCTGTTGATGTCCATGTTACTGTGGTGTTGCCTATTGGAAAACTTGCTGGTGCATCATTCGTTATCGTTGGTGTTCCGCAGTTGTCTGTGCCTGTTGCTGTGCCTATAGCTGCTGTTGATGTACATACGCCTGCATCTGTATTTATGGTTATGTCGGCCGGACAAGTAATCGTTGGGTTTTCATTGTCAACTACCGTTACTACTTGCGTGCACGTTACAAAGTTGCTTGATGCATCTGTTGATGTCCAGGTTACTGTTGTATTTCCTATTGGAAAACTTGCTGGTGCATCATTCGTTATCGTTGGTGTTCCGCAGTTGTCTGTGCCTGTTGCTGTGCCTATGGCTGCTGTTGATGTACATACGCCTGCATCTGTATTTATGGTTATGTCGGCCGGACAAGTAATCGTTGGGTTTTCATTGTCAACTACCGTTACTACTTGCGTGCACGTTACAAAGTTGCTTGATGCATCTGTTGATGTCCAGGTTACTGTTGTATTTCCTATTGGAAAACTTGCTGGTGCATCATTTGTAATGGTTGGTGAACCACAGTTGTCTGTGCCTGTTGCTGTACCTATTGATGCCGTTGATGTACATACTCCCGCATCTGTGTTTATTGTCACATCGGCTGGGCATGTTATTGTTGGATTTTCATTGTCAGTTACTGTTACTGTAAAAGAACATGTTGTAGATCCAAAAGCATTGGTAGCTTGAAAAGTATTAGTTGTTACTCCTACTGGAAAAGCTGAACCACTTGGTAACCCAGCTGTTTGGGTAACAGTCGTAGCACACGGATTAGAAGGTGGAGTATAATTTACAACTGCACTACAGTTACCTGCATCATTATTAACAGAAATATTTGCAGGACATGTTATTGTTGGGGCAGAAGATGGACATAATAAAGTAATAATAACTATACCATTTCCTGTGTTGAATCCTGCTGTATTAGATTGGTTTATTCCAGAATTGAAAGAGGCACCTCCGCCACCACTACCACCGCAGCCACCATTCCAACCACCTGGACCTCCGCCAGAGTAACCTCCGCCACCACCACCGTAGCCACAATTATTAGCACCTCCTCCAGCACCACCAAATCCACCACCAGTAGCTGCTGGGCCTTCATTTTGACCGCCAATTAATCCGTTTAAAAAAGATAACCCGCCAGTAGAAGGTCTAGATGAACCATTAGATCCATTTGTTAGGACTCCTCCTCCTCCTCCTCCACCGATACTAGTACAAGGACCACAATTACCACCTTGACCACCTGTACCTCCATTTCCTCCCCACAAACCATTATTGGCCGTAATTCCTGTAACTCCTACTGTGTTAGCATCAACATTTCTGGCACCGCCACCTCCTCCTCCAGCAATAATGATAGGGTTATTTGCTGCATCTACAACAAAAGAACCACCACCTCCACCAGCTCCTTCATTATCAGTTGTAGCCTGACCTTGCTGACCAACAGCTATTTTTAATAACTGACCTGCTGTAAATGTAAACTCACCTATCATTCTAGCTCCATTACCACCAGCAAAAAAAGTTGGTGATACTCCTCCTTGAGCTCCTCTTACTTCTATAGTATAAACACCATTTGCAGGAACAGACCATTCCTGAATTCCTTGAGTATTTATTGTGACATTTCCCGTTAAAGGGTTTGCTCCTGTGTAAGTTGCATTTACCTGTGCTTGCGTAGGACCAAATCGTCCAGTAGCTCCACAATTGGTAAATGTATAAGTTTGAGATTTAACATTCTGAATAAAAAATACAGAAAGTATTAACGCACATATCGATAATAAATTTTTTTTCATCTTAAATTATTTAGAAATTGATATAATAAATTCATTAAAATAGTCTTTTGAACTAAACTTTATTGGTGTTAAATAATCAATAAAAATTTCTGAATTATTGGCAGAGATTATAGTTTGTTTGGCATCTATAATAGTTTTATCTTCTTTATTGATTGACCAATAAAATTTAACTTCTTGACTTAATGTGTTCTCAAATTTAATTTTAATCTGACACATCCCTTCTTCCTCAACTTTCATAAAATAAACTTTTACCCCACTTTCCTCTTTCACCAATACCCACTCGTTAAGGTTTTCATCAATAGTAATTGATTCCTTGTTTAATTCACTTTTTTCTCCTGCCTTTGTATAACCAATGGTTAATAAAGCTAAAACAGGATATATCAATATTTTTTTCATCTTCTAATAATTTAATTTCTGCGAAAGTATAACAATCATCATACAAACCAATTTTTTTTTTATGTTTTTATCTTTTTTCTACTAATTATCTAAGAAAAGTATTTAATTCTAAATTTTCTAACCATCCAAAACTAACAGATGTCGTATTGGACTAATCTAAAGTTTGGGCATTTAATGCTAAAAACCCAATTCTAAATGATAATAATGAGAGTAGATTTTGTTATAATTTATATAATTTTAGTTTTGCACAAATATTATCATTGAATAAATAATTTTAAAATTATTGTTGTAGATAACAGTTTTTTGTAGTAAATGACATAAAAATAACTTAGACGCTCTTTATCAGGTTGATTTACTATTTTTTTGATTTACTAACCCAACAAAGGTAACAGCAATGGAAATTCTACTCACTCAGTATAGCCTAAAACTGCAACTAAAATGTATCTTTATCTAAAAACAAAAAAACCACTTTGGAATTCCAAGGTGGTTTTTTTATATACTTTTTAATGGCTTCTTAATTTATTGAAGGAGCTGAAGTTGTTTTCGGTTCATTTTTATGAAACCTAATGCCTATCATCAACTCATGCGAGCCATTGTTGTAATTTTTTAAATTGGTGGTGGTAAAATCATACGCATAAGCTACAGTAAAATAATCGTAAATCAAATAACCCAACGAAACAGCAACAGCATCATGATGACGATAGGTACCTGCTAGCCAAACTTTTTGTTTGTACATTATTCTTAAACTACCGTCATACATTACAGGAGCTGGAGAAATATATTTTACAAAAAACGAAGGTTCTAACATAAAGTCATCCGTTATATCAAACTTATAACCCCCTGTTAAGAAAAAGTGAGCTGGTAAGGTTCCGTTTGGATTATCTCCTTCATTAAAAAACTTTACTCTACTATTTAATAATTGTGGTGCAGAAAATCCGATATAATATTTCTCGTGATATAAGTAAGTTCCAAAACCTGCATCGGGCACCAATACTTTTTGTACTCCATTGGTTAAAATAACATCCCCCTCATCTCTTAGCGTAACTTTAGACCCATCTATCATAAATTGTAATAATCCGGCAGAAAGTCCAAATGATAATTTTAAAGTTTCATTTAATCTAACATGATAAGAATAAGCTAAGTTAAACCCTGTCCTTCTTGTAGGTCCCACCATATCGGTAAATAAATATCCTCCCAACCCCATCTTTTCATTTTTCATTGGTCCGTTTACACTTAACGTATAAGTACGGGGAGCATCGGTAATTCCTTCCCATTGATAACGATGACTTGATTTCCCTTCAAAATAATCTCTAGTACCTGCTACAGCAGGATTAATCAAAAAATCATTCAAATAATATTGACTAAAGTGAGGTAATTGCTGAGCAAATACTGTACTTCCTGACAATATCAAAACCAATATTACTATATAATTCTTCATATACAATTTCATCTTATAACTTACCTTAAAATGGTTATTGGACCTGTATAAGGTTTAGTTTTTCCATCGTTTAACTCTATTACAAAATAATAAGTTCCTATTGGTAATGGTTTACCATTATAAGTTCCATTCCAATCTTGTTTATATCCATCTGCATGGAATAATAATTCTCCCCAACGGTTATAAATTTCTACCACATTATTTGGAAACTCTTCTATAAAGTCGATTATCCAAACATCATTTACTCCATCACCATTTGGTGTAATACCGTCAGGGAATACAATTTTAGGTAAAACAGTTACAATTACACTATCTGTAGAAACACACCCAGCAGGAGATGTAACTGTTAAGTAATAAGTGGTAGTTTGCATTGGGTTAGCTATTGGATTAGCGATAGTTGTATCACTTAAACCATAGCTAGGTGTCCAAGTATACGTTACTCCTCCACTACCGTTTAGCTGAGTAGACCCTTCTTCAAAAATAGTAACATCAGGCCCTGCATTGGCAATTGGTAGCGGATCTATGGTTATACAAACGGTGTCCATATCAAAACAACCTGCATTAACTCCATAAACCTGATAAACATAGCAAACTTGCCCTGCTGATGTTGGATTTACAGTTATGGTATCAGTAGTTGCTATTGAAGTCATACTAGGCAACTCAAACCATTCTACTGAAGCTATATTTCCAACTCCATTTCCTATTAATGTTATTGGAGAACCAAAACAAACATTCGTATCATTTCCGGCAAAAGCCAATACCGTATCAATTGCTCCAATATTTACAGTAAATGAATCTGTACAGCCATTTTGGTCAGTTACAACAAGACCATTAGCTCCAAAACATAAGTTAGAAGCTGTGTTTGTTTGACCAGGAGTTAAATCTCCATTCCATTGGAAAACGTATCCTCCTGCTCCACCACTTACGGTAACTGTAGCAGCACCATCACAAACCGAAGAACAAGTAACATCTGTTGTTGATGCTGTAATAGCAATAGCCGAAGACTCAGTAATAACAACACTATCCACCACACTACACCCATTATCATCAGTAATTGTAACAATATGTGTTCCTGCACTTAAACCTGTCGCTGTTTGTCCACTTTGGGATGATGGCGACCAAGAGAAAGCATAAGTTGGAACTCCACCAATAACATTTACAGTTGCTGTTCCATCATTTGCACCATTACAAGTAACATTAGTTGAATTGATATTTGTAAGCATAGCATCAGGAGCATCAACAGTATCAATCACTACACCAATACATCCAACAGAATCGGTAACCGTTACAGTATAAATACCACCACAAAGGTTTGTTTGCGGGTTAGCAGTTCCACCTGGATTAAACGAAATGCTATAAGGAGCAGTTCCACCAGTTGGATTAGCAACAATTTGTCCATCACAAACACCATTACAAGAAATATCTGTAACAGTTGTATTAGGATCAGGTGCAGTAGTATTACTTAACGCATAATTAAAAGTAGTTACACAACCTGTTCCTTGGTCAGTTATATCAACCGAATAAGCTCCAGCACAAAGATTAGTAATCATTGCTGTTGTTGGATTAGGAGGACTTGTTGGAGTTGTCCACAAATAGGTAAATGGTCCAATTCCACCTATTGGATTTAAGGTGATAGAACCATCACAAACATTACAAGCTGGAATAACTATAACTTCATTAGCTAACACCGCAGAAGGTTCGTTAAGTGTAATGGTATCGTTTCCAGAACAACCGTTGGCATCAGTAACAATTACCACATAAGTTCCTGCACATAATCCTGTTGCTGTTTGAGTAGATTGTGCCAAAGGATCATCCCATAAATAAGTATAAGGAGCAGAACCACCGCTTGGATTTGCTGTTATTGCTCCATCACAAATTCCATTACAACTAATTGGTGTTGTTACTGCAGTTGAAGGAACTAATTGTGTAGGACCAGTTATAGTGGCAGAAATGGAATCCATACAATTTAAACTGTCAGTTACTACTGCAGTATAAGTTCCACCACATAAGTTAGTAGCAGTTGGAGTTGTTTGTACAGGATTGGTAACATTCCATTGATAAGTAAATGGGGAAGTTCCAGCTCCTACTGCCACAGTAGCCATTCCATCACAAGCTCCAAAACAAGATTCAGGAACAATATTGCTAATACTTAAATTCAAATTATTAGTATTAATAGTAACTGTATCTGTTAAAATACAACCATTGGCATCAGTAATAGTTACAGTATAAAATCCTGCACAAAGGTTGGTTGCTAAAGAATCACTACCTCCTGAAGGTGACCAACTAAAAGTATAAGGTGTGGCACCTCCACTAACTGATGCTAAAGCAGTCCCATTACAAGCATTTGCACATGTTTCATCAGTAGAAGTCATGTTAACTGTAGCTGTTACATCACTGTTTATTATCAATGTATAAGTTGAAACACAACCTGTTCCTAAATCAGTTAATTGAAGTTGAATAGTTCCGGCACATAATCCATTAACTGTAGAACTTGCTGCATTGTTTGTAGTAACAGGAAGGGATGGATTTGGTCCTGTAACAGCTGTCCATATAAAATCATAAGGACCAACACCACCAACAGGAGTAGAAGTAACTGCTCCATTACATACTCCACAAGTTGGATTAGTGATAACAGTACTATCGTTAACAATAGTAGCATTATTAATAACAACTGTATCTGTGGTTGTACAATTATTTCCATCTGTGATGGTTACTGTGTATGTTCCTGCACATAAATTAATTGCTGTTGCAGTAGTTTGTCCATTACTCCAAGAATAACTATATGGAGCTGCTCCTCCGTTTGGAGTTGTAGTGGCAGTTCCATCGCAATTTCCATTACATGTTGGTGGAGTTGTGTTTGTTGAAGTAATTAATACAGGATTATCAGTTACTACTACTGTAGCACTATCAACACAACCATTCACATCGGTTACAGTTACTGTATAAGTTCCTGCACATAATGCTGTTGCTAATGAATTGTTTTGTACAGGAGTAGTATTCCATGAGTAAGTATAAGGAGCTGAACCACCAGAAGCTGTTGCTAAAGCTGTTGCATCACAATCCCCATTACATGTTGGGTTGGTTGAACTTGCAGTAATTAATATACTTGTCGGCTCTGTTAATGTAACGCTATCTGTTATAGAACATCCATTTTGGTCAGTAATAATAACCGTATGCGTTCCAGCACATAAGTTAGTAGCAGTTGGTGTAAGTTGTCCATTGCTCCAAGCATAAGAGTATGTTCCTATTCCTCCTGTTGGGTTTGCTGTAGCTGTACCATCACATACACCATTACATGTTGGGTTGGTTGATGTAATGTTTGCTAAAATTTGTTGTGGTGTTCCAACAGTTATACTATCTACACTTATACATCCATTTGCATCTTGAACTACAACATTATATAATCCTGCACATAAATTTACTGCACTATCTAAATTAGATAAATTTGGGTCATCCCATTGATAAATGAATGGTGCTGTTCCTGATGTTACCGTAACATTCACACTTCCATCACAATCTCCAAAACAAGTTACACTATCTGCACTCATGCTTAAAGAAGGCCCATTTGGATTACTTATTAAAACATTAAAAGTATTGGAACAACCGTTGTTATCTGTAACCTCAACTGTATAAGCTCCTGGGCACAAACCATTAATTGAAGCCGTTGTTTGACCACCGGGCAACCACGAATAAGTATATGGACCACCCGCACCACCTGCCGGAGCAGTTACTGTAGCTGTTCCATCACAAATACCACAAGTAGCATCTGTTGTGTTGATAGTTGCAGTAATGTTAGAGCCTTCTCCAATAGTTACATTGCCAGTAGTTGAGCAACCATTTGCATCTGTAACAGTTACCGTATAAGTTCCTGCTGTTAATCCAGAAATTGAAGCTGTTGTGGCGCCAGTATTCCACGAATAAGTATATGGAGCTGTTCCTCCATTTGGTGTAGCTGTTGCTGTCCCATTGCTCCCTCCGTTACAACTTGCATTACTTCCTGAAACATTAACTGTTAAATTACTAGGTGAATTAATCGTTACATTCTGAACTACACTACAACCTAATGCATCAGTTACAGTTACTGTATAACTCCCAGCGCACAACCCAGCTACAGCATTAATGGTATGTCCTGTACTCCAGCTATATGTATAAGGTGCTGTTCCTCCATTTGGAGTTGCAATTGCTGAACCATCACAAACACCATTACAAGTAGCATCTATCGTAGAAACTGCCACACTAATAGGTGAATTATCTGAAATGATGAAAGCTTGAGCAGTTACACATCCATTACCATCGGTTACTTGCACAGTATAATTTCCTGCACAAAGTCCGTTAATACTTGTAGTTGTAGCACTATTACTCCATAAATAAGTATAAGGTGGTACTCCTGAAGTTACAACAACCGAAGCTGAACCATCACAAACCCCACTACAAGTTGCATTAATTGTATTTAAAGAAATACTTGGTCCGTTTGCATTGCTAATTGTTACGGGAACAACCACACTACATCCATTATTATCAGTAATGGTAACAGAATAAGTACCTGCCAATAACCCTGTAACATTCGGTACAATAGGTCCAAAATCCCAAAGATAAGTATATCCTGGCGTTCCTCCTGTTGGAGCAACTACTGCTGTTCCATCAGCATTTCCACAAGTTGCATCGGTAGTTGTTAAGTTTGGTGTAATAACAGCTGGCTCATTAATAGTAACCGACTCTACTGTAGTACATCCATTAACATCAGTAACCTGTACATTGTAAGAACCAGCACACAATCCTGTTGCTGTTTGCGTAGTTTGATTTAAAGCATCATTCCATGAATAAGTGTAAGGTGCTGTCCCTCCATTTGGCGTTGCTGTTGCAGTTCCGTCACAATCTCCATTACAAGTAGCAGCGGTAGTTGACGTACTTGCTGTTAATTGAGAAGGACTAGTTATATTAAAGTTTATAGTTTTATTACACCCATTAGCATCAGTAATAGTAACACTTGCTGCTCCAACACATAAACCTGAGGTTGAGGAAGTAGTTGCTCCATTACTCCATAAATAAGTATAAGGTGCGGTTCCTCCTGATGGTGCTACAGAAGCAATCCCATCACAAGTTCCTAAACAAGTTGCATCTGAAATATTTAAGTTTTCAGTAATACTATCTGCCTGACCAACAACGACACTTGCTGCTAACACACAATTACTGGCATCTGTTAATGTTAAATTATATGTACCTGCACATAAACCTGTTAATGTACTGTCATTAGCATAAGGTCCTCCCGGTGGAACTGATGTCCAAGCGTAAGAAAATGGCGCAGTTCCACCAATTGGCAAAGCATTCAAAGAGCCATCACAAGCACCAAAACAAGTAGCTTTATTAACAGTTGAAGTAATTCCACTTGGACCTGTTGGATTACTTACAGCGATAGTAATTACTGCAACACATCCACTATTATCTGTAATGGTATCTGTATAAAATCCTGCACAAAGATTAGTTATCGTAGAGCTTGTAGCTCCTGTCGACCAAGAATGAGAATAAACTCCATCACCACCTGTTGGAAATGTAGCAATAACTCCATCACAAACCCCACAATTGGCATTGGTAACCACAGGGTTTGCGGCAATAGGATTAGGATCGGTTAACGTTACGTTTCCTACAAAACTACAACCTAAGCTATCAGTAACTGTTACCGTATAATTTCCCGCACATAACCCAGTAACTGTAGCTGTATTGTTTGGAGATGGAGCACATGTTCCTACCCATGAATAAGTATAAGGAGCAGTTCCTCCACTTGGAGTTGCAGTAGCACTACCATCTGATAATCCATTACATGTCGGATCATTAGAAGTTAAAACAACTGTAAGTGTTGTTGGTGCTGTAACTGTAAATGAATCCACAGCTGTACAACCATTAGTATCTGTTACAGTTACAATATAGGTATCAGGACATAAATTGGCTAATGATGATGTTGTTCCTAAATTAGGGTTCGTACTAGTTGACCATTGATAAGTAAATCCGGGAACACCACCAGATGGGCTGGCAGTTACACTACCTGTACAAGGAGCTCCACCACAAGCCACATTACTTCCTGAAGCATTCGCTAATAATTGATTGGGTTCAGTTATAGTAAAATTCTGAACCGTTGTACATCCATTTGAATCCATAACCGTTACCGAATAATTTCCAGGTGCTAAATTGGTTATAGATGATGTAGTATCAGTTGTTGACCAAGTATAAGTATATGGAGAAACACCTCCGGAAACAGTTACGCCTGCTGAACCATCATTAGCTCCAAAACAACTTACATTAGTTTGTATTGGGTTAGATGTTAATGCTGAAGGTGATGTTATAGTAAATGTATCAACCCTTGAACATCCACTTGAATCTGTAATTGTTACAGAATAGGTTCCAGCTGGCACATTATTAACACATGCATTTGTGCCTAACCCCCCCGACCAAACAAAAGTGTATCCAGGTGTCCCTCCTGTTGGAGCAACACAAATACTTCCTGTATTATTCCCACTACATAAAACATTAGTAGTGGTAGGGTTAGGAGTTATGGTATCAGGTGCTACTAACGTTAACGTATCTGATTGAATACAACCATTGTTGTCTGTAACTGTTACAACAGCAATACCTGCACAAACATTATTTGTATCAGGTACAGACCATGAAATTGAATAAGGTGGTGTTCCTCCTGTTGGAGCTGACGAAACCATTCCATCACAATTTCCTGCACAAGTAATTTGCTGATCAATAACTCCATTTGGCACTAAAACAGATGGATCAACAGGCATATTTACCGAATCAACTGCAGTACAACCATTTGCATCAGTTACTGTAACGAAAACCATCCCCGGACAAAGACCTGTAGCAGTTTGAGTAGTATCTCCATTAGACCAATTGTAAGAATAAGGCAATGTTCCACCTGATGGATTAGCTGTTGCACTTCCATCACACACACCATTACAACTAATAGTGATTGCTGTGGTTGTAATATTAATAGTAATTGATGGAGCTATTGTAACATTACCGGAAGCCGTACACCCATTAGTATCAGTTACAGTAACATTGTAGGTTCCTGCACAAAGATTTGTTGCAGAGTCTGTAGTTTGACTTCCTGCATTAGCATCCCATTGATAAGAATATCCCGGAGTTCCCCCTGAAGCTACTGCTACAGCAGAACCATCACAAATTGCTTGGCAACTTGCATTTGTAGCTGTAACATTAAGATTTAAAACCGGAGGATTGGTAATGGTAATAGTATCTCTAACTTCACAACCATTAGCATCAACAATAGTCACTTCGTACTGTCCTGCTACTAAACTATTTATAGGGTTTCCGGCAATTGGAGTATTTCCTGGTAAAGATACCCAACTTATGTTATAAGCTGGATTTCCACCTGTAGGTACTGCTACTGCAGAACCATCATTTATTCCATTACAACTCATATTAGAAAACTGAGTGTTTGGATTAATGGCTTGAGGCTCATTTATCACAATAGTATCGTTAACTGAACAATTTGACGTGTCCACAATATTAACAATATATGTTCCTGCACAAAGGTTGGTTATAGCATTTGTTCCCTGACCAGTAAAAGTAAGTCCCGCAGGAATTGTTGTCCAAGTAAAAGTATATGTTCCACTTCCTCCTGAAGGAGTAGTTGTTGCAGTACCATTACAAATTCCATTACACGCTAAGTCAGTTCCTGTTGTGGTTGTTGTTAATGCAGCTGGCTCAGTAATAGTAAAATTAATTGTTGTAGTACAATTGTTTGCATCTCTAACAATAACAGTATGATTACCTGCACATAATCCATTTATAGTATTAAATCCTCCTACTACAGGAACAAAAGCAAATCCATTCCATGAAACAGAGTATGGTGCAATACCACCAGATGGAGTTACAGTTGCAGATGCATCACAAGCTCCATTACAAGTAACTTCTGTTTGTGTTAAATTAGCATTTATACTTGTTGGTTCATTTATTACAACAGAAGCATTAGCAGTACATCCATTAGAATCTGTAACATTTATAGTATAAGTTCCCGCACAAAGAGCAGAAATAGAAGTTGTTCCCTGTCCAGCAGCAACCTGACCAGCAGGAACGCTTGTCCAAACTATAGCAAAAGGAGTAGTTCCTCCTGTAATTGTCGCTGTAGCTGTTCCATCACAAACTCCATTACAAGACATATCTGTTTTATTAGTAGTGATAGCTAACGGTTGTGGAGAAGTTACTGTCACACTATCTATCGCTACACAATTATTAGAATCTGTAACAGTTACCACATAAGTTCCTGCACACAAACTATTAACTGATTGTGTATTGTAAGGACCTCCCGGCCCAGTCCAAACATAAGAATAAGGCGTGGTTCCTCCTGTTGGGTTAGCAGTTACACTACCATCACAAACACCTGAACAAGACATATCTGTACCACTAGGATTAGCAACCAACAATGCAGGTTCTGTTATAGTTATGGTATCTGATGTTGAACAATTATTAGCATCAACTATACTCACAACATATTGTCCCGGACATAAATTAAAAATAGAATCTGTTCCTTGTCCACTAAATGGTAAACCTGCCGGAATTGATAACCAAGTATAAGTATAAACAGGAGTTCCTCCTGTAGTAGTAGTTACCGCATAACCATCACAATCACTAAAACACGTAACATTTGAAAATGTAGTTGATGTTAACAAGGTATCTGGTTCTGTAATAATTATGGTGATAACTGTATCACAACCATTTCCGTCAACTATAGAGTCTGTATATGTTCCGGCACACAAGCCTGAAATTGTTGAAGATAATCCATTATTAGTTGCTCCAGTACTCCAATTGTGAGTAAAAGGAGCAGTTCCTCCACTTAAAATATTTACCGTAATTGAACCATCACACACTCCACCACAACTCACATTTTGAGCAGTAGTATCCCACTGTAGTTGGTTAGGAATAATAATGTTTACACTATCTGTTGTAGAACATCCATCTCCATCAGAAACGGTAACGGTATACACTCCAGGACATAAATTAGTAATCCCTGAAGTTATTTCCCCATTAGGTAACCAAGAATAAGTATATGGAGGTCCGTTTGCTCCTGCCTCATTAGATACTGTTGCAGTTCCTGTACATGTTCCAAAGCAGTTAATATTTGTACTATCTAACTGAAAAGTTAAAGGAGCTGGCTCGGTTAATACAAAGTTTTGAGTTGCTGTACATCCATTAGCATCAACAACATTTATATCATAACCACCTGCACATATATTGGTTATAGTTGATGTCGTATCAGGCACTTGAACCCATGATATAGAATATGGAGCTACTCCAAAAGCGACATTAGTTCCTATTGCTCCATCACAATCTCCATTACAAGTTGGTTGTATAATTCCAATCAAGTTTATAGCCAAAGCAATAGGGTTGGTAACAAAAACCTGATCGGTACATTGAGTTCCAAATGGTGGATTTTGTCCCATATCTGTAACTTGTACACCTACATTACCTTGACAAGAATTAAATAATGTGTCATTTGCGGGCGTTCCAGGTCCTAACCACAAAATAGTAAACGGTCCTACACCTCCGGTTATTGATACATAAACTACAGCATCACAAACCCCAGCACAACTTACTCCAAAACCATTATAATTAGATATTACTGAAGTAGTTATTGTAAAAGGAACCGCTCCACAAGTATTAGTCAACTTAGAACCATTACTAAATGTAATTTTATCTTTATCAAGATTTCCTGTATTTACATCTTGAGCTTCTCTATAAACAATAATATCAGAATTATCATTATTTAAAGAAAAGTTATTGGCGTCAAACCTTGCTTTTTGATGATTGTAAATTACCCCATTTTTAGTTGTAATTTCCTTTGTACTATTACTTCTAACATCAATACCACCAGAGTAAACAGTAACATTTTCAATTGCTAACTCTCCTTTTTTAAGGTAAATAAAGTTAGAATCTGTTAAAATCAAGTCACTAATTAAATTAAATTTAGAAGAAGCATTAAATTCAACATCTCCTAAAAATATAGCTCTACTAGTGTTTATTTGTGTTTCGGGTTGGTTAGATAAAAAAATAGTTTTTCCATAAAATTGATTTTCGTAATTTTCATTAACCTGAAAATCTCCATTTATGTTTAATTCAGCTACATTATTAGATAAAAAAACAACTTTATGTGAAGTTTGAACTTGAAAAGAAGCACAACTTGCTTGCTGATTAATTTCAATTTCTGAAGCTTGTGTGATTGATAAATTATCAAAAATAACATTATCACTTGTTGAAGGAACTCCTACTCCTCCTTGCCCACCACTGCTTAACGACCAATGAGATGGGTTATTCCAACTACCTGAATTGCCTACCCAATAAAAATCAGCAGCAAATAAGTTAAAGGATATGGTTGAAATTACTAAAGTAAAGACAACCATACATATCTTAATAAATTTCATTCAGTTTTTTTTATTAAACGATTTGTTACGACAATAATACAAAAAATGTTACGAAATGCAATATTTGTTGCATTTTCCTATTCAAATTATTTTTTCTCTATCTGTTAGATTGAGACGCAAATCTTAATTCAAACGTTGCAATAGCTGATTCTTTAAAAAGTACTATTTATAAAAGAAAGGCTTCAATAGCTTGCATAAATTCTTTAGGTTTTTCAGCATGAATCCAATGACCAGAACCATTAATCGTTTCCAATTTCATGTTAGGAAAAATATTTTTAATATCACTTACATCCTCATCTAACACATAGTTAGAACGTTTTCCTCTAACAAACAAAGTAGGCTCACTAAATGGAAAAGGTGCTTTTATCTCTACTCCCACATTTAAAATTTTTTCTGCGATTACATCCAAATTAAAACGCCATGCCAACTGATTTTTTTCTTTCCAATACATGTTTTTCAGTAAAAACTGACGAACTGCTAAATTGGGTATGCTTTCAGCTAATTTCTCATCTGCTTCTCCTCTGGTTTTTATCACACTAAAGTCTAATGATTGCAATCCTTTTATTATTTCATCATGATGCACCGGATAAGCCTTTGGAGCAATATCTGCAACTATTAATTTTTTAACTAAATGAGGATAATTAAAAGCTAACTGCATAGCTGTTTTACCTCCCATCGAATGACCCAATATTATTGCTTCTTCAATTTGCTGTTGATCCATAAAATCTTTTACATCTTTTGCCATACATTCATACGTAAACTCATCATCATGAAATGATTGTCCGTGATTTCTGGCATCTAACAAATAAACTGTAAAATGCTTACTCATTTGCTTGGCAAAAGTCATCCAATTATCTAACGACCCAAATAAACCATGCAGTATTATAAGCGACTCCGCAGCATTTCCTTCTTTTTTAAAATTTAATGTCATTTTATAAGTAATTATTATTGTTATTTTTGTGTTCTAAAAATTATTAATCTGCTAAATTAGGAGTTTAAATGAAGGTAATAAGCGAAAACAAAAGAGAATTTAATGTTGAGTTTGATAAAAACGCATCATCAGGAACAATTGATGGAAACCCTTTTAATTGGGATGTGAAAAAGATAAAAAACAACCTTTTTCATGTTATAAAAGACAATAAATCATACAATCTCGAGCTTCTAAAACTTAACCCCGAAGAGAAAACTGTTTTCGTAAAGATTAATGGCTTAAAGTACAAGTTTCAGTTGAAAGATAAATTTGACGACCTATTACACAGCTTAGGAATGGATAATTTATTGGTTACCAAAGTGAGCGATTTAAAAGCTCCTATGCCGGGATTAGTGCTTTCCATTGATGTGGAAGTTGGAAAAGAAGTAAAAAAAGGTGATGCGCTACTTATTTTAGAAGCCATGAAAATGGAAAATGTTATTAAATCACCAACCGATGGCGTTATAAAAAGTATTGCCGTTAAAACTAGTCAGGCAGTAGAAAAAAATCAACTGTTACTCAATTTTGAATAATTTTATATGATGCAATTTAAAAAAATTTCTCTTATTATTTTACTCCCCTTTTTTGCTTGTAACACCAATAATAGTAATAAAGAAGAGACCTCTGATGAAGCTTCTTCCTCTAAAGAAAACACCGAAACATCTTTAATTATTGAACAAAAAGCAGATGATGATATTGCCACATTTTCTGCTGATGGAATTACGCTTACCGAAATAAAACCAACCAAAAACAATAAAGAAAGTGCTTTAACATTGACCAATACTTCATTTAAAGAAGGCATCAACTTGCTTCAATTTAACATTGAAAACAACCAAAATTGTAACATCACTACCATTCAAAACAATTACACCATTACCACCCACTCTAACACTAAAATAGAACAAGAATTTTTATCGGGCAACAATGTTTTCTTAGCTTTTTTAAGTGATGAAAACAACTTAGGTATTAAGACCAACAATGCAACCTTACTTAAAAATATCGTTTTAAATGATGAAGTACTTTTTGATGAAAAACAAGCTCATTTGTTCTATTACTTACCTCAAAATAACATTGCTATTTTAGACTTTTGCTTGGTAAACACTTCTTTAAGCAAAGACGGCAACAAAGTAAAAGTTACCTTTAACGGAACTACTTCCATTGTTGTTAATAAATGGGCTTCTTATCAAATTGATGGCTTAACCCAAAACAAAAATACTATCCGAATAGAACTCATTGATAAAATAGGAAAATTAATTCCCGGACCTTTTAATGATTCAGGAGAACGTAGTTTCATCCTTAAACAAAACAGCTAACATTTTGACCAAAAATGTAACAGAAAAGAATACCCAATTCATCAAGCAAAAAGCTACGGAATTAGGTTTTTCTTTTTGCGGTATTTCAAAAGCTGAATTTTTAGAAGAAGAAGCTCCTCGACTTGAAAAATGGCTTTCCAACAACATGCACGGTAGCATGCAGTACATGGAAAACCATTATGAAAAACGTTTAAATCCCACCAAACTAGTTGAAGGCAGTAAATCGGTTATTTCGCTAATGTACAACTACTTCCCTGAAAAAGAACAACGAAAAGACAGCTTTCAAATTAGTAAATACGCTTACGGACAAGATTATCATTTTATTATAAAAGATAAACTTAAAACTTTTTTACAACTATTAATTGATGAAATTGGAGAAATTAACGCTCGTGTTTTTACTGATTCAGCTCCTATTTTAGAAAGAGCTTGGGCAAAAAAAAGCGGATTAGGTTGGGTAGGAAAAAATACCATGCTCATCAATAAAAAACAAGGCTCTTTTTTCTTTTTGGCAGAAATTATTTTAGATGTTGAATTACAATATGATTCTCCTATAAAAGATTATTGTGGTTCTTGTACCGCTTGTATTGATGCTTGTCCGACCAATGCCATTTTACCTAATAATATTATTGACGGAAGTAAATGTATTTCATATTTCACCATAGAATTGAAAGATGAATTGCTACCAAAAGAACACACTAAAAATTTTAACGACTGGATTTTTGGTTGCGACATTTGTCAGGATGTTTGCCCATGGAACAGGTTTTCAACTCCGCACCAAGAGCCACTTTTTACTCCCGACAGTAGAGTGTTAAACTACAGCAAAAAAGAATGGGAAGAAATTACTCAAGATATTTTTACTGAAATATTTAGAAAATCTGCCGTAAAAAGAACTAAATTCAGCGGATTAAAAAGAAATATAGAAACTGTTGCAAAAAATAAAATTGATTAAACTTGTTCTTTTAAAGACAACAATTGGTTAACCAGCTCAGCAACCCCCTCTCCGGCTTTCTTTTGTATAAATTTGATGTTGTTTTCTAAAAAAGATGAAGGTTTTTTTGGATCTACTAAATACTTGGTACAATTAGCAGGAACAAAATTTACAATATTAGCTGCCGGATAAACATTTAATGACGTACCAATTACAATTAAGAAATTTGCATCATCACACCAATTAGCAGCCTCTAACATATTAGGCACAGGCTCTCCAAACCAAACCACATGAGGGCGAAGTTGAAATCCTTTCGGACATTTATCTCCTAATTTTAATACAGGTTTCTTCCAATCATAAAGCTCATCATCAAAAGTGCTACGAGCTTTTAAAATTTCTCCATGGAGATGCAACACTTTTTTAGAACCGGCTCTTTCATGCAGATCATCAATATTTTGAGTAATAATTTGAACATCAAAATTTTGCTCAAGAAAAACAAGTGATTGATGAGCTTCGTTTGGTTGTGCTTTCAATACCTGTTTTCTTCGTTCATTGTAAAAATCCAATACCAATCTCGGATTTTCATTCCAAGCTTCTGGAGTTGCTACTTGTTGTATGTCATGATTTTCCCACAACCCATCACCATCTCTAAAGGTTTGAATACCACTTTCGGCACTAACTCCAGCACCTGTAAAAACGACAATTTTTTGTTTCATGGGAATTTTTTAGATAAACAAAGCTAATGTTAGTTCAAGAACTTTGCAAATTTTTCTTTCAAGCTTATCAAAAAACATTTATTTTTAAAAAATATGTAGTTTTGTCAAAACTAAAAAATTATGATACAGCGGATTCAATCTTTGTTTTTATTAGTTATAGCATTATCGGGAGTGGTTTTTCTATTTACACCAATTCTAGAAATTATTAACTATGAGAGTTTTTATACCATGGATGCATTTAATGTGTTTGAAATGGAAAACAATGCAAAAAAACCATTAAAAAGCAATATTGGTTTAGCCGTTATGAGTATCATTATTACATTACTTTCAGGAATTATTATTTTTCTATACAAAAACAGACCGCTGCAAATAAAACTTTCAAAATTTTTAATCCTGCTTTTAGCACTCGAGCTTGCTGCTTTATTTTTCTATAGTGATGCTGCTAAGTCATTTTTAAGTGAAACTCCAAAAGATCAAATTTCTACTAGTTATAAAATTGGCGTTGTCATCCCTATTATCTCAATAGTTTTCACTTACTTAACTATTCGTTTTATCAAAAAAGACGATGAATTAGTTCGTTCTGCTGATAGACTTAGATAAAATAGTTAATCGTTAATTTCAAATTTAGGTTTCCTGATTTCAAAACTGAAACTTGAAGCTTGAAACATCTCAATCAAGCAACCTAAGTAGTTATATTTTCGTCAGAGAAAAAAATACTTACAATTAACATTTTGTACTAAAAATTAAGTTTATATTTGTCTTTAAATCTGAGACTTAACATTAAGTATAAATACTTAAAAATCTATAAAAATGAAACGAGCCCAATGGCGAGTTACATGTGACCGATTTAATAAAATAAAAAATAAACACATGAAAAAAAAACACATTCTTTCATCCGCAATAATGCTGTCTTTAGCATTTTTTTTAGCTACCAACTCTACCAAAGCTCAAAACATTGGAATTAATGCTACAGGTGCTGCTCCAGATGCAGGCGCTATGTTAGACATCTCATCCACCAATAAAGGTTTATTAATACCCCGAGTAAATATTGCCAGCTTAGCTACAATAGCTCCAATTACAGGGAGTGCTACCGTTAGTATGTTGGTATATAACACTAATGCAACCACCGGTTTAGGTTATCATTATTGGGATGGAGCTCAGTGGGTAAGACTTTCCTCTGGTGATGCATGGCAAATTACAGGAAATGCAAATACCGTTTCAGGAACTAACTTTTTGGGCACAACCAACGCACAAGCTTTAGATTTTAGAACTGGAAATATTTTAAGGTTACGATTAGCCAATGGTTATCAACTACAAGCCAATGGAAATGGTTCTGCAGCAGCACCTTTTTATTCATGGGTAGCAGATGCTAATATGGGAATGTACAGAATTGGTACAGATATTCTAGGATTTTCATCTGTAGGTCTAGAAAGATTCAGATTATCAACAACAAGCACTGTATTTAATGAATTGAGTTATGATTATGATTTTAGAATTGAAAGTAATAATCAAGCAAATATATTCTTTGTTGACGGTGCCTCTGATGAGATAGGAATAAGAACAAATGCACCGACCAGCATGCTTCATATGACGAATGGAGGTGTTAATGTTGGGGCTAATGCAATGGCTGCATACGACAATCTTGGTGCAGACGGAGTCGCCTTGAGTGGCTATAACCAATCTACCGCTAATGGTTATAATGGGATTGAGGGAGTTACAGCTGGCACTTATTCTGGTGTAATGGGATTGGGAATAACACAAGGAGCAGGTGGAGATGGTGTTCTTGGATCAACCAACGATTGGCAAAGTATAGGTGTTATAGGGACTCGTTTTAATAGTGGAGGAGCAAATACCGGTTGGGGTGGTTTATTTTTAAATGATTTAGGTTATACAGGAGGTGTATTTAATGCTTCAGATAAGCGCTTAAAAACAAATATAACATCAATAAAAGGAGCAATCTCTATTATTGATAAATTAACTCCTGTATCATACAACTATGATTTAGAAAAATACCCTTCGATGGGATTCAATACGGGAAAAGAGTTTGGATTTATTGCCCAAGAAATTCAAGAAATTTTACCTGAAATTGTTAGAGAAAAATACTTACCTACCAACGGAACTGAAAAAATTAATCCAAATACTCCTAAAGAAAATAAAAAAGAATTATTTCTTACTATGGATTATACAAGACTTATACCTATAGCAATTCAGGGAATCAAAGAACAACAAGCCATAATAGAAGCTCAAAACGCTAGAATTGATGCATTAGAACAAATGATTTTAGAATTACAAAAAGCTATAGAAAACAAATAACAAAATATGAAAAAAAACCTATCCATTTTTTCCTTTATTATTACACTAGGAATTTCATCTACTTTAGTAGCTCAAAACATTGGTATTAATGGCACAGGAGCTGCACCAGATGCTGGTGCTATGTTAGATATTTCTTCAACCAACAAAGGATTATTAATCCCAAGGGTGAGTATTGCTAATTTAGCTACAATTGCCCCTATAGTAGGGAGTAGTACCGTTAGTATGTTGGTATATAATACTAATACAACTACCGGTACAGGTTATCATTATTGGGACGGGGTAACATGGGTAAGATTTTTTACAGGCGATGCTTGGGAGCTAACAGGCAATGCCAGCACTAACATTGCTACAAATTTTCTAGGAACTACCGATAATAATTCACTTGCTTTTAGAACTAATAACATTGAAAGAATGAGAATATTGAACTCTGGAAATGTTGGTATTGGCACAACAACTCCAGGTTACCGATTAGATTTAAATACAGGAACATTTGCTTTTGGAAATGGGAATGTTAGAACAGAAACGAGAAGTAATGCTGGACTACAGGGAAATGCAGGTGCACAAAGCGGTTTTTTTGAGACATCTACCCCAACCAACTACCCTTCAGGTGCTTCAAGTTGGTGGCATCTAATAGATGTTAGACACAGTAATAATGCTAATAATTATGCTTTACAATTATCTGGAAGTTTTTTTGATCAAAAATTATATTTTAGAAAAACCAGTAATAATCCAGCCCAACCTTGGACAGAACTTCTAAGTTCTGCAAACAACCCTATTAGTACCTCTCTTGCTGCTGATTATACTGTAAGTTCTGCTGGATGGTCAAATATTGCTCCAATGACTGTTACTTTTACAGCGACTAAAACAACAGCTCTCGTTCAATTTACATGTTCAGGCTTAGCCTATACTAATTCTATGGCATATGTCCAATTTAGAATCTTTAATTCCACTCTAGCAAGTTCTGTTGGTGGAACTATGACACACATGCAATCTTATGATGATACTAGAGGAACAATTACTCCATGGAGTTGCTCATTTTCAAAAAACATGACTGGGTTAACTCCTGGAGCAACATATACTGTAATCGTTCAAGGTCAAAGAGGTGGAATATGGGGGACCCTAAATGCAGTTATTAATGCTTCATCTGATCCAGATAGCCAACATATGACTTTAACAGTTTTCCCATAATTTAATTAACAATAAAAATGAAAAATATATTATTAATAGTGATAATACTCCACACAGGTTTTATAGTAAAAGCCCAATCAAATAATGCCCCTAAATTATTATATGCAGACAGTATTAGTTCCACATCCATCAATAACCAAAAATCTGTTTTATCATTACAAGATAGTGTATCAACAGTTGTTAAACAAAATAAAGAAAATGATGAACCTAAACTAAGCAAAACAAACATTATTAACAATCATAATGACTCTATCTTAATTAAAAAGAAAGAAATAGAAATAGAAAACTAAAATACATAACCTCCCCATGAAAAAACTAAATTTCATATTGTTACTAATATTACCAAGCATAACGTTTTCCCAAGCACGCTTGGTATTAAATAACAATGGCTATATCAATATAGAAAATAATGCCTATTTGGTTATTGATAATGGCGCAGCAAATGCCATTACACTTACTGGAACTGGTGGCAATATCTTGTCCGAAAACGAAACCGATTTAGTAAAATGGAATATAGGTAACGCTATTGGAAACCACATTGTACCTTTTACCAATACCAATGGTGTAAAAGTACCTGTAGAAATCAATATTACTACCGCAGGAAGTGTTGGAGGAAGCTTATTGCTTTCCACCTACAGAACTAATAACATGAATACCCCATGGCCAGCTGTTGCTCCAGCTGTTACTAACATGTGTTCTCCTGTCATTCAAGCAGATGCTTCGTTGTTTGTTATAGATCGTTTTTGGAGAATTGATGGTAATTCTTATGCTACCAAACCTGCTGCAACATTAAATTTTGGTTATGATTTTGGTAATGAAGCAGTTGGTGCAAACACTATTAACGAAGCCAATTTACAAGTTCAACGATTTAATCCAACAACAGGTTCAGGTGTTAACACTTGTCCATTCCCTGCTCCACCACCCGGACCTGGAGGTCATTGGGAAGGCTTATTATTTGGAACAGTAAATACTGTTACCGATAGGGTTAACAATGCTGTAATTAGCTCAGCAGATTTTTTTAAAGATTGGATTTTAGTGGACAATTCATCTCCATTGCCTGTATCTTTACTAAGTTTTGATACTGATTGTGAAAATGGACTTGTAGTACTTAATTGGTCCACTGCATCTGAAATTAATAATGACTATTTTGTTATTGAAAAAAGTACAGACGCTATTAACTTCTTGCCAATTGCCACTATACAAGGCAATGGAAATAGCAATACACTTATTAGCTATAGCTATACCGACCCAACACCTAATTTTGTTACAAGTTATTATCGTTTAAAACAAGTTGACTTTGATGGTAAATTTGAATACTTTGATATTGTAGCCTCAACTTGTACTTCTGACAATAATTTTAATGTAAATCAAATTATCTTAAGCGATAATGTTTTTCAATTCAATGTAACAACAACCGAAAATGAAAAATTAAACATCTACTTATATGATTATAGAGGCAGATTGATTACAAATGAAATTAAGTTAGTAACCAAAGGCTCAAACCAAATCAACCTAAACAATCTAAACTTAAGCAATAGTATTTATATGCTTAACATTGTAGGAGAGAAAAATCATTTTTCAACTAAGATATTTAAACAATAACTACAGATTAAACAACATAAAAAAAGTCCGATAGAAATTTCTATCGGACTTTTTTTAGCTTTAAATTCTTTTTCTCTAAGTAATATAATTTTATTGTGTAATAAGCACTTTCTTTGTAATTACTTCTGTGGCTGTATTAACAACCAATGCATACTGTCCTTTAGGAAAACCTGAAATATCTAACAGTAATTTCTCATTAGAATAATTCTGGATAGATTCAATAACAACTTTTCCTAATATATTTACCAATCTGTAAGATAAAACAGTAACATTAGAAGCTATTGTCACATTTAACACATCTTTGGCAGGATTTGGATATATGGTTAGTTTTTCACCACCATTAAATTCATCAATAGAAGTTGTACACCCTGTTCCATTCCAGTGGTTAACACCATAATCTACTGTTCCGCCATTACCACTATAGGTATAAGTTGGGTTTCCACAAACAAAGTCTCCAGCTGTCCATATTCCTTTGCTAACAGCTACAGACTCTCTACCATGTCCGCCAGACTTCCATTGAACAAAATCCAATAGATTACTAGTATTATTAAAGTCTGTTGTGTTCGGAACATATAATGCTAAATCAGCTCCTGTAGCGTCTATAGAACCACCTTGAACCCATGCAGTTTGCATAGAACCAAGAGAAGATGGGTTTCCAGCAATTACAGTCATTGAACCAACAGTAAAATTAGTTAGTTTAGTAGATAAGATATGTCCAGTAATATCTACAGATGTTGCCCCATAATTTCTAATAAATACTAAGTTTTGATTAGGATCTACCCCTGTAATTCTAACTTGAGAAAAAGAGTCTACTGATGTTGTTAAAGCTAAAACAACAATTAATGTTTTAAATAAATTTTTCATAATAAAAACGATTAAATTAATATACCCTCCACCGACAAAATTATATAAAACATCGATTAAATCTCCCTTTTATTCCATAAAATTTAAGCCTCATCAAAATCAGCAGCATTAAACCCTTGATTTCTATCTGTTTTAGAAGACTTAACATTTTTAGCTGGAGCTTTTCTAGTAATCGTATCAGCTGCTAATAAACTTGCTTGAATTTGAGTTTGTAAATCTCCAACTGTAGTTGGCGAATAAGGCATAAAAATAGTATTAACCCCTTGCTCTGAAAGTTTTCCAACAGTGTCGTAATGTTGTGTCATAAACAACATATTCATAACTTGCTGTCCGGTTACACCATCTTCCATTGCTCCTCTAACTTCTTCAACAGATTGTTTCATACCATTAGCAATAGCAATTCTTTGATCTGCTATACCCTTTCCTTGAAGCTTTTTACTCTCCGCTTCTGCTTCGGCAGCTTTTACCACTTTAATTTTTTCTGCTTCTGCATACTCTTTTGCTGCTTCTTTCATACGTTTGGCAGCATTAATCTCATTCATAGCATGTTTTACTTTTGCATCCGGATCAATATCTGTTATAAGCGCTTTTATAATTCTAAACCCATACTCTTCCATTACATCTGCTAATTCTATTTGAACCGCTTTTGCAATTTTATCTTTCTCACTAAAAACATCATCTAAAAACATATTAGGAACTTCAGATCGAATAGAGTCGAACACATAAGATTGTATTTGTCTTGCTGGATCGTCAAATTTGTAAAAAGAAGTTTGAATACCTTCTTTAGATTCAACAACAAAATACTGAACTGAAACTATTAATCGTACAAAAACATCATCTTTCGTTTTCGTTTCCACATCAACAGGAAGTTCCATTACTTTTAAGTTTACACTTCCTGCTTTTTTATCTATTATCGGAATTTTTAAGTTAAACCCTGCTGTTGCCACTCTTTGGAACTTACCAAATCTTTCAATAATGGTTGCTGTTTTTTGTTTTACTACAAAAAAAGAACCTGAGATAAAAAGTATTCCTAATACAATATAAATTATTGGGGTAATTGAAAATGCTTCTATATTCATAATTTGTTATAGTTTTAATTAATTATTTATTTGACAGCAAGATACTCATTTCTTTTTGAATTTTTGCTGCTTCATTTCTCGACTTTTGAACAAAATCTTTATCGCTCCCAGCATAAATTATTGCTCTTGAAGAGTTAATTAATAAGCCTACATCTTTATTCATCCCATACTTACAAACCTCTGCCAAAGAACCACCTTGAGCTCCTACACCCGGAACAAGTAAAAAACTTGATGGCACTATTTTTCTGATGGCTTCAAGCATTTGTGGACGTGTAGCACCAACAACATACATTAACTGCTCATCATTTCCCCATTCTTTTGATATTTTTAAAACTTTTTCAAACAAATATTCTTCATCTTGTTTAAAAAACTGAAAATCATCCGCACCTTTATTGGAGGTTAATGCCAATAATATCACCCATTTATTTTCGAAAGTTAAAAATGGTTTTACTGAATCTTCTCCCATGTATGGAGCAACTGTTACTGAATCAAAATCCATGTTTTCAAAAAAAGCTTTTGCGTACATGGCAGATGTATTACCTATATCTCCTCTTTTTGCATCTGCAATGGTAAATTGTTCTTTAGGAATATATTCCAAGGTTTTTTGCATAGCTTCCCAACCTTTCAAGCCCATGCTTTCGTAAAATGCAGTATTTAATTTATAGGATACACATAAATCGTGAGTAGCATCTATGATTTGTTTATTAAATTCAAAAATAGGGTCTTTTTCTTTTAATAAATGTTGAGGAATCTTAGTAATATCAGTATCTAAACCAACACACAAAAAAGATTGTTTAGATTTGATTTCTTCAATGAGTTCTTGTTTTTCCATTAATTCAATGTTTATATTTATTCTATTTTCTTATAATCACGCATTTGTTGAGTAGGCTCAATAATATTATAATCCTTCCAAATATTATCATTAAATTGATCTACAAACATAATTTTAAAAGTATCTTTTTGCTTAAAGTTAACATAAGTTTGGTTACTAATTTTTATTTCATCAATAACCATTACCTCAAAAGAACCTTCTTCTCGCGAAACAATATTTAACCTTACTTTAATTTCATTAAGCTCTTTATCTATTAAAAAACGTTTCTTTTTCTTTAGTAGCGATACATTTCTGTCAAAACTAACTTTATTTCCTGTTTTTTGAGCATAATATTTTAATTGATAGTTATCCTCTTTTTTCTCAAAATAAATAGAAATGTCTAATTGGTTTAAGGTATAGCCTACTCCAAATAATTGGAAATTTGTACCCGTTTTACCAATATCATATTTAAAATCTGCTTTTACTAATGCATAAGTATCAGTTGCAATGTAAACTCTACCAACTAATTCACCACTCTTTTTAGGTTTAAAATCTATAATAAAAACATCTTCCCCATTCACTTTCGTTCCGCCAACAAGTGTATATTCATAATTGCTTGTTTGATGTAAAAAATTCCACTTTTTTTTATCCTCTAAAATATTATTAAACCGAGTGTTTAACCTTTTTGCATAAGGTTTTACCATAAAATGGTTACTATGAAAATCTTTTAATGAATCTAAATCACCACTAGACTCTGAAATATCCGCATCAATTTTTCCTCCAATAATTCCACTTTTAATCTTCCAATATTCATTTTCTTTTGTATTCGAAAATAAGTCGGCAAACAGTTTTTCAATTTTATCTATATCTGCTACACTTTTTTCTTTAAGACGAACCAGCTTTATTGGATTAAGCTTTAACGTGTCATTTTTATTATTTGAAGTATAAACATCTCCTAAAAAGTCGGTATAAGAAATAGATTGTTTTGGAATTTTTTTCTCTATCACCTTTGTCATTTTTTCATCGAGATGATCAAATGAACTTTTTTTAAAATCAACCTCTATTTTATCCAAATTAGAAATGTATCGTTGACGGATAAATAATTGCTTTTTTGCGTTTGTATTTTTATAATTTTTTTCTTTATGTTTTAAAACATTTTTTACAATTTCTTCTACTTTGTAATCTTTTGAGAAAACAAAAAATTCATTTAAACTGATTATTTCTTCTTTTAGGTAAATATACGAGCCTTGCTGCAAATCGCATACACATATTTTCTTTTGCTCATACCCAATATAATGGAAATTAAGTGTATCGGATTTTTCTAAATTTCTAATGAGAAAATAACCTTTTTCGTTGGTGGTAATCACTTTGTTTTTTCCTTCCACTACAATATTAGCATAAGGCAATGGAGCTTGCGTTTGTTCATCAAGAAGAACTCCCGTTAAACTAACTAAAGAAGAAGGGTTAGACTGAGCTAAACTACTTAATACAAGCAATAACAAAAAAAGAGAAGTATAAAGTTTTTTATTCCACATTAGCTTCTTTTGAATATTTTTTGTTTTATCATTTATCACTCAATTCCTGCTTGGAGTTTTTCTGCGTTTTCTGCCAATTTTAATGCTTGTATTATTTCATCAATATCTCCAGCAATTATGGCGTCTAAGTTATATAAGGTCAATCCAATTCGGTGGTCGGTAACCCTACCTTGAGAATAGTTATAGGTTCTAATTTTCGCAGATCTGTCTCCTGTAGAAACCTGAGATTTTCTTTCAGCAGCACGTGCTTGTTCTCGCTTTATTACCTCAGCTTCATACAATTTGGTACGCAAGGCAGTCATTGCCATTTCGTAATTTTTTAGCTGAGAACGGGCTACTTGTCTTTCAATAACAATTCCTGTTGGAATATGTGTTAACCTAACTGCCGTTTCTACTTTATTTACATTTTGTCCTCCAGCACCTCCCGAACGATAAGTATCTCTTTTAATATCATCTTTTCTAATTTCTATATCCACCTCTTCTGCTTCTGGCAAAACGGCAACTGTAACTGCCGAAGTATGCACCCTTCCTTGTGTTTCTGTTTGTGGAACACGTTGCACACGGTGTACACCTGATTCAAATTTTAATATTCCATACACATCATCTCCTTCTACAGAAAAAGATACTTCTTTAAACCCTCCTGAAGTACCTTCACTCATAGACAAGACCTCCATTTTCCAACCTTTTCTTTCAATATATTTAGAATACATCCTAAATAAATCGCCAACAAAAATAGATGCTTCATCCCCTCCTGTTCCAGCTCTTATCTCTACAATAGAGTTTTTGCTATCTTCTTCATCTTTGGGAACAAGCATTAGTTTAATTTCTTCCTCTAGCTCGTCTTTTTCATCATTCAACTCTTCTATCTCGGCTTTTGCCATATCTATAAAATCCCTGTCTTGTTCTGTTTTAAGCAGTTCTTTAGATGAAGCAATATTATCTATCACAGATTTATACCTCTTGTAGGTTTTTACAATTTCTTCTAAATCTTTATACTCTTTATTCAACTTCACATATCGTTTCATATCGGAAATAATCTCAGGATCAACAATTTGTTCCCCAATCTCCATAAAACGGATATTAATGGCTTCTAATTTTTTTAATAACGTACTCATTTCTATAATTTAATGATAAACAAATTCTCCATAAGTACTCTTTATGGTCAATTTTTTCTCTCCTTTTTCAACTACTTTCCCAATAATTTGGGCATCAACATTAAATGATTGAGAAATAGTAATAATTTCCTCGGCTATTGCTTGCGGAACATACAACTCCATTCGGTGTCCCATATTAAAAACTTTATACATTTCTTCCCAACTAGTCCCTGATTGTTCTTTAATTAGTTTAAATAATGGTGGTGTTTCAAACAAATTATCTTTCACTATATGTAAATCATCTACAAAATGTAAAATTTTAGTTTGTGCACCTCCGCTACAATGCACCATTCCATGAATTTGTTTTCTATATTTTTCTAACACTTTTTTAATAATAGGTGCATAAGTTCTAGTTGGAGAAAGTACTAGTTTTCCTGCATCAATATCAACACCTTCTACTTTGTCGGTTAATCTTTTTGAACCCGAATAAACCAACTTTTCGGGCACTTTATTATCATAGGTTTCAGGAAATTTTTCTGCAACAGACTTATTAAAAACATCATGTCTGGCTGAAGTTAGACCATTACTTCCCATTCCTCCGTTATATTCTTTTTCATAACTCGCTTGTCCGTATGAAGCCAAGCCAACAATTACATCACCTACTTGTATATTTGCATTATCAATAACATCTTCTTTTTTCATTCTACAAACTACTGTAGAATCAACAATAATTGTTCTTACCAAATCACCAACATCAGCAGTTTCTCCTCCAGTAGAATAAATTCCAATTCCATTACTCCTTAATCCTTCCAATAATTCTTCGGTACCATTAATAATTTCGGAAAGTACTTCGCCCGGAATTAGATTTTTATTTCTACCAATAGTAGATGAAAGTAAAATATTATCAATTGCACCTACACACAACAAATCGTCAATATTCATTATTAAAGCATCTTGGGCTATTCCCTTCCAAACAGATAAATCACCGGTTTCTTTCCAATATGCATAAGCTAAAGACGATTTAGTTCCAGCACCATCTGCATGCATTACCACACAGTGATTTTCACTCCCGGTTAATGTATCAGCTACAATTTTACAAAAAGCTTTAGGAAACAGTCCTTTATCAATATTTTTAATAGCATTATGTACATCTTCTTTAGAGGCAGACACACCTCTTTCCATATATCTTTCTGACTTATTTTCTTCTATCATTTTCAAAATTTTATATATAAAAAAAGCATCCACCAATTAAGGCGGATGCTTTAAGTATTATGTAAGAAAACTAGTTTTCTTTTGGAGTAGCATTTTTAGGAACGAAGTCTGTGCTTATTACTTTAAAGTCAGTTCTTCTGTTTCTTTGATGTGCTTCTTCTTTCTCTTCATTAGTTTTTAAACCATTAATGTATTTCTCATCCAACAAGGTTCCATCAGGCATTTTTAATGGTTCATTTTCTCCCATACCTTTGGCTTTAATTCTGTCCGGATCAATTCCTTTTTCTTTCACTAAGTAATCCACACAAGATTGAGCTCTTCTTTGAGAAAGTGCTTGGTTGTATTTTGCACTACCTCTAAAATCCGTATGAGAACGTAATTGAATTACAATGTTTGGATTTTCAACCATAATATCATATAAGTAATTCAAAGAATCTTTTGAGTTAGGTTTTAAATCAGCTTTGTTATACTCGTACTCGATTAAAGGAAGTTTAATAACTGTATTTTTAACAGGCTGCAATAAATACTCATGAACAAAAGTCCTAGAATCATTTAAGCCTACAGTAGTTTCTTTTCCTTTAGCAATTAAATAATCTTTTTGAGTTACCACTAAAGAGTATGATGTGTTTGGGTTGATGTATCTATCAGCACCATTTTCAGAAAAAGTAAAGAACCCAGCAGCATCAGTAGTAACTTCAGCACTACTTCCGTCAGTTCCAACTAATTTGATAGTTGCATTAGCTAACGCTTCTGAAGTTTCTAAATCTTTAACCGTTCCTTCTATAGCAAATACTAATGGTGGCAAGTAGAACTCCCAAATATCATCTCCACCTTTTCCACCTTCTCTACTAGAAGTAAAGAAACCTCTTTCTTGATCTCCATCAAAAGTAATCCCAAAATCGTGAGCTGATGAGTTCATAGGGTATTTTAAATTTTCAATATTTCCCCATTGGTTCACACCTTTATTTTCAGCTTTAAACATATCTAAACCTCCCATGCCAGGATGTCCTGTAGATGAAAAATACAAATCTCCATTAGCTTTAATATAAGGAAACATTTCATCTCCTTGAGTATTAATTTCACCACCTAAGTTAGTTGGCTCAGACCAAGTTTTTGCTTTTTTATCATAAGTAATATACCATAAATCTCTTCCTCCTTGTCCGCCCGGCATATCAGAAGCAAAAACTAAAGTGTTTTCATCTAAAGAAATTGCTGGATGACCAATAGCAAAAGTATCTGTACCTATAGGTATTAATTCTGCATCTCCCCATTTTTGTCCTGCTTTTTTAGCAGAATAAATTCCACATCCCATAATACCATTCTTCTCTACACCACATCTAGTGAAATATATAGTATTTCTTTTTTCGTTTAATACAGACGCACCCTCACTTGCAGGAGAATTTACTGTTTCGTTTAATGGTGTAGGTTCACTCCATTTTCCGTTTTTATCTCTTTTTGTACTGTAAATATCAGAGAAATTCATACCTGTAACTTGAGAAACTTCTACCCCTGCAGAACCTTGTCTTGTAGATGTAAAATAAATTTCTTCATTTTTTCTATCTGCATAAGTTGGAGCAAAATCATAATCTTCAGAGTTTATCTGTGGCATTGGGTTCACTACAGTTCTGGTTGGGTTGTCCATCCATTTTTTAGCTTCTTCGCTAGATTGAATACCTACGTCAGCTCTTTTATCACTAGGAGCAGCAGCTTTATATTTTTCGTATTCAACGATAGCATCTTCATATCTACCTTCAGACTTATATATATTTGCTATATATAAATATGCTAAAGGATTATCATGTTTAGCTTTAATAGATTTTTCGTACCAAACAGCTGCTTGTTTTCCATCTTCTTTTAATCTGTAACATTCTGCAATTTGAAATAAAATCTCTGCTTTAACCTCATTTTTGCTTTCTTTAGTGTATGCTTTTTTATACATTTCAATTGCTTGATAGTACTTGTAACCACTAAATGCAACATCAGCTTCATTCTTGTAATCCTTTTGGGCACTAGCTGCTGCACTAAATAAAATGACCGTTAATAGAGTAAATAAAATCTTTTTCATGTTGATAGTTTTAGTTTCCTTTGAATTCGCTAAAATATAAAATATATTAGTATAAATCAAAATATGTTTGACAAAAATATATTATTTTTTATTTTTTATATCATTTCTGTCGTTTTTTTTAAAAAATAACAAGTAGTTAAATTATTAAAAACTACTTAGTAAACAACATTTCTCTTAATTTAGGCAATGGCCACATAGTGTCATCTATTAACAACTCCAACTTATCTGAATGATATTTTATTTCATCAAAATACGGTTTTACTTTATCGCAATAAGCCAACGCTTTCTTTTCAGGACTTTCTATTTTGTTAGCTAATTTTCTTTCATCTAACATTTCGTCCGTTTTTTGTTTAATAGTATTAACATGCGATGACAATTGTTTCAACACGTCTCTTTGAGTAGAAGTCATTTCTTTACTTTCTTTACCAAAAACATCATCCATACCCTTAATATTTTGTAACAGTACATTTTGATATTTAAATGCTGTTGGCAATATATGGTTTCTTGCAATATCGCCCAATACTCTTGATTCTATTTGAAGCTTTAAAATATAGTTTTCCAATTCTATTTCATACCTTGCATCTAATTCCTTTTCTGTAAACACTTCTAATTCGGCAAACAACTTCTTAGTGTTTTTATCCACCATTGTTTTTATCGCTCTTGGCGTATCTTTAAGGTTAGACAAACCTCTTTTCTCAGCCTCTTTAACCCATTCATCACCATAACCATTACCTTCAAAACGAATTGCTTTTGACTCTTTAATTAATCGTTGTAATTCCTTAATAATAGCTTCATCTTTTTTCAGTCCTTTATTAATAGCTGCATCTACAGACTTTTTAAACTCTATTAATTGTTTTGCCACAATTGCATTAAGCGCTATCATTGCACTAGCACAGTTTGCAGAAGACCCCACAGCTCTAAACTCAAATTTATTTCCTGTAAAAGCAAATGGAGAAGTTCTATTTCTATCCGTATTATCTAATAATATTTGAGGAATTTTTCCAATACTTAACTTTAATTCAGTCTTATCTTCAGGAGTCATTTTTCCTGCTTTTACGTTTTTCTCAATATTATCTAACATTTGTGTTAGTTGAGAACCAATAAATACAGACATAATTGCTGGAGGGGCTTCATTTGCTCCCAACCTGTGATCGTTACCCGCAGTAGCAATACTTGCTCTTAAGATATCTGCATTATCATAAATTGCTTTAATAGTATTCACGAAAAAAGTCAAAAATCTTAAATTAGTTTTAGGATTTTTTCCAGGAGAAAGTAAGTTAACACCAGTATTGGTACTTAACGACCAGTTATTATGTTTTCCTGAACCATTTACAGATTGAAACGGTTTTTCGTGAAATAAAATTCTGAAATCATGCTTTCTTGCAATTTTCTCCATGATATCCATCAACAACAAATTATGATCGTTTGCTAAGTTGGTCTCTTCAAACATTGGAGCACACTCAAATTGATTTGGTGCAACCTCATTATGTCTCGTTGTTACAGGAATTCCTAATTTTAAAGATTCTATTTCAAATTCTTTCATAAATGCTACAACACGCTCACTAATTGAACCAAAATAATGATCATCCAACTGCTGTCCTTTAGCGGGATTATGTCCCACCAAAGCCCTTCCAGCCATCATGATATCCGGACGAGCATTAAATAAAGAAGAATCTATTAAAAAATACTCTTGCTCCCAACCCAAACTCGCATTTACTTTATTTACATCTTTATCAAAATACTGACAAACAGCAGTCGCTGCCTTATCAACCGCGTACAAGGCTTTCAATAAAGGCATTTTGTAATCTAACGCCTCTCCTGTATAAGCAATAAATACAGTTGGAATACACAAAGTTCTCCCTATAATAAAAGCGGGAGATGTTGGATCCCAGGCTGTATAGCCTCTTGCTTCAAATGTATTTCTTATTCCACCATTGGGAAAGCTTGATGCATCAGGTTCTTGTTGAATAAGATTATCACCATCAAACCTTTCAATTCCTCTTCCTCCACTAATAGGTGTAAAAAATGAATCGTGCTTTTCTGCTGTAGCTCCTGTTAATGGCTGAAACCAATGCGTATAATGGGTTACTTTTTTTGTTAATGCCCAATCTTTCATTGAAGAAGCTACTTGGCTAGCTATATTCCTATCTATTCTTGTTCCTTCATTAATGGAAGCCATTACACTTTCATAAGCTTCTTTGGGAAGAAATTCTCTCATTTTTTCCTGTGTAAACACATTGGTAGCATAAAACTCTGAGATTCTATCTGATGGGTATTCAACATGTTTAGGTGTTCTTTTCAAAACATCATTTAAAGCATTAAATCGAAGCATTGTTTAAATTTTTATAGTTATGCCGACAAAAGTATTACTTTTTTAGACCCCTAATTGAATTTTTTACATATTTTTTATCAACACCCCCTAAAATTTTTGTTCGAAAATAAAAATTAATAGTTAATAAAACAAAACAACCCTAAAAAAAAGAGGGGGTAAATTAGTTTACCCCCTCTTTTTTTTATTTTTCCCTACTATTTCCCTACTACTTAATTAATACAATAATTATTTAATTTCTTGAATTTCTACTCTCATATTTTTTAATGAATCATTCTTATCTGCCGGATTATCCGCACCTTTCATCTCTCTCTCTATACGTTCTTTAGCCACACCTTTGGATAAAAAGTATTTATATACAGAAGCTAATCGCTTACTATCTAATCTTTCTTCTGTTTCAGAAGCATCGTTATGACCAATCATCTTTATTTTAACACTTTTATTAGCTTTTAAATAAGCAATAATTTTATCAATATATTCAACACTTTCATCAATAGCATAAGAATTAGCTAGAAATGATATATTCACATCGTTCAAATTTTCTATTTTACCTGAAATTGACGGTGTATTGGCATTAACCACATCTCCATGCGTCCCTACAATTTTCACCTTATTAGCAGAAGGATCATTATCACTACTAAAATTTCTACTAACTGTCTCAACATTCTTCATTGCAGGATCGGTATCACAATCACACTCTCTTGGCTTATCTGTCTCAACAACAGAAATATTATCTACATAATAATAAGCATCATATAGTTGTGGTTTCGAGAAACCTCTTGGTCTTTTTACTTTTTCGAGCTTTAACGCTTCATCTGGAGTAAAATTACCAATGGTTAAAAACTCTTCATCTCCTTCAGCAGTAAAAACACCACATACGGGCACCCAATAAAACTGTTGTTCATACATTTTAAGTTTCTTACTTATAATTTGTTTTTCAACTTTTAAAATATCTGTATTATTCGCAGAAATTGCATTTTTAGTTATTGTCATACCAATGTGACTTGTTGCATATTTTGACAAATCAGCTAAACTAACATTCATAGTTACACAATATTTTTTTCCGGCCTCTAACTTTTCATTTAATTGAACTTGCAAATAACTTCTTGGCTCTTTATTTTTATAACTATAAGCCATAAATCCTGCATAATTATCACCCGACATTGGCTTTTCTTCTCCATAAGCATTTGCCGGAGCACCAACATTCCCGTTTTTAGTATCTTTGGTATATAAATCTGCTGGAGCCAAGGTAGGAGAAACCCATGGTGTTGCCATATTTATTTGCCCTTCTTCTTTTACCTTCTTTTCTATTTGTTGAAAATCATGATTTGGAACCAAGTTCTCTTGAGCAAAACCTATTCCTACCATTCCTATCAAACTTAATAAACTGACTATTTTTTTCATATGTTTAAATTTTATAATTATTTCAAATTACTTTTCAAATTTTGTTCCGAAATTACAAATTTCCATTTGTTTTCACAAAATGAGTTCA
>Ga0209231_1000051_pt1 | contig 87599 bp, 84 predicted proteins | sample Deesub45470m_DNA_FD_188086 | JGI IMG/M metagenome (GOLD analysis project Ga0209231, IMG submission 188086) | Deep subsurface microbial communities from North Pacific Ocean - 450_OLKR46/470m Metagenome (SPAdes) (version 2) | ecosystem: Environmental > Terrestrial > Deep subsurface > Unclassified ...
CTGAGATAATCCTCCATTTCAAAATCAATAGCGTTATTGCCTTGTGTTAGCTTTTCCATAAGTTAATTTTTAACCTTTTTTTTGGGGATATTCTCTATAATTTCTTTGATGGTAGATCTGTTTTTGTAGTTGGAATCAAAGTGTCTCCAAACGATTACTTTATTCGTATCTATAATAAAAGTGGCAGGAATTGGTAAACGCTCTGAATCATCAGTATGAGCCTCTTTTAACTTGGCACCAAGTACGGTATTATAAACCACTTTATCTTTTCCACTAGGTTCAAAAGTTACATCAAAAGCATCAGATATTTTCTGATTTTCATCGTAAAGTATGGTGAACTGAGCTCCTGTTTTCTCAATAGTTTTATTAATGTATTCGGGTTTTTCAGGAGATATTACCACTACATTAGCTTCTTTTTTGTAAACTGCCTGAAGGCTGTCTTGTAGCTGGTTCATGTGTCTGTTGCAAATCGGACACCACTGACCACGAATAAAAATTAGCACTACTGGTTCTTTTTTTATCATCTCATTAAATACATATAGGGTACTATCTGCATCAATGGCTTGAAAATTTTGAACAGTGTCTCCAACAGCTAAACCTTTGGGTTCTTGTTTTTCTTTGTTAGCTTCTTGCCCTACAGTTTTTTGTGAGATTAACATCATTAGAAATAATAAAATGCTTGTATTTACTATAGTTGATTTCATAATTTATTTTTTATAGTTGTTAATAATATGCTTACCTAATAACTTAAAATCATCCGCTTTATGATAACCTGCTGTTTTATAAACAATTTCTCCAGAGGAATTAATAAACAATAATGTTGGATACGCTTTTACACCATATTTTTTTGCTAACTCAATGCCTTCTCCCTTTTCACCATCTATAGCTACATTTATAAAGTTGTTGTTGTAAAAACTTCCCACATCTGCATCAGAAAAAGTATAAGCTTTTAGTTTTTTACATGGACCACACCAAGTAGCATATACATCAAGAAAAATAAGTTTATTCTCTTTTTTGGCAATTGCTAATGTTTCTTTCCAGACTCCTTTATAAAACTGTATTCCTTGTGGAGTATCTTTTTCAAAATCTACTTTTGGACTTTTAAAGGCAAGGAAAATTAAACTTAATATTAATAAGCCGATTATTAAATATATCAATTTATTCATCATGATTAGCTTTTAGTTATATACTCGGCATTTACTGTTACTTCAACTTCTTTCGCTATATTGGTAGAAGGTTTTCCTTTTTCAAAAGCGACTTTGTAGTCTGCCAATACAATTTTAAATTTGGTATTAGTAGATACCTTACCATCTTTTACAGTTATGGTAGCTTGTTCTTCAATTGGGTTTTTAACTCCATGCATATCCATTTCTCCTTTAACGGTTACGTTATAAGTGCCATCTTTAGAAAAATCTATCTTAGATAAATTGGTTATTTTACCGGTTAATTTTGCTTTAGGAAATTGTTTAGTATCTAAAAATTTAGGACTGTTGTAATGTTTTTGCATTAATGCTTTTTCAAATTCAAATGCTTGCATAGGAACAGAATATACTACTTCTCCGGTTTTAGTATCTATTGTTCCAACAGCTTTTGTGTTGTTTGCGTCAATATCTTCAGCAGCTGTGTGCGAATGAAATTTAATATTTGATTTTGAAGTTACTAATTTTTGCGACATGGCAGTAAAACTGATTGCAGCTACAGCCAAAATGGTTAACATTGTTTTTTTACTCATAATTTTTAGTTTTAAATTTTTGTATTCGTGAAACATTGTTTTCATGACTTTTGTTTTTAATTTTTAAATGGTTTTTAACTTTGATTTTTTATTGAATACTACTTTTTTCCATAATTACATGCTCGTACATTTCTAGGTCTTCATCGTAACTTGCTCCCGAGCGGATAACTCCTTTAATAATTACTTGGTCGCCAACTATTAAGTTAGCAGTTTGAACATTGGTTTCAGGGGTAAATGTGCAACTTACTCCTGCTTGCATATTGTTGGATTTTAGTAATACTACTTTGTCTCCGTTATAATCTTCAGTAATTTCACTAATTACTCCGTTTACAGCCAATATTTTAGATTCACCTTCCGCATCTAAGTATTTTTCATTAGCAACTAAAGCATCTTTTAAATACTCCGTTACAATTTCTTCGGCATTAATACTATAATCAGCAGCTGCAGCTTGCACATCTCTGTGAGGCATATTAAATAAATAGATTATTACGCCTGCTGCAATTACAATTCCTGTTAAAGCAAGAAGTGCAATTATTTTTAATCTTTTTTTGGTTGTTGTGTTCATCCTTTTTGGTGATTTTAAATTGTTTGGATGAACAGACGAAAGGTTTTTAATTTCCTTACAAGAAATTTATTTTTTGTGGTAAAATAATTTACAGAATGATGATTTTACCTCTGGAAACAATAGTTTGATTATTGTTTAAAATGTAAAAGAAATATATCCCGGCAATATAATCTGTTGAAAGAATAGCGAAATAATTTTTATTACTGGTTTGGTTTTTTATAACCTTACCAGAAATGTTTATAATGTTTAAGGTATGATTTTCTAAGTTTTCATTTGAATAATATAAGAAAGAAGTTGACATTACAGGGTGTGGGAAGATATGATAACCCAAAGTTGATTTATCAAAAATTTCTTTTTCTACAACTTGAGAGTTTCCAAATATACCAAGTTGTAGCCTGTAATAATTAGTAGTATTTTTAAGAGGTTCTTTATCAGTAAAGGTGTAGTTAATAGGGTCTAATTCACTTCCGCAAATTCCAGGAATTTTTCCAATTTCATAAAAATTCACATTATCACTCGAACGGTATATAGTAATCCCATTACAGGTATTTCCTTTTGTCATTTGCCAATTTAAAACAAGAACTTCATTGGATTCATTAACAGTAAAATAATCTAAAAAAGGATGGTTTTCACTCGCATAAGATTTAGCAAATATTAAGAATGAAAACAGGGTAATGATGAAAGCTTTTTTCATAGGTAAAGAAGTTAGGTACATTGCTTTTTTTAGTAAGTCAGCAATAAAAATTATTGAGATAATTTTTTTAAAATATTCTCTTTTAAATCAACATTTTTTATTATTTCCATTTCGTTAGCTGATGCGAAGTTTTCTTTAAGAAAAAAATCATCTATCAACTGACTTTGTTTTTCGTAATTTTCACATGCTTTGCAAATAGATAAATGTATTTTTAATTTCATTTTATCAACAAATGAAAGAGACACAATTTTATCTTGTTCTACCATCTCTGTAGCTTTTTTGCATGAAAGGTTTAAAAGACTCATAATTTAATTGTTCCAGTTTTTTTCTATACAAATTTTTAATTGCAGTTTTGCTCTGTGTATCATTTGCCAGTAATTGGACGAAGTAATATTTAATTCCTTACAAATTTCTGAAGCTTTTTTATCTTTTTGATACTTTGATTCAATGGCTATTCTCCAATTGTCAGGAAGTTTCCCTATACATAAGCTCAAAATAATAGTAAACTCTTTATTGTCTAACAAATGTTCGTCATCTTGCCAGTTAGAAGAAGTAGCGTTTTCCCATTGCCCTTTAGAATTGAATAATGAATCTGTAGCTTTCTCACTAAGCAATTCATTTTCTGTAGGTTTTCCTAAGCTTTTAGCAGACTTTCTATAATAATCAATAATCTTATTATTTAATATTGAAAATAACCAAGTATGTGGCTGACTGTCGTTATTAAAATTATTAACCGATTTAAAAGCAGCTAAAAAAGTTTCTTGCACCAAATCTTCAGCAACTTCTTTGTTTGAAGTTTTATGTAATGCCCACGAATAAAGCTTGTCAGAATAGAGATTAACCCATTCTGTAAATTGATTATTGATATCTTTGTTGCTACTCATATTAAATTTAAAAATCCCAAGAAACAGATTCTTGGGATTTTTTATAATACTATATTATTTCATACTTCCAATCATGTCTTCAGGTTTTACCCATTCGTCATATTGTTCTGCTGTTACATAACCTAAACGTATCGCTTCTTCTTTTAAAGTAGTTCCGTTTTGGTGTGCTGTATTGGCAATTTCGGCAGCTTTGTAATAACCAATTTTGGTATTTAATGCTGTAACCAACATTAATGAGTTATTTAATAATTTTTCAATTACAGGGTAGTTGGGCTCAATACCAACAGCACAATTATCATTAAACGATACACAAGCATCACCAATTAATTCAGCACTTTGCAATAAGTTGTAAGCCATCATTGGTTTAAACACGTTTAGTTCATAATGTCCTTGCGTTCCACCAACGGTAATGGCTACATCATTACCCATTACCTGAGCACAAACCATAGTCAACGCTTCACATTGCGTTGGATTAACTTTTCCTGGCATAATAGAAGAACCCGGCTCGTTAGCAGGAATAATTAATTCACCAATTCCAGAACGCGGCCCTGAAGCCATCATTCTAATATCATTGGCAATTTTATTTAACGCTACAGCTAGTTGTTTTAAAGCTCCATGTGTTTCAACAAGAGCATCGTGTGCAGCTAACGCTTCAAATTTATTTTCTGCAGTAATAAAAGGTAAACCAGAAAATTCAGCAATTTTTTTAGCAACCAAAACATCATAACCGGCAGGAGTATTTAATCCGGTACCAACAGCAGTACCACCTAAAGCTAATTCTGCTAAATGTGCTAAGGTGTTTTTCAATGCTTTAATTCCGTGGTCTAATTGAGAAACATATCCCGAAAATTCTTGTCCGATAGTTAGCGGGGTAGCATCCATAAGGTGCGTTCTACCTATTTTTACTACATCTTTAAAAGCTTCCGATTTTTCTTTTAGCGTATTTCTTAATTTTTCTACTCCCGGAATGGTTCTTTCCACCACCATTTTATAGCAAGCAATATGCATTCCTGTTGGAAAAGTATCGTTTGATGACTGAGATTTATTCACATCATCATTAGGCTGAATGGCTTTTTCTCCTTCACCAATTTTTCTGCCAGTTAATTCCTGAGCTCTATTGGCAACAACCTCATTTACATTCATGTTGCTTTGTGTTCCCGAACCTGTTTGCCAAATCACCAACGGAAATTGATTATCGTGCTTTCCAGCCAGAATTTCATCACACACTTGGCTGATTAAATCTCTTTTTTCTTGAGCTAAAACGCCTAACTCGCAATTAGCATAAGCAGCAGCCTTTTTTAAATAGGCAAAACCATAAATAATTTCTAAGGGCATTGAAGCAGCCGGTCCAATTTTAAAGTTATTTCTTGAACGCTCTGTTTGAGCTCCCCAGTATTTATCTGAAGGAACTTTTACTTCACCCATGGTGTCTTTTTCTATTCTGTATTCCATTTTTAATTTTTTTAATGATTATTTTGAGATATTATTGGTTATTTTTTTACTTTTACACGCACAAATTAATTTTATAAGTTATGCAAGCATTAGGTTGGGTTTTCTTTTTCTTTATTTTCTTTTTAGCAATGTGGGTATTAATGTTTTTATTCACTGTTGTTGTTCCGGGTTCTTTAAAACTTTACTTCTTGAACAAATTTGCTCCTAAGTTTGTTAGAGAACTTGCTGGAATGGAAGACGATAAAGCAGCGTAATTGTTTTTATAATAACGCTTTTACATTTTCCGGTGGTCTGCCAATAACGGCTTTATTTCCTTTTACAACAATTGGTCGTTCAATCAATGTTGGATTTTGCACCATTGCTTTTATCCATTCCTTATTTGTAAGCTTTTTACCTTTATATTTTTCTTTAAAAACAGCTTCACTTTTTCTCAATAAAGCTTCAGCATCTATGTTAAGTTTTTTCAACAACTCTTCTAATTCTTTTTCTGTTGGAGGTGTTTTTAAATATTCTATTATTTCTACCTCTGTATTTTTTTCTTGAATAAGTTGCAGGGTTTGTCTGCTTTTACTACATCTAGGATTGTGGTATATTTTCATATGTATATTTTTTTATTTTATTCAATCGGTCATATGGAATCGCCATGTGAAATATTCATCCTTGTTGTTAAGCATTTTGCTCATGGCTTATTTCATAATTCAAAGTTTAATTTTTTCCAAACATCATTAAATAAGCTTTAAGAAAACCGTCTAATTCTCCAGACAGCACTTTATCGGGGTCGTTAACGGTAAAATTAGTTCTATGGTCTTTCACTCTTCTATCATCCAACACGTAACTTCTTATTTGAGCTCCCCATTCAATTTTCATTTTACTATCTTCAATTTCAGAACGAGCTTCCAGTTTTTTTCGCATTTCAATCTCATAAAGTTGAGATTTCAACAACTGCATGGCTTTTTCTCTGTTTTTTAATTGAGAACGCGTTTCTGAGTTGGTAATCATTATTCCTGATGGAAGATGTTTAAGGATCACTTTTGTTTCTACCTTGTTTACATTTTGTCCACCAGCACCTCCCGAACGAGCAAAATCCCAAGTAATATCTGCGGGATTTATTATAATATCAATGGTATCATCAACTAATGGATATACATAAACAGAAACAAAAGAAGTCATCCGTTTACCTTGAGCATTAAAAGGACTTACTCGCACTAAACGGTGTACGCCATTTTCACCTTTCAGGTAACCAAAAGCGTAATCGCCTTCAATTTCTATGGTAACGGTTTTTATGCCGGCAACATCTCCATCTTGGTAATCGAGTGTAGTAAGTTTGTAGTTGTTTTTTTCAGCCCACATTTTGTACATTCTAAGCAGAATGGAAGCCCAATCGCAACTTTCGGTACCACCAGCACCAGCCGTAATTTGAAGCACAGCACTAAGCTTGTCCTCATCAGAGCTAAGCATGTTTTTAAACTCTACATCCTCAAATTTTTCTAGTGTAAGGTTATATTGATTGTCGATTTCTTCTTCAGTAGCTTCGCCTTCCTTATGGAATTCATAAAGCACCTCTAAATCGCCTAACATATCTTTTAGTTGTTGATAGGCATCTACCCAAACTTTTATATTACGAACTACCTTGAGTTGCTTTTCGGCTTCATCAGGGTTGTCCCAAAAGTTAGGATCTTCAGTTTTTTGCTGTTCTTCTTCTAATTGTATTGTTTTCCCGGGTATGTCAAAGATACCCCCTTAACGCTTCCAGGCGATCGGCTAATTTTTTTAATTGCTCTTGTGTTATCATGCCCCAAAAGTAATACTATCCTAAAAAACTTTAGGGATTTTTTAAGGTATTTTTTTCTTCCATTCATCGTGTGTTAATTCCCAGATTTCTTGATGCGTAAATTCGGAACTAACAAAACTACCTTTCTGAATTTCAAGTAGTTTACAGCCTGTTTTTTCTTTTATTTTTCGTGATGCAATGTTGCCAACTGCATTTGCAAATATTAACTTCTTAAATTTTAGTTCTTTAAATGCGTAATCAATTATTGGGACAACTGCTTCGGTAATAACTCCCTTGTTCCAAAACTTTTTCCCTAACCAAAAACCTCTGTTTTCTGGCTTTCCTTCCCTCCATAAATCAATACATCCAATTAGCTCCTCTGGATTAGATTTTAAAAAAATTCCCCAAACCCATCTGTTTTTTCCCTGATTAGGAATGATGACATTGGTTACAAAATCTTCAATTCCATTTTCTGGATAAGGCCATGGAACAGCTGATGAAAGAAATTTTATTACATCATAATCAACAAAATGTTTTTTATATGCTGGGATATTTTCAAGGGTTATGTCTTTTAGAATTAACCTTGTTGTTTCAAATTTTGGAATGGTATTCATTCAGTAAAATTAATTAACAAAAAACTTTCCTGAAGTTTTAAACTTCAGGAAAGTAAACTAAAGGTAACTAACAATTAAAATTTAAGCACTAAACCAGCCAAAAAGTTGGTTCCTGCTTGAGGGTAATAAAAATTTTCGGTAATTAAATCATTATAAATATAGCTGTAAGTATAGCCATTGCTACTATACATCGTGTCGAAAATATTGTTGACCATTAAATGGAAAGAAAGTTCTCTCATCTTTTTTGGTAACAGAATAAAACTAATTCTCGCATCGACAGTTTGATAAGCAGCTATAGCTCTATCGTTGTTGGAGGTATTATCTAAAAACTGCTTGCCTACATACTTGGTTTGCACCATTAGGTTTACTTGTTTAATAGGGCTGTAATGAATGCTTGCTGCAGCAATAACATTTGGAGAGAAGGCAATATCGGTATTGGTGTAATTGTTTTCAATAACATCAAAATCAGTAGTATAATCATACAATACTTCCGTAAAGTTTTCAATTTTATTTTGAGAGAAAGTAGCGTTTGCATTCAATGCTACTTTTTTACTGATTAAGAAGGTTCCTTCTAACTCAATACCTGCTCTATAACTTTTATCCACATTAGTTCTTATAGAAGAGCCAACATCGTTTAATTCTCCTGTTAATACTAACTGATTGGTGTAATCCATGTAGTAAAAGTTAGCTTTTAGCCATAATTTTTTAAGTTTTAGTCCAACACCTGCTTCGTAATCTACCAACATTTCGTGTTTAGGTTGTTTGTCGGAAGGATTATCAATAAAATCGGTTCTTACAGGCTCTCTATTAGCAACACTTACCGAGGCATAAGCTCTCAACTTATCATTAAACTGATAGTTTAAACCGCCTTTTGGATTAAAGAAAACAAAGTTGGTGTCAACATCAATTTCTCTTAAATCGCTATCAATACCTTTAGTTTGGTAGGCAATGGTTCTGATTTGTAAATCTCCAAAAAGCGTTAATTTTTCACCTATAAGGTAATCCGCTTTTAAGAAAGTGTTGAAATCCTCTTTTTGTGCATTGTTGTTGTAATATTTATCTCTTATGTTCGTGTTTTTAGCATATTCCATCCAAATAATTTCTCCAAAATGGTCGCCATCATAACTGTTGTAACCACCGCCTAAAACTAGCGAAAGTTTAGAGGAAGTATAATTCAAGCTATAAGTTGTACCGTAGAAATGATTGTCCAACCAACGTCTTCTGATTACATCTGTTTCAGTTATAGTATCTGTTCCGGCAATAAAAGGATCTAAACCATAATCCGAAAAATCATCTTGATTTCTGAATTGCTCATAATAGCCTCTTCCGTAAGTATAATGTAATGCCACATTAGCACTTAGTTTAGATGAAAACTGATGAGAAAACAGCAACTGAGCATGGTCTTGTTGGTAGTTATCCGTTTCATTATCGTATTTATAATAGTTGTAAGTTCTACCTGAATTTAATAAGTTATGTGTTTGAGCAGAATCTAATCCATTATTCATAGCATGAGTTTCCATATCTTCTTTGTTACCTGTAATTCGGCTTTCAGGAGTTCCCCACCACGATTGGTAAGTTTTTTCTTTTCCTGCAAAATGAATGATTTTAACAGAGGTTTTATCTGCATAATAACCTGTCGACAAGTAATAACTTTTTAGGTCGGAAGTAGCTCTGTCTATATATCCGTCAGATTTAATATAAGATGCTCTACCATCAAAAGCCCAGTGTTTATTAATTAATCCTGTCCCGAATTTGGTAGTATATTTTTGCGTATTAAAAGAGCCATAAGAAGTTGCTATTTCTCCATAAGGATTTTCTTTTAAAGTGGTAGTTTGTAAGTTAACTGTTGCTCCAAAAGCACCTGATCCGTTAGTGGAAGCACCTACACCACGCTGAATTTGGATGTTTTCTGTGCTTGAGGCAAAATCGGGCATGTTTACCCAAAAAGTTCCTTGAGATTCTGCATCATTAATAGGGATACCATTTACGGTTACATTAATTCTTGTTCCGTCAGAACCTCTAATTCTAAAACCTGTATAGCCAACTCCTGCACCGGCATCACTAGTAGAAACTAAGGAAGTAGTGTTTTGCAGTAAAAATGCAATGTCCTGACCTAAGTTATTTTTTTCAATATCGCTATAAGCAATGTTGGAGTGGGCAATAGGTGCATTTTCTTTTACCCTGGTAGCAGCAACAATAAGTTCATCTAAGTTTTGCTGACTTTCTTTTAAGGTAATTTTATACTCACGATTTTCTGTGAGGTTTTCCACTTTTAGCTTTTTAGTCTCATAACCAATGTAGCTAATTTCAATAACGTAGGTTGAAGTGTCTAAGTTATTGATTTTAAAATAACCATTATTGTCCGAAAAAGTACCTTTATAGGTATCGGTAATTTTAATGGTTGCTCCAACAACAGGATTTGCTGAGGAGTCTTTAATTGTTCCATAAATGGAAAATTGTGCGAAACTACTTGCAGCTGCAAGCATTGTAGTCGCCAAAAACATCATTTTTTTCATAAAAAATAAATTTTGACGAAAGTTAAGGGGCTAAACAATCGTATTTGTTTAACTTAATTTGATTTTTATTATCCTACCTACGCCAGCATTATCTGGATCAGGTTTATTTTCTCAATTACTCAAGAAAAATGGGTATAATCTCAGCCTGAAAAGTAAGGCACCCCAATGAGATGCGGCAAAGGTAGAATTAAAATTATAATTAAAAAGCGAATGAATGTTTTTTATTTTGTTAGTTATTATAAACTAAATGAATTACTTCCTTACACCTTTCTATTCTTTCATCTAAATTTCCCGATAAAATAGTGTAGGGATATTGATGTTTTTCTAATAAAGACAAATGAAGTTGAAATAACGCTTTTCTATCTTTTTCGTTGGGATGTTCTCTTAGCGGGTCTGTTTCCCAAGGAACATCAATAGCACACAAAAAGTAATGTTTTTTAGGCTGATTAGAGATGGCATTATCTATCCAATCAATAGTGGTGTTGTATTTAACTTTAAGCCAAATGGCATAGTTAATAAGATCTGTATCCAAAAAAAGCATAGTAGCATCTTGCTTTATGGCTTCTTGCTCCATTTTTAGTTGTGTTGCTGCCATTTCAATAACGTCAGCTAAGGTGTAATCTCTGTTAAGGGTTTCTAAAAAAGTACGAGCATATTCTTCTACTAAAGGAGCATTATATGTTCTCGAAAAATGATTGGCTAAAGTAGTTTTTCCTGTAGATTCCGGTCCTGTAAATACAAATATCATATTAAAGTGCTTCAGTATTTTAGAATTTAATTTAAAGCAATATTAAAAACTTATGGGTTGGCTTTACGGTAAGAGCCGTAAAATTTATTCACAACAAAAAAATAAGGGTAAAAAATTATATAATTTATTTGGTTTTAATTGAAAAATTAGTAGTATTTTTAAAGTACCAAATGACACTAGGTTTTTCAGGGTCATAATAATCATTATCAAGAAAAATCTAACGGTCAACACTAAGGAAATGAAAATATTAATAAAATCAATTTTTCAGTAAGAAAATAAAATAAATAAAAACAATGCAAACTATTGAAGCTCCGTTAACGGACTATTTGAAGAAATTTTTTGGATTTAATGGATTTAAAGGAGAACAAGAAGATATTATCCAAAATCTTATAGACGGAAATGATTCTTTTGTTATTATGCCTACAGGTGGTGGTAAATCACTTTGTTATCAGTTGCCAGCATTAATGTCAGAAGGTACCGCCATTATAGTTTCACCCTTAATTGCCTTAATGAAAAACCAAGTTGATGCTATAAGAGGGTTTTCTGATAAAGATGGCATTGCCCATTTTTATAATTCTACCCTTAATAAAACAGAGGCTAAACAAGTAAAGAAGGATGTACAAGATGGCATAACAAAATTGCTTTATGTTGCTCCTGAATCGCTTACTAAAGAAGAAAATATAGAGTTTTTAAAAAGCTTTAAAATTTCATTTTTTGCTATTGATGAGGCACATTGTATTTCTGAATGGGGTCATGATTTCAGACCGGAATACCGAAGGTTAAGAACCATTATTGAGGCCATAGACAGGGTGCCAATTATTGCACTTACAGCTACGGCTACTCCAAAAGTTCAGGAAGATATTCAGAAAAACCTTGGAATGACTGAGGCAAGAGTGTTTAAAGCATCTTTTAATAGAGATAATTTATACTATGAAATTCGTCCGAAAAAAGATGTAAAGAAAGAAATTATACGTTTTGTTCGTCAGCACCAAGGAAAATCAGGAATTATATATTGTTTAAGTAGAAAAAAGGTAGAAGAAATTGCGGAACTACTTCAAGTAAACGGTATAAAAGCTCTTCCTTATCATGCTGGATTAGATTCTCATTCAAGGGTAAGGCATCAAGATATGTTTTTGATGGAAGAAGCCGATGTAATTGTAGCAACTATTGCTTTTGGGATGGGGATTGACAAGCCAGATGTGCGTTATGTAATTCACCATGATATTCCTAAAAGTTTAGAAAGTTATTATCAAGAAACAGGTAGAGCTGGAAGAGATGGAGGCGAAGGTATTTGTGTTGCTTATTACAGTTACAAAGACATTGAAAAACTAGAAAAATTCCTTCATGGAAAGCCTGTTGCCGAAATGGAAATTGGTATGCAGTTAATTTTCGAAATGGTTTCTTATGCCGAAACAGCTGTTTGTAGAAGGAAACAATTGTTGAACTATTTTGGAGAAAAATACGATGAAAGCGATTGCCAAGACCAAGGAATGTGTGATAACTGTTCTAATCCGAAAGAAAAATTTGAAGGAAAAGATGATGTAAAAGTTTTACTAGAAGCAGTTTTAGGTTTAAATGAAAACTTTAAATCTAAATACATTGCTCATTTTGTTGCTGGAAATGCTACATCAGAAATAAAATCTTTTAATCACAATAATCATCAATTATTTGGTACAGGAAAAGGTACTGAAAAAGATGATAAGTACTGGGAAGCAGTTGTTCGTCAATGTACTATTGAAGGGCTTCTGACAAAAGAAATTGAAAATTACGGTATTCTTAAAGTAAGCGAACAAGGTAAAGCATTTATTAAAAATCCAACTTCTATTACCTTAATAAAACCAAATGATTATAGCGATGTTGATGATGGGGATGTAATTGTTCCTCAGAAAAGTAGTGGAGCTGCCGATGAAGCCTTGTTTAACATTTTAAAAGACGTTAGAAAATCATTAGCAAAAGAACTTAAGTTACCACCTTATGTAATTTTTCAAGATCCTTCGTTAGAGGATATGGCAACCCGATACCCAGTTACCATTGAGGAGTTAACTAATATAACCGGTGTTGGACAAGGAAAAGCTGAAAAATACGGTGAAGAATTTATAGAAGTAATTGCTCAATATGTTGAAGATAATGATATTGACCGACCAATGGATTTGGTGGTAAAATCTGTAGTGAACAAATCTGGTTTAAAAGTATTTGTTATTCAGAGTATTGATAGAAAAATTGCTTTAGATGATATTGCCAACGCCAAAGGAATAGAATTAGCTGATATTATTACCGAAATTGAGCATATTGTTCAGTCGGGAACTAAAGTAAATCTTGACTATTATATTAATGAAGAAATTGATGAAGCTGACCAAGAAGAAGTATTTGATTACTTTATGGAAGCAGAATCTGATAGCATAGATGATGCTTTGTATGAATTTGATAATGCGTTTAACGAAGAAGAAATGCGTTTACTTAGAATCAAATTTATGTCGGAAGTAGCGAATTAACTTTATAGCGATTATAGCCGCATAGATGATATCCAAAATTGAATTAAAACAACTGTTTACCAATATTCGATTTTGGATATTTCTTTTTTTTATAGTCAGGCTCGTAGGAATCACAAATCCACCATTAGAAACAGGACATAACTGGCGACAAGTAATTACCAATATGGTTGCCAGAAATATGGTGGAAAAAGACGCTCAATTCTTTTACCCTGAAGTTGATATGGCGGGAGATTTATCTGGTATTAGTGGTTCAGAATTTCCATTTTTTAATTGGTTAATTTATTTGTTTTCGCTGCTGTTCGATTATTCGCATTGGTTGGGAAGACTCATAAATCTAGTAGTATCGAGCATAGGGATTTTCTATTTCTATAAACTCATAAAATCTTATTTCTCAAAAGAAATTGCTTTTAATGCTGCAATAATTTTACTGGCTTCGTTGTGGTTTTCTTTTTCAAGAAAAGTTATGCCAGACACATTCAGTGTCTCATTGGTGTTTATAGGAATGTATTACGGAAGTAGCTTTTTAAAGTCGATTAACAAATTACATATGCTGTTATTTTTTGTTTTTACCACATTAGGAGTGCTTTGTAAACTTCCTGTTATTTATCTTTTTGGGTTATACGCATTGGTTTTCTTTTCAAAAACTATTGATACCCAGAAGAAAATAGTAATAGGGATTAGTTTAACACTAACTACCACTTTAGCTTATATTTGGTATTTCGTTTGGGTGGAATATTTGTTTCAAACCTATCATTATCAATTGTTTTTTCCTAAGTCATTCCAACAAGGGTTGATGGAAATAAAAGCGTTTATTCCAGAAACTTTCGAGCAGTTTTATTTCAGTGCGTTAAGGTCTTACCTTGCTTTATTGTTTGTTATTGTTGGGTTGGGGTTCTTTATTAAAAAAGAAAAGTTATTGTTGAAGTCAACTTTTTTAATTGTAGTAATAGTGTTTGTTGCTTTTGTTATTAAAACCGGGAATGTTTTTCCAACGCATAATTATTATGTATTGCCTTTTGTGCCTGTAATGGCGTTTTTGGCGGCTTATGGATTAAATAAAGTGCCTTTAAAGTTAAGTTATGTGTTATTGGCAGTAATTGTGTTTGAAGGCGTTTTAAATCAGCAACACGATTTTTTTATAAAAGACAGTGAAAAATATAAATTAAAATTAGAGCAAATAGCAGCCACTTCAATTGAAAAAGATGCATTGATTATTATTAATGGAGGAGAATCTCCACAAGAATTATATTTTACTAATAGAAGAGGGTGGACAGTAGAACATTCAAAGCTTTTAGCTCCAACTTTTATAGATTCATTGGCAAATAGAGGAGCTGCTTATTTAATTCTTGACAAGAAAAGAGAACCAAAAGTAACAACCAACTATCCAACAATTTATACAGATGACTTTTTTGAAATTATAAAATTAAAAGAGTAGTTATTCGTTTCTTTGGTAAACCCTAACATAATCTATTTCAAAATAATTAGGGAAAATAGCTTCATCTAAGTTCATTTCTTTCATTTCGCTTACAGCATTACTAATAATAATGTGCATAGGAAAATTCATGGTTTTAACACCCCTTTTTGCTGTTCGAAATTTTTTATTATTGTAGTACCAAGTGATTTTTTTTGGTGTCCATTCTACGGCATAAATTTGAAAATCTGTCGAAGCATCATTATCAATTTTATAGTTTTTGGTTTGACGTTTATTTTTTCCACTTTTGGTTTTCCAATGTTGCGAGGTACTCCAATTATTAGGATGACTTGTGTAGAATTCAAAAATATCTATTTCTGGAGGCCATTGTTCGGTGCTTACTAACCAAAATGCCGGCCAAAAACCTGTACCTGTTGGATTTTTGCTTCTAATTTCAAAATAACCATATTGTTGCTTAAAAGAAAAATGACAATCTATTAGTCCGGAAGTATAAGGAATACCACTTTTTTCTTCTTTTTTTTCAGCTTTAATCAATAAGGATGAATCAGAAAACTCAAATTGATTTTCCCCATAATAAACAATGTCGTTTTCGTAGTTTCTTCCTCCCCAATAAAAAGAAGTTTGCCATTTGGTTTTATCCAATGCCGTATCATTAAACTCATCATTAAAAGTAAGTGTCCAACCTTCTTTTTCTATTGGGTTTTGAGCAAGTAAAGTAGTGGTAAAAAATAATAGGAGAATAAGTTTAGAGAGGTGTTTCATTTATTTAAGTTATATAGCACTACAATGTTAATTAAAATTTAGCTTTGCATGCAACACTATTTGTTGTATTTTCGTCTTTTTTAAAAGAAATTATTAAAAAATTTAACAATTCCATTAATGAAAAAAATATTAAGCACAGCATTGGCAATTTTTATTAGTAGCACCTTATTTTCTCAAATTACTATTTTAGAGAATGATACTACTATTTGTTCGGGTAGTTTAACCTTTAATGCTACCGTTTTAAACTCATCTAATCCTACCTCTGTAAGTTTAAGTGATGATACTCATTCGGGAGTTGTTCCTATAGGTTTTACATTTAATTATTACGGAACTAACTATACACAATGTGTTATAGCTTCTAATAATTATATTACTTTTAATTTAGCTAATGCCAATAATTTTTCTCCTTGGGCCATTAATTTTAATGTGCCAGACGCTGCTACAACAGAAATTCATAATGCAATCTTAGGTCCTTGGCAAGATATTAACCCTGGAGCAGGTGGAAATGTACGTTATGCTACAGTTGGTACTGCTCCAAATAGAATTTTTGTAGTTGAATATTGTAATATTCCTATGTTTAGCTGTACTAATTTACAGTTTTCAAGTCAAATTCAATTGTACGAAAATGGAAGTAGAATACAAACCCATATTATTAGTAAACCATTATGTACAACGTGGAATACAGGTCAAGCTATACATGCTACTCATAATAATGGAGGAACACAAGCAACAGTGGTAACAGGTAGAAATGCTAATTCACAATGGACGGTAAATAATGAGGGGAGAGAGTTTTCATGGAATGGAACTACTTATACAGAAAATGTTATCCCATTTTCTCCGGTAATTTTAGGAAACCCTAATAATATTCAATGGACAGAAGTAGGAAACCCAACCATTTTAGCAACAGGTCCTACAGTTACGATAACACCAACTTCAACAACAGCTTATGTAGCTTCTGTAACCGGAGGTTGTGCGGGTATTCCTTTTACAGATACTGTTTATGTTACTGTTGGAGCTGGCAATTTTAATTTTGGAGGATCTGTGGTAACTAATCCACCTTGTACCGCCAATACAGGTTCTATTACTGTTAATATAAATGGAGGATCTGGAACTTATGGTTATTCTTGGAATACAACTCCACCTCAAACTACTCAAACAATTTCAAATTTAGCTCCTGGGAGTTATATGGTTACAGTAACCGATAGTATTTCGGGGTGTACTAAAGACACTACTTTTGTTTTAACCAATGGTAGTAGTTTACAAGTAGCAATAGATAGTTCTGTTAATGTTAGTTGTAACGGAGGAAATAGTGGAATTGCTTATGCAAGTGCTTCAGGTGGATTGGGTTCGGTAACTTATTCATGGGATACCAATCCTATACAAACAAGCTCAACAGCTACTGGACTTCCTGCAGGAACATATAATGTAACTGTAACTGATAGTGTAGGGTGTATAGCTATTGCAACTGTCGTAATTACTGAACCCAATCCATTACAAGTTACTCCAACCATGACAGCTATGCCCACTTGTAATGGTGGTAGTAATGGAACAGCAATAGCTAATGCAAATGGAGGGGTACCGCCTTATACTTATAGTTGGAATACCATTCCTATTCAAACAACACAAAGTGCTTCAGGGTTATCAGCAGGTCAATATACTGTAACTGTGATAGATTCAAATGGATGTATTGTAACGGGAAATGTATTAATCACTCAGCCAACAGCAATTTCAAACAATATTCAAATAACTAATATTACTTGCTATAATGGAAATGATGGAGCTATTACATTATCTTCATCAGGAGGAACTGCACCATATTCTTATTCTTGGTCAACTTCTGTTAATACTTCTAATACTGAAACAGGGTTAAGTTCAGGAACAGTTTATGTTACAACTACTGACAATCAAGGTTGTTTCGTTGTTGATACCATAGAAATTGTAAATCCTGACTCTATGAGTTTAGTACTTACACACACTTCTGCCAGTTGTAATACTGCTGATGGAACAGCAACAGCAAATGTTGTGGGAGGAAATGCTCCTTATAGTTATTTATGGTCGGTAAATAATCAAACTACACAAATGGCCGACAGCCTTCCCGGAGGAATAGTTTCTGTTGTGGTAATAGATGCCAACGGATGTACAGTTTCTGGGAGTATAAATATTGACACCGTAAATATTCACACAGCTGTTGCAGGTGCTGATCCTACAACCGGAATTGCTCCTTTAATTGTTAATTTTTCAAATAATAGTCAAAATACTACTGCTTATTTTTGGGATTTTGGTGATGGAAATACAAGTACTGATTTTGCTCCAACACATATTTATTCAGAAAATGGAACTTACGTTGTGGTACTTACCTCTATAAATTCGGGAGGTTGTATGGCTTATGATACATTAATTATTGATGTAATAAATGAATTGATAATTCCAAACGTATTTACTCCTAATGGTGATGGAGTAAATGATAATTTAGTATTTAAAAACTTACATGCTTTTCCTGATAACCGTTTGGTTGTTCTTAATAGATGGGGAAAAACAGTTTTTGAAAAAACAGGTTATCAGAATGATTGGGACGGTGGAGACCAAAATGATGGAACTTATTTCTTTATTTTAGAATTGAATGATAAAGAAAATACCGTTCATAAAGGGACTATTACTATTTTAAGGCGTTAAAATTTAATTAATTCCTCATAAACTTCTTTTACAGGAAGCCCCATTACATTAAAGTAGGAACCTACAATTTTTTCAATACCAATGTAGCCTATCCATTCTTGAATGCCATAACTACCAGCTTTATCGTAAGGCTGGTAGTTTTCTATGTAATAGTTTATTTCATCTGAAGTAAGGGGTTTAAAATATACATCTGTAGAAACAGCAAAAGAATGTTGTTTAGAAACTGATGTAAGCGTTACTGCGGTAACAACCTCATGTTTTTTGCCAGATAATTCTTCAAGCATTGCTGTAGCATGTTGTTTATCTGCTGGCTTACCCAAAATTTTTTCGCCCAAACATACGATGGTGTCCGAAGTAAGTAAAATTTCGTTGGCTTTTAAGTCACTTTTAAAAGCATTTGCCTTTAACTCACTTAAAAATAGGGCAACCTCTTCACCTTTTAGTTCTGGCGGATAAACTTCATCAATTTCTTTTAGTCGTATTTCAAAATCAACACCAATATCTTTAAGCAATTGTTGTCTTCTAGGCGATTTAGAAGCTAAAATTATATGAAGTTTACTGAGTTTTGTATGCATTAAAATGAAGTGATAACGTAGTTGAAAACAGCAAGGTAAATAATACCAAACAACATAATTAATTTCATGATTTTGCTAATAAAGGTATAGTCTTCTTTTTTAGTAGCGTTTTTAATTTTGATAAATAAATAACCTAAAGGAAACTGTACTAATACTAAAAAGTAAAATAGAGAAAAAGTATCTCCCATTAAAATTTGTTTGTATTGCAAATACGCCAAGAAAACCATCATTATAACAATGATAAATTGACATACTTTTTTGGCTGTATTTATACCATATATAATAGGTAAGGTTCTACTATAAAATTTTCTGTCGCCTTCATAATCTTCAATATCTTTAATTATTTCTCTAATCATGGTGCTAAGGAAGGCAAATAAGGTAAACCCTAACACCCATTTCATAATAATAGAAAAGTTCTGATGGATTAAATTTCTAATGTCATTAGCATCTAACATATTTTCGTAAAAGGGGAATAGTTTAGCTATGGTAATATCGATGTTTTGATATTGTAATAACATTTCATATAAACCCGCCACAAAAGGAACTAAAGCCGCTAAACAAGCTACAACAATGTTTCCGGTAAGTAATTGTTTTTTAAAAGAAACGGAATAATACCACAATGCTCCAACTGCCAAGACCTGAATAGCTGCCAATTTTATCATCCCCATATCATAGGCAACATATACAGCTATCATAATTGCAAAGAAATTAATAACAATGTGAGCTCCCATTCCTACCCTTCTTTTTATATGCTTTCCTATTATCACTTCTGTAGGATTATTTACCCTGTCAATTTTCACATCAAAATAATCATTAATAACATAGCCTGCTGCTGCAATAAGCACGGTAGATAAGCTTAATAGAAAAAAATTAAGTTCCGATAGCAGAAAGTTGACAACTCCAGTATCTGTCATGTTGGTTATGATAGCATAAATAAGCCCATATCGAATAGCATATTGCGTTAATACAATAATCAATAAATTAGGTAAACGAATAAGTTTTATAAATGCTAAAAATGAGCCCATTGCTTCGTTGTTCAGTTGTATGTAAAAGTATAAAAACTTATTTAGAATTTCACATTACAAAATAAATGATTAAAAATTGACTTTATTTAAAAGCTCAAGATTCATTTAATGAAGTTGTTTAAAATCCCAAATATAATAGTGAAAATGAATTGTTTTTTTGCAATACGAGGCATTTTTAAGAAGCATAGCCGTAGGTTATGGTTGGAGAAAATAACGAAGTAGTGTAAAAAAAGAAACATTTTTTAATTTATAGAGGGGGACTTTAAACAACTTGAATATTTAATTTACGTTTATGTATTTTTACAAAAGCAAATACAGCTATAGTAGTTTATGGATATTCATCAAATCTTACTAAAATATTGGGGATACTCAGCATTTCGACCTTTACAGGAGGAAATAATTAATGCTGCGTTAAAAGGTGAAGATGCCTTGGCGTTATTGCCAACAGGAGGGGGGAAATCTATTTGTTTTCAGGTGCCGGCATTAGCTAAAGAAGGTATTTGTGTAGTAATTTCTCCGCTTATTGCTTTAATGAAAGATCAGGTGGAGAACTTGCAAAAAAGAGACATAAAAGCCGTAGCCATTTATTCAGGGATGACCAAAAGAGAGATAGATACAGCTTTAGATAATTGTGTTTATGGTAAGGTAAAGTTTTTATATGTATCTCCCGAAAGGTTGGAAACTGATATTTTTAAAGCTCGCTTGGAAAAAATGAATGTGAATTTATTTGCCATTGATGAGTCGCATTGTATTTCTCAGTGGGGTTATGATTTTCGTCCGTCTTATTTAAATATTATAAAACTTAGAGAGCTAAAACCTGACGTACCTTTTTTGGCACTTACTGCAACAGCAACGCCTGAAGTAGTTATAGATATTCAAAAACAATTGGGTTTTAAGAAAGAAAATGTACTTCAAAAAAGCTTTGAGCGTAAAAACTTATCTTACGTAGTGCTTAATGAAGAAGACAAACTGAACAGACTACTAAAAATTTTAAATAAAGTGAAAGGTACTTCTGTGGTGTATGTAAGAAGCAGAAAGAAGACCAAAGAAGTAGCTCAGTTTTTAATTCAAAATAGGGTTTCTGCAGATTTTTACCATGCAGGATTGATAAATGATGAAAGAAGTAGAAAACAGCTCGATTGGATTAACAATAAAATTAGAGTAATCGTTTCTACCAATGCTTTCGGAATGGGAATAGACAAGCCTGATGTTAGAACAGTAGTGCATTTGGATTTGCCCGATTCTTTAGAAGCTTACTTTCAGGAAGCAGGTAGAGCAGGTAGAGATGAGAAAAAAGCCTTTGCTATTTTGTTGGTTGAACAAGCCGACAGAATGGATTTAGAACAACGAATCATTAATAGTTTTCCGCCAATAGAAACCATAAAACAAGTTTATCAGGCGTTGGCAAATTATTATCAAATACCTATTGGAGCAGCTTTGTCGGAGAGTTATAATTTCGATATTGTAGCTTTTAGCAAACAATATAATTTACAAGTAACTACTGTTTTTAATTGTTTAAAATTTCTAGAGAAAGAAGGGTATATCATCTTATCAGAAGCTTACTATCAACCTTCACGAATAAAAATTGAAGTAAACAAAACAGTTTTGTACGATTTTCAGGTAAAAAATTCTAAGTACGATTTTTTCATTAAAACCTTGTTACGTTCCTATTCAGGCTTGTTCGAAAATTATACTAAAATTGATGAAAATGACTTAGCCAAAAGGCTTTCTACCGATAGAAAAACAATAATAAAAGCCTTAGATTTTCTCCATAATTCTCAAATTATAGATTATATAAAGCAAACACAATTGCCACAAATAACTTATACCACGCCAAGGTTAGATATAAAAGAGGTAACTATTTCCGCAGCCAATTATCACGAAAGAAAAAAAGTGGCTATTAAAAAGATGGAAAGCGTAATTTATTATTCGTCTGTAACGCACAAATGCCGAAGTGAAATGTTGTTAGCTTATTTTGGCGAGAAGGACACTTATAGATGTGGAGTTTGCGATATTTGTTTAGAAAGAAATAAATTAGAATTAAGCGATATGGAATTTTCTACTGTATCTAACCAAATAAAAGATTTTTTGCATGAGCAGCCGCTAACATTAACAGAATTGGTAAATAAAATACAAGGTGTTCGTGAAGATAAAACTGTAAAAGTATTACAATGGTTAATAGATAATAGTAAAATAAAAACCAACTCAGAAAATTTGCTCGAATGGAGAAAATAAATTGGAAAATAGCTACTTTTTATGAATTGAGTAATGATGAATTATTTGATATTTTTGCGTTGCGAACAGCAGTTTTTGTTGTAGAACAAGATTGTCCTTATCAGGAAGTAGATGAAACAGACAAAATTGCTTTTCATGTGTTGGGAATAATAAATAAGGAGTTAGTAGCTGTTGCTAGAATTGTTCCTCCGGGGCAACCCAACAACGAAGTTAAAATTGGTAGAGTAGCAGTAAAAAAAGCCTTTAGAAGACAAAAAATTGCCGATAAAATGATGGAAGAATGTTTTAGTTTTATTGAGCAACAATGGAAAAAACTACCTATTGCTATTTCGGCACAACAATACCTCATTGATTTTTATGCTAACCACAACTTTAAGGTGCAAGGAGAAGGATATTTAGAAGATGGTATTCCCCATGTGAGGATGGTGAGGGGGTAGATTTAAAGGTTTGAAGTTTAACTTCGTTGAACTCGCAAGCTCGTTTGAGGTTTTCTTAAGCGTCATCCAAGATAGAAATCATCAAATTAAAAAATAAGAAAACGTAAAAGAAAATAAGTTGTTTTTATGAAACAAACCCTAACTTTGCAGCCTTGTAAAATGTAATGAACATTAATAGACCAAAAGTTATTGAAAATATTTTTTAAATTTTTGGTCAGGTTTAAAAAATTGTCGTAAATTCGCAGCCCCATTTTAGGGGACATATTGTATTATTCTAATAATCAAAATAAAGATACGTGGAAACATTAAGTTACAAAACAGTTTCAGCAAACAGTGCTACAGTTAACAAAAACTGGGTATTAGTTGACGCTCAAAATGAAACGCTAGGGAGATTAGCATCTAAAATTGCTAATTTAATAAGAGGAAAACATAAGCCAAATTTTACTCCTCATGTTGATTGCGGTGATAATGTAATTGTTATCAATGCAGAAAAAATAAGATTGACAGGAAAAAAATGGGATGATAAAGAGTACATTACTTTCTCTGGATACCCTGGTGGACAAAAAAGAAGTACAGCAACAGAAATGATGGCTAAAAAACCAATATTTATGGTTGAAGCTGCAGTAAAAGGAATGTTGCCTAAAAATAAATTAGGTAGTGCTTTATTCAGAAACCTTTATGTTTATGAAGGTGCTGAACACAACCAAGAAGCTCAAAAACCTAAAGAAATTAAAATATCAGAACTTAAATAAAATCCATGGAAGTAATTAACGCAACAGGAAGAAGAAAAACTGCAGTAGCTAGAGTTTACCTTTCAAAAGGAAAAGGAAACATTATTGTAAACAAAAAAGACTATAAAGAGTTTTTCCCTACAACAGTTTTACAAGGAAAAGTACAACAAGCATTTGTAGCAACTGACTTAAAAGACAATTACGATGTAAAAGTAAATGTTTTTGGTGGTGGTATCACTGGTCAGGCAGAAGCTGTTAGACATGCAATTGCAAGAGCATTAGTAAAAGTTAGTGAAGAAAACAGATCTTTATTAAAAAAAGAAAGTTTACTTACTAGAGATCCTAGAATGGTTGAACGTAAAAAACCAGGACAGCCTAAAGCTCGTAAGCAATTCCAGTTCAGTAAACGTTAGAATTAAACTAATAAATAAGTTCGGTTTCCCCGAACAAGTAATCAATTATTGTTTAGTATCTAAACTGTTGAGACTTCGAAAGAAATTGTCGAGCTACTCAAGAGTTGAAGTATTAAAGAATGTAAACAATTAAAGAAAAATGTCAAAAGTAGATTTTAAAGAATTACTAGATGCAGGTGTACACTTTGGTCACCTAAAAAGAAAGTGGAATCCTAAAATGGCTCCGTACATCTTCATGGAGAAGAACGGAATTCACATTATTGATCTTCACAAAACAGCAGCAAAATTAGACCAAGCTTGTGCTGCTTTAGAACAAATTGCCAAATCAGGTAAAAAAATCATGTTTGTTGCTACTAAAAAACAAGCAAAAGATATTGTTACTGAAAAAATTAAACCTACCAACATGCCATACATCACAGAAAGATGGCCAGGTGGTATGTTAACCAACTTCGTTACTATTAGAAAAGCAGTAAGAAAAATGTCTTCAATCGATAAAATGAAAGAAGATGGAACGATGGATACGCTTTCTAAAAGAGAACGTCTTCAAATTCAACGTCAAAGAGAAAAATTAGAAAGAGACTTAGGAAGTATCGCTGATTTAACTCGTTTGCCTTCTGCAATTTTTGTTATCGATATCAAAAAAGAACACATTGCAATTGCTGAAGCAAAAAAATTAAATATACCAACTTTCGCTTTAGTAGATACTAATTCAGATCCAACGTTAGTTGATTTTGCAATTCCGGGTAATGATGATGCATCAAGCTCTATAGATAAAATTATGACTATTGTTGCAGAAGCTGTAACTAAAGGATTATCTGAAAGAAAAAAAGATAAAGAAAAAACTAAAGTTGAAAAAGAAGTGAAACAAGATAAAGAAGCTCCTGTTAAAACAGAAGAATAATTTACTTCTTTACCTATTAAACTAATATAATTTTAACTTTTAAATCAAATAAAAATGGCAAATATAACTGCTGCAGACGTAAACAATTTAAGAAAGCAAACAGGTTCAGGAATGATGGACTGCAAAAAAGCATTAGTAGAAGCTAATGGCGATTTTGAAGCTGCTATAGATATTTTAAGAAAAAAAGGACAAAAAGTTGCCGCTAACAGAGGAGATAGAGATGCAAAAGAAGGTTTAGTTATCGCTAAATCTACTAATGGTGGTAAAAAAGCTGTTTTAGTAGTAGTAAACTGCGAAACTGATTTCGTTGCTCAAAATGACGATTTCAATAAATTCGCTACAACTATTTTAGATGCTGCTATCGCAAACAGTCCTGCTTCTTTAGAAGAATTGAAAAATTTAAAATTTGGTAGTGATGCACTTACTATCCAAGAAAAAATTATTGAGCAAACAGGTGTTATTGGCGAAAAAATTGAAGTTTCTGCTTATGAAACTATCGAAGCTGAAACAACTATTGCTTACAACCACCCAGGAAATAAATTAGCTTCTATTGTTGGTTTCAACAAATCAGGAGATAAAATTGAAGAGGTTGGAAAACAAATTGCAATGCAAATTGCTGCAATGAATCCATTAGCTGTTGATGAAAATGGTGTTGATAAAGCTATTATCGACCATGAATTAGCACTAGGTAAAGAAATGGCTTTAGCTGAAGGTAAACCAGAAGCTATGGTTGATAAAATTGCAGAAGGTAAAGTAAAAAAATTCTTAAAAGAGAATACTTTATTAAACCAAGAGTCTATTACAGATAACAAAAAGAACATTGCACAAATACTAAAAGAAACTGAAAACGATTTATCCGTTACAGGCTTCAAGCGTATAATGTTAGGTTAACATTTTAAAAAAAGAGAAAATTTATTTTCTCTTTTTTTTTGTCTAAAAAATAATAGTCAACTCATAAACTTTAACTTTACAAACTCATAAACTTATAATCTAAAGATGTCTTATAAAAGAATACTTCTCAAGCTTAGTGGCGAATCTCTAATGGGAGATAAACAATTTGGAATTGATAATAATAGAATTGCAACTTATGCAAAAGAAATTAAAGAAGTGGTAGAAAGTGGTGTTGAGGTTGCAATTGTAATAGGTGGAGGAAATATTTTTAGAGGTATTCAGGCAGCAGAAGGAGGGATGGAAAGAACCCAAGGAGATTATATGGGAATGTTGGCGACAGTAATTAATAGTATGGCATTACAAGCAGCTCTTGAAGCTATTGATGTGGAAACACGTTTGCAAACTGCTATTGAGATGAAAGAAATTGCTGAGCCATTTATAAAAAGAAAAGCAGTAAGACATTTAGAAAAAGGTAGAGTAGTAATTTTTGGTGCCGGTACAGGAAATCCATTTTTTACTACAGATACAGCAGCAAGTTTAAGAGCTATAGAAATTGAAGCAGATGTTATTCTTAAAGGAACTAGAGTAGATGGAATTTATACTGCCGACCCTGAAAAAGATGCAAACGCAACAAAATATGCCACCATTACTTTTGAAGAAGTTTATCAAAAAGGACTTACGGTAATGGATATGACAGCATTTACGCTGTGCAACGAAAACAAACTTCCTATCATTGTTTTTGATATGAATACTCCCGGAAATCTTAAAAAAGTAATTGAAAAGAATTCAAAAATTGGTACTTTAGTGCAGTTTTAATATAATTTTTAAATACTATAAAAGATGAACGAAGATTTAGATTTTATTCTTGATACTGCAAAAGAAGCCATGCAGAACGCAATCAGTCACTTAGACACTCAGTTAGTGAAAATTAGAGCCGGAAAAGCTACACCTATGATGCTGTCTAGTGTTTATGTAGATTATTATGGTTCTTCAACTCCTTTAACTCAGGTGGCTAATGTTACTGCTGTAGATGGTAGAACGTTAACGGTTCAACCTTGGGAAAAAGCCATGTTGGAAGAAATTCAAAAAGCCATTATTAATGGTAATTTAGGGTTAAATCCACAAAATAATGGTGAAATGATTATCATTAATGTTCCAACACCTACTGAAGAAAGAAGAAGAGACCTTTCTAAACAAGCTAAAGCTGAAGGGGAACATGCTAAAATTGGTATTCGTAATGCCAGAAAAGATGCAAATGATGAAATCAAGAAACTTAAAAATGATGGCTTGAGTGAAGATTTAAGCAAATCTTTCGAAGATGAAGTGCAAGAACTTACAGATAGCTATATCGGTAAAGTGGATGCGCTTATTGCAGCTAAGGAAAAAGATATCATGACAGTTTAAAGAAGTGCTGAATTTTAAAAGTTAAGTTTTAAATAAACTAACCAATTATTCAACATTCATAAATTACAATTAAACATTTCAAGAAATGTACGGAAAATTACAACAAGAACTGCAAGCCGAATTGAAAAATATTGAGGAGGCAGGATTATATAAAAAAGAAAGAATTATTACTACTCCAATGGGAGCAGAGGTGAAAGTAAGCACAGGTGAAGAAGTAATCATTATGTGTGCCAATAATTACCTTGGTTTGTCCTCTCACCCAAAAGTAATTGAAGGAGCTAAAAAAGCATTAGATACGCACGGTTACGGAATGTCTTCTGTACGTTTTATCTGTGGAACGCAAGACATACACAAAACGTTAGAGCATAAAATTTCTACTTTTTTAGGCATGGAAGATACCATCTTATATGCAGCAGCTTTCGATGCTAATGGAGGAGTTTTTGAGCCACTTTTTGGAGAAAATGATGCTATTATTTCAGATGAATTAAACCATGCTTCTATTATTGATGGAGTGCGGTTATGTAAAGCAGCTCGTTATCGTTATAAAAATAGCGATATGAATGATTTGGAAGAGCAATTAAAAAAAGCTCAAGCTCAACACAATCGTATTATTGTTACTGATGGCGTATTCTCTATGGATGGCTATGTGGCTAAGTTAGATGAAATATGCGATTTAGCAGAAAAGTATGATGCTTTAGTAATGGTAGACGATTCTCACGCAACAGGATTTATAGGAAAAAAAGGGAAGGGAACTCATGAGCTTAAAAATGTAATGGGTAGAGTGGATATCATTACCTCTACATTAGGGAAAGCGTTAGGTGGAGCTATGGGCGGATTTACCTCAGGTAAAAAAGAAGTTATTGATATGCTTCGTCAGCGATCAAGACCATATTTGTTTTCTAATTCTTTATCTCCTGCAATTGTAGGAGCAGCTATAGAAGTATTTAATTTATTAGAAACTTCTACCGAATTAAGAGATAAATTAGAACAAAATGTAGCTTATTTTAAAGCAGGTGTAAAGAAAATTGGCTTAGAAATTCGTGATGGCGATTCAGCTATTGTCCCTGTAATGCTTTATGATGCTAAGTTAGCTCAGGAGTTTGCCAATAAATTGTTAGATGAAGGTATTTATGCTATTGGATTTTTCTATCCAGTAGTTCCAAAAGATTTAGCAAGAATAAGAGTTCAGTTATCAGCGGCCCATACGCAAGCACATTTAGATAAAGCCATAGCAGCTTTTGAAAAAGTGGGTAAAGAACTGGGAGTGATTAAATAAACAAAAAAAACCTGATGAGTTATCATCAGGTTTTTTTATGCTTAATTTTTAAGAGGAACAAGAACTTTCAGAAGAACAGCTTTGTTCAACACAAGGCAATTTGCCGCAGTTTTTAATTCCACTAAAACCACCTTCTACATTTATAAGGTTTTTAAATCCTTTTTGTCTTAATATAGATAAAGCAATAATTGAGCGATAACCACCGGCACAATGCACATAATAAGGCGTATCTTTAGATAGTTGGGTAAAATTATGGTTGATATCATCTAAGCAAAGATGAATAAGGTTGTTGTGAACTAATTTCCCGGCATTTACTTCGCCAATTCTTCTAACATCTACAACAGCATCATTAGCTTGTAGTTTTTCAGAAAACGCTTCAGGAGAAATAGTTTCAATAGCTTCAACAGCATAACCTGCATTTTTCCAAGCATCTAAGCCATTTTCCAAATAACCCAAACAATGGTCATAACCAACTCTTGCTAATCTGGTTACAGCTTCTTCCTCTCTACCTTTTGGAGCTACAATAATAATTGGTTGTTTTAAGTTTTCTATTAATGTACCTACCCAAGGAGCAAAACCACCATCCAAACCAATAAAAATGGCATTTGGAATGTGAGCAGCAGCAAATTCTTCTGGCGAACGAACATCTAAAACCAATGCTTTTTGATCTTGCATTAAAAATTCAACTTCTTTAGCTTTTAAAGCAGTTAAGCCATGTTCAAGAATTTCTTCATAATGTTTATTTATTCCTTGATTCATAGCCACATTTTTAGGGAAATATTGCGGAGGAGAAGATAAGCCTGTGGTTACTTCGGTAATAAATTCTTCTTTGGTCATGTTGGCTCTTAAAGCATAATTTTCAATTTTTTGATTGCCTAAAGTGTCGAAAGTTTCTGAGCTCATGTTTTTTCCGCAAGCAGAACCTGCTCCATGTGCCGGATAAACAATAATTTCATCAGGAAGAGGCATAATTTTGTTTCTTAATGAATCAAATAAATGTCCTGCTAAATCTTTTTCTGTAAGGTCAGATTTTACAGCTAAATCAGGTCTTCCAACATCGCCAATAAACAAGGTGTCTCCTGTAAAAATGGCTTTTTCTTTACCTTCCTCATCTAATAATAAATAGGTGGAAGATTCCATAGTATGACCAGGTGTATGTAACAATTTTAAGTTGATATTTCCTATTGGGAAAAGTTCTCCGTCCTTACCTGAATGGAAGTCAAAAGATGGATGAGCATTTGGTCCAAATACAATAGTCGCACCTGTAGCTTTAGCTAAATCAACATGTCCTGAAACAAAATCGGCATGAAAATGCGTTAGAAATACATATTTAATTTTAGCATTTCTTTTTTTAGCCATTTCCACATAAGGAGTTGGTTCTCTAAGAGGGTCAATAATGGCAGCTTCGCCATTAGATTCAATGTAATAAGCAGCTTCTGCTAAACATCCGGTATAAAGTTGTTCTACGTACATCATATATAGTTTTAAAATTTAGTAAAAAATAATTCATTTATCATAATAACAGCTCCTGCAAATAATACAAACCATCCGAAACTCACTTTTAAATGTTTTCCATCTATTTTTTTGGAGATTAAATTACCTATAAGCATTCCTGATACAGAAAATATGGAGAATAAAAGTAGCAAATTCCAATCAATTACAAAGTGAGAAACACTTCCTAAAAATCCAAATGCAGAATTTAATGCAACAATTAATAAGGAAGTTCCAACCGCCATTTTCATAGATAGGTTACTTATTTTAAGTAAGGCAGGTACAATAATAAAACCTCCACCTATTCCTACTATTCCCGATAAACTTCCAATCATCAACCCTCCTAAAAAGTTCATGATTTTATTTTTTTTGCTCAATGGTAATTCACTTTCTGCTTTTTTTCTATCTATCATAAAGTAGGAAGCAATCATCATGGTTACGGCTAAAAGAGACATCACTATTAATCTTTTAGTAATTGCAAATCCGTTAAACGAAAAAATAGTTTCAGGAATGGCAGGCATTAAAAATTTTCTGGTAAGAAAAATAGCAATAACTGTTGGAATTCCAAAATAGAGAGCTGTTTTATAGCTTACAAACCCTTGCTTGTTTTTTAAAAACACACCCACAATACTTACTACACCTACCAAAAATAGCGAGTAAGCAGTTGCTATTTCAGGGTCAACAATATGAAATAAATACACTAAAATGGGCAATGCCAAAAAACCACCTGAACCAACAAGCCCTAAAGTAATTCCAACAAAAATAGCTGCGATGTAACCTATAATTTCCATTTATTCTTGACATTTATTTACACATACTACTATTTCTGCCAAACGCTGATGTTTAAGAAAGTAAAAACAATGTTTTCCTTCTCTATCTACACTCAACACCCCTTTGTTTTTTAAGATACTTAAGTGGTGCGAAGCTACAGCTTGTTCTATGTTCAACGCTTCGTGTATTGCCGTTACAGACATTCTTTTGTTGTTTTCTAAAAGCTGTACTATTGCCAACCTAATTGGATGAGCAATGGCTTTTAGCATTTCGGATGCTTGGGTTAGTTTTGTAAGCTCGTTATTCATATTGTATTAATATATATAGATATTTAGATACAAAATTACCAACAATATTTAATATATCATGTTTTTTTAGAAATTTTAATGATTAAACGGGGTTAATAAATTATTTTGTATTTTATTGGATGGATCCCTGATCTCCACTTCGTTTCGTCAGGGAAGAACAAATCAGCATCTCTCTCCTTGCGTAGCGTAGCGAAGACAAGGAGTCCAGCTTATTAGCATGAACCACTAATTATAAAATAGTGGTGTATTCGTGGCAAAAAAGAATTCAATTAGTATGGGGTTATTCGAACAGTTTTTTTAGCTCGGTAGCCTCTGAAGGCTTCATTTTACCGGCAAGGATAAGACTAAGTTGTCTTCTTCTTAAAGCACCTTCATAACGTTCTTTTTCTTCTTCCGTTTCAGGAATAAGTTCAGGAACACCAATTGGATTTCCTAATTGATCAACAGCAACAAAAGTATAAATGGCATTGTTACAGTGTTTTTTCTTTCCTGTTCGGTGGTCTTCCACAAAAACATCAATATATACCTCCATAGAAGAGGTAAATGTTCTGGAAACTTTGGCTTCTAAAGTAACAATATCGCCTAATTTAATAGGATGAGCAAAAGAAACATTATTTACTGATGCAGTTACTACTACTCTGTTGCTGCAACGCTGAGCTGCTATTGCAGAACAAATATCCATTAAATGTAGTAATCTTCCTCCCATTAAATTCCCCAACGTGTTGGTATCATTGGGCAACACAATTTCGGTCATCATGGTATAGGTATCAATTGCTTTTCTTGTTTTCATGTGGTTTTTTATTGTTTTAAATCGGTCACATGGAACATCTTACATAGTCACTTTCTTGTGTGTCAACTTTTATAGTTATAGATGTTTCATGGTAACTATTTTGATACAAAATTACACACAAAAAAATGATTGCATGTGATTATTGTCATAGGGGAGGGAAAACTTTGCGATTGAAATTAAAAACTCACAGTCAACGCCAATGCTTGCAATTCTCTAAGGTATTCTCGTTTATCAAATTTAGGAGCGTAAACATAACCATCAATAGTAATTACTCGGTTTCTGTGTTCATCCACCATAGAGTAACTTACAAATGGTCCCCCCATAAAATCACCTTCAACATGCCATAAACCTCGTAATTCTTTGGCATAATTTCCTTTAAGGTTAATTTCTTTTTCTTTGGGAATATATTCTACATAAGTAGTCATGTAAGAACCTTCGGCACCTCCAGGAATGTATTTTTTGGTAATGGCATTTCTTTTTGCAGTAAGCTGATGTACATTAAAAATGCTATCATTATCGTAAGGATAAGTGTAAATAATAAATCCCTGACTAATAGGATGCTCGCCCATAGAGTATTCTTTTCTGAGCCATATAAAGTTGGTATCTTCTTTTGCTATGTAAAACAAATCATCTATGTGCATAGACAGTTTTAATTTTTCTTCTAATTCCTTGGCAAGCTTGCTGTTCTTATTGACTTTGTATTTTTTTTGAAGTCGTTGGGTTTCTTTTTCATTAAAGTAATCCAACAGGTTTTGGGAGTTTTTCTCAATTATTTCGGCAGCATTTTTGTCATTTTTTGCTACTATGGTGGCAACCAATTGTCCTTCTGACCAAACATTTTCTTTTATAGAAATAGCCGGTTTTCCCTGAGCATTTATTTCTACCATTATAATGTTTCTGTTGGTTTGTAAGATTCTGGCAAAAGACCTGTGAGGTACATGAATAATGTCAAAAATAGCTTCTTGCTGAGGTAAGCCAACTTGGGTTTGCATAAACGTTTGTCTGATAGCCTCTCCAGATTGATTACTCCAATAGCCTGTATCTATTACCACTAAAAGCTCGCCTGATTTTCCTGACATGCGAGGCAAAATACGTTCGTTGGTTTCATCGCAAGCATAAAACAAGATTGAGAAAGAAACTAAGAAAAATAATAAGAATTTGTTGTTCATCATGTTTTTAGCTTTTTATCCCACTTTTCTGATTCGGAGTTTGGTACCTAATTTTAGGTTGCTGTGGTCGATATCTTTGTTTAATTCTTGAATTTGTTCTAAAGTAACATCATCGTATCTGTTGGCAATATCCCACAAATTATCTCCTTCTTTTACAGTGTAATATTCATATTTGCCATCATAACTGTGTAATTTTTCTTGTTGAATTTTTTGTTTGCTTTTATTTTGGGCAGCATAACTTGCTTTAGGATAAAGCTTCAGTTTTTGTCCGACATTTAATTTATCGCTGTATAAGTTGTTCCATTCTTTTATCTGGCTAACTCTGCAATGATATTTAGAAGCAATTTTACCTAAAAAATCACCACTTCTAACCGTATAAACTATTTCATTTCCACCTCTGTTTTCGGCAACATTGGGATTATTATTTTGTGCCGCAGCAATACTATCTTTAATATCTTGTTGCGTTTTTAGTGCATAAATGGTTTTTTCATTCATTAAAAAAGTACCAATTTTATCGGCAGGCAAACAAAGTGTATTTGCTCCTTTTGTGTTGGGGATAAAGTTTTGTTTGTACGAGGGATTTAAATAAGCAATGTACTCAACAGGCAGTTCTAAAAATGTAGAAAGCTGCTCAAAAGAAAGGTGTTGTTTTACATTTACAGTATCTACTTTCATACAAGAGATATCCGGTTCTATTGGGAAAATATTGTGTTCAGCAGCATAACTCATTACATAATTTACAGCAATAAAAGCAGGAACGTAGCCTTGCGTTTCTCTTGGTAAATATGGGCGAATTTCCCAATAGGTTCTTTTACCTCCCGACCTTCTTATGGCTTTATTTACATTTCCTGGGCCAGAATTATAAGCAGCTAACACTAAATCCCAATCGTGATACATATCGTGTAGATGTTTTAAATAGCGGCAAGCAGCATCGGTAGACTTATATACATCGCTTCTTTCATCATAATAAGAGGTTACATCTAAATCGAACATTTTGCCGGTAGCGTACATAAATTGCCATAAGCCTGTTGCTCCAACTCGAGATTTTGCTTTCGGATTAAGAGCAGATTCAACTATAGGAAGGTATTTTAACTCTAATGGCATGTTGTATTTATCTAAATGTTCTTCAAAAATTGGGAAATAGACAGGAGCAAGCCCCAACATTCTGCCTGTAGTTTTTTTTCTTCGCTTGGCGTATAAGTTTACATAAGCTTTTACAATATCATTGTAAACTAATGAGAAGGGTGAGTTTGCATTAAGTTTGTTGAATCTTGTTACATAAATAATGCTATCGAAAACAGGAACGGAGTCTGGATTATAGTTTTTAACTTTATGAACATTGTCGTTAAATCCTAAGCTTTCAAAATATCCCGACATCATCATGCTGTCAATTTTTAGTAACACAGGGTCGTCAGGTAAAATTTCAAAGGTGTTTTCTTCTCCATTATTTGTTTTATCTTGAGCTATAGCCGAAGAAATAAATAATAAAAAAGCGAATATGTATAAAAAGTATTTCATGTGTTTTTAATAATATAGGTATTTTTTGTTCAAAACAAATTCATGTTGGTAATGAACGAAAAAAATTAATTTTTGTTTTGTAGCAGTTGGTGAGAAAAAGCTAATAATGCTGTTTCGTTAAAACTTTTTGCTGTAAGTTGGAAGCCGTAAGGCAAACCGTTTGTATGTTTGTTTAAAGGTAATGATATTGATGGCAAGCCGGTTAAGTTGGCATGAACAGTATAAATATCTTCTAAATACATTTTTATAGGGTCGTCAACTTGTTTGCCTAAATTGAATGGGGTATGTGGTGACGTTGGTGAAAGAATAAAATCATAATCAGACAAAATCTCTTCGGTTTTGTTTTTTAATATTCTTCTTACTTTTTGTGCTTTGGTGTAATAAGCATCATAAAAACCTGAACTTAATACATACGTTCCCAACATAATTCTTCTCTTAACTTCATCACCAAAACCTTCTGAGCGAGATTTTAAGTAAGTAGATTCTAAGTCAACTGCATTAGGACTTCTGTATCCAAAATGAACACCATCATATCGTGCTAAGTTAGATGAAGCTTCCGCAGTAGTTAAAACATAATAAGTAGGAACTAAATAATCCAAATAAGGAAAATCTGTAGCTTCAACAGTATGTCCAGCAGCTCTTAGCTCCTCAACAAAAGCCATAAATTTGGCTTTAATTTCGGTATCTAAACCATCATTTTCTATGCAGCTGTTGAAATAAGTTATTTTATATGTTTTTTTATCATTAAGATGATTGGAGTATTGAGGCACTTCTTGTGTAGAGCAAGTGCTATCCATTTTGTCGGCTCCCGACATTACTTCCATTACCAAAGCTGCATCTGCAACATTATTGGTAAAAGGACCAATTTGATCGAAAGAGGAAGCATAAGCTATTAATCCATTTCGGGATACTCTTCCGTAAGTAGGTTTTAATCCTACAATATCGCAAAAAGAAGCGGGTTGACGAATAGAACCGCCTGTATCAGAACCTAAAGCTACTAAACATAAGTTAGCTTTTACCGCTACAGCAGAACCTCCTGATGAACCTCCAGGAACTTTTGAATTATCTATAGGGTTAAGCACATTGCCAAAAGCAGAATTTTCGTTAGAGCTACCCATGGCAAACTCATCGCAATTGGTTCTTCCAATAATAATGGCATCTTCAGCCAATAATCTTTCTACAACAGTAGCACTAAAAAGTGATTCAAAGTTGCCTAATATTTTTGATGAAGCAGAAATTTTGTGGTCTTTATAGCAAATATTATCTTTAATGGCGATAACCATTCCTGCTAATTTGCCAGCTTTGTTTTGAGCTATTTTTGCATCAATTTCCTTAGCTTTTTCTAAGGCTTCATCAGTAAAAACTTCTAAAAAAGCATTAAGGTGTTTGTTTTCTTCAATACGATGAAGATAAGCGTTAACAATTTCCTGACAAGTAGTTTGTTGAGTTTTTAAATCTTGTTGAATAGCCTCAAAAGAGGAATAAATTTTCTCCATAGTAGTCTTTTTCGGACGCTACCTCTTAATAGTATATTGAGGAAGATTTTTAGTTATCAGAAGAATTTATTTCTTTTTTATCGTTTTTTTCTTGAGAATCTTTTTCACCCTCTTTCATTCCGTCTTTAAATTCTTTAATACCGGAACCTACACCTCTCATCAATTGAGGAATTTTTTTTGCACCAAATAAAAGAACCACAACTATGGCAATAATTATTATTTCTTGTGTGCCTAAAAATGCTAATACTGAATTCATTATTTATATTTTTAACCTTGTTTAGAGGTGTTTTTAATAGCGTCCAAAGGTACGAAAGATTTTGATACATCATTCTGTAAGAGATATTATTTTAATGAATAAAATCTTTAAAGAAGTAGATTATAAGAAAACATAAAATAATAGCATAAAAAAACACTTTTTTATGTCATAATACTATCGTATATTCGCAACCCGAAAAAACTTAAAAAATTAATATGGCAGTAATAGGAAAAATCAGAGAAAAGTCATCGTTACTTTTAATCATTATTGGAGTGGCCATGATGGCGTTTATTTTAGGAGATATGCTTCAGTCAGGGCAATCTTTTTTTAGCTCTAGCAATACAAATGTTGGAGAGATAGGTGATGTTGAAATTTCAGCTAGAGATTTTGATAGAAAACTAAATGAGTTTATCGCTCAATATGAAATGAATAATGGCCCGGCAGATGCTCAAGTGAGAGAATCTATTAAAGAGCAAGTTTGGAATGATATTATTCGTGAAGAATTGTTGGTAAAACAATATCAAATTCTTGGTTTAGATGTTAGCCCAAGAGAATTGGATGATATGATTACAGGGCCAAACCCTCATGCTCAAATTAAACAATCATTTACCAATCCGGAAACAAATGTTTTTGACCCTAATCAGGTAATTAACTTTTTAAAAGGGTTAGACAACATGCCTGCTGATAGAAAAAATCAGTGGTTAATGTTTGAAGATGGTTTAATTCAAGAAAGAATGTCTTCAAAGTATAATACACTTATCACTAAAGGTATGTTTGCTACAACGGTAATGATTAAAAATGCTTACCAAGAAGAAAATGAAAAGAGAGCAATTAAGTATGTAGTAAAAAGATTTAATGCTATTCCTGATAGTGCAGTAACGGTTACGGATGCTGAAATAAAAGCTTATTACGAAGAACATAAACATGAATTTAAACAAGAATCATCTCGTTCTTTAGAGTTTGTAAAGTTTGTTGTAGAGCCTTCTGAAGAAGATAGAGAAGCGATAATGGCTCAGCTTAAAGATATTGCAAAAGATTTTAAAACTGCAGAAAGTGATTCTGCTTTTGTTGTATTTAATTCAGACTTGCCTTTAAGCGAAAGATATTTCAACCAAAATGATTTTCCTTATAACATAGATTCTTCTTTCTTTTTTGCTGAAGTAGGAGAAATGTTTGGTCCATACGAAGAAAACAACACTTTTGCGGTTGCTAAAATTTCTGATATTAAGATGATGCCTGATTCGGTAAAAGCCAGACATATTTTGGTTAATGCAACTCAACCGGGAGATTCTACAGGATATAAAAAATTAGATTCTTTAAAAACGGTAATTAAAAATGGGGGTGATTTTGCTACTCTTGCTCAAGAACATTCTGATGATGTTGGTTCTGCTGTGGAAGGTGGTGATTTAGGTTGGTTTACTGAGGGAACAATGGTTAAACCATTTAATGATGCTTGTTTTAACGGTAATAAAGGTGATTTAGTAATTGTTCAATCTCAATTTGGGTTTCATTTAATTGAAATATTAGACCAAGGCGAAAAAGTGAAGAAAGTTCAGTTAGCTAAAGTAGCATTAAACATTGCTCCAAGTAGCGAAACTTACGATAAAATTTTTGCTGAAGTAAGTACATTTTATTCAGAAAATAATACCTCAGAAACCTTTGAAGCAACATTATCTAAAGAAGATGCTAAGTATAAAAAGTTAGAAGCAAATGATATTAAAGTTGGCGATAAAACTATTGCTGGTGTTGGTAGTGCAAGAGAATTAGTGAGATGGGCGTATAAAAGCGATAAAGGAGCAATTAGTGAGCCTATGCAATTTGATAACACTTTTGTTGTTGCACATTTGGCTGAGGTTAAAGAAGACGGTGTAGCTCCATTGGAACAAATTGCTGTAGAAATGGAAATGGCTGCAAAACAGAAGAAGAAAGGCGAGCAAATAAGCAAAGAAATGGAAGGGGAGACGGATATGCAAAAATTAGCTGAAAAAATAGGTGTGCCTTTGAGTACAAATTCAGCTATAAATTTTGCTTCTTATTCAGTTCCTGGAATTGGTCAAGAACCAAGAGTAATTGGTGTAACGGCAGCACTTAATAAAGGCGAGCTTTCTAAAAAACCAGTAGTTGGAGGTACAGGCGTATTTATGATATTGGTTGATGAAGTTACTCCAGCTCCTGAAACAGCTGATTATACTAATATTAAACAACAATTAAACAGTAGATATGCTTCAGTAGCTACGGGTTCATTAGAAGCACTAAAAGATAAATACGGAGTAGTTGATTTAAGATATAAATTCTACTAAGAGATATATACCTATCTATATTTAAAAAGAGTCAAGCAACATTGCTTGACTCTTTTTGTTTTTAGTAAAAAGTAGTATCCAATAAAATGATGTAGAAGAGTTAGTTTAAAGGAATGTTTATACTCCTCTATCGCTAAAAAGAATAATACAAATAGCTTAAAAGCGTTGAAAGATAAAATAGCTAGTGGTTCTATTGTTTATTAATGAGTTGTTGTTTGTAGCAAAGAAGATGACTTGCTTTCGGTGTGTCTGTTTAATGAATTATTCTTTATTAAATTCTCATGATATTTTCTATCAAAAACAGAAAGTTTAGAGCAAAAAAAAAAACCGTCTTTTAAAAGACGGTTTTTTCAATTTTATTTATAAAATAGGTTATTAGTATAACCATTTTTCCATCATTTCTGAATAAACACCTTCAGTTATTATGTGGTATAATAAATACAATGCAAACAACACAAAAGGAACGATAATAGTGTTTTTAAAAGCTTTTACTTCATGTTTTAAGTGCATATAGTAAGCAACAATATAGTATGCTTTAGCAATAGTTAAAATAATGAAAGTCATTTTAACTGCTCCCCAAGAAATACCAATGTTTTTCCATATTAAACCCAAAGTAACCTCTACAGTAGTGATAGCTAAAAGTACCCAAAACATATTCCAAATTACTCTTCTAACTTTTTTACCTTCCTCTTCAGAATGGTGAACAGCATATTTATATGGTTCTGGTGTATGATGATCGTGTGAATGTTCCATAACTATTAAAAATTTAATTGTTTTATATTAATTATACTAAGTAGAAGAATGTAAATACGAATACCCAAACTAAATCTACAAAGTGCCAGTATAAACCTACTTTTTCTACCATTTCATAATGACCTCTTTTTTGGTAAGTACCCATTATTACGTTAACAAATACAATAAAGTTTATTACAACACCACTAAATACGTGAGTACCGTGGAAACCTGTAATGAAGAAGAAGAAATCTCCAAATAATGGATGTCCGTACTCATTGTGCGTTAAATTAGCACCGTGAATTTCTTTTCCTGTTGCAAGAGCATCAGTTAACGCTTGTCCACTTAATTGTATGTAAGGACTAGTAACATCTCCTGCTATTTCTCTCCAAGGTAACAAAAGAACTTGTTTTGAATCATCTGTCCAACGAGCAATAATTCCTTTGGTAGATTCTACAGTACCATCAGGAAGTGTAAAATAGCCTTTACCTAACTCAATAGCTCCTAATTCTGTACCATGAATAAAGTGATACCATTCCCATGCTTGAGAACCTAAGAATATTGCACCACCAATTAAAGTTAAGCCTAACCAAAGAGTAACTCCTTTTTTATCCATTCTATGACCAGCTTCAACAGCTAATACCATGGTTACAGAACTCATGATAAGGATAAAAGTCATTAATGCAACATAAAGCAATGGGTGATTCCCATGCATAAAAGGAAAATGTGTAAATACATTTTCGGCAGATGGCCATATACTTGAATAATAGTGACGATAGAATCCATAAGCGGATAAGAAACCTGTAAAGGTTAATGCATCCGAAATAAGGAAAAACCACATCATTAATTTTCCATAACCTGCACCATAAGGAGAAACATTGTTTCCTCCCCAAGCAGTTTTACTATCCATTACTGTTGAATTTGACATATTTGTTATTATTTATGCTATAAATATTAAAAATAAATAAAGATATACCCACAAAGCAGTTAGAAAATGCCAATAAGTAGAACTTAATTGAACACCTAATAAGTTTTCTGCGTTATATTTTTCTTTTATTGTTTTAAAACTAACTACTAAAAGACTAATTAATCCTCCTAATAAATGAAGCAAATGCAAAGCTGTTAACGCATAAAAATACGAGCCTGCTGCACTACTTTCACTTCCTGCCCAAACAACACCGTTTTTATATAAATCTGTCCATGCTATATATTGTGTTACTGTAAAGAGTAATCCTAATACTAATGTTGCTAAAACAAACACTTTAGCTTTAGCCAACTGATTGTTTTTTATACTTCGTTCTCCCAAATAAAAAGTAAGACTACTTAATAAAATAAAAACTGTACTTATTGCAAAGGCTGAAGGAATTTGTATGGTTTCCCAAACCGCGGTTCCTTTACTAACAATTACAGCACTAGTAAGTCCAGCAAAGAACATCACAATACTCATTAAGCCAATCCACAACAAAGGCTTAGCAGTCTTTTGCTTAATTTCTTTTTTGTAATCGTTATTATTCAATGTTATACTAGTCATTTTTTAATATTAATAATAGTTATTAATGTCCTCCATCTTTTTCATTTGGTCCTAATGGTACCACTTGAGAAATAAAATCTTCTCCGGAAACATACTCACCATTTTCATCAACTTTACTGTAATCATAAGCCCATCTATGTACTTCAGGGATTTCACCTGGCCAGTTTCCGTGAATATGTTCAACAGGAGCAGTCCATTCTAAGCTATTTGCTCTCCATGGGTTTTGAGAAGATCTAGGTCCTCTTAAAGCACTATAGAAGAAGTTGAACACAAATAATAATTGTGCAAAAGCAGCAACTATAGCAAACCAAGTTACTAATTCATTAATGTCAAGCATATTATCAAATAGAGGGAATTCAGAGTTAGTGTAATATCTTCTTGGCACACCGGCAAGACCTAAAAAGTGCATTGGGAAGAAAACACCGTAAGCACATACAATGGTTATCCAAAAATGGAAAAAACCAATAGTGTTGTTCATCATTCTACCAAACATTTTAGGGAACCAATGGTAAACCCCAGCAAACATTCCAAATATTGCAGATAGCCCCATAACAATATGGAAGTGACCTACAACAAAGTAGGTGTCATGTATATTAATATCTAAAGCAGAATCTCCTAAAATTAAACCGGTAACTCCACCAGAAATAAATGTTGATACTAATCCAATACTAAAGAGCATTGCCGGAGAGAATATAATATTTCCTTTCCATAAAGTGGTTATGTAATTAAATACTTTAACTGCTGAAGGAATTGCAATAAGTAATGTTGTGAATGTAAATACTGCTCCTAAGAATGGATTCATACCTGTAACAAACATGTGGTGACCCCAAACAATTACAGATAAGAAAGCAATTGCTAAAATTGAAGTTACCATTGCTCTATATCCAAAAATTGGTTTTCTAGACATGGTAGAAACAATTTCTGAAGTAATACCTAAAGCAGGCAGTAATACAATATATACCTCAGGGTGACCTAAGAACCAGAATAAGTGCTCAAATAAAATTGGGCTACCTCCTGAGTGTTCTAATACCTGACCACCAATGTAAATATCTGATAAGTAAAAACTTGTTCCAAAACTTCTATCGAAAATTAATAGCAATGCTGCTGAAAGAAGAACAGGGAATGAAAGAACACCTAAAATAGCTGTAACTAAGAAAGCCCAAATGGTAAGTGGTAATCTTGTCATGGTCATACCTTTTGTTCTTAAATTTAAGATAGTAACAATATAATTCAAACTACCTAATAACGAACTTGCGATAAATATAGCCATAGCAACTAACCAAAGTGTCATTCCTAAACCTGAACCCGGTATTGCTTGAGGCAATGCACTTAAAGGAGGATAGATTGTCCAACCTGCTGATGCAGATCCACCTTCTACTCCAAGTGAAATTAACATAATAATAGTTGATACAAAGAAAAACCAATAAGACAACATGTTAAGAAAACCTGAAGCCATATCTCTTGCTCCAATTTGCAGCGGAATAAGTAAGTTACTGAAAGTTCCACTTAAACCTGCTGTTAAAAGGAAGAATACCATTATAGTTCCATGCATGGTAACTAAAGCTAAGTATTTATCTGGAGCCATAACTCCATTTTCAGCCCAACTTCCTAAGAAAAAATCTATGGCCCAAAAACTTTCTCCGGGAAAACCTAATTGCAATCTAAACAAAGTTGACATTACCATTCCTATGAATCCCATAAGAAATCCAGTAATTAAAAACTGTTTAGAAATCATCTTATGATCTTGACTAAAGATGTATTTAAATAAAAAATCTTGTTCTTCGTGATGATGATGTGTTGCACTCATATAATTTATGTATTATTATAATGTCTTAAATTAAATCTTTACTTTTTACTTATTATAGAATTTTAATTTTCAGCAAACTGTTTTTGCTCAGCTAACCATTTTTCGTAATCTTCTTTGCTCTCAACTATTATATCCATTTGCATATTGTAGTGAGCAGCACCACAAATTTTATTACATAATAAAATGTAGTTAAAATCTTCGTTGTTGGTAATTTTTTTCATATCCTCAGTGGTTATACTAGGAACAAAGTTAAATTGAGTTTTAACTCCAGGAACACAGTTCATTTGAGCTCTAAAGTGAGGCATGTAAGCACTATGAATCACATCAATTGATCTAAACACAAATTGTACAGGAACTCCAACAGGAAGATGAATTTCTCCTCTAACAATTTTGTCATCTTTTGAATTTTCATCTTTAATATCAATGCCCATTGCATTCACACCTTCAATAAATTCAACTCCTGCACGACCTAATTTTTCATCAGTTCCGGCATATCTTGCATTCCAAGAAAATTGTTGAGCTTGAATTTCAATAAGTACATGTTCTTTTTCACTATCAACAGGAGTCATAATTTCATTCCAACTGCTTAGTCCAAATAAAATTAAAACGGTTAATGCAATAGAAGGAATAATTGTCCATATTAACTCTAATTTATTAGAGTGAGAAAAGAAAACTGCTTTTCTATTAGGGTTGTAAGCATATTTATAAGCAAACCAAAATAAGAAAATATGGGTAATTACAAATACAGGAATAATAAAAGCATAAGTAATGTTTAATAACCTGTCAGTTACAACCCCGTGTTCAGAAGCAGATACAGGAAGCATTAAATCACCCCACTTCCAAACTTGCCAAGCAAAGAATGCAAAATAAGCAACTAAAAAAACAAGCATTAACAATGCTTGAGTTTTGTTTTGTTTTTTAGTAACTTCATAAATTACTTTACCTTTGTTTATTGCCCAAAGTTCTGCTATTTTAAGTGTTTGAACAGCAGATATTACAATTAATAAAACTGCAACTATTGCTACTAAAGCTACCATACGTTTTTGTTAGATTGATGTAAAAAATTAATTTCTTTTAATTCTAGATGAGTAATATCATATATAGGTTATGATTATACTCATAAAAAATTATCGCCAAAAATACAATAGATATTTATTATTCAAAACAAATTTCAAAAAATAATACAATAATTTTCTTCTTGAACATTTGTTTAGACTGATTCTAATTAATTTACAAATTTTATAGGGTTAGAAAAAATAGACTAAAAAATAATTGTGTATTTATAGAATAAAGTAATATATTTGCAAACTGTTTATTTTAACTATTTGATAAATAACACGTAAGACATGCGACAAGTACTACTGATTAGTATCTTACTACTATTAATACCTTCTTTTTTTCAGGCTCAAACTTGGAAAAGACAACGAACAGAATACGTTTTTGCTTTAGGTGCAACAAATTTTTTAGGAGATTTGGGTGGAGCAGATCAAATTGGAACTAATGGATTAAGAGATTTTGAGCCAAGTGCAACTCGTTTTGGGGTTGGATTAGGATATAGATATCAATTGGGAAGAGATTGGTATGTAAAAGGTAGTGGATATTATTTGAGGTTTAGTGGAGATGATGCTCTTACTAAAGAACCTTCAAGAGCTGCACGTCAATTAAATTTTAGATCTCATGTTGTAGAGCTTTCGGCTCAGTTAGAATATATGCTTATTAAGCAAAAATCTGGTCATTTGTATAAGTTAAGAGGAGTAAGAGGTAAAAGTTGGTTTAGATTCGAGGTTTATCTTTTTGGTGGTGTTGGTGGCATTTGGTTCGATCCTCAAGGGCAAGATCAAAGAGGTGATTGGCATAGATTAAAACCACTTCATACGGAAGGACAAGGTTTAGAGGGAGGTCCTAAACAATATAGTGGGTTTTCATTGGTTATTCCTTATGGAATTGGAATTAAACGTAACTTAGGTGGTTCGGCAAGAATGCGTAACTTCAGCCAATGGAGTATTAGTTTAGAACTAAGTATGAGAAAAACGTTTACAGATTATATTGATGATGTTAGTACTTATTATTATGGTACAGACCAAATAAGAGAGGCTTATGGAGATAAAGCTGCTTATTTTGCAGACCCATCAGGTAGAGTTACAGATCATACACTTTATGGAGATCTTCAACAAAGGGGAGACAAAAGCGATAATGATTCTTATATGATGGGTATGATTACTGTAAACTACAAAATAAGTAAGCGTAGAAGAAACCTTCCTAAATTCTAATTTTATACTATTTTCTGTAGATACGATAAGTATATAATATTTCATTGCTTATCTCGTTAGTTGAGCTGTTATGAAATTTGTAAAATTTTATTTATTTGTAGTCATCATAATTTTTTCATCAAAATTATTTTCCCAACATTCTGAATTAGGTTTAGGTGGAGGAATAGCATATTATGCAGGAGAACTTAATCCTACACCCAATATAATGAATAAATTACGTCCAACTTTTGGTGTTTTTTATAGAAAAAATCTAAGTTATAGATATTCGTTACGTTTCGGTGGTCATTATGCTAAACTTGCTGCTGAAGATAAAGTTAAAACAAACGAGAACATTAATTTTTTTGAAACTAGAAATTATTCCTTCGCCAGCACCTTGTTAGATGCTTATGGGGTAATTGAGTTTAATTTTTTCCCTTATCAGTTAAATAATGACATAACAGCTAAGGTTACACCATTTGTTTTTATTGGTGTAGCCGGATTTTATACCAATCCGGAAGTAGAAAATAATATGACTAATATATCTCATGGTACTTCAACAACAGCATTAGCAATTCCATTTGGATTAGGTATAAAGTCTAACTTTATTCAAAATTTAGGTCTGAATATAGAATGGACCTACAGAAAAACATATTCAGATTTAGTGGATGGACTTGAAAGTCTTCATTTTAATGGCTATCAACTAAGTAATTCTCAAAATAATGATTGGTATGCTTTTGTGACAATTTCATTAAGTTATAAATTTTTAAGAAAAACAGACAAATGTTCCTTTCCTATTAATTAGTGATTGTTATATTTGCGTCTTGCTATTTTTAAGCATCCAATGGAAAATATTAATTTAGATAAAAATAACATCCCTCAACATATTGCAATTATAATGGATGGCAATGGTAGGTGGGCAAAGAATCATCGAAAGCCAAGAGTTTTTGGGCATAAAAAAGGAGTGGTTTCGGTAAAAAGTGTAGTTGAAGGTGCTGCTGAAATAGGAGTAAAACATTTAACATTATATGCTTTTTCTACTGAAAATTGGAAAAGACCTAAATTTGAAGTTACAGCTCTTATGCAACTTTTAGTAAATACCATTACTAATGAAATTAATGAATTGCATAAAAATAACATTAGACTTTCTGCTATTGGAAATCTTAATAATTTACCTACAGAGTGTTATAACGAACTTATGCGAGCTGTAGAAAAAACCAAAGATAATAAAGGATTGAATTTAATTTTAGCATTAAGTTATAGTGCTAAGTGGGAAATATCTGAAGCAGTTAAAAAAATTGCAGAAGATGTAGTTAATAAAAATATTGAAATTGATAATATAAATGAAGAGTTACTTACAAAATATTTAACTACTTGTAATGTGCCCGATCCAGAATTACTTATTAGAACTAGCGGAGAATGCAGAATAAGTAATTTTTTATTATGGCAAATTGCTTATTCAGAACTTTACTTTACCAATGTTCTTTGGCCCGACTTTAGAAAAGAAAATTTATTTCAAGCCATTATGGATTACCAAAATAGAGAAAGAAGGTTTGGTCTTACCAGCGAACAATTAAATAATTAAACAAATACTCACCTAATTTTATTATGGTAAATAACATATTAATAAAACTCAATAAAGCCTCCATAAAAATTATATTGGCTACGCTCTTGTTATTACCATTAGCTTCAAATGCTCAATTTTCTTTTTCAAGTGAGTTAGATAAATTAAATTATGCTTCACCAAAAACCTACGAAATTGGCGGAATAACGGTTTCGGGAGCAGAATCTTTTAGCGGACAAGCCATTATTTCTTTATCGGGGTTTGTTGTAGGGCAAGAAATTAAAGTACCTGGAGATGCTGTTACAGGTGCTATTAAGAAACTTTGGGATCAAAATCTTTTTAGTGAGATTGAAGTGAGAGCCGTTAAAATTGAAGGCACTAAAATATTTTTAAATATTAATGTAAAAGAACTTCCCAGACTGTATAAGTTTAAATTTAAAGGTATTAAAAAAGGCAAACAAAAAGCATTAAGAGAAGAGATTTTACTTACAACAGGCATGGTGGTAAATGAAAACTTATTAATGAATACCAAAAATAAAATAAAATCCTATTTCGTTGCTAAAGGTTTTTTAAATACAGATGTTAAAATCACTCAAGAGGCTGATACTGCAAGATTAAATAATGTAGTTTTAACTATAGAAATTGATAGAAACAAAAGAACCAAAATAAAAGACATTACCTTTTCCGGTAATGAAAATATGAAGTCGGGGAAGTTAAGAAGAAGCCTTAAAAATGTAAAAAGAAAACGATTTTATAATATTTTCACATTGTCAAAATTTGTTCCTAGTAAATACGAAGAAAGTAAACCTAATATTGTTCAAAAATATAATGAAAAAGGATATAGAGATGCTCGTATAGTTAGCGATTCTGTTTATAAAGTAAACGATAAGTTAGTTGCGATTCATATTGAAGTAGAAGAGGGTAACAAATATTATTTTAGGGAAATTAAATGGGTAGGTAACAGTATTCATTCATCAAAAGAATTAGATAAAATTTTAGATATTCAAAAAGGAGAAGTTTACAACAAAAAAACATTAGAAGCTAAATTGTTTATGAATCAAAGTGGTAGAGACGTAAGTTCTTTATATATGGATAACGGTTATTTGTTTTTTCAAGTCAACCCGGTAGAGGTGAGGGTCGAAAATGATTCGATAGATTTAGAATTGAGAATTTATGAAGGAAAACAAGCTACGATTAATAAAATAACAGTTGTAGGTAATGAAAAAACCAAAGACCACGTAATTAGAAGAGAAATTAGAACTTCTCCCGGTCAATTGTTCAGTAGAGCAGATATTATCAGAACACAAAGAGAATTAGCACAATTAGGATACTTTAATCCGGAAACGTTAGATGTGAAACCGAAACCAAATCAGGAAGACGGTACGGTAGATATTGAATATGTTGTTGAAGAAAAACCATCAGATCAAATTGAGTTATCAGGAGGCTGGGGAGCTGGAAGGGTTATCGGGACGTTAGGAGTTTCTTTTAACAACTTCTCTGCAAAGAATTTCTTTAAAGGAAGTGCTTGGAGACCTTTACCGTCAGGAGATGGACAAAAATTAAGTTTAAGAGCCCAATCAAGTGGAACTGGTTATCAAAGCTACAGCTTATCGTTTATGGAACCATGGCTTGGAGGAAGAAAACCAAATTCATTAAGCGTTAGTTTAAATCATTCCAATTTTGGTTTTGGAAGTGGAGACTCTCGTTCTTTTATGAAAATGTACGGTATTTCTGTAGGTTTAGGAAGAAGATTAAAAGTGCCTGACGATTATTTTACCTTGTATAATGAAGCAGCTTATCAATATTATGTACTTCAGAATTATGGTTCTATCTTTATTTTTTCTGATGGATTTGCAAATAACTTAAACTTCAGACATGTTTTATCTAGAAACTCTATTGACCAACCGATTTATCCTCGTTCGGGCTCTAGTGTTACTTTGTCTTTAAAACATACCTTGCCTTACTCTTATTTCAGACCAGACGACACCGATTATGCATCTATGTCTATCCAAGAAAAAAACAAATATGTTGAGTTTCATCAGTGGACTTTCCAAACTTCTTGGTTTTCCAGATTGGCGGGGGAGAAACGCTCTTTAGTATTACATACTAAGTTTGGGTTTGGTTATTTAGGAGCATTTAATAAGAGTTTAGGAACATCACCGTTTAACAGGTATTATTTAGGGGGAGATGGATTAACTGGCTTTAATTTAGATGGTAGAGAAATTATAGCATTAAGAGGTTATGGTAATGGAACGTTGTCGCCAACAACTGGAGCAACAACAGTAGTTAAATATACAGCAGAACTACGTTATCCATTCTCGTTGAACCCAAGTGCTACAATTTATGGCTTAGTTTTTGGAGAAGCAGGTAACTCATGGGCAACCTTTGGTAAATCCAACCCATTTGAAGTGAATAAATCTGCTGGTGTTGGTATCAGAATTTTTATGCCAATGTTTGGATTGTTAGGTCTTGATTGGGGATATAGGTTTGATGATATTCCCGGAAGAACAGACCCGAACAGCAGAACAGAAATTCACTTTAGTATTGGAGGAAGCCTTAATGGTTGGTAAACTTTTATGTTAAACAATTAAAAAATTGAATGTATGAAACGAGCCATGTTAATAATTTGTCACACAAAATGATGATTATTTATGGCGAGTTCCATATGACCAATTTAAAACTATAAAATATAAACATATGAAAACAGTATTAAAATCATTAGTAGTAATAGTATTATTAAGCAGTGCTTTTACACTTTCTGCTCAAAAAATAGGTTATGTAGATTCGGAATATGTTTTACAAAATATTCCTGAATATAAAGAAGCTCAAGAGGAATTAGATAAGTTGTCTATAGAATGGCAAAAACAACTAGAAAGAAGATATGCCGAAATAGATAAGTTGTATAAAAATTATCAGGCAGAGCAAATTTTGCTTACCGATGAAATGAAAACGAAGAGAGAAGAAGAAATTATTAAGAAAGAAAAAGAAGCTAAAGAATACCAAAAACAAAAATTTGGTGTTGATGGTGAACTTTTTAAGAAAAGACAAGAATTAGTTAAGCCAATTCAAGATAAAATTTACAATGCCATAAATGATGTGGCAAGTATGGGTGGATACGATGTTATCTTTGATAAATCAAGTGGTTTAACCATGTTATACACTAATCCTAAATTGAATAAAAGTGATGCTGTTTTAAAAAAATTAGGATATGACCCAGGTAAATAAGTCATTTTTAAATAATTTAATATAGTTTTGCATCCATAAATAATTTTAAATCAATAAAACAAAACAATAAACACAACTTTATGAAAACAATAAAAGTAATATTATTAGCAGCAGTAATTACGATGTCTTTTTCTGCGTTTGCTCAAAAATCAGTTAAAATAGGTCATATTAATTCTAATGAATTATTAGCCGCTATGCCTGAAAGAGAAACTATTCAAAAAGATATAGAAGATTACGCAGCTCAGTTAACTACCACTATGGATGCAATGAGAAAAGAATATGAAGCTAAAGTTGCAGACTTTCAAAGTAAGCAAGATGTAATGACTGATATTATTAGAGATAATAAAATTAAGGAAATTACAGATTTAGAAAAAAGAATTACTGAGTTTCAAAAAACTGCTCAAGCAGATTTACAAAAGAAAGAAGAGAAATTGTTACAACCAATAATTGATAAAGCTAAACAAGCTATTGATGATGTTGCTAAAGAAAACAATTATACTTATGTGTTAGATTCTAGTATGGGAGTAGTTTTATACTCTATTGAGTCTGATGATTTATTACCTTTAGTAAAAAAGAAATTAGGAATTATCTAATACTAAAAACCTCCAAGTACTCTTGGAGGTTTTTTTATACTTTTAAAGTCTTAGTGGTTACCATTAAGACTTTTTTTGTTTGTAAACGGGAACAGCCGAACAAGCTTCTCCAAACATAATACTTTTTGCGTACTCTTGCAATTTAAGCGTAAATTCAATAAATACATTATTTGGAATAGGCAATTTGCCACAGCCTTTTAAAATGAGGTTTTTATCTGCATAAGCAGCAAAATCAAAGGCATTAAAAACATCGGTAAAAATAGCTGTTTCCAAAACAGAAAAATCGCCAACAACAACTTTTTTGGCTATAGGAGCAAGTTTAGAAGCGATTAGCATGTATGCCCATAAAGGAACTATAGCGTCTTCTTTAAAAAAAACAGCAACATACTTGTCTTTATAAACTTCCCAATTGGTTTGATTTACTAACTCTCTAAATGGCTTTTCTCTTAAAATAAGACCATTCTCTAAAAAATCAGTAATATCAATTTTCACTCTTTCTCCTTTGGGATAAAGGTCTTCTATGTTTAATTGAATTAAACCGCTTTTTTCTACTCTGTTTAAAATTTCATTTTCCATACAGAACAAAATTACCGAAACAAATTTAAACTACAGTTTTTTCAAAGTTTTGGAAAATAGCTCAAATAGGTGTTTTGTTTTTGTTAAATTTGTATCCATTTTTAAGATTAACCTAAAATAATTTAACATGACAACTACCGCAGTAGCAGATAAATTTGGAATTAAAGATGCCCTTGATAAATTGGGTGTAAAAGAAATTAACAACGGAACTTCAACGGGTTCTCATTCGTTTGGAAATGGTGAAGCAATAGCTTCTTATTCTCCAACAGATGGTCAATTAATTGGAAAAGTTACTACCACTACTAAAGAAGATTATGAAAAAGTGATGGAAGCTGCAACTGCTGCATTCAAAACTTTTAGAGCAATGCCTGCACCACAGCGAGGAGAAATTGTTCGTCAGTTTGGAAATAAATTAAGAGAGTTGAAAGAGCCTCTTGGTAAATTGGTTTCTTATGAAATGGGAAAATCCCTACAAGAAGGTTATGGTGAAGTACAAGAAATGATTGATATCTGTGATTTTGCAGTTGGACTATCAAGACAATTATATGGATTAACTATTGCTTCAGAAAGACCTGAGCATGTAATGAGAGAACAGTACCATCCTTTAGGAGTAGTAGGAATTATTTCTGCTTTTAACTTTCCGGTAGCGGTTTGGAGTTGGAATACTGCTTTAGCATGGATTTGTGGAGATGTTTGTGTATGGAAGGCTTCTGAAAAAGCTCCTTTATGCTCCATAGCTTGTCAGAATATTATTGCTGAAATATTAAAAGAAAATAAGTTGCCTGAAGGAATTTCATGTATTATTAATGGAGATTATAAAGTAGGTGAATTGATGACAACTGACAAAAGAGTTGCGTTAGTTTCTGCAACAGGATCAACCAGAATGGGAAGAATTGTTGGAAAAACAGTTGCTGAGCGTTTTGGAAAATCTTTATTAGAGTTGGGAGGAAACAATGCCATTATTATTACTCCATCTGCAGATTTAAAAGTGGTTGTTCCAGGAGCAGTTTTCGGAGCAGTAGGAACTTGCGGACAAAGATGTACTTCAACAAGAAGATTAATAATTCACGAATCTGTTTATAATAAAGTAAGAGACGCTATTGTTGGAGCTTACAAACAAATAAGAATTGGAAATCCGTTAGATGAAAATAATCACGTAGGACCACTTATTGATAAAGCTGCTGTAGAGATGTATTTGGCTGCAATTGAAAAAGCCAAAGCTGAAGGTGGAAATGTATTGGTTGATGGTGGTGTTTTAGAAGGCGAAGGTTATGAAAGTGGTTGTTATGTAAAACCAGCTATTATTGAAGCTGAAAATCATTTTGAAATTGTTCAGGCAGAAACATTTGCTCCTATTTTATATTTAATGAAATATAGTGGAGATGTTGAAAATGCAATAGAAATACAAAACGATGTTGCTCAAGGCTTATCTTCAGCTATTATGACAGAAAGCATGAAAGAAGCTCAGAAATTCCTTTCTTACGCAGGTTCAGACTGTGGAATTGCTAATGTAAACATTGGTACTTCTGGAGCAGAAATTGGTGGTGCATTTGGTGGCGAGAAAGAAACTGGTGGCGGACGTGAATCAGGTTCTGATGCTTGGAAAATTTACATGAGAAGACAAACCAATACGATTAACTATTCAGATAGTTTGCCACTGGCACAAGGGATAAAGTTTGATTTGTAAATCAACGATAATAAAACTAAAAAGCTCCAGTTTGAAAAATTGGAGCTTTTTTTATCTCAAATAATTAATCAACATCAAAACAAAGAAAATAATAAAAATAGTTTCCGCTATCCATTTCTTTTTTATTTCGATGAGTAAATTACCTATTATTACGGATAAGGGAATACTTAGTAATGCAAAAAAATCAGGAGTTATTGTTGTGTTTTTTAAAAAGATGAAATGTTGTAAAACAATACCAAGAATCAACAATAACATTACACTTCTATATTTTCTAACTCTTACAACACTTTTTTGTGTGGCAATAACAAAATGCCACAACGCATAAAGAAAAACAAGCCCCATTACAATAAAAAATAATAGTTGATTTAGACTCCAACTTTCATTTATGGGTGCTGAAGTTTCAGTCGTTTCAATAAAATATATTTTATCAATAGAAAACTCATTAAAGATAAAATAATAAGCTAATAGATAAACGAAAGGTACAAAAACGCCCATTAAAGAAACGATATACTCTTTCCAGTAAGGAGGTTTGTAATACCTCATAATAAACCAAACCAACAACATTAAAAAGCCTATGGGTAAATATAACATAGCTGCTAATCCCATAAAAAAACCTAGGTTAAAGGTTTTTAGCGTTTCTTTTCTTGTGTTATAAAGTTCATTAGATTGGTGTAGTATTACTAAAATAAATACCGTAATTATTTGTATAGGACTAAAAATGAGCGCAGAAGGAAATAATGTTTGTAATACAACATAAATAATAAAAGACACATGAGTATTGTTGTTTACTAATTTGTATTGATTAACAATATAATTTAAATAATAACCAATGCCAATTGTAAAAATACACCACAAGATATATCTTAGCCAAGTAGTGCTATTAACGCTATTAAAAAATTCGCTAAATCGGAATAAATTGGCATCAACAACAGTAGGTTCAGTAAAAAAAATGGGCAAGCCTAAAGCAATTGTTATAAGAACAACAATCACATTTACAAATGGTTGATTCGATTTGAATATTTTTAACACTAATAATTTTATTTACTGTATATATTTTGTTCTTTTATTAAAGATAAATTTATACATTTGTGCATCAAATTTAATATTATGACTGATTTTATTTACTGGTTAGGCGATTTCTTTTACACAATCTTTAAACCATTAGTTTGGTTAGGAGAAACTCCATACTTTAATTTAAACGTAGCTTTTATTATTTTAGGCTTTGTAGGATTGTTTGTTTGGTTAAAAATGCAAGCAAAATTCAACAAAGAAGCTGAAGAAAAAGGTACTTTAAAATAATTTCTTTCTTAGTAATACCTACTATTATTCAATAGTAGATTGGGGTATTTTCAGTATTCCTGTTTTAGTAATCAATTACAATTTTCGCAATAGGTTGACTTTAAATAAGGGTCGTTTAACAATTGAAAATTAATTCCTCCTCTCCCATAAGGATCAAATAACTTACAAAATCTATCTTTGTTAAGATTAATAGCATTTAACATTATTGCTCTATAAGATTGATTTTTGGTGTTTTTCTGGTCAATAATTGTCAAGTTTAAATAGTAGAATAATAATTCTTCATCAACATCAATTTTTCTAATGTGAGGTTTTAAAACTTTTTCAGATAAATCATATCTACCATAGCTAGAAAAGTATTTAGCTAATTGTAAAAAGTCTTTGTTACTCATACTTACGTAGCTATAATTTTTGCTAATGTAATTTATAGAAATATCTTTTGCTTTGTAATCTCTTTTAAACATCATATATTCACTGTTAATAATGTGATAATTTAAAAGTAATCTTCTTACTTTGCTAACATCTATTCCTTTCGAGGTTAACGCTTTAATTTCTTTAAGTAATTGATTTGGTTCTATAATAAGTTCGCCAAATACCCAAGATTTAATTTGAAGCACACAAATGTTATATTTTATTTGTTTGTCATTTGGCATAAGGATTTCTAATTCTTTAAATGCAACAAGTGCAGCATATATATCATCTTCATTTTGTTCAAATTCAAAAGCAGCATTATTTTTTAATAAAGTACCGTAAGCTATTTCTTTTGGAATTTCAACTTTGGTTAACACTTCTTTTGGCATTTTTTTATTCTTAATTCTTGAAAAAATTTCGTTTTGAAGTTCAATAGCTCTATCTATGGTTTTATTTTGTAAAGCTTCTTCATAAAAAGCTTGAATAGCTGTATTTGATTCATTTTTAAATTTAGTTTTTTTATCAAGTTCTAATACAACAATTGCTTTTCTATGGTTTTTTAATATGGGTTCCATTTCCTTAGCTAACCCTTTATTATTCAATTCATTTTTTATTTCATCTTTAGTGAAGCTTGTAACATTGTTGTAACCAGATTCTTTTGCATCAACCAAAAATTCAACCCAATTTTCTGAAGCGGATATTGACATTTCAATTTTTTCGTTTTGAAAACTTTGAAGTGCATCAGCAATACTCTTAGCTCTTTTGTTTTGCAATTCAATATTGCCCGACTTTGAACCTTCAACAGATGAAAATGCTTTTATTGATATTTTGGAAATATTGTAATCGGTTAATCTTAATGAATCATAAATAGGTTTTATGTCTTCATGAGAATATTCTGACTTTCCTTTCTCAAATGGAATAACAAATTTTAATGATTTATTGAGCATTTTTATTGTCTCAGAATTATTGGAAGAAGAAGTTAAATCGTTTTCATTTGAAACAATAGAGTCTTGATAAAGCCCCATCTCTAACAAATCCCACCTAGCTTGAGGGATATCATAGAAATTACTATAAAAACAAGCATATCCATTTTTTATTATAAGTATATTGGTTTCAAATTCAGTTCCAACATATTTTTCAGGTAGAACACCAACTTTAAAAGCAACTTGTCCATTTTCGTTGGCTAAAATATTTTTTTTGAAATCTTTATAGTAAATAGGCTTTAATAACTTTCCCATAAAAAAAGTAGAATTAGTCAATTGGTTTTCGGAGTTACAAGGAAATTGGTTTTTAGTTACAACATCAACGGCTATTCCATCATTTGGTTTTTTGAATAATAAATTAAAATAAGTTTCATCGGTCATTACAAAATAAATGTCTCTATCTTCTAATAAAAATCCATAACTCACTTCTGGAGGTAAGCTGCTTACTACAGATAAACATTCTCCACATTTTTGTTGAATAGAAGCGGGAGAAACTTCTTTAATATCGTAAGTGTTTTGAGCATTTATTGAAATAGTGAATATGCTTACTAGAATAAGGATGAAAAAATATTTCATGATAAAATGATTTTATTGAGCCAACAATTTAAAACTTTGTTGTGTTTTATTAGAGGTAATTTTTAAGATAAATACCCCTTTTATATTTTCATTTATTGCTAATTGAAATTGATGTTGATTATTGAACTGAGCAGTTTGAATTAATTTCCCTAGTAAATCATAAACCTCTACGGTTAATTTTTCTTCTATATTTTTGGAAGAAAAATAAAAATGCTGGTTGTTAAAATAGCCTTTCCATGGGTGAGTAGCTTCTTCTTTAATACCTACAGTATAACCAATTTCTGTTTTCATTATTACAGGTAAATGATCTGACATATAATGTAACGCTTCAATAATATTTTGAGGTGCTGATATGTTGGTTGGTGCTGCTAAAATAGATTGATTATAGTGGTTACCATCGTTGCCTAAGGCATAATAAGAATTGGGTATATATTTAAAATAATTGTGTCCACTTCTTACATCATCACTTATAAACATCCAATCAAACCTGTCGTCCATACCACCATTAGAACCACCATCAGGTAAGGTTGCAGTTCTTGGACTTTGTGTATGCACGTTAGCAAAAAAAGAATTGGCATGCCATAGCCCAGGTGTGTTTATTGGATCGTATAAGTTTACACTTCCACCGTTCAATATAGTGTTGAAAGCTGCTTCATAATCACCATAAATATTCATGTCACCAGCAAAAACTACATTTTCTAATGTTGTAGCTTTATTATCTAAATAATTTTTAAAAACTACTGCTTCTTGGTTTCGTTGCTGTTCGTTGCTCCACCCCTGACTAGCTTTTAAATGTGCCATGTAGCAATGAATAAAAATAGTATCATCACCAGGTCCTAATCCCGGAGATTTATAAAATAATACATATTCACTAATGTTTCTTAATGAAGTGGGAATTTCGTATTGACTGTAAAGTTCTAGTTTGTTAGAGTTATAAAAAAGCATGTTGTCAGTATCCGGACCATCAAAATAAGTTGCACTTTGATAGTGAGAAACACCATCAACATTTAGGGCATCATTTAAAATAAGATTTATACCACTAAAAGAAGTAAGTTCTGTAATTAAAAAGATATCAGGCTGAATGTGTTTTATAATAGGTTTAAGTGTATCTGCTTTTGATGCGTTTGAAGCCGGATAATTTAGTATGTTATATGCCATTACTGTTAACGTATCTTGTGCAGTAATGAATAAAGAGCTAAATAGAAAAAATAAGGCAATAAAATATTTCATTAAAAAAGTTTGAGTAAGCGGTTAAATAGTGGAGATTACATCTCTTTAATTAAGTACAAATATACAGGAAAATGATCGCTATAACCACCAATATATTCTCCAAAAGAATAAGTTCTGTAAGGATAGCCTTTAAACCTTCCTGTATCTGATTTTAGATAATTTTTATTGTAAACTACTGATTTGTAATATTTCAATGAAGAAAAATCATCGCCTAAAAGTGGTTCAGAAATAATAATTTGATCGAAAAGATTCCAGGCATCTTGGTAACCTAAGGTGCCAATTCCTTTCTTAAAGAAATCTTCAAAAGGATTATAAAGTTTGCCATTATTGGCTTCTTCTTTGGTGCCAACAGCTTTTAAATAACCTCTAACGCTAACATCTACAGGGTCATCATTTAAATCGCCCATATACAGCACTTTTGTGTTTGGGTCAACTTGTTGCAACGAATCTATTATAGCTCTTGCTAATTGAGCAGCAGCAATTCTTTTTGGCTTACTTCTTTTCTCTCCTCCTCTACGTGATGGCCAGTGGGCAACAATTACATGAATTTTTTCGCCATGTAATTCTCCTGAAACTAATAATTGACTACGTGTAAAAAAATTACTATCAGTTGGAATGCTTAACGTATAACTTTTTGCACTTACATTTTTAAAATAATTTGGATTATACAATAACCCAACATCAATTCCTCTTTTGTCGGGAGAATCGAAATGAACAATTTGGTAATTTCTGTTTTTAATAGCATCTTGTTTTACCAAATCTTCTAAAACAGATTTATTTTCAATTTCTGAAACTCCTAAAATGGCAGCACCATCAGGAGTAACTTCTGTACCAAGTTCAGAAATAACCCGAGCCATGTTGCCTAGCTTTTCATAATATTTAGGAGTGTTCCATCTTTTCGATCCTTTAGGGGTGAAATCGTCCTGCAAAATTAAAGTGGTATCAGGATCAACAATAGTATCGAATAAATTTTCGAGATTATAAAAACCTATACAAGTTACTGCATAGTTTTTTTTGTCGGTATTATTTTGAGAAAAAGCTACTATTTGTAAGCCAATAATTACCCAAAGAGAAAGAAGAATTTTTTTAGTCATAAAAATTGTTTTTTGCAAAATAAAGCATAATTCAACAATTATACCTTTTAGCTACTTTTTGATGGCAATAAATTTAAGTTAACAAATCATTAAGTTACCAACAATTTGTTTTTCACTAATTAAATATTACTATTTTTGCCTCGCATTAATAAAAAGTGATCATCCTAGGAAGCAACCAAGTAAGACTTCTAACCACTTTTTAAATTATTGATATATCATTATATATACATGAATTTTTTTAGATATTCTATTGTTACGGGGAGTACCGTTTTTTTTCTGTTTTCAAACAATTTGTTAGCACAAACAGATACAACTAAAGTTGTAAATAATTCAAAAGATACCACCGATGCAGAAATTAACAGGGTGGTACCAACTTTTACAACAACTTTAGATGCGTTGGAAGATGAAAATGCCGAAAATCAGGATGTTTCGGGCTTATTACAATCTTCTCGAGATATTTTTAACTCTACTGCTGGATTTAATTTCGGTGTAGCTCGTTATAGAATTAGAGGTTACGATTCAGAAAATTTTGTAGTAACCATGAATGGCGTTACGTTAAACAATCCTGAAACAGGTAGAGCTATTTGGGCTCTGTGGGGCGGATTAAACGACATTACTCGTTACCAAGAAACGAAGAATGGTATTTCTTCCTCTCCACTTACTTTTGGAGGTATTGGAGGTTCTTCTAACATTAATGCCCGACCAACTGCTATTAGAAAAGGAACTAACGTTTCTTATGCACTTGCTAACAGAACTTATAGCCACAGAATTATGGCAACACATGCTACAGGAATGATGGACAACGGAATGGCAGTAGCGGTTTCAGCTTCTGGTAGATATTCTGATGAAGGTTATGTAGATGGTACTTTTTACAGCGGAGCAAGTTATTTTATTTCGATAGAAAAAAAATTAAACAATAAACATAGTTTAGGTTTTGTTGGTTTTGCGGCACCAACTGTTCAAGGTAGAAACAGCATTACCACACAAGAAACCTATGATTTAACAGGGAATAATTTTTACAATTCTTATTGGGGTTATCAAGATGGAGAAAAAAGAAATTCTCGTGTAAGAAATACGCACCAACCTCGATTAATATTAAATCATTATTTTGATATTAACGATAAAACCCAATTAATGTCTTCTGTTTATTACACTTTTGGTAGAAGCGGAAACACGCGTTTAAATTGGCATGATGCTGCTGATCCAAGACCTGAATACTGGAAAAACTTACCAAGTGCTTATAACCAACCTGGTGATGAATTATTATTTGCTCAGCAAACTGCTTTATGGCAGGCATTAGATCCTACTACTACTCAATTAGATTGGGATCACTTTTATTTTGCTAACAGCAAAAATCTTTACACCTTAGATAATGTTGATGGAACAGGAACATCTTTAACAGGAAATAGATCTAAATATATTGTTGAAGAACAAAGACAAGATGTTTATGATTATGGATTTAATTCAACATTATCTCATAAATTATCGGACAATTTAACCTTATCAGGTGGTATTAAAGGAAGTATTTATAAAAGTAAAAACTTTAAAGTAATAGATGATTTATTAGGTGGAGATTTTTGGGTGGATGTGGATCAGTTTGCAGAAAGAGATTTTGCTGACCCAGATGCTGCTCAAACAGATTTAGACAATCCTAACAGAGCAGTTAGAGAAGGTGATAAATTCGGATATGATTATGATATTAACATTAATACCACTAATCTTTATGCTCAGTTAGATGGAACTTCGGCTAAGATAGATTGGTTTTTTGGAGCTTCAACTACTTACACTTCTTTTTGGAGAACAGGAAATGTAAGAAACGGTCTTTTCCCAGAAGATTCTTATGGTGATTCTGAAAAACAAAACTTTTTTAATTTTGGAACAAAAGCTGGATTAATATACAAACTTACAGGAAGACACATGCTTAGTATTAATGGAGCTTATTTAACAAGAGCACCATTGGCAAGAAATTCTTTTTTATCGCCTAGAACTAGAGATGAAGTAGTAAGCGGACTTAAAAATGAGCAAGTATTTTCCGGAGATTTTAACTACATTGTTCGTTATCCTAAAGTAAAAACAAGAGCAACAGTGTTTTATACAAGTATTCAAGATAAATTATGGTCAAGAAATTTTTATCATGATGAGTTAAACACTTTTGTAAACTATGTAATGACAGGTGTTGATCAACTTTTTGTAGGTGTTGAATTTGGTGGAGAAGTTAAAGTAACGTCTACAATTACTGCTACAGGAACATTTGCAATGGGAGATTTTACATATAACTCCAGACCAACAGCAACAGTTACTCAAGATAACTCAACAAAATTGTTGGAAGAAAATAAAACCATTTATTTAAAAAATTATAAAATAGGAGAATCGCCTCAAACGGTATCTTCAATTGGGTTAAGATATCGTTCCCCAAAATATTGGTTTGTAGGAGCAGATTTTAACTATTTTGCAGATATTTATTTACAAGTAAATCCTGATAGACGTTCTGAATCTGCTGTTGACAATTTTGTAGATACAGATCCACAAGTGTCACAAATCTTAGATCAAACTAAGTTAGATAACAACTATACATTAAACCTTTTTGCAGGAAAATCGTGGAAGTTTGGTGACTACTTTCTTCGCATAAACTTAAATGTTACTAATGTGTTGGATAATAAAGATTTCCAAACAGGTGGATTTGAACAATTAAGATATACTACAACCAATATAGATAAGTTCCCTCCAATGATTGGATATATGATGGGAAGAACCTATTTTGCAATGGTATCATTCTCATTTTAATAATTTTAATTAATTTTATACTAACAATATACACTATGACAATTACTAAAAAAATAACAGGACTACTATTATTAGCTGGAATTTCACTTTTCTCAGTTAGCTGTAAAAAAGATTTTGATACGCCACCTATCAAAACCATTCCTGAAGGAAATAAAATTACTATTGCTGACTTAAAAGCAATGTATCAAGGTGCTCCATTAAAAATAACCGATGAACTTTCGATGTTTGCAGTGGTAACTATGGATGAACAAAGTGGAAATATTTACAAAGAAGCTTATATTCAAGATGAAACAGGCGCTATTAACTTAAGATTGTTATCTTCCGGTGGTTTATATCAAGGAGATTCGGTTAGAGTATTTTTAAAAGGAACAATACTTTCTACTTATAACCAAATGATGCAGTTAGATTCTGTAGATGTAGATAATAATATCATAAAACAAGCTACTAAAAGAGATAGACAACCGGATGTATTTACAAGCATTGCTCAAATTACTACCGGGCAACAAGCTAAACTAGTAAAATTAGAAAATGTTCAGTTTGTTTCAAATGAGTTAGGAAATACTTATGCTGATGGTGTTAATTTAACTTCTCAAAGTAGAACGTTAGAAGATTCTTTAGGTAACACTATTATTGTTAGAACAAGTGGTTATGCTAATTTTGCAAATGATACTATTCCTAATGGAAGTGGCTCATTAATAGTAATTGTTAGTCAGTTTAACAGTACATTACAATTATTAATAAGAAACCCGAACGAAGTTATTTTTAATAATCCAAGATTTGGAGCGGGAAATCCAGGAAATACTTTAACTAAAAATTTCCAAGATCAAAGTATTACATCAGGAGGATGGACTACCCAATTGATTACAGGAACGTACAACTGGACAACAAGTGATGCTGGATCAGCAGGTAATTTTTATGGAATGATGTCTAACTGGACAGGTAGCGGAAATGTAGCCTCTGAAACATGGCTAATTTCTCCTGCTATTGATTTAAGTGCTTCTACCAATGCTACTTTTGATTTTAGAAATGCATCTAACTTTTCAGGTCCAAATATGGAAGTATTGGTTTCAACTAATTATGATGGAGTTAGTGCACCATCAACAGCCACATGGACGCAATTAGGAGCTAATCTTTCTACAGGTGGTTTTGCTTGGGTAAATGGAGGTCCGTTGAGTTTAAATTCCTACTTAACCAATGGTGTATATTTGGCTTTTAAATATACAGGAACTGCATCAAGTGGTAAAACTTGGGAAGTAGATGATATTATAGTAACATGGTAACTTTTTAAATAGATAAATTTTATTAACCCCTTAAAATTAATAGTTATGAAAAAAATCTTTACAATTTTAACAGCCGTTTGTATCGGAACAGTTAGTTTCGGACAAACCATCTTTCAAAGTAATCTAAGTTCTTGGGCTAGTGGTGACCCAACAGACTGGATGGGAAACACAACAAGCATTACTTCAGCTAATGTTGTTGAACAAACCGTTGGAGCTACTTATGGAACCAGTATGGCTTCTTTAATTAATGCTACAACAACTCATAAAAGGTTTACTACTCAACCTGTAACTGTTGTTCCAGGAGAATCATACCTCGTAGAAATGTGGGTAGTAGCTCAAAACTCAGGAGAATTGAGAACAAATTATTATGATGTAACTAATAGTGCTTATGGAACATACAATCCATATATTGATGTTGCTGCTGCTTCAGGTGGTAACTTAGTGATGATTTCACAAACAGTAACAGTTCCTGCCAGCTGCACAAGTGCTGAGTTTATTTTATCACTTAGAAATACAGACCCAACAACAGCTCCTGCTCCATTTGAGATAGGAATTTTAGTTGATTCAGTTGCTATTACTGCAACAACTCCTCCAACACCAACCATTAAAAAAATCTACGATATTCAGTTTACAACTAATGTAAATGGAGATTCTCCTGAAGTGGGTAATGTGGTTACTACTAAAGGTGTAATTACAGGAATTATTAAAAACGGACCGGATAGACATGCTTTCTTTATTCAAGATAGTGCTTTGGCTTGGAATGGATTATACATTTATGAAAGAAATGATTCTTCCTTAGTTATTGGTGATAGTGTTGAAGTTACCGGTACTGTTGCTGAATACAACGGATTAACAGAACTTTCTTTTGTATCAAACATTACTGTTTTAAATTCTGGAAATACCTTACCAACTCCTGTGGTAACTACTACAGGTAATGCCAATATGGAACAATGGGAAGGTGTTGTAATTCAGACGTTAAATGCTGAATGTGTTAGCAATACAAACGGTTTTGGTATGTGGGAAATAAATGATGGGTCAGGTTCTTTATTGGCGGATGATGATATTTATTTTTATCATTTAACTGCTGTAGTTGGTTCTCACTATGATGTTACCGGTATCGGACATTATTCTTTCGGAGATTATAAAATCTTACCTAGAGATGCTAACGATATTAGTTTAGTAGTTGGTATAGATGAATTAAACGCAAACAATGTTGCTGTTTATCCTAATCCGGCTAACGATCAAATTACTTTTCAATTAGAAAATAATGGTTTTGAAGTAATCGTAGCTGACATTACTGGTAAAATGGTTGCTACTGCTAATACAATTGCTGATAAACTTACCTTGTCTTTAGAAAACTTAAACAACGGAATTTATTTTTACACTATTAAAAATAAAGATGTTGTTATTGCTACTAACAAATTTGTAGTGGTTAAATAAATAACTCAATTTACATAAAACAAAAAAGCCGATGAATATAATTCCATCGGCTTTTTTGTTATTCAACAAATCGCTCAATAAAAATCTTTTATTAAATACCTTAATTCATTAATCATTAAAGCGGTGGCTCCCCAAACAATTTGTTTGTTTACCACAAAGCAAGGTACTTTTAGCTGAACACCATCAGAAAGTTTTACCGTTTGCTGCTGAAAAGTGTTGGGATGAATAAGGGTTTGGACTTCGACTTCTACTACATCATAAACTTCACTAATTTGTAAAGTAAATGTTGGAGAGTAGTCTATAAAACCGATAACAGGTACAACCAAGAAATTGCTTACAGGAATAAATACATCGGTTAGTCTGCCGATAACTTCAACATGTTCTTTAACAATGCCTATTTCTTCATTGGCTTCACGCAAAGCTGTTTCAATTAAGTCAGCATCATGTTCTTCTTTTTTACCACCCGGAAAAGCAATTTGTCCGCTATGATTGCTATTGTTTATAGCTCTTTTAATTAAAACTGTATGTAGCGTATTATTTTTTTCGTAAAATAAAATTAAAACACCGCTTTGCCGTGCTTGTTTTTTTGTTAGTTCATCAACATCAGCTTTTCTGTATGGAGCTGCTTCTAAATGCGTTTTAATTCCCGGTAGCGGGTATTTAAACTGTTCGCTGATATATGTTTTAAAAAGCTCTATCATTTTTTAATTAATGCAGATTTCGATAAGTATTGAACTTCATTTTTTGTGCTTAATTTAATTAGCTTCTCATCAGTTGTCAACTCAATTTTATCATATAAAAAGGGTAATATTTGGGTATTTTCAATTGATATAAGTCCTTTTTTGCCATCTTTTTCAGCGATAAACAGTTGAGGTAAAAATCGTTCTATGAATTCATATTCTGCAGGAATTACATAAGTACCTTTTGTGTTGATGATGCCGAATTTATTCTCAAAGTTAACGATGGCAATATCATCAATAAATTCTCCGGCAATAATAAAGTTGTAAGGAATTTTAAGTTTGGTATTAAAATCACAATACCCCCATTTGCCGTGTCTTTTTATGGCAATTAAATCCTTTGATATTGCCCCGATATCTTCAAACAAAGCAGGAACAACTTTTTTTCCTGTGGTATCTATTAAGCCTATTTTTCCTTCCGTCATTTGTCTGGCATAACCTTTATCGTTAAACAATCCCCAATTCAAAACACCATCTTGATATGGAATAGTGGGTTCAATAATCATCGTTCCATTAGTATTTACATAACCGTAAAGATTATCTTTTACTACAATCGCTAAACCATTTTCGGGTTCAGTAATTTGAGTGTAAATAGCAGGTAAAACACTATCTCCTTTACTATTAATAACACCATAAAATTGTGCTGATTTAACACGAATAAACTCATTTTCCAGGTTATCTATCCAATCGTAACTAGGTTTTACTACATAGTACAAATTAGTGTCGATAACACCATATTTGTTATCTTTAAAAACGTAAGCAATGCCATTATTAAAATATCCTACTGATTCATATTCTAAACCGATTACAAGGTTGCCGCTTGTATTTATAAATCCGTACTTTTCGTTTAGTGCAACAGCAATAAATTTGTTTTTGGTGGTTCCAATTTCGTCATACATTAAAGGAACTATTTCCTCTCCCAAGCGATTAATTATTCCATATTTATCGTTTATTCCAATAACAGCCAATCCGTTTGCAAAATCTTCAGCCTCATCATATTTAAAAGGAATAATCAGTTGATTGGTTTTGTCTATAAAACCTATTTTTCCGTTTAAACCTACTAATGCAAGTTCTTCTTTAAAGTCGTTCACAAAATCGTAAGTTGGTGGAATTACTTCTTGCAAATGCTCATTTATAAATCCCCATTTATTGTTTTTCATAAAAGGATAGAAAGCAGTTTTTGCTAACTGAAAATCTTTTACCAATTCATTTTTAAAAGGATATTCGGGATATGTTCTTAAAAAAGTTTTAATATTATCAGTAGTATAATTGATAATGGATAAGTTATAAATATTTCTCCAAGCACTTGCTGTATAAGGGTTTTTGGGGTTAGATTTTATAAAGTTATAATAAGATTTTATTTTTTTATCAGCGGTAGAAAGTTCGTAAATGGTTCTTTCGGCTTGTGGCACAAATGGATTGTTAGGATGATGTTGAATAAATTTTAGGTTATTTTCTATGGTATTGGGTTGGGTAAATTCTTTGTAGATTAACGTGTCTAAAATATTTTTTGCAACATTAACTTCATTAGCATTAGGATAAGTATCGATAAAATATTGAATGGCTTCAGAGTTTTGTTGTTTTTTAGCCAAGTTAAAAGCAATTTCATTTCTTAATAAGATAGCAGAATCAACTTGTTTTGCTCCAATATTACAATCAATAAATTTAGTATAAGCAGCAATAGAATGTTCATTTTTAGCTATTTCAAAACATTTTTTATCAATTAATAAATGTTGGGTATAAATGTTTGATGAATCTACTCCAAAAGCCAGTAGTTTCTCTTTTTTCTTTGAACTTAATTTAGGGTAATAAAAAGTTGCTTCCTGAATATAATACAAAGCTGAATCTATATTATGGAAAGGATTATTGTTTCTGTAATAAATTATACTAAGTCCATAAGACGCAGGAACAGGATTTTTCTTTAATGATTTTTCAAAGTATTTTTTGGCTTTAAAATAGTCGTGAATTTCTAAAGCTGCAAAACTTTTAGTTAATTTACTACTAAATAAACCTTGCGAAAAGCCAATTGTAGCAGTAGTTAAGAGTAAACTCAGTAAAACCGTTTTTTTAGAAATTAAAAACATTTTTTGAAAAGCCAACGTATTAATAACTTGTTGAACATTTTTTATGACAAAAAAAATCTCATATATATTAATTTTAGTTTTTAGCATTTCTTTGTTTAGCTGTAAAGAAGTAATGGTTAATGAGCCTAATCTTCCTCGTCCGGTAAAAAAAGACTTAAAAGAGATTAGAGCTGACGGTAAAATTAAGGCTTTAATTAATTATAGTGCAACAAGTTATTTTATTTATCGAGGGCAGCCCATGGGATTTGAGTATGAATTGTTGAATCAATATGCTAAAAGTCAGGGAGTAGAGCTAGAAGTTATTCCAATAAAAAATATGGATAGTGTATTTATTCATTTAAACCATGGAGTAGGAGATGTTGTGGCAGCTAATTTAACGGTTACCTTAGATAGAAAAAAACAAGTGGATTTTTCACATCCAATTTTATTTACCAAACAAGTACTGGTTCAGCGTAAGCCAGAAAATTGGAAAAAACTTTCTAAAAAATCATTAAAAGATTCATTGGTAAACTCTCCATTAGAGCTGGGAGGAAAAACCATTTTTGTGAGAAGAGAATCCTCTTTTTATGAGCGTTTGCATAGCCTGTCTAAAGAAATTGGTGAGAAAATTAAAATCCAGGTAGTTCCCGGAGAAATTTCTATGGAACAGTTGATTGAACAAGTATCCCAAGGAACAATAGATTATACGGTTGCCGATAAAAATATTGCTTTGGTAAACGAATGGCAATATCCTAATATTGATGCAAGTATTGAGGTAAGCAATGAACAGCAAATAGCGTTTGCTCTAAGAAAAAATAGTGATAGTTTAACGGTTTCGATTAATAATTGGTTGAAAGCATATCAAAAAACAGTTGCGTTTAAGTTGTTGTATAAAAAGTATTATGACAATCGTTCGCAGCATGCTAAACGAATTAATGATGAGTCGTTTACCTTGAGTAGCGGACAACTTACTCCCTATGATGAAACATTGAAAAAGTATGCTCCACAAATACCTTGGGATTGGGAGTTGGTAGCAGCTTTAATTTATCAGGAATCGAGGTTTAATAATAGTGCCTTAGGTTGGGGAAATTCTTTTGGAGTGATGCAGTTTATGCCGGTAACAGGAGCCAAATATGGAGTTGACTCTACTTCATCAGCTCATGAAAACATTAAAGCAGGTGTAAAATACATTCGTTATTTAAGTAGAATGTGGGAAGATAAAATTGCAGACTCTACCGAAAGGGTAAAATATGTTTTAGCGAGTTATAATGTTGGTCCAGGACATGTTTTTGATGCGTATCGTTTAGCACAGAAATACAATAAAAATCCTCAGCTTTGGAAAGAGGTCAGTTATTTTCTTAAAAATAAATCTAAGCCAAAATATTATAAAGATGAGGTAGTAAAACACGGTTACTGCAAAGGACATATTACTTACAAATATGTAAACGAAATTATGGAGCGTTACCAACATTACAAAACAGCCATAGACACACATCAAGAAGTGTTGGCTGAGCATTAGCTTACAAGTTTTGTTTCTTTTTCATAAACAAAACACTCAACAAAAACAAAAACACCCCTCCACCAATAAATGCACTAAATACCAACAGAATTTTATGATAAAGGTTTAATTCACCCAAGTTTAAATAGTACATCCCGCCTTGTAAAAACAAATAAAATTCACTTAACACAAATCCTAAAACAAATAAGCCTAAGCCAATTCGGGCAAACCATTTGTTGCGACTAAAAACGCCTTCTAACGACAGAAAAAGCAGCAAAGCTCCACTAATTACTCCAAGCATCAATAAGTGGATAAAACCAATCACTAAGTTTCTTATTTGTATGGAAGCTTCATTTACTTCAGGGAACACCGAAAAGGATTGAAATAGTACTTTTATAACCATTGAAATTAGGATAAAATACACTAAAGTTTTAACGTAAAATGTAGCAGATGATAAAAAGGTGTTTAAGGGCTTTTTTAGAGCAACAATAAGATGATAAAACCCTATCAGTTGAAAAACAACTCCCAAGCTGTTTATGATATTTAATGTTGGTAGCTTGATAAACCAACTTATGGGTAAAGCCAATGTAAAAATTACCGATAAAACTAACCAGCCCAATGCTTTTTTTAAAGAATTATGTTTTTCAGACTGATGTATAGTGAGGTATTTGATAAACAAACCTATCACACTAAAAATAAACCAGCCATTAAACTGAAAATGCAAAAAAGTTTGAATAGCAATGTTGTAAGCATCAGAGTTTTTTCCGAATATAACAATGGATATAGGCAGGCACCAAATGCCAATAGTGGAAATAACCATAAACCACAATGCAGCACGAATAAATTTTTTATCGATGGTATTAAATGGTTTTAGGTCTTTTAAAATCAGTTTTACAAAAAAGTAGGAAGCAAAAATATGTAAGGATGAAAATGCTATTGAAAAAGCAGCATATCCTTGAAAAGGAAAACTAAACAACATGCCGATTACAGCAAATTGAGTAACAAAAAATAAATAATGATAAATTTTTCTGATGTTGGGTAAATAGCGATAAACAATAAAGCTATACAACATTAAGTAAAGCCATCCCAACATGGCAACATGCGAATGAGCGTGAGTTATAAACCTAAAATTAAAATCAATTTCGCCAATAAAAGCATAGCGTAAAACTAAGCCCAGCAGCGATGCAATTAAAAAATTAATTAAACACGTTATGATCCAAGATTTAGGCATTGCTTTGGAAAATAAAAAAGCAGATAAACGCACTTTTTAAGAACGTGTTATCTGCTTTTGTAAATGAGTAACTATTTATTTTTCAGAAACGATTGAAGCTCCAAAATATTCTCTGTTCATACGAGCAATAAACTCAAGTGAAATTCCTTTTGGACATTCTACTTCGCAAGCTCCAGTATTGGTACAGTTTCCAAACCCTTCTTTGTCCATTTGTTCTACCATGTTTAATACACGTTCTTTTCTTTCTACTTGTCCTTGAGGAAGGTAAGAATACTGAGAAACCTTTGCAGCAACAAACAACATAGCCGATGAGTTTTTACAAGAGGCTACGCAAGCACCACAACCAATACAAGTTGCAGCATCCATAGCTTTATCAGCATCTGGTTTAGGAATTGGAAGTGCGTTGGCATCCTGTGTATTTCCTGAAGTATTTACAGAAATAAAGCCTCCTGCATGTTGAATTCTCTCAAAAGAACTTCTATCCACAACTAAATCTTTTATTACAGGAAAAGCCTTAGAACGGAAAGGTTCAATGTAAATGGTATCTCCATCTTTAAACATTCTCATGTGTAGTTGACAAGTAGTTACACCTCTATCCGGACCATGAGCTTCACCATTGATGTATAAAGAACACATTCCGCAAATTCCTTCTCTACAATCGTGATCGAATGCAACAGGCTCTTTACCTTCGTTTATTAAGTTTTCGTTTAACACATCCAACATTTCTAAAAATGAAGAATGTTCTGAGATGTTTTTAATGGGATATGTTTCCATTTTTCCCTCAGACTTTGCGTCTTTCTGACGCCATATTTTTAGTGTTAAATCCATGATTTGTATTTGTTAATTGTTAATCGTTAAAAGTTATTAGTGATAAACTTTCAACGAATAATTATATTTTAATTTTCATTTTTAGCTTTCATTAAATATTTAATGTATCCATTTAACAATGCTAATGATTTATTAATCTGCTCTTTTCCTTTTATTAGCTCTTCGTTAGTTATGTATTTTTCATCAAATGCTACAATAAATTGATCAATAAGCTCATACAACGATCCTCTAGCTTGTCTGCAAAACTGAATATTCTCTTGGTAATGAAATCTACCATATCCTTCAGCAATATTATGTGTTACAGACCTAGAAGCTCTTTTCATTTGCGAAGTTAAGTCGAACTGCTCTTCTTTTGGGAAAGTTTTAACAAGTTGAGAAACAAACCTTCTTAACTCTGTACCAACTTTCCAACATTCTAAATCTTCAAAACTTCTTATTTTATTCTCCATTAAACCAATTAACGATTAACAAATAACTAATAACGATTGAATTATTTGTAGCTTCTCTGTTTTAATTCTATATCATTAAAAGTTAATTCTTCTTTATGCAAAACAGATTCTCTTGGGTTTCCTGTATATTCCCAAGCAGCAACATATTTAAAGTTAACATCATCTCTTTTAGCTTCACCTTCTTGTTCACCACCAATTTCAACAGATTCCTCTCTAAAATGACCTCCACACGATTCATTTCTGTGTAATGCATCAACAGCAAACAACTCTCCTAATTCAAGGAAATCGGCAACTCTACCGGCTTTTTCTAATTCAGGATTAAGTTCATTTATGCTGCCAGGAACAAAAACATCTTTCCAAAACTCTTCTCTAATTTGAGCAATTTCTTCCATTGCTTTTTTAAGTCCCGCTTCATTTCTTGCCATCCCTACATAATCCCACATTATTTTACCTAATTTTTTATGAAAATAATCTACTGACTTAGTTCCTTTATTGTTGATGAGTTTCTCTAATCTTTCTGTAACTTCTTTTTCAGCAGCTTCAAATTCAGGTAAATCTGTAGGTATTTTTCCTGTTCTAATTTCGTTAGAAAGAAAATCTCCAATAGTATAAGGCAATACAAAATAGCCATCGGCTAATCCTTGCATTAATGCAGAAGCTCCCAATCTGTTAGCTCCATGGTCAGAGAAATTAGCTTCTCCGGCAGCATAACAACCCGGAATGGTAGTCATTAAGTTATAATCTACCCAAATTCCTCCCATAGTATAATGTACCGCTGGATAAATCATCATGGGTGTTTTGTAAGGATTTTCATCTACAATTTTATCATACATTTGGAATAAGTTACCGTATTTAGCTTCAATAACTTCTTCTCCTAATTGAGTAATTTTTTCTGCAGTTGGATTTTCAAGTCCTAACATATTCGCTTTTTCTCTACCATAACGCTGAATAGCAGTTGAGAAATCTAAATAAACAGCCTCGCCAGTTGCATTAACTCCATAACCAGCATCACATCTTTCTTTAGCAGCTCTAGAAGCAACATCTCTAGGAACAAGATTTCCATAAGCAGGATATCTTCTTTCCAAATAATAATCTCTGTCTTCTTCTTTTATTTGAGTAGGCTTTAGTTTTTTCTCTCTAATGGCCATAACATCTTCCATTTTCTTTGGCACCCATATTCTACCATCATTTCTCAATGATTCAGACATTAATGTAAGTTTAGATTGATATTCTCCCGAACGAGGAACACAAGTTGGGTGAATTTGAGTGTAACATGGGTTGGCAAAGAAAGCTCCTTTTTTGTGGATTTTCCATGCGGCACTAACATTAGAACCCATAGCATTGGTAGATAAAAAGAATACGTTTCCGTAACCACCACTTGCAATAACTACTGCATGTGCCGAATGTCTTTCTACTTCTCCCGTAACTAAGTTTCTGGCAATAATTCCTCTTGCTTTTCCGTCAACAATAACTAAATCTAGCATTTCATGACGGTTATACATTTTAATTTTTCCTTTACCAATTTGGCGGTTCATAGCCGAATAAGCGCCTAACAACAATTGTTGTCCGGTTTGTCCTTTAGCATAAAAAGTTCTGGAAACCAATACACCACCAAAAGAACGGTTGTCTAACAATCCGCCATATTCTCTTGCAAAAGGAACACCTTGAGCCACACACTGATCTATAATATTGGCAGAAACTTCAGCTAAACGATAAACATTTGCTTCTCTAGCTCTGTAATCGCCACCTTTAACCGTATCGTAAAATAATCGGTAAGTAGAATCGCCATCATTTTGGTAATTTTTGGCAGCATTTATACCACCTTGAGCAGCAATAGAGTGTGCTCTTCTTGGCGAATCTTGATAACAAAAAGCTTTTACATTGTAACCCATTTCTGCTAAGGATGCAGCAGCAGAACCTCCTGCTAACCCTGTTCCAACAACAATAATATCTATGTTTCTTTTGTTAGCAGGATTAACTAAATCGATGTGGTTTTTATAATTTGTCCATTTATCTTTTAATGGACCTTCAGGTATTTTAGCATCTAATTTTGACATACTTAAAATAGATTAATGCGATTGATTGATAAAATGAAAAATTGCAATAAATATAAATCCTAATGGGATAATGATTGCATACAATGTCCCTAATTTTTTAATGATAGGCGTATATTTTCTGTGGTTAAAACCTACTGATTGAAATGCTGATTGAAAGCCATGCAATAAGTGTAACGAAAGAAAAACAAAGGCTAACACATAAATTCCAACTCTAATTGGATTTACAAATTTATCTTGCAATTCATGGAAGTATCTAAATCCGCCATTGTGCATTCCACTCCAATCTCCTTCAATAAATTTAGTGTTGATTTCAGGAAACCAAAAATCATAAAAATGTAAGCCTAAAAACAACATTATCATTATTCCTGTAATAATCATGTTTCTGCTCATCCAGTTGGTATTTTCTGCTGGCTTGTTCATAGCGTATTTTACAGGTCTTGCTTTTTTGTTTTGCAAATCAAGGTAAATGCCCATTCCTAAATGGAATAAAACTCCAAAAAGAAGTACAGGTTGAAGGAAATATTGAATAAGTGGGTTGGTGCCCATAAAATGAGAGGTCTCATTAAAAGCATCAGGGCTAAGCACTGATAAAAAGTTGATTACAAAATGTTGTAGAAGAAAAAATAATAAGAAAAAACCCGATAAGGCCATTAAAATTTTTCTTCCTACTGAAGATGTTGAGAATCCTTTACTCATGGTATGAACGATTTATAATTTTTCGACAAATGTAGGACTATTCTGCAAAAATCAAATTTTATAAGGACAAAAAAATCAATAAAAATGCCCTTAGAATTATACTCCAAAAACAGTTTTTGAATTAATGGTGGTTATTTTAGCGACCTCTTCTAAACTAACTTGTTTTAAATTAGCCACTTTTGTAGCAATTTCAATGATGTAAGCACTTTCGTTACGTTTTCCTCTGTAAGGAACAGGAGCTAAATAAGGAGCATCGGTTTCTAAAACCAAATGTTCTAGATTTATTTGTTCAACCACTTTATCTAATCCAGCATTTTTAAAGGTAACTACTCCGCCAATTCCTAATTTAAAACCACCATAGTTGATAATTTTTTGTGCTTGTTCTAAATTTCCTGTAAAACAATGGAAAATGCCACGCATGTTTTCGTCATTTTCTTCGTCTAAAATTTCAAAAATGGCATCAAAAGCATCTCTGCAATGAATTACAAAAGGCAAATTATTAGCTTTAGCCAAGCGGATTTGATGACGAAAAGCGGCTTGTTGTTCTTTAAAAAATGTGTTGTCCCAATATAAATCAATACCAATTTCGCCAATGGCAATAACTTGGTGTTCAGACAACATTTTTTCTACCTGCTCTAATTCTTGTTGGTAATTGGTTTTTACCGAACAAGGGTGTAAGCCCATCATGGGAAACATATTGTCAGGATATTTTTTTGCCAAAGCCAACAATGCATTGGTATAGCCGCTATCAATGTTGGGTAAAAAAAATCTGGAAATACCTAAATTAATGGCTTTTTGCACCACTTCATCAATATCTTCTTTAAATTGCTCGGAATATAAATGGGTGTGTGTATCGGTTAAAATCATACTGCAAAAATAAGGCTTATGGGTTTATTTTGAATAATAGTGCAAAAAAACATATATACAAAGCGCTTTATAGGTGTTCTTACTTAGGTTTATCTCATTAAAAGTAAGAGTATAATATGACAAAATATTTAAAAAGTAAAAATATAATATGACATATTTTTGAAAAAGTAATAATATAGTCTTACATTTGGAGTTGTAAAGTCATATAATAATCTGACAAATGAAAAAGAAGAAACTACAAATAGAGCAATTAAGTCATAAGTTAAAATCTTATGATGCTGCTGATAAAGTTGTTCGACCATCAATAGGTTGGGTAAAAACAATCCGTACATCAATTGGGATGTCTTTAGAACAGCTTGGAGAAAAACTAGGGTTTACAAAACAAAGTGCACAAAACTTAGAAAAGAGAGAGGGAGATGGCTCTATAACTATTAAAGCACTAGAAGATGCGGCAAGAGCATTAGAAATGAAGCTTGTATATGGTCTTGTTCCAATTGATGGCAGTTTAGAGAAGATGATTGAAAAAAAAGCGAGAAATCTTGCTACGGAAATAGTTATGAGAACTTCCGGAAATATGAAGTTGGAAGATCAGGAAAACTCTCCGGAAAGAATTCGGAAAGCGATAGAGGAAAGGACTAAGGAAATAATGGAAGAAATGCCGAAAAAGCTATGGGATTAAATCTTGATTATTCACTTGGTCAAACTCCTTTAGATGAAGAAGAAAGTGAAGGATTAAAAATCCCCACCATCTCCACTAAAGGAGAACTTGATGAATTTGAGCAAAAAAACATCGAGGAAGCAGTTTTATGGACTATAGGTTTAAAGGTTACGATTGACAAGTTATTGTCTGAATCTTTTATCAGGTCGCTCCACAAGCGAATGTACGGTGAAGTTTGGAAGTGGGCTGGAAAATTTCGTCAAAGTGAAAAGAATATTGGAATTGAAAGTTGGAAAATTTCGACTGAATTAAAGGTCTTGTTGGAAGATGCAAAGTTCTGGATTGAAAATGAAACTTATACGGAAGACGAAATTGCAGTTCGATTTAAACATAGAATTGTAAGTATTCATTGCTTCCCCAATGGAAACGGCAGGCATAGTAGGCTTATGGCAGATTTAATCGCAGAAAAAATTTTCAATCGAAAAGTTTTTACCTGGGGACAATCGAATTCGAAACTATCGAATAAAAGTGAAGAACGCGTGAATTACTTGATAGCTCTTAAGAAGGCGGATAACGGAGATGTTACAGACTTACTCAAATTTTCACGCTCTTAGTTTCAGATAACGCTTTGCTTATGAGTAGCGCAGCGTCCCGAAGGGCATTATAAATGGGTGTGAATATTGGTTAAAATCATTGCTACATTTATAAGTAATATTTTATTTACTTGACCTAAGCAACATCCCTCTTTGCCCTTATAATGCTTAGCTCGTGCTGGGGGCAATTTTTAATTTAGTTTTTATCAATAAAGTGGTTCATTTGAAAGACTAGATTTTCTTATCGGAATATCTAAATTAAATTTGTCGAGAATAGCTTTAATTTTCTTTTCCACTTCTGTATCAGCAGTTGGAGGTAAAACTATCTCATCAATTAATTCCTTTATATCTATTTCAAGTTTCTTTCCTTTATCATTTGGTTGCTGTTGCCAGTAGTCCTCTTTTCTTTGCTGATATTCTATGTCGTGAATAATGCGAAGTTCATTTTCGGATGTAAATTCAATTCGTTTGTGCGTTAATGGAATAAATAAATTATAATTTCTCACTGGGTAATCTATCTCATGATACCACCTATCTTGTTCATAGTCAATATATCTAACCTTACTAAGGTAAAAATCATTTGGATTTTTTTCTAATACCATAGACAGTTTGCTTGATGTACTTCTTATAGCAACCCCTTCGTTTGACTTCAAGTACAATCTCCACATTGCGTCAGATTCATAATCCGAAATTTGCCAACAATTAATCAGAGTAAATTTCTTCATTTCTTTGTGAGTTTCGGAGAATCCATCGTCATTACCTTGATTTTTTCTGTAGCCATGTTCTATTTGGGTTAGTGAGCCTTCAAATGGATCTGAGAAACGGTCAGCACGGCAAAAAAACAAAGTATTAGTATTAAGCATGTCATAGAACTTTTCTAAACTCATGTATCTTATTAAAGGAGAATTATCTTCAATGTCAATGAAGCAATAGTGTTTAAGTAAAGTCATAGTTTGATTATTATATCCAACACCCAGCTATACCCCGTAATCTCTAAGCTGAAGCGTTTGCAATTTATCGAGGGGCTTAGTGATGTAATTACCATATATTATTATTACGAAACTAGTATTTTTTTGATTTGTTTCATAGTTAGCCAAGGTCTTTCTCGGTGGATAATTCGATGACAGTTTGCACAGACAATCACAAGTTCATCCAATGAAGTCTGATGAGCTGGATTCATTTCACTTACAGGAATTGTGTGATGAACTTCACAGAAGTTAGTTCCTCGTTCTCCGTACTTTTCTTCAAAATCAAAGCCACAGATTTCACAAAATATTTTGCCATGAATTTTAAGGAAATCAGACTTTTTTCGCTCCACTACCTTTCTGTTTCTCTCTCTACGTTTATGTGAGCGTTCGACTAATTTACCTTCTGGGAAATCATCCTCCATTTCAAGATTCTCAGCAAAATCAGCGATACCGATTTCTGTCGTCCAGAATTTGCGTTGGTTACCAAAGGCTCCTGTTGTTGGAGGTGTAATTCCTAATGAGGCACAATATTCCCTGTAATGATTGTCTAGTTTGTTATTTGGTTGTTCTTGTCCCAGAAGTTGGCGAATAGCTCCATTAGTTATATTGCCGTGTTTTGTGGGGTTGTTTAGATGTTTATACAACGAATTATTCAAATAGCCTATAAACCGACTTGGTGCAAACCTCAACTGCTTACCTGCTTCATAGGCAACAAAACAAGTTCCTCTTCGAATCAAATCTTCAGCAAATGAAGCCTCTTCTACGTTGTCACTAGTTAAGTAATCCTCAACAGTTCTGAGATTGCTCCTGAGTTCATCAGTTGAGTGAATTATTTCCATTGCAATTGGATGAGATTTATTTTCCCAAATATAAAAAAAATAGTTTACAAATCATCAAAAGAGCTTTTTCCGTGTAAATCCGTATCATCCGTGTTATCTGCGTTCTATTAAAATAGATTCCCGATAATTTTTCCGTTGCACTACAAAATTTCGAGAATGACGCTTGTAGTGGGCTTTTTATAGCTTTTTAACATCATTTTCAGCAGGTAAACAGAAAAATGGTTAAATTTGCAATGAGTTTTTCTCTAATGCAAAAAGTAGCAAAACATATCATCGGATTTTTAATGGCATTGGTAATTCTATTTGCATCCTTGCAAGTGAGTGTTTCCAAAATGACCTGCTATATTGCCAACGATACCTTTTATAGCTTAGGCGAATTTGAAGATTGTAAACCCAAATCAGATTGCGAGTTAAGCAATAAATGCTGCGATTTTGATAAAATAACCTTCGATTACAATGTAAGCTCCACTGTTAATTTTCAGGATATCAACTTATCAAAAATGGCTTTGTTAGTGGTTAATGAGCTTCCTCAAGCCATTAAAACACCTGTTTTACAACCAACTTTTCTTACTTTTTTTTATAAGCTGCCGCCACCATTAAGTGGTTACGACTTACTCAAAGTTATTCAGGTATTTAGATTATAGAATTATTACACTTGGCTGCTACTTATTGCAGCATTAATCAATAGTGTATAATCTTAATAATCTAATTTTTATGAAAAATCATCTTATAATTGTTATCTGTTTGCTGCTCAATGTTGCCGTAGGGTTTTCTCAAAACCTTAAAGGAAATGTGTTTGAAATGCACAACGGAGAACACAAAATGCCCATTCCGGGTGCTAATGTATATTGGCTAAATGCCGATAAAGGAACGTTTACCGAGGCAGATGGAACTTTTGAAATAGCAGCTCCAGCAACTTTTCCTGCTACTTTAATGGTAAGTTTTGTCGGGTATAAAACCGATAGTATAGTTTTAAAAAGTATTCCTAAAAAACCTATAAACATTGAGCTAAAAAGCAATGTGGACTTAAAGGAATTTGAAGTGGTTGAAAAAGAAGCGACCACCAAAATTGATATTGTAAATCCTTTATTGGTAGAAAAATTAAATAAACAAGAGTTTGAAAAAGCCGCTTGTTGTAATATTTCCGAAAGTTTTGAAACCAACGCAACGGTTGATGTAAATTTTACCGATGCCGTTTCCGGAACTAAAAAAATTCAAATGTTAGGTTTGGACGGTATTTATACTCAAATTCAGGCAGAGAACTTGCCGTTAATTAGAGGTTTATCGTCAGCTTACGGATTAACATTTGTGCCTGGAACTTGGGCAGAATCTATCCAAATTATTAAAGGAGCAGGTTCGGTAGTTAATGGTTACGAATCTATTACAGGTCAGATTAATATTGAAATGCTTAAGCCTGATGATAGTGAAAACCTATTTGTGAATGTTTATGGAAACGAAAAAGGTAGGGTAGAATTAAATATTCATGGAGCTCAGAAATTGAGTGAAAAATGGAGTACGATGTCGCTTGCTCACGTTAGTAACCAGTCGGTAGAGTGGGATATGAATGATGATAGTTTTTTGGATATGCCGATAAAAACGCAATATAACTTTTTTAACAGATGGAAATACCAAAGTAAAAAATTCATGTCTCAATTTGGTTTTAGAGGAGTTTATGATGAGTTAGAAGCAGGTCAAAATCGAATGACTAATGAAAACAGGTTGTTTAAAATTGGTGTGACAACTAAACAATTTGAAGTATTTAGTAAAAATGGTTTTCTCTTTCCTGAAAAGAAATACAAGAGCATAGGCATTATTCAGAATTTTAAGTACCACAGTCACCAATCGAATTATGGCGATAAAAAATTTAATGCCGAACAAACAAGTTGGTATTTCAATTCTATTTACCAAACCATTATAGGCAATACACATAACACTATTAAATTTGGTGGAAGTATGCAGTACGATTTATACGATAAAAACTATAATGATTCGCTTTTTGGTAGAGAAGAAGTGGTTCCCGGAGCTTTTGCAGAATATACTTATACTGGAAATAAAAGTGCATTGGTATTGGGTGCCAGAGGAGATTACCACAATATGTATGGAGCTTTTTTTACACCAAGACTGCATTATAAATATAATTTTACGCAGCTTTCGGCATGGAGGTTTTCTGTAGGGAGAGGTTTTAGAACAGCTAATCCGTTTATTGAAAGTGCTAGTGTTATGGCAAGCTCAAGAAATGTGGTAACTGAAGAATTAAATCCTGAAATTGCTTGGAACTATGGAACCAGCTTAACCCATAATTTTGAGTTGTTTAAAAAAGAAATGACTTTTAGCACGGATTACTATTATACCGATTTTGAAAATCAGGTGGTGATTGATATGGAAAACCCCAACGAAGTAGTGTTTTATAATTTGGATGGAAAATCATTTTCTCATAGTTTTCAAGTGGAACTTCATGTTAGAATTACCGAACAGTTGGAGTTAAGAACTGCGTATAAGTTTTACGATATTCAAACCGATTATAAAAGTGGACGAAAAACGAAACCGTTGGTACCTACTAACAGAGCGTTTATGAATATTGCTTATGCTACTAATTTCGATAAATGGAAGTTTGACCTTACGGGACAGTGGTTTGGAACGAGCAGATTGCCAAGTACTGAAACTAATCCGGTAGAGCACCAAATTTCATCAAGGTCTTTATCTTACTTTATGTTTAACGGACAAATAACCAGAGCATTTAAGCATTTTGAAGTGTATGTTGGTGTAGAAAACTTGACTAATTTTACGCAAGACAACCCTATTATTGCAGCTAATGATCCTTTTGGCTCTAATTTTGACGCTTCTTTAATATGGGGTTCTATAAATGGTAGAATTACCTATGCAGGAATCAGGTATAAATTCAATAAATTATAAACTATAAAACAATATAAACACATGAAAAATTTATTTGTAATATTATTAGCAAGCGTTTTAAGCCTTTCTGTAAACGATGTTAATGCACAAAAATCACAAGAAACCATTATTATAAAAACCAAAATTTATTGCGATCATTGTATGCAGTGTAACAGTTGTGGGAAAAATATTGACTTTGGAATAAGAGACAATAAGGGAATAAGAAAAGTAAAAATAAATCCGGAAAAGAACACTATAACAGTAACATATAGATCTGATAAAACTAATCCAGAAGAAATTAGAAAGGCAATTTCGGAAGCAGGTTTTGATGCAGACGATATTAAAGCATCTCCCGAAGGTTATGCAAAACTTGATGGGTGTTGTAAAGCAAAATAATATAAACTATAAAAATTAAATCTCATGAAAAATTTATTTGTACTACTATTAGTAAGCGTTTTTAGCTTTTCTGTAAATGATGTGAAAGCACAAGACACTAAAAAAACAGCAATAATAAAAATTAAAACATCGGCTCAGTGCGATATGTGTAAAGAACGATTAGAAAAAGCTTTTGCTTATGAAAAAGGAGTAAAAAAATCGGAACTAGATGTTGAAACAGCGGTGTTTACGGTAGAATATAATCCAAAAAAAACCACTCCAGAAAAGCTAAAAGAAGCAGTAACTAAAGTGGGTTATGATGCAGATGACCTTCCAGCAAACGAAAAAGCTTACGAGAAACTTCCAGCTTGTTGTCAAAAAGGCGGACATAAATAGAGTCTGTCCATAAAGTCCGATTAATTCGTTATTCTCATCTCAAAAACCAGTCATTTACTTTAGTAAACTCCTGATTTTTAATATTTCGAAAGCCTCGTACTCGAACTTTATGACTCAGCCTCTCGACTTTATGGACAGACACTAAATAAGGAGTAAATATTTTTGTTATTTTTATAATACGAAAGAAACCTATAAAATAGACATCTATGAGAAATGCTTTTATAATTGTAATGCTATTATGTACAACCTTAGGGTTTGCTCAAGAAAAGCAATCGTTAGAAACCATTGAGCCGCAAACTGCTTATGAGAATATACATGTTCAGCAGATATATGAAAATGAGCATACTTCCTATTATCTTATTTGGATAAAGCAAAGTGTAACATCGCACAAACATGTTGAGCATACCGAAAGCATTACTGTTATTGATGGAGTAGGAATAATGACAGTTGGCGAACAGCAATTTGAAATTAAGAAAGGTGATTTTTTCATTATCCCTAAAGATACGTTTCACTCGCTAAAAGTAACTTCTGAAGTTCCTGTAAAAGTGCTTTCTGTGCAAATGCCTAAGTTTAATAAAGAAGATAGGGTTTTTGAAGAAGAATAGTTGTTAGATAAATCCCCATAGGAGGAATAGGGGGATTATTCCACAATAATAATCCCTAATTTATCAGAAAGCTGAGCTTTAATTTGCTCTAGCAGCATAATTTTTTGGATGATTTTTATTTGATTTTCATCATCAACTCCTTTAAGTTCTTCTTGCGTTTTTTTAATGAGGTGTTTTACTTTACAAAGTTTGAAAGCATGTACAGAGTTGATAATAGCTATTTCGAGTTGGTTGTTTTCGGTGTTTACGGTAATGTTATGTTTTCCCCAATCGTTTAATTCATATTTTGTGGAAAGCAAATCAATTGCAGTATCTTTTATGGTATTGTCTTCATGTTGAATTAACGTTTGCTGAGGCATTATTTTCTCATCTTTAAGATGGGTGTTGTAGAGTAAAAAAATATCTTGGTAAACAGTGGTAGTAAATTCAATTTCATCACCAAGCAAAGAATGAACGATGTAAGTAACCACAGGAATTTCTCGTGTTTCTTCTTTCTCTTCTTGAATTACTTTAACTTTAATATTTTTATCAGCATAATTAATCAGTAAACGAATAATTTCTCTTTCCCAGTTTAATAAATCCGTATTTGAAGCATCTTTTTTTTCTGTTGGAGTAAAAGATTGGTAATCTGTTTCAGCAATTATTTCTTCCGAAGCGGAAGATTGTTTGGTATATTTTTTACGGAGTATTTTATTGATTTCGTTGATAAGTGCTTGCTCGGAAATTTCTAACAGTACACTACATTCTTTGGTGTAAACCGCTCTTTTAATTTGGTCGGGAATAAGGGCAATACTGCTTACAATGTCTTTAATAAGTTCAGCTCGTTTTATAGGATCCTTACCCGATTCTTCTAATAAAACGCTTATTTTAAACTGAATAAAATCTTGAGCTTTTTCTCCAATATATTCTTTTAGCTCTTCGGTAGTAGCTTTTTTAGCATACGAATCAGGATCTTCCCCATCAGGAAAAAGCACTACTTTTACATTCATTCCTTCCTGCAAAATCATGTCAATTCCTCTAAAAGATGCTTTAATTCCAGCAATGTCACCATCATAAAGAATGGTAATGTTTTTAGTATATCGGCTAATTAATCTAATTTGTCCTTCGGTAAGAGAAGTCCCGGAAGACGCTACCACGTTTTCTACTCCAGTTTGAGATAAAGAAATTACATCGGTATAACCTTCTACTAAAAAACAATTGTCCTCTTGTGTAATGCTTTTTTTGGCAAAATAAATTCCGTAAAGTACATTACTCTTATCGTAAATTTCCGATTCCGGAGAGTTAATGTATTTTGCTGCTTTTTTATCGTTGGTTAAAATCCTTCCACCAAAACCTAATACTCTACCAGAGAGGTTATGAATTGGGAACATTACCCTGCCTTTAAACCTATCAAATTTTTTATTTTCTTTAACTATGGTTAGCCCCGATTTTTCTAAATATTTAATATCGTAACCTGCGTTTTGGGCTTCATCCGTAAAGGCAGTCCATTCATCAGGACTGTAACCCAACTGAAATTTTTCTATGGTTTCTGGCGTAAAACCTCTTTCTTCAAAGTAACTTAAACCTATGGCTTTACCTTTGTCGGTATTAAGCAGCTCGTTAGCAAAATATTTGGCAGCAAAATTAGAAACAATGTAAAGGCTTTCTTTTTCGTTGGCAGCTTGTATTTGAGCATCACTTTGCTCTTCTTCTTCAATTTCAATTTGGTATTTGTCGGCTAAGTATTTAAGCGCTTCAGGGTAAGTATAATGCTCATGCTCCATTATAAAATTTACGGAGTTTCCGGCTTTACCACATCCAAAACATTTATAAATGCCTTTAGCAGGAGACACCGTAAAAGAGGGAGTTTTTTCGTTATGAAAAGGACAGTTACCCAAATAATTTGCTCCTCTTTTTTTAAGCGTAACAAAGTCGCCTACAACATCTTCAATAATGCAGGCGTTAAAAATTTCATCTATGGTATCCTTTGGAATCATTACGTTTTAATCGAATTTTTTTTCGCTATTCAAACTTCCGTCTTTGCTGTAAAATTTCCACACTCCTGATTCTCTGCCATCGGTATAAAAACCTTCATAGAGTTTGTTGCCATTTTCATGGTAAACGGTGGTAAATCCATTTCTTACTCCATCTACAAACTCTCCTTCACTTTGTTTTTTGCCGGATTTAAAATAAGCCACCCAAACACCATGTCTGAGGTTGTTTTCTATAGGACCTTGCATTTTTAGTTCTCCTGTGGGAAATAATATTTTTTCTTCAAATTTAATTTCTTGTTGATTTTCATCTAATTTATAGATGCCAACTACTTTAGGAGATTTGTCAGGGTAAGCTTCTTCTGTTTTTTCAATAGGATTTTCTTTGCAAGAAAAGAGAAATAAAGCCAGAATAATTAAACCAATTATTTTTCGCATAATTCACTATTTTTGATGATTTTCAAACGTAAAATTACGTTTTATTCATCTTTTAATTACTATTATGCTTGCTTGTTTACTTGAAATTTTAGATAATGAATACTGTGTCCTTTTTGAGAAAATAAGTTTTCGTAAAACGTTTTTATAGATAGTATATCACGTGTTTTTTCATCTAAATCTGCAATTTTTTCACCATATAAATTAAAGGTATGTTCTATTAAATGATAGTTGTTAGCTTCAATTTCTTCTAGCGTATATCTAAAAAATCCTTCGTGGTCTGTTTTTAGATGAATGATGCCATTAGGCTTTAAAATTTGTTTATACCTTTCAATAAACAGGGGAGAGGTTAGTCTTTTTCTTGCTAGACGGTCTTTTGGTTGTGGGTCGGGGAAGGTAATCCAAATTTCGTCCACTTCATTTTCGTTAAACAAAGAAGTAATAAAATCTATTCTGGTTCTGATAAAAATAACATTGTTCATTTTTTTTTCGAAAGCTTCTTTAGCACCTTTCCAAATTCTATTACCTTTAATGTCTAGTCCAATAAAATTTTTATTAGGAAAATGTTTTGCTAAACCAACAGAATATTCGCCTTTACCACAGCCTAATTCTAGAACAATAGGGTGGTCATTTTTAAAAACTTCGGTATTCCATTTTCCTTTTAAATGATAATTAGCATTTAATACTTCAGTGGTTTTTGGTTGATAAACATTACCAAAAGTTAAGTTGTCTGCCCACTTGGCTAACTTGTTTTTTTGTCCCATATTAGAAAATAGAATAAAAAAAAGACTGTCAATTTAATGACAGTCTTAATTTATAAGATAAATCTTATTTAATACTTATTCAGCAGATTCTTCAGCTGGAGTTTCAGTAGCTTCTTCAGCTGGAGCTTCTGTAGAGTCAGCTGGAGCTTCTTCTTCTACTTCAGCAGTTGGTTCTTCTTCAACAGCTTCTTCTAAGCCTTTCATTAAATCGTCAGCGATTTTTTGAGCTTCTGCTTCTGCTGCTGCTTTTTCTTCTTCTGATGGTCCGCATGCTACTAGAGAGAACATACCTGCAACCATTAATAATGCTAATACTTTTTTCATTTTAATTAATTGTTTTTGGTTATTGATTGATTTTTAGTTTTCTATTCGTCAAAATAGGTCACAAATGTAAACAAATATTCGTAATATGCAAGAGAGAATTAAAAAAAATTATTTTTCGTTGTAAATAACACCCAAAATTGTTTCTCCAACAATGTTTAATGTGCTTTTATCTATTACATCCATATTATCATCATGCGTATGCCACGACTGGTGAAAACCGCCTGTGCTTTCTTCAAAATGAATAATATCTATACTTGGTATGTTAGCAATTTCATTTACAAATTGATGATCGTCAGTTCCAACAAAATAAGTTTCTTTATCAACAAACACATGCTGATGTCCTAATCTTTTGGCAACATCCCATACTTTTCTGACAATGTTTGGAGCATATCGCATAGAAATACTTTCTTTAGTAAATTGAGGATTTGGTCCACCAACCATATCGAGCAAGATTCCAAAATCGGCTTTATATCCAGGAATATGAGGATTTCTTGCCCAATATTGAGAGCCTAAACACCAAGTTTCTGCTGATGAAGGACTCATTAAGCTTGAGGGTTGTCCGTAATCTTCAGCATCAAAGAAAATGATGTCAATTCCAATTTCCGGCTGTGTAATGTTTATCTGACGAGCTACTTCTAACAAAATTCCTACACCACTTGCTCCATCATTTGCTCCTAAAATTGGTTTTGTTCTGTCTTTATCATCATGGTCGGCAAAAGGTCGGGTATCCCAATGAGCAAATAATAAAATTCTTTTTGTTGAAGCAGGATTATAAGTCCCTATAATGTTTTTAATGGTAATGTTTTTATTATTAAAAGTGGTTGCTTTTCCTTCTTGAATTTGGGTGGAAAATCCAAAAGAAGTTAACTTCTTTTTTAAGAAAATAGCACATTTTCCATGGGCTTCATTATTAGGAAAACGAGGGCCAAAATCTACTTGTTGTTGTACATATAGGTAGGCAGAATCTTCACTGAAATTAGGTTTTTCGAGTGGAATAAAAGCAGTTTTTATCGGCTTTTCCGGTTGTATTGTTTGTTGTTTTTCTTGTTTTTTTTCATCTTCACAAGAAAATATAAAAAAACTAAGTATTAATAGGAGAAACAGGTTAATTCTCCACAGTCCAATTTGAGCCATCTTTTGAGTCTTGAATAGTAATGTTTAATTTTTTTAGTTCATCTCTGATTAAGTCTGACAGTGCCCAATTTTTAGATGCTTTTGCTTCATTTCTAATGTTCATAATTACATTCATGATATCATCTAAATAATCATTTTTAGCAGTTGAGCTTTCTTTTTGTAATCCAAAAATGTCAAAAATAAAGTTATGGTATAAAGCTTTTAGTTTTGCTAAATCTTCGGTTGTTATACTAGCTTTTTCACTTTTAATGGTATTAATAATTTTTACACCATCAAATAAGTTAGCAATAGTTACGGGGGTATTAAAATCATCATTCATGCTTTCGTTGGTTTTATTAATCAACGCATCAACATCAAATGAGGTAGTAGCTGAAGGTATAATTTCGTCTAATGTTTCGATGGCAGTCATCATTCTTGCATATCCTTTTTCTGCAGCTTGTAAAGCTTCGTTAGAGAAATCTACGGTACTTCTGTAATTGGCTTGTAAGAAGAAAAATTTAACCACCATTGGTGAGTAGCCTTTTTCTAGTAAAGGATGGCTTCCTGCTATTAGTTCAAGTGGTAAGAAAGAATTACCCAAGGATTTACTCATTTTAGTTCCGTTTACGGTAAGCATGTTTCCGTGCATCCAGTATTTAACAGGATGTTCGTTTCCGCTACCAACAGATTGAGCAATTTCACATTCGTGGTGTGGAAATTTTAAATCCATACCACCTCCATGAATATCGAAAGATTTGCCTAAATATTTAGTACTCATTACAGAACATTCTAAATGCCAACCCGGCACGCCAATTCCCCAAGGAGAAGGCCATTTCATAATGGTATTTTCGGAAGCTTTTTTCCAAAGGGCAAAATCTGCAAAGAACTTTTTGTCTGTTCCACCTTCTAGTTCTTCTCTGGTATTTTCAATAAGTTCGTCTAATTTTCTACCTGAAAGTTCTCCGTAATTATATTTTTCAGCATATTTTTTTACATCAAAATATACAGAACCGTTTATTTCGTAAGCATATCCATTTTTTATGATGTCTTGAATCATCTCAATTTGCTCTATAATATGACCTGTTGCTGTAGGTTCTATACTCGGAGAAATTAAGTTAAAAAGCTTAGTAACATCATGAAAACTGTTGGTATACTTCTGAACAATTTCCATGGGTTCGATTTTTTCTAATCGGGCACGTTTTTCAATTTTATCTTCTCCTGCATCTGCATCATCAACTAAATGTCCAACATCAGTTATGTTTCTTACATATCGCACTTTATAACCTAAAAATTTTAAATACCTATATACTATATCGAAAGTGATAAAAGTTCTAACATTTCCTAAATGTACTTCGTTATAAACCGTAGGACCACAAACATAAAGTCCGACAAACGGAGGCGAAAGTGGTTCAAAAACTTCTTTTTTAGAGCTTAAGCTATTATAGATTTTCAATCGATTTTCAGACATGTTTAAATTTTTGGTAAAAATAACGTTAATCTATAAAACAAAAAACCCAACTTTTATTAAAAGTTGGGTTTTTTAACTATTCAATTATAAAATTAATCTTTTGGAAGAGGTGCTTCACCAATATATCTTCCGTTTTTAATTAATTCAATGCTTATTAAAATTCCATTTTCATCATACTTGTAGTTTTTTCCATCCATCAAACGGTAGTTTTTAAATAAACCATCTTTTGATATTTGTTTGTCTTTGTTGTACAACTTATGGTTTCCGTTTCCGTCAAAAATACCTTTATTTACATCTTCAGCCTTATCAACTTTAACTATTTTAACGGGGTCTTTTTCGGTTGTTACTACTTCTTTAATAGGAGTTTTAGGTTCATATACCTTAGTGCTGTCTCTT
>Ga0209231_1000052_pt1 | contig 87276 bp, 82 predicted proteins | sample Deesub45470m_DNA_FD_188086 | JGI IMG/M metagenome (GOLD analysis project Ga0209231, IMG submission 188086) | Deep subsurface microbial communities from North Pacific Ocean - 450_OLKR46/470m Metagenome (SPAdes) (version 2) | ecosystem: Environmental > Terrestrial > Deep subsurface > Unclassified ...
TCTTTGTAAAAGGATACGGAATAACACAATTAGAAACATTAATATTCGATAGATGGGGAGTATTAGTGTATGAAGGATATCAGTTAGACTCTAAGTGGGACGGTTCATATAAAGGGACATTAGGAGTTACGGATGTATATCCATATAAAGTTAGAGCCAGAGACCTTTTTGGAGAGTGGCACGAGTTTACAGGAAAAGTAACCTTACTTAAATAAAAGTAGATATAAACTTTAAAACAATCAACAGCCCATTAGTTTAAACTAATGGGCTGTTGTGTTTAAATGAAAGCACTATTTTTCGTAATATTGACCTTTATAATTTAATGAAATAAATATGTCAACAGCTGCTAAAATTAACGAATACATTCAAGGGAATAAACAACGCTTTTTAGATGAATTAATAGATTTATTGAAAATTCCATCAATAAGTGCTGATTCCAAATACAATAAAGAAACGTACAAAACAGCCGAAGAAGTTAAAAAAAGATTAGTAGAAGCAGGAGCAGATAAAGTTGAAATTTGCGAAACGAAAGGACATCCTGTTGTTTATGGCGAAAAGATAATAGATGCTAAATTGCCTACTGTTTTAATTTATGGTCATTATGATGTTCAACCGCCAGACCCACTTGATTTATGGACTTCACCACCTTTTGAACCTGTAATTAAGAATACAGAAAACCACCCTGAAGGAGCTATTTTTGCTAGAGGAGCTTGTGATGATAAAGGACAAATGTACATGCATGTAAAGGCTTTTGAAGCAATGATGAAGACCAACACGCTTTCATGCAATGTAAAGTTTATGATTGAAGGAGAAGAAGAAATAGGGTCACAAAATTTAGAAACATACATTAAAGAAAATAAAGAAAAGCTTAAAGCAGATGTTATTGTAATTTCAGATACAGGTATCATTGCAAATGATATCCCATCAATTACAGTAGGACTTAGAGGACTAAGTTACATGGAGGTTGAGGTTACAGGTCCAAACAGAGATTTACATTCAGGTTTATACGGAGGTGCTGTTGGTAATCCTATAAATATTCTTTGTGAAATGATAGCTAAGTTAAAAGATGATAAAAATAAAATTACCATACCAGGTTTTTATGATAAAGTAGAGATTATTAGTCAAGAAGAAAGAGTCGAAATGGCAAAAGCTCCATTTGGTTTAGAAGCGTACAAAAAATCTATTGGATTAACTGATGTTGATGGTGAAGAAGGTTATACCACAAATGAAAGAAATTCTATTAGACCAACATTAGATGTAAATGGAATTTGGGGAGGATATACTGGTGAAGGTGCTAAAACTGTTTTGCCTTCAAAAGCTTATGCTAAAATTTCTATGAGGTTAGTACCACATCAAGATTCTGATGAGATTTCTGATTTATTTACAGCATATTTTAAAAGCATTGCACCACCTTCTGTAAGTGTAAAGGTTACTCCACATCATGGTGGGACACCTTATGTAACTCCAATTGATTTTTCAGGATATTTAGCTGCTAAAAATGCTATGGAAGCCACTTTTGGAAAAACACCAATACCAGTTAGAAGTGGAGGAAGCATTCCTATTGTTGCTTTATTTGAGCAAGTATTAGGATTAAAATCTGTTTTAATGGGTTTTGGATTAGATTCTGATGCCATTCATTCTCCTAATGAACATTATGGGGTTTTTAATTATTTTAAGGGAATAGAAACGATACCATTGTTTTTTGAGCAATTTGCTAGATTACATAAATGAGAAAGCTGAAAAATATTATAGCGTTATTCTCTATTCTGTCGCTTTTCAGTTGTATGGAATATAAAGAAGTTGAGCTTATTGAGGTGAAACAAGTAGTGGTTAAGGTGTTTTCTATGAAGGAAATTAGACTTGCAGCTTATATGCAAATTCATAATCCGAACAATTATAAAATAGCTATAACAGAAGCAAATATGGAGCTTTTTGTTAAGGGGAAAAAAATAGGAAATGCCAAGTTAGATAAAACTATTATTCTTCCAAAAAATTCCAACGAAGTACATGAAGCTTTGGTTTTTACCCCAATGAGTGAAATGCAATCGAATGCCATTCCTACTATATTAAGTGTAATTGGTCAGCCAACGGTGCCTGTAAATGTTAAAGGGTATGTAAAAGGAAAAGTGAAAGGAGTGGCTAAAAAAATTCCGATTGAATTTACCGAGAATGTTCGATTAAAGCAATAACTTAGGTTAATAGATTTTTATAAAAATCATTTTCTATCGCTTCACTTCTTTTAACCACTTTTTTTGCCCATTCAATTAGTAAATCAGTTTTTTCTTGATCGGTTAACTGCCAATTAATGTCAGATGATTTAAGTCGTTTGGAAATTTCGTACATGCAAATTGCTCCCGAAACAGAGATGTTTAAACTTTCTGTGAAGCCATACATAGGTATTTTTACGTGCTCGTCAGCATTGTCTAATACTAAATCAGACAATCCATCTTGTTCAGTACCAAAGAATAATGCAAATTTATTATCAATAGGAATATTTTCAATTAAATAGCTATCTGCATGTGGTGAAGTAGCATAAATTTTATAGCCTTGTTTTCTTAATTGATTGATACAACTTAGCGTATTATTTTCTAATTCATTATGCTTGTGAATATCTAGCCATTTTGAAGCTCCCATAACCACTTTTGGGTTAATGTTGTATTCGTTTTTATTTTCAATAATATGTACATTTTGAACACCAAAAACATCACAACTTCTTAAAATAGCACTTGCATTATGCGGCTGAAAAATATCTTCTAAAACTACTGTAAAATGATTCGTTCTGTTTGAAATAACTTCCTGAAATATAGTTTGTTTGTTTTCAGAAATAAAACTTAGTAAGTGGTCTAAAAATGCTTTATTTTTTATTGTCATAATAAAACAAAAGTATTAAAAAAGCTTAAAATCTGAACTTGATATTTTTCAAAAATGAAAATATGTCAGTAGCTTTTGGTAAATAAAATTAAAATTAAGACTAAAAACTGCTATTTGTGCAATTATGTCATACCATAACAGCTTAAAATCTCGTGGCATAAAATATGACAAGTGCATATCACATTAAAATTATTATTAACCAAAAACTATAAAAATATGTCATTAAAAATTAAACCATTGGCAGACAGAGTAATTATTGAGCCTGCCCCAGCAGAAGAAAAAACTGCCGGAGGAATTATCATTCCTGACACTGCTAAAGAAAAACCTCAAAGAGGAAAAGTTTTAGCCGTAGGAAACGGAAAAAAAGATGAACCTATGACGGTTAAAAAAGGTGATGTTGTTTTATATGGTAAATATGCCGGAACAGAAATTACTATTGAAGGCAAAGATTACCTTATTATGAAAGAAGCGGACATTTACGCAATTGTTTAATTATTAATTAACAAAACAAAAATTACAGAGTTATGGCAAAAGATATAAAATTTAATTTAGAAGCAAGAAATGGCTTAAAGTCAGGTGTTGATAAATTAGCCAATGCAGTTAGAGTAACATTAGGGCCAAAAGGAAGAAATGTTATTATTGAAAAGAAATTTGGTGCACCACATGTAACTAAAGATGGGGTTAGTGTGGCTAAAGAAATTGAATTAAAAGATCCTATTGAAAATATGGGAGCTCAAATGGTAAAAGAAGTAGCTAACAAAACTGCTGATGATGCTGGAGATGGAACTACGACTGCTACTATTTTAGCTCATTCAATTATTACAACAGGATTGAAGAATGTTGCAGCTGGAGCAAACCCAATGGATTTAAAAAGAGGAATTGATAAAGCTGTTGCAGCAGTTGTTGGAGAGCTTAAAAATCTATCTAAAAAAGTAGGTAGCGATAATGAAAAAATCCGTCAGGTTGCCACTGTTTCTGCTAATAATGATGAAACTATAGGTGCCTTAATTGCTCAAGCAATGGAAAAAGTAAAAACAGAAGGAGTAATTACAGTTGAAGAAGCAAAAGGAACTGAAACTTATGTTGATGTTGTTGAAGGTATGCAATTCGATAGAGGTTATTTATCTCCTTATTTTGTTACTGATGCAGAAAAAATGATTGTGGAAATGAACAATCCATACATTTTAATTTATGATAAGAAAATAACCGGAATGAAGGATTTATTACCTGTTTTAGAGCCAGTAGCTCAATCAGGAAAACCTTTATTAATTATTGCAGAAGACGTTGAAGGGGAAGCTTTAGCTACATTAGTAGTTAATAAAATTAGAGCGGGATTAAAAATTGCAACGGTTAAGGCTCCAGGCTTTGGTGATAGAAGAAAAGCAATGTTAGAAGATATTGCTGTTTTAACAGGAGGAACTTTAATTTCTGAAGAGCAAGGGTTTAAGTTAGAAAATACAACTCTTGATATGCTTGGAACGGCTGAAAAAATTACTATTGATAAAGACAATACAACAATAGTAAACGGAGCCGGGAAAAAAGCTGATATTAAAGCAAGAGTAGAGCAAATTAAAGCTCAAATTAAAACGACTACTTCAGATTATGATAAAGAAAAGCTTCAAGAAAGATTAGCTAAGTTAGCTGGAGGAGTTGCTGTACTTTATGTTGGTGCAACTACCGAAGCAGAAATGAAAGAGAAAAAAGATAGAGTTGATGATGCACTTGCTGCTACTAGAGCTGCTGTAGAAGAAGGAATTGTTCCTGGTGGTGGAGTTGCTTTAATTAGAGCCGAAAAAGGATTGAAAAACCTGAAAGGTGTTAATGAAGATGAAAATACAGGTATTGCTATTGTTAGAAGAGCGTTAGAAGAGCCTTTAAGACAGATAATTATCAATGCCGGAGGCGAAGGTGCTGTTGTGGTTCAGAGAATTAGAGAAGGTAAAGATGATTTTGGATACAACGCAAGAACTGAGGAATATACCAACATGTATAAAGCAGGAATTATTGATCCTACTAAAGTAACAAGAATTGCATTAGAAAACGCAGCATCAATTGCAGCATTGCTTTTAACTACAGAGTGTGTGATAAGCGATGAGCCTGAAAAAGAAGAAGCAGGAATGCCACCTATGGGAGGCATGGGCGGAGGAATGCCAGGCATGATGTAATAACAATATAAATAACAAAAAAAACCCGATAAATTTATCGGGTTTTTTTGTTGGTTACAATTAGGAATAAAAGGGTTAAGTTTTTTTAATGTTTGTCCGTATTGTTAAGAGGCTGAACTGAAAAGTTCAAATTCGAGGCTTTCGAAGTTTTGAAAATTAGGAGTTTGCATGGGTAAATGACTGGTTTTTAAAACGAGAATAACGAAGAAGTTGGGCTTTTCAGACAGACTCTATTTAGAGGCTAATCCATTAATTACAGATTGAATGGTTAACGCTAAGTTTTTCGCATCATTATCTTGTATTCGTTGATCGGTAATCTGAGCCATTACAAAAACATTATCTACATCATTTTCTATGTATTTTTTTCTGGCAAGTATTACTTCTTCTAGTGTTTCAAATTTTCCTATAGAATAGATTTTGTTGTCAGCACTAATTTCCATTATTTGCTCATCACCAATGGTTTCTAAAATTTTGTCAACCATTTCTATAGAATTTATAGGAATTGCTAAAGCGTAATAATGATCTAAACCGGAACGTTGTACTTGCAGTAAATACTCAACTTCTATATTGCTAATTTTTTCAGGATTATTATTGCTTGCAACTTCAGTGTCGGTTATCTGATTTTTATATTGAAGCGAAATGGCATCAGCAATAGATATTTCTTCTTGGTCGTTAAAAGCAATAATGCTAACATTTTTACAATCCAACTGAAGTAATTCATTTTTAACAGAATCTGCTTCATTAAAAGTTAAGAATTTCCCAAACTGAAAATATTCTTTTTGTTGGATGGTTATTTTGCTCAAGTATTGATATTCTGTAATTAGCTGGTTCGTTTTCTGAATATCGTTAGCATCAATTTCGATTTGATAAATTATCCCTTTAGGTAAGTTAGGATTGCTTGCATAAGTTGTTGAGTTAGCCAACAAAAAAGCAATAATAGCGAGGTAAGTAGTAAATGTTTTCATAGTCGTAGAGTTTTAGGTGAAACAATATTGATGACTAGTATTTGAATGATTTTTTAAAATCTTTTATTCAAAGAACTACTTACTTAAACTGATAGAAAATGTTAAAAGTTACATAAAAATACGTATATTTTTTTAAAAATATAACAAATTGGTTGTTGATAAAATATTACGTTTTTTGCTTTTTCTTTTTAGCAGCCGGGAAAAGAATGTTATTTAAAATTAATCTGTATCCAGGTGAGTTAGGATGTAGATTTAAATCGGTGGGAGGGTCGCCAACTTTGTGCTGGTAGTCTTCAGGGTCGTGTCCACTATAAAAAGTCCAAGTGCCTTTACCCATTGTTCCGTGTATGTACCTAGCAATGTTTAACGATTTGTTTTCTCCCATAACTAATACATCTTTTTTAATATATTGCTTGTTGTAAGAGGTAGTTTGTCCGTAAAAACCTTTAATAATTTTTTGATGATTTTGGCAAAGCATGGTGGGAACAATATCCCATTTTGCAGAAAAATCAAACAAAGTAAAATTATCTAAGTTTTGTGGGGTGTTTATGTGAATAGGTACAGTGGCATCTATAGTTGAAAATTCATATTCATAGGGATTTGTTTTTAGGGTATAATCTTTAAAAGCAAAAGTTTTACTGTAGTCGAGTTGATTACTGTAGTTTGGAGTAGTACCATCACCATCAAACATAGATTCGCAAATATCTAACCCTTCAGCAGATAAAGCAATGTCTAACGCATCTGTTCCTGAACACATGGCAAATAGGAACCCGCCACCAAGGGCAAATTCTTTTATTTTTTTTGCTACTCCTAATTTTAATTGAGATACTTTGCCAAACCCAAGCTTTGCGGCTGTTTCTTCATTGTACCGAACTTGTTCTCTATACCAGGGTGCATTTTTGTAGGCAGAATAAAATTTACCATATTGTCCTGTAAAATCTTCATGATGAAGATGGAGCCAATCGTATAATGGCAATTTACCGTTTATAATTTCTTCATCATAAATAACATCATAAGGAATTTCTGCATAGGTTAAAACTAGTGTTACAGCATCATCCCAAGGTTGTTTGTTTTTAGGAGAATAAACAGCAATTTTTGGAGCTTTCTCAAGTTTTACGGCATCCATATTTATTTCCGGGTCAGCAATTTCTTGCAGAATAGCATTGGCTTTTACGTCAGCAATAACTTCAAAAGAAACCCCTCTAATTAGTAGCTCTTCTTCTAATGCTTTTACATGTTGCACCATAAAACTTCCTCCTCTGTAATTCAGTAACCACTGTACTTCCAGATTATTTTCTAATACCCAATAGGCAATTCCGTATGCTTTTAAATGATTACGTTGGGCATCATCCATAGGAATAAGTAATTGTGTAGCATTTGCAACAATACTTATACAAAGAAATAATATGAGGGCAATAATTTTCATTGAATCAAATTTACTTTTAAAATTAATAAAAGTAGCTATAGGAACCTGTTAAAAGGTTAAAAAATTAGAAAGGAGCATCATCCAAATTTGGATTGAAGTCATCAAAATCATCATTTATATCATTCATTTTGGATGATTTTACTATTGTTGCTCCACTATCAAATTCATCTCCTTTAACATTTACTTGCATACTTTGAGGGAAATCTCCATGTTCAAAAGAGTTTTCATCATTGTCCATGAATTTAGCCAATTCATTAACGAATTTAAGGTTAACATCGCAAACAGCACCATTTCTGTGTTTTGCTATAATAATGGTAGCTTTTCCGTCCGTTGGGTTGCCGTCCTCATCTTCAGTAATACCATAATAAGCAGCTCTATGAATAAATTGAACCATATCGGCATCTTGTTCAATAGAACCTGACTCTCTTAAATCTGATAATTGTGGACGCTTGTTGCCTCCTCTGGTTTCAACTGCTCTACTTAATTGCGAAAGTGCTAAAACAGGAATGCTTAGTTCTTTGGCAATACTTTTTAACGAACGAGAAATCATACTAATTTCCTGCTCTCTGTTTCCGCCACCTTTAGCACTGTCGTTTCCTCCCGACATTAACTGAAGGTAATCTATAATTAATAACTGAATGTTATGTTTGGCTTTTAGTCTTCTTGCTTTTGCACGCAATTCAAAAACAGATAAACCTGCAGTATCATCAATAAAAATAGGCGCTTCACTTAATTCGGTAATTCTAGATTGAATTTGTTGAATTTCGTCATTTCTTAAGTTTCCGCTTCTTAATTTTTCTGATGAAATTTCGGATTCAGCAGAAATTAAACGAGTAACCAATTGAAGCGATGACATCTCTAAAGAGAAAAATGCTACCGGAATTTTATAATCAACCGCTGCATTTCTAGCTAAGGAAAGCACATAAGAGGTTTTTCCCATTGCCGGACGAGCAGCAATAATTACCAAATCGGAAGGTTGCCAACCTGAAGTTACTCTGTCTAAAGATGTAAATCCTGATGGAACACCAATTACACCTGATTCTTTATTTTTAGCATTTTCTATTTGTTTTAAAGCTGCCGAAATTAATTCCGATACACTTTCAAAACTTTTACGAATGTTACCTTCTGCAACAGAAAATAAAGAAGATTCTGCTTGATCTAACAAGTTAAAAACATCTGTGGTATCATCATAAGCATTGGTGATAATTTCAGATGAAATTCTAATTAACTCTCTTAAAATATATTTTTGGGCAATAACCCTTGCGTGAAATTCTATGTTTGCTGCTGAGGCAACTCTGTTGGTTAATTGAGTAACATAATAAGCACCTCCTACAATATCTAATTCTCCCCTTTTTTTAAGTTCTGAGGTTACGGTAAGTAGATCAACTGCTTGAGATTTTTCAAACAAATATTGTATAGCCGCAAATATTTTTTGATGACTTTCTTTGTAAAAACTTTTTGGTTGAAGAATGTCTATCGCAGTATTTACAGCCTCTCTTTCTAACATTAATGCCCCCAAAACAGCTTCTTCTAAATCTACTGCTTGTGGCGGTAGTTTACCATGTTCTAAGGGAGAACCAACGTTTGTTAGTGCAAAATTTCTTTGTCTTGTTTTATTTCTGCTTTCCTCTGCTGCCATAGTTCAAAAATACAAATATTGTTGAGAAGTAAACGGCTATTTAAAAAGATTATTTTTCTTTTTTCAAGATAAAAAATAGGTGTTGTGCATCAGTAAATTAACAAGTTACTCACGAATAACTAACAACTTTTTAAAGGTTAAACAAAACGCTAAAAAAAGTGTGATAATTTAAGTTAAAGACTGCCAAATGAATAGCTAAATAGGTGTTAAAATAAGCCGAAGTGAAAAAATGATTTGACAAACGTTGTAAAATTTCTTAACTTTGTACGATTAAACACAATTTCATTAAAATTTTACAGTTTAAGAAGCGTGTTTATTATGTGTTAACACTTATATATTTAATTTGAATACCTTAAACACTTTTCACACATTTTAGAAGTAATCGATTTTTTGTTGAAGGCTTAAAGGCTTTCCGATACTTTTATGCGTTGAAGTAAATGATGTGTTTAACTATAATGGAATTTATATACCGCAATATTAACAAATAAATAGCTCTACTATGAAAAAGAAAAAAGTATTATTTATTTCACAAGAAATTTCCCCTTATTTAGAAGAAAGCGAATTATCGAATATTGGAAGACATCTTCCACAAGGTATTCAGGAAAGAGGCAAAGAAATTAGAACATTTATGCCAAAATTTGGGTGTATTAACGAAAGAAGAAATCAACTTCATGAAGTAATAAGACTTTCAGGTATGAACCTTATCATTGATGATAATGATCATCCGTTAATTATTAAAGTAGGCTCTATACAGCAAGCTAGGTTACAAGTATATTTTATTGATAGTGAAGATTTTTTTGATAGAAAGGCAATGTTGCATGACACAAAATCAGGTAAATTATTTGAAGATAATGACGAAAGAGCAATATTTTTTGCAAGAGGCGTATTAGAAACAGTTAAAAAATTAGGTTGGGTGCCGGATATTGTTCATTGTCATGGGTGGATGACCAGCTTAGTACCACTTTATATTAAAACTTCTTATAGTAAAGACCCTGTTTTTGAAAATGCAAAAGTGGTTTATTCTTTATACAATAATGAGTTTGAAGGTAAGTTAAATAAAGATTTAATCAAAAAAGCTTACATGGAAGGAATGGACAAGGATAGAGTTAAAGAATTTTCAGAAACTTGTTTTGTTGGCTTAAACAAAGCTGCTATTAACTGTTCGGATGCAGTTATAAAAGGTAGTGAAAACCTAAACAAAGATTTACAAACAGTTTTTGATGAATTTAACGGCCCTAAATTAGATTACCAATCACCAGAAGAATACATTAATGCCTATTCAGATTTTTATGATGAGGTATATGAAAACAGTGAAGTATTAATTGGATAAAAAATAGTTAAACAAATAACTAAAAATATATAGTAGATAAATGAAAATATCTCAAGCCTTATTTATGCGGAAAGTAACATTGCTTTCCGCTCTCTTTTTTCTAAGTATTGCTGTCTTTTTTAATTCTTGTAAGAAAGATGGTGAGTTAGTTCCTGAATTTGATAGCGGGAATGCTAACATTATGAAAACAGATACACTTACTATAGTGACTTCTTTAGCAAAAGAAGATTCTATTAGAACCGATGTGTCAATTTATAATCTTTTAGGGATTTATAACGATCCTGTTTTTGGACCAACTGCTTCATCTTTTTATACTCAAGCTACTTTAAATGGATTAAATGTAGATTTTGGTGCTGGAGCAGTGTTAGACTCAGCAGTATTAACGTTTGCATATAATGGAGTTTATGGAGATACAAATGCAGCAATTTCTATTAATGTGTATGAGGTTACAGAACAAATGAGTCCAAGCGAGAGTTATTATTCTAATCAGAAATTAGCGTATGATGTTACGCCCATTACTACAACCACTTTTTCTCCAAAAATAGCTGATAGTGTTATGGTAGCTTTTGAAGGTGGAAATGTAGCTCCTCATTTAAGAATAAACTTAGGCAATACTTTTGGAAATAAAATATTTGCAGAATCAGGGACTTCTAACATGGCAAACAATGCCAATTTTACTCAGTTTTTTAAAGGATTTTATCTAACAACTACAGATTCTGTTCAGAACACAACACTAAGCCCCGGACAAGGAGCAATTGCTTATTTAAACACTAATTCATCTTTGTCAACATTAACCCTTTATTATAATGATACATCAAAATATGATTTCATTATAAACTCAGAAAGTGCAAAATATAACAGGTTTGATCACAATTATACTGGTACTGATGTAGAAGCACAATTGCTTGGTGGAGGAGACTCAACAGTTAGTTATATACAAACAATGGCTGGTGTTAAAACTAAAATTGAAGTACCACATATTAAAGAATTAATTAAAGATGGTGAAGTAGTGATTAATAAAGCAGAGTTAATTGTAACTATAGAAAGTGGAACAGATGGTACTTATTCTACCATACCTACACTTACATTAGTTTCTATAGATAATAACGGACAATCGGTGTTTTTACCCGACTTTTTTGAAGGACTTGACTTTTTTGGAGGTTCATTAAATTCAACCGAAAAAACATATACGTTTAACTTGCCAAGACATGTGCATAGTATGATTTATAATTCAGGAAGTAATAACGGAATGTATTTAGTGGCAACAGGTCAATCAATATCAGCGAACAGATCGGTAATTACTACCAATAAAAATCAAATAGCTAAATTAAAATTAAATATAACCTATACTAAATTATAAGAATATGTGTGGAATTGTTGCATATTTAGGAGATAAACAAGCTTACCCAATCTTAATTAAAGGATTAAAAAGATTAGAATACAGAGGATACGATAGCTCAGGAGTTGCTATTATAGATAACGGTGAAATTAATTTATTTAAAAAACAAGGTAAAGTTGTAGAACTTGAAAACCTTGTTGCTGGCAAAAACATTAACGGTACAATTGGTATAGGACATACTCGTTGGGCTACTCACGGTTTGCCAAACGATATTAATGCACATCCTCATTATTCTGGGAATGAAAAATTAGCTATTATCCACAACGGAATTATAGAAAATTATGCGTCATTAAAACAAGGATTAAAGTTAAGAGGACATGAGTTTAAAAGTGAAACAGATACAGAGGTTTTAATTCACCTTATAGAAGATGTTCAACAAAAAACTAATGTTCCACTTGCAGAGGCAGTCAGAGTTGCCTTAGGAGAGGTGATAGGTGCTTACGCTATTGTAATTATTGATAAAAATAATCCTAATACATTAATTGCGGCTAAAAAAAGTAGTCCGTTAGTAATTGGGGTAGGAGAAGGAAATGAATTTTATGTTGCTTCAGATGCTACTCCAATAGTAGAATATACTCGAAATGTAGTTTATTTAGAAGATGAAGAAATTGCAGTACTTACTAAAGGAGAGGATATTCAATTAAAGAATATTAAGAATCAGGAAAAAACACCTTACATACAAGAATTAGAAATGCAATTAGAAGCCATTGAAAAAGGTGGATATGAGCATTTTATGTTGAAAGAAATATATGAGCAACCACAATCTATTCGTAATAGTATGCGTGGTAGAATAGATTTGGATAAAGGCATTGTTTCTTTAGGAGGAATTAGAGATTACGAGCAAAAAATGATGAATGCAAGCAGAATTATAATTGTTGCTTGTGGAACTTCTTGGCATGCTGGGTTGGTTGGAGAATATTTATTGGAAGACCTTACTAGAATACCTGTTGAGGTAGAATATGCATCAGAGTTTAGATATAGAAATCCAATTATTTCAGAAAGTGATGTGGTAATAGCCATTTCTCAATCTGGAGAAACTGCTGATACATTGGCTGCTATTAAATTGGCTAAAGAGAAAGGAGCAACCATTATTGGAATTTGTAATGTTGTTGGGTCATCCATTTCTAGAGAAACTCATGCAGGTTCATATACCCATGCTGGACCAGAAATTGGAGTAGCTTCAACTAAAGCATTTACTTCTCAGGTAACTGTACTTTCGTTGATGGCACTTTCAATTGCTCATAAAAAAGGAACTATTTCAGAGTCTAAATTTAGAGCGTTGTTACACGAGTTAAGTTCAATTCCTGAAAAAGTAGAGCATTTACTTTCTTCTGACAAACAAGTTAAACATATTTCAGCTTTATTTAAAGATGCCCGAAATTTTTTATATTTAGGAAGAGGATACAATTTCCCTGTGGCATTAGAAGGAGCTTTAAAACTAAAAGAAATTTCTTACATCCATGCTGAAGGTTATCCGGCAGCAGAAATGAAACACGGTCCAATTGCTTTAATTGACGAAGAAATGCCTGTGGTAGTTATTGCTACTAAGAAAGGAAATTACGAAAAAGTAGTTTCTAATATTGAGGAAGTAAAAGCGAGAAGTGGTAAAATAATAGCTATTGTAAACGAAGGCGATGTTGATGTGAAAGCTATTGCAGATCATGTTATTGAAATTCCTGAAGTAGAAGATTTATTTAGTCCGTTATTAACGTCAATTCCTTTACAATTACTTTCTTACCACATAGCAGTTATGAGAGGTTGCAACGTTGATCAGCCAAGGAACTTAGCAAAATCGGTTACGGTGGAGTAAAAATAGTACTTGGGAGTATTTAGAAGTGTCTTGAGTGATTGGGAGTTGAGGGGTTGCACAAATTTAAAATAAGCTGTTCTTACTTAGACATACCTTGATGTTTAAAAACTAGTATTTTTACTTATACCTTCTCCGTATAAATACGTAAAATGTTGTTTTTCAGTTAAAAAATTTTGATTGTAATGTTTTTTTGTTTTACATTGGCTTCCTAATTCTTAAATAATTAGCTTATGAAAACGCTTCAACACTTTATCTTTTCAATTTACAAATTGAAATTATTAATTTTTTTATCTGTATTTTGTTTCTCGCATGCTTTCGCTCAAAACACACTCCCACCCTCAGGTAATGTAGGTATAGGAACTACTACTCCAAATACTAATTTGGACGTGGTTGGTAATACTAATTTAGGTGGTAATGTAACTATAGACAGTTCCGTTACTGTTAGAGATTCTGCTACCTTTCAGAAAAAACTTACCGTAGATCAAGACCTTAAAATAAAAGGTACTTCTGTTTTTGTAGATAATGCCAATTTTAAAAGCGACCTAAAAGTGCTTGGTATTGCCAAAATGAAAGATAAATTAGTAGTAGATGGACTTACACGAATGAATGGCGATGCTAATGTATTTGGTAATTTCAGAATAAAAAGTTTAGCGGATTCTACCGCTACCTCCGAACGTTGGTTGACCATTAATCCTAACGGAAAAATAACTAGTTTAGATAAAAGTGGCTTGTTAAATGCAATTTACCAACCTGTACAAAGCTGTAAAACAGATGTAAATGGAAATATTCTTTCTTTTTGGAAACAAAATCCAAATCCAAATTTCGGAATTTTATACACTGGTACAGACTGTAATACCAGAGTAGGTATTGGCACAGCAAACCCAACCGCAACTTTAGAGGTAAACGGTAACGGGTTATTTACTCAATCATTACAAGTAAGAACAAATCAGACTAAATTTATGATAGGTAGTGCAGCGGGAGAAGATTTAGGTTGGGGTACAAGTTACATTGGTTTTAATGCACAACGAATTGGAAGTGCAACCCACTTGTGGGAAACCTCCAATAATGGTGCTCACAATGGTGGGTCAGTTATCTATGGAGATATTTTTGGTTCAATTGTGTTTTCTACTATACCTTTTACTGGAAATACAGACCAAACGAATATTGCTGACGCAACTGTTAAGGCAAACACTCGATTATTTATTCATAGAGATGGAAATGTGGGTATAGGAACAGATAATCCAACTGCACAATTAGATGTAAGTACTGGAAATAACGCAGGGTTAATTGTAAGCACTAATCATAGTAATGATTTTGGTTATGGTATTCATAGTAAAGTAGCAAAAAACAAAACTAAGGCGTTTGCAGTTTATAATGCTGAAAATAATGAAGAAAGTTTTATTGTATATGGAGATGGTCTTTTATATGCTACAAAAATAATTGTACACGAAACACCTTTTCCTGATTATGTTTTTAACTCCAATTATAAGTTAATGCCTTTACGAGAATTAGAAAATTTTATAGAAAAAAACAAGCACCTGCCCAATATGCCTACTGCAAAAGAAGTAGAAAAGAATGGAGCAGATATAGGAGAGATAAATAGATTATTAGTAGAGAAAATAGAAGAGTTGACACTTTATATTATAGAGCAAGAAAAAAGAATTAAAAAATTAGAAGAACTAAAACAATGATAAAAATTATATTATATATTTTTTGTATGCTTATTTCCTTTCAAATTTTAGGACAGGATACTACTGAAATAAAAAAAGACAATTTAAAAAACAGTGTTTCTGTGGAGATTCTTGGTGCGACTGGTTATTTTTCTGTAAATTATGATAGAACAATCTTTTCTTCAAATAAAATTAGAATTAATCAAGGGCTAGGTGTAGGTTATATAATTGAAACTGACTATACACCCTTTCTTTTATCTTATTTATTAAGAACAGACATACAATATGGAGACAAAAAAAGTAGGATTAACCCAATTATTGGATATGCTTTTTCACATAATTTTGATTTGGAAAATTCTAAAGCTATATATGTTGTTAACAATCTAGTTATTGGGTTTAAAATTAAACTCAATAAAAATTTCAGTTTATTACCCAAATATTATCTGATGTTTTTTCATGAGCCTCATTATGACAGTAATTACGTACTAAACTGGGGAGGTCTTTCAATTAAATATAATTTTTAACATTATGAAAATCTTGTTTTTAAATATTTTAGTTATTAATATGTTGTTTACATATGGACAAACCCCTAATAATGACCCTCATTGGCAGTTAGTATTTCAAGATGAATTTAATTTTTTAAATTTAAATTATTGGGAGATCCATAACAATAGAGATAGATGGGCTGTTAATTCAGCACAAAATTTAAGAAAATCTTTAGTTTATACAAACAATTCATCAAATGTTCGAACTGAAAATGGAAATTTGGTGGTTCAACTTAATAAAGAAATCTATACTTGTCCTTCAAATGCGTTAAATTTTCAGGGATGTTCTAATCAGCAACAAACAGGGCAAAGCTATAATTACACATCTGGATGGGTAACCTCAAACCAATTGTTTTTATATGGGTATATTGAAGCGCGAATTAAAGTTGATGACAATATTAATACCCATCCAGCTTTTTGGACTTTTAGTGGTACAGGATTCCCATATAATGAAATAGATATATTTGAAATGCTACCTGGTTCAACAATAGGAAATTGCTTAAATTATGATTATAGTTGTGTCCATAATAAAAATTTAATGACTACAAATGTCCACTTGGCAGCTCCTGGCGTTGTAAATAATGGTCGTTTTAGCATATCTCCAATTAATGATTATACACAATGGCATACCTATGCAATTGAGTGGTCGCCTACAAAAATCATTTTTTACGTAGATAATCAAATTATTCGAATTGTTAACGATCATGGGATAATTCATCCACAAAGTATTTATTTCAATATGAGCTTAGATGATGTTTCTTTGTTACCATCTGTTTTGCTTAACATGACTCCTTCTAAAATGCTAATAGATTATGTTAGAGTTTACGAAAAGAAAAAAGATTGTAATAGCTTAATAAATGAATGTGTCTATAATTTTTTAACTCATGATAATCAAGTAAAAAATAGCATAACAATTGGTGGTAATGGTTGTAATAACATTGTAAGCAACGGAACTAATACCACATTACGTGCCTCTGAATATATTGCCTTTGAAGGAGATTTAACAATTCCGCTAGGTACTGAGTTTTATGCCGATGCTAATGGAGAGTGTTCAAACTGGGTTAATGTATATTGCTCACAAATCTTCAATCCTTGTTGGTATAATTTTTTAAATTACGATAATCAAACTAAAAAAGTGATTGAGTTAGGTGGTAATTCTTGTTCTTTAAATATAACATCTTCATCAAATCTTCAATTAAAGGCAACTGATATTATTGTTTTAGATAAAGGGGTTACAATAACTCCTCAAACATCAAATTCCGTTATTTTAGAAATAAATAGTTGTACGCCATGAGAAATTTAATAATTATAGGAGTTATACTAGTACTATATTCTTGTGAAAAACAACCATTTGATTATCGCAATAAATTTGTAGGAGATTATGAATTTACTAAAAGAGTAGTATTTTTTTATCCACCAAACAATAATATTGACACTACATACACAACAGTTTTTAAAGGTTCTGTAAAAAATGGCAAAGAGTCAAATGAGATTGAAATCCATTATGAAAATTATACCAATTCATTAGGTGAAATAGAAAAAAGAAAAGCTCTTATTTTTATTGATTACGATGGTGTTTTTACAAACAGCAATAATATATACGGAAAATTTATTTCAGTAAACAAAGTAGAACTAATTTTCCCTACTTCTGGAAATGGTGGAGTAGGGCAAATTATTTATCTAGGAATCAAAAAGTAAACTCAAAATTAAAACATAATAGTTATGATAAAAAGAATAAAAAAAATAAGCTTGATAATATTATTATTGTGCTTTAGCAACCAATTATTATCTCAATTTAAACTAACCAACCAAGGATTTGTAGGAATAGGAACCAATGTTCCGTGGGAAAAACTACATGTTGCTAATGGCTCTGCAATAATAGCCAATAACGGTAGGTCATTTAGGATTTATCCATGGACAGGCGTCTCAATAGGCTCTAACTATGGCACAATTAGTTGTTGGGAAATAGATAGTAAATGGAATCAGATAAATGCTAAAAAATTTTATAAAGTTTCTGATGCTAATTTAAAAAAAGACATCACACCCATAAACAATCCTATTGCTTTAATTAATCAATTAAATGGAGTTTATTTTAAATATAAAAATGATAGTGTTATAATGCCATATAATACAATTATAGAAAATCCAGAATTCGATTTTGGGTTTATTGCTCAAGATGTTGAACAAATACTCCCCCAAATTGTTACAGAAACGGATTTTAACGTAAAAGCTATTGACTATAATGCGATAACTCCTATTCTAGTAGAAGCATTTAAACAACAAATGAGTGTTATAGATTCTCTTTATAATAAAGTCAATCAATTAGAAGAGCAAATTAATTCGTGTTGTGGTAGTGGACAAAGGCAAGGAAATATTAATCCAACCCCAGTAAATGAGAATAACTCTAAACAAAAAGTTAATGATGTTTTACATCAAAACAAACCTAATCCTTATAATGAAAAAACCAGCATAGATTATCAAATAGAAAGTGAATTTAGCAATGCTTCAATTATGATATTTAATCTACAAGGTACTTTGCTTAAAAGTTTTCCTATTACAACTACAGGAAAAGGCAACATTATCATTAATAATGGAGAATTTAAATCAGGAATGTATTTATACTCACTAGTTATAAATGACACAGAAATTGATACAAAACGTATGATTGTTTCCGAATAACTAAATAATTTTCGTTGTATAGGATTAAATAAATAAAAAGTATATTCCCTATGAAAATATTTCTCTTAGTTCTATTAAATTTTATGTTTCTAAATAGTTTTTTAGGACAAAACACTTTAATTCCTGATGTAAATTTTGAACAGGCATTAATTAATTTAGGATATGATACACCCCCAATTAATGGAGGTGTCCCAACTGCTAATATTGATACTATTAGTTCTATCTATCTTTACCAAAAAAACATCAGTGATCTAACGGGAATAGAAGGTTTTATTGCATTAACGGTATTATATTGCTCTGATAATAATTTAACTAATTTGAATGTTTCTCAAAATGTGGCATTAGTTCAATTATATTGTACTGACAATAACTTATCGACTCTTAATGTTTCTCAAAATACAGCTTTAGATGGCTTATGGTGTGGAGGAAATCAACTCACTAATCTTATAGTTAATAATAATTTAAATACTTTGTTTTGTTTTGACAATCAATTAACAAGTTTAAATCTTTCTCAAAACACTAATTTAGAATATTTTGATTGTGAAAATAATCAATTAACTTGTTTAAATATTAAAAATGGAAACAACACCAATATGCAATCTTTCTACGCTACAAATAATCCCAACTTAACTTGTATAGAAGTAGATAATGCTTCATGGTCTGCAACAAATTGGACAGATATAGATCCATCAGCAACATTTAGTACTAATTGTTCAAATCCATGTATAGTAAGTATTGGTAATTTAACTTTCCTTTCTAACCTTTCTATTTTCCCCAACCCCACCAACGGTCTTATCAACATTGAGTTAAATTCCGATAAACCTTATTTTGAAATTGAAGTGTTTAGCCTTTTAGGAGAATTGATTTATGTAAACAAAGTGAATAGTTCAAAACTAACTTTCGACTTATCTCAATATCCTAAAGGGATGTATTTAGTTAAAATTAAACAAGATAATCGCTATTACCATGAAAAAATTAGTTATTATTAAACATCTATTTTTACTGGCTATGTTACTTACTTTTCAGGTAAGTTATGGACAAGAACAAGATTCTATACCTACTAAAACAAGTAAGTTTTCCATTGGAATAGCTGTTTCTCCAGAAATGGGTTATCGTTCTTTTAACCCAACAAGCAAGGGTGAAAAAAATGATTTTTTAATGAATGTGGGTAAACCCATGAGAGATTCCTTAGAAAGTCCGAAATTTTGTTACTCATTCGGTATTTACTCTACTTATCAATTGAGCAAACGATTTTCTTTAGAGCTAGGTGTTTATTATGCCAACAAAGGGTATAAAATTGATGAAGCCCAATTTTTAGTTGATGAATTTAGCTTTAATTTAGTTCAAGGAAAAATCACTTATAACTATCGCTATATTGATGTGCCATTAAATGTAAATTTTTACATCTTTAACCGCAATTTTAAGCTTTTTGTTTCTACTGGAATTACTGCAAACATATTTATAAATAGTACAATCATTGCTAGTAGCGATGAGTTTGACTTTAGTAGGTTTAACGAAAAACACAATCCTATAAGAAATAATATTGCTCCTTTCAACATTTCTTTTAATGGAAGTTTGGGATTGGAATACGAATTAAGCCAACATGTTACCTTAAGAATACAACCTCACTACCAACAATTTTTAACCACTATTGATACTTCTAAATGGATAAATGATGAATATACTGTAAAACTATACAATTATGGTATTCGTTTGGGAGCGAGTTATCATTTTTAATAAATCGCTTTAGCAATTTCTTTTACAGCAACAGACTTGCCCATGGTATAATAATGAATACAAGGTACACCAAACTCAACTAATTTTTTAGATTGATCTATTGCCCATTCTATACCAACTTGTTTTACGGACTCATCATCTTTGCATTTTTCAACAGCATCAACCAAATCATCCGGCAAATCTATATGGAAAAACTTAGATAGAGAAATTAATTGGTTCTTGTTAGAAATGGGTTTAATACCTGGTATTATCGGTACATGAATATCATTTTTTCTACAAAGATTTACAAAATCAATAAACTTTTCAGTATCGTAAAACAACTGCGTAACAATATACTCGGCACCAGCATCCACCTTTTGTTTTAGGCGTTTTAAGTCAGACTTAATGTTTGGCGATTCAAAATGTTTTTCTGGGTAACCTGCAACACCAATACAAAAATTAGTGGGAGAAGCATTTTGCAAATCTTCATCCATATAAACTCCTTTGTTTAAACCAACAATTTGCTGTACTAAATTTACAGCATATTGATGTCCTTCTTTTTCAGGAATAAAAGCAGGTTCGGTTTTAATAGGATCACCTCTTAAAGCCAATACATTATCAATACCTAAAAAATCTAAATCAATCAGTGCATTTTCGGTTTCTTCTTTAGTAAAACCTCCACAAATAATATGAGGAACAGCATCTACTTTGTATTTATTTACAATTGCTGCACAAATACCAACAGTTCCAGGGCGTTTTTTTATAGCAATTTTTTCTAAATAACCCTTCTCTCTTTTTTTGTAAATAAACTCCTCTCGGTGATAAGTAACATTAATAAATGAAGGATTAAACTCTATTAAAGGGTCAATGCTGTCATAAATAGATTGAATGCCTTTTCCTTTTAACGGAGGTAAAATTTCAAAAGAAAAAAGTGTTTTTTTTGCTTTATTAATATGTTCTATTACTTTCAAAATGAATGAGCTATTTTAAGTTAAAATTTCAAAGGGCAAACATATTACTTTATTTTCAATTGATAGAAAATGAAGGCTGTAAAATATTTTATTCTTTCACTTTATTTGTTGGTCTAAAAAAAAATAGTAGGTTTGAAGTTAGTTGAGAAGTTTATAAGATTAAAAGTTTGAAGACGGAAGACCATAACCAATAACAAAAAAAGGCTTTGTGCGTTCGATGCTCCTCCCCTTCGGGGAGGCTGGGAGGGGCTTATAAAAATTAAACACATGAAAACAATTATAGTAGACGATGAACGATTAGCAAGAAAGGAATTAACCAACCTTTTAAAGGATTTTCCTGAAGTGGAGATAATTGACGAGTGCGATAATGTAGATGATGCTATAGAAAAAATTAATACACTTCAACCCGATTTTGTTTTTTTGGATATTCAAATGCCCGGCAAAGATGGATTTAGCTTATTAGAAGAGTTGGAATATGCTCCCTTAGTGGTTTTTGTTACTGCTTATGATGAATATGCCATAAAAGCTTTTGAGGTAAATGCGTTAGATTATTTACTTAAACCTATACAACCCGAAAGACTTAAAGAAACCTTAGAAAAAATTAAAAACGAACTGAAAGACACCAATTCGCAGTCAATTAATAACAATAAATTGGGTATTCAAGATAGAGTTTTTGTTAAAGATGGAGATAAATGTTGGTTTGTTCAACTAAAAGATGTGCCTTTGTTCGAATCTGAAGGGAACTATGTAAGGGTTTATTTTGATAACAATAAACCACTCATACTAAAATCGTTAAATAATTTGGGAGACAAACTAAATGAAGATTTCTTTTTTAGAGCTAACAGAAAACACATTATAAATTTAAGCTGGATAGAGAATGTAGAAAATTGGTTTAATGGTGGATTAATGGTTACGCTTAAAAACAAAATGAAAATAGAATTATCTCGAAGACAAGCAACTAAATTAAGAGAAATGAAGAGTTTATAAAAAAATTCATCTATTCATACAAGCATTTAGTCCAAAAATATGACCATTAAGTATAAAAAATGTTGAGAAAACATAAAAAAATTGTATTTTCGGGTTTTTAAATGGGAAAAATAGAGAAAATATATAAGACGGCAACAGCTACTTCTCCTGAAGTAATTCTAGATATTGAGAGCAATGTGTTTTCAATAAAAGGGAAATCTGTAGTTACAGAAGTTGATCAATTTTATCAACCAATATTAAATTGGTTAGATGAGGTTAAAGTCAATGTTAATCAAGAAATTAACTTTGTTTTTGACTTAGAGTATTTTAATGTTTTTTCTTCAAAAAGAATACTTTTTTTACTATATAAATTGAAAGATTTAAAAGAACAAGGGATTAATGTGAAAATCGTTTGGCATTTTTCTATTGAAGATGATGATATGAAAGAAGTAGGAGAAGATTTTGCCTGTATGGTAAATCTACCCTTTGAATTTATCAGTAAACAAGTAGAATCTCCATTTTCTTAATGCTTTTTTATAAAAGCAAACAGCACTAACTTTCTTGGTTAAAAAAATAATGCTCAATTTTGCCGCATTAATAAAAATCTAAACATATGAAATGAATAATTCCATGTGACAGATTTAATAAAATAAAAATAAACATATGAAAAACTTATCATTAGTACTTAATACAGTAATGGGTATTGCTATTATTATATTGTTTTACCTACAATTCTCTAGTAAAACTTTAGCTCCTGATGAACAACAAATAGAAGAAGTTCCAACCACAGAAGCTATTGAAGAAATGATTGTAAGTAATGATAGCTCTAATTCTAAAATAGGATACATTAATGTAGATTCACTGCAAATAAAATATAAATTGTACGATGAATTAAAGTCTAAATTAGAGAAAAAAGAAAAATCGTACGATGCCCAGTTGAAAGCCAAGTCTCAAGATTTTCAAAAGAAAATTGAAGATTTTAGAAAAAAAGCTCCTAACATGACTCAGTTTGAGGGAGAACTAAAACAAAAAGAGTTGGCAGAAGAGGAAGAAAAGCTTTACCAAATGAGAGATGAATACGCTCAACGTTTCGAAAAAGAAATGATAGAATTAAACACTCAATTATATAAAGCCATAAAAGATTACATCAAACAGCACAATGAATTAACTAAATACGATATTATTATTGGGGAATCTCAAACTAGAAACTTTGTATTAGATTTTAATAAAGAAATTGATATTACTAATGATATAGTAAAAGGATTAAATAAAAAATACAACGAAGATAAAGCTCCTAAAGCAAAACCATAACACCAATATTCCCAATTAATAATTTGTTTTATTTATGTTAATAGCCAAAGAAAAAGAAAAAACCAATTTAGCCGAATATATTCTGTATATGTGGCAAATAGAAGACTTAGTAAGATTTAATGAGTTTGATATTGACAAAATTTATGATGTAATAATCGATAAGTTTGAGACTACGCCAGAAATGAAAGCAGAAATTAAACTTTGGTATGAAACTATCATTAAAAACATGCTTAAACAAGGCATAGCAGAAAAAGGACATTTAGCCGAAGTTAATACTAGACTAGAAGAACTTAATAACCTGCACAACTCTCTATTAACTACTGTTCAGGATAAAACTTACCAAGAGCAGTATATAAAAACTAAAACAAATATAACGGAGTTCATACAAAAAACCGATAAGCAAATAAACAATGAAGTTCAGGCTTGTTTGGTGGGGTTATATGGGTTTTTAGTATTAAAGCTTAAAGGAGAAAAAATTTCTGAGGCAACGCAACAAGCAATTCAGTCGTTTAGTGCAATGATGGCTTTACTCACAGATAGATACAATAAATTGCAAAAAGGAGAGTTGAAGTTCAGCATAGCTTTTAGTAATTAATTTTAGGATTAATTATTGAGTGTTCGAACACCGTAAGATGTTAAAAAAAATCGTTTTCATACTACTATTGGTAAGCTCTTTTTTAGAGTTTAAGGCTCAATGTGTGCCGGGGTCTCCTCCATTACCAACAGTTGTGGTAGATTCAGTTTCCATTTTACCCAACGGAGATGTCGTTATTTGTTGGCAAGCAAGTTCTGTTCCTGATATTTTGGAATATGACATTATCATGTTCGACCCTATTACCTCTGCAGATTTAACTATAGCAACTATTCCTGCAGGTGGTTCAACATGTTATACTATACCTTATGGGGATCCTAATAACTTTTCTGATACAGAAGTTAGAGAATATGGTGTAAGAGTAAAAGATAATTGTGGTAACGCTTCTTTAAATGGTGACAACTATCACAACACAGTATTGTTAGAATATGGAATAAATATTTGTGCAGCTTCAATTAATTTTACATGGAATGCTTATGACGATTTTAATTCGGGAACAAATGTGCTTTACGAACTTTTTGTAAGTCAAGATGCAGCTCCATTTATTTCTGCGGGAACAACTAACAACACCAACATAACCTACCCAGGAGTGGTGCAAGGTTCTAATTACCAATTTTATATTAGAGCAATTGAAAATAATGGAGCAGGACCAATAACTTCATCAACAAATATTGTGGATATAAGTGCCAATTTTTTTCTTAAAGACCCAAGTTTTTTATATTTATACACCGCCACTGTTGAAACTCCCACACAAATTGATGTACAGTTTTATGTAGATACCTTTGCAGATGCCAAAGTGTATAACATTTACAGAAAACAAAAAATAACAGATGCCTTTGTTACGGTAGGTTCAGTACCTGCTTTTAAAGGAATGAATCCGTTTATAGTTTTTAACGATTATGATGTTGATGCTGAAGAGACTTCCTATTATTACCAGATAGAAATGGTCAACCTTTGTAATCAGGTAAAAATAATTTCTAACATAGGTAAAACTATTTTCTTGGAAGCTTATAACGACAAGTTAGAGCTGACCAATACACTTACTTGGTCAGCTTATGAAGGTTGGACAGGAAATGTTACCGCTTATGAAATTTACAGATCCATTGGTGGAATTTGGGAAGCTACTCCAGTTGCAACTGTTCCGGCATTGGTTGGAGAAAATACTTATGTAGACGATGTTTCTACTACCTTAGAAGGCGATGGAGAATTTTGCTATAAAATTGTTGGTGTTGAAGGGGCTGTCATACATCCTGGAGGATTGCCACCTGCAAGAAGTTCATCTAATGAAACTTGCGTAGAACATGTTCCATTAATTTATATACCCAATGCTTTTGATCCATTGAGTACTTTTAACCCTGTCTTTAAACCCGTATTAACTTTTGCCGATCCGCTTTCTTATGAGATGATTATTTTTGATAGATGGGGACAAAAAGTTTTTGAAACCAATGATATTAATGAAGGTTGGAACGGTGCTTTTAACAACAAAGGCGAATTTCAAGCTGTTGGTAGTTATGTGTATTCCATCAAATTTAAATCAGCTCCGGGGAAAGATTTCGCCTACAGAGGGTTGGTAACACTTATTAGGTAAAAGCCCATCACAACTTTAACCTTCTAAACTATTTTATTAATTTAGCCGCTAAAAGCATTGTTATCATAGAATTTCTAAAAGATATAGACACCCAACTATTTTTGTTCCTTAATGGAATACATTCTCCTTTTTTTGATGTAGTCTTCGAATATTTTTCAGGTAGATTTTTTTGGATACCTCTTTATGCTTTGCTGTTTGTTCTTGCTATTTTAAAGCTTAAATGGAGAATAATTTACTTTGTTTTGGCGGTAGTGGCATTAATATTTTTAAGTGATAAGGTATCTGTTTATTTATTTAAAGATGTTTTTTTACGATACAGACCTTGTCATAATTTAGACATTTCTCATTTAGTACATTTAGTTGATGGATGTGGTGGAAAGTATGGTTTTGTATCATCGCACGCTGCCAATACTTTTGCATTAGCCACTTATTTAGGTGTTGTCTTAAAAAAGCATTTTCCAAAAATGTTATTATGGATGCTTATATGGGCAGCAGTAGTTTCGTACAGCAGAATTTATTTGGGAGTTCATTATCCGGCTGATATTGTTGTCGGAGCAATTTTAGGAGTAGGAATAGGTTTATTGATTGCTTTTTCACTAAAAAAATTGAATACCAAACTAAACTTAAAAATGGATATATAATGGTACAAATCGGACTTTTATTTCTTGCTGGAGGGTTGGGTACGCTTTGTCGTTATGGAATTTCTAAAGCAACACTTAGTATGGTGGCAACCAACTTTCCTTTGGGAACATTTATTTCCAATATTCTAAGTTGTATCATCTTAGGACTTACCTTAGTATATTTCAACGGTAAATTTTCTGATAACTCATTAGCAAAGTTGGTTATTATTACAGGTTTTTGTGGTGGGTTTAGTACGTTCTCTACATTTAGTTACGAAACGGTAATGCTTTTAAAACAAGGAAATGTAATGTGGGCGATTGCTAATATTCTTATAAGTGTGTTGGTGGGCGTAGCACTTATTTATTTTTTACTGATTAAGGATAAGGTTTAAACAACTAATCTTTAGGTAAACTAAATAATCAAGCTTTTTTTTAATACCTTTGCCCCATGGAAACTACTCATCAACCTAATATCCAACAAGAACTACCAAATGCTACTTTAGTATTGGTTTTTGGGATTTTATCAATAGTGTTTTGCTTTTGTTACGGTTTTTTGGGATTAGTTTTCGGTATTCTATCTGTGGTATTGGCTTCAAAAGCTAATAAATTATACAAGAGTTCGCCTCAAAATTATACCATAGGTTCTTATAACAATGTAAAAGCAGGAAAAGTTTGTGGAATTATTGGTTTGTCCTTATCGGGCTTATTTTTCTTAATCATACTTGCTTATATTGCGTTTTTTGGCTTTGTATTCACATCAGTCCTTCCATGGTCTGAGATGATGCAGCAGTCGTATTAATTTTTTCTTACTAATTAAAATTTTTGTGTTGTGGATTTAAGTGATAAATTTAAAGGGAGTTATAGTGTTAATCTTAGAATTTTAACCAAAAAATCTAAGTTGGGGTTTGGTTACCAAGATATAAAAGAATTGCGTATTCAAGATTTGCTTATAGCTAATAAACACAAAGAACTAATTCGAATTTATTTTGGCTTAGATAAAATATCTTTTATTGATGAAATTCTAGAAGAAATTGGCATTACCCAAGATATGAAAATTGAAAAACCGGGTAAAATTGTTGATACTGACGATAGAGAAGTGCTGATTAAAAAAGCCATGGAAAACGTTAAAGTACAACGCATAAAAGATAGAGAAGCCTTCAAAAAAATGATGGAAAAAGAATTGGACTTGAATTAAGAGTTAATTCTGTTGATTTTTTTATAAAACGTTTTTCTTTTCTATATCTCCTCTTATTTTTTCTCCAATATTTTTTTCCAAGATATGCATATTGTAGCCCAAGTTCTTTTATCTTGAATTTTTTATCAAGATTTACACTTCTTCCACAAAGTCCAGCTCTTAATTGACCTTTGTCGTTATAATTAGTAAAAACATACCACTTTTCTCCTATTTGAGCTGAAATTCCACACATTGCTCCACCAAAAGCTGTTATTATTGTTATTTTCCTATTTGTTTCAGTTGGCTTTAATTGCTCTATAACTTCAAGTGTTATTTCTACTTCCCAATTTTCTTTATTTTCAATTACGGAGATTACTTTTCCAACAAATACTTCACCTGCATTATGATATTCTTCTATATCTAATTTACTTAATTCTCCACAACTACAAGGATATCCATTCGTTGAGGAACTAATTATGATAATAAATATGATGAATAGGTTTTTCATCTGTTGTCTTTATCAATCCATTTATATTCAGAAATATCATAATAAACTCCGCCACATTTACAATTAAGGTTGTTGTCTTTGTTTTTAACTGAATTACATTTATCACACATTAATGTATCTTTTGTTTTCTTAACATTTCTTAATGTAAAATAAATAATGGGAAATAAAGCAACGCTAATAAAAGCTGATTTCATAAGATAATTTGGCAAAAAATCAGGCAACTCGTTAAAGTCAACAACTTTTAATCGTGCATTTGACCATCTTTTTATTGAATTTCCAACTGTCATACCTTCAATAATAAATCCAGTTAATGTTCCAAAAAATGCAAAAATAGAAAGCCATATAGAGCTTCTCAATGCTTTTTTCTTTTTAGCTTCTATGACTTTAGAATCATCTATAGATTCCTTTAGTATTTCATTAGGATCTTTTTTTATCCACATATTATTAATGTATAAAACATGAGTATACCAAAATGTTTTTTTACGATATATCTTACCCCAAATATAATAAATCCTTCTCATTTCACATCTAATTTTCCTTATGTAACAAAAGTAGCTGACTTTAGGGTTGGAGGCAAGGTACTTTTGCACCAACAAAAAAATTACTTAAACACATGAAACGACCATGATAAAAATTTTCTCACATAGAAGGATAGTTATTAAGGGAGTTCCATCTGACCAAATTAATACAATAAATATAAACAGATGAACAGAAAAAAAATAGTAGCGTTTGCCTTAATCGGTTGGTTTGCAAGTACTACATTGGTAGCACAAAGCACTCAAAAAATTTCTTTAAAAGAAATTGAAGCCAAGGTGATAGAAAACAACCATCAATTAAAAATTACCCAACAACAATTTATTGAAGCCCGAGCAGAATACCGACAAACCAACTCGGTATTGTTGCCCAATTTAAGCATTTCGCATACCGGATTTAAAACCAATAACCCTGTTTATGCTTTTGGTGCGAAATTAAATCAAGGCAATTTTACCATGCAAGATTTCGACATCAACAATCTTAATAATCCTGATGCTATTGAAAACTACACCACTACTTTTCAGGTGGAGCAGCCATTAATTAATGTAGATGGTATGTATTATCGTCAGGCAGCTAAAAGCAAAATGGAGGCAATTGAATTGCAAAATGCTTTTAAACAAGATGCTTTGTTAATTGAAGTACAAAAAGCTTACATGCAACTACAAGTGGCTAACGAAGCAGTAAAAGTGTTAGAAAAAGCGAATACAACCGCCCAAGAAACCAAAAAAGTGGTTACCAATTTTTACGAGCAGCAAATCATTCAAGAAAGCGATTTGTTGTTAGTTGAAATCCGTGTAAATGAAATTGAAAATCAGTTGGCACAGGCAAAAAGTGCAGTAAAAAACACCTCAGACTTTATTCATTACTTAATGGGAACCAGCTCCGATAACATTATTGAGCCTGCCGATGAATTGGAAGCAACTCTTGAGTTAGCTCCAACTAATACATCAGCCGATGCGCTTAAAAATCGTTCGGACATCAAAGCCATGGAGCTTTCTACCAATGCGTATAAAAAAATGAGCAATGCTTCTAAAATGGCTTTTGTCCCAAGACTAAATGCTTTTGGAAATTACGAATTATTTGACGACCAAGTTTTTGGAACTAATGCCAATAGTTATTTTGTAGGAGCTCAACTAAAATGGGATTTGTTTCAAGGAGGAAAAAATGTTGGGAAATGGCAAAAAAATGCTGCTCAATACCAGCAATCAAAATTGGAGTACGAACAGTATTTGGCAAAAAGTCAGGTAGAAATCAATCAAATGAATCGTTCATTAATTGATGCTCAAAACCAAATGGAATTAGCCAAAAAATCGATGGAACAAGCCGAAGAAGTGTTGAGAATAAAAACCAACCGATTTAACCAAGGCTTAGAAAAAACTTCCGATTTGCTAATGGCAGAAACACAGTTTTCTGAAAAGCAATTGGCTTACTATCAAAGCATTTTTCAATATAATTTAACGCAGGCTTATATCAATTTTTTAACTAAATAACGACTATTTATAATGCTCGATTTCTTCGTTACTCTTGGTTTAAAAACCAGTCATTTACTAAAGTAAACTCCTGATTTTCAAACCTACGAAAGCCTCGAACTCAAACATTATAAATAGTCTTAAAAAAATATCAATCAAAAAATTATAACCATATATAAAAACCAACATACAATGAAAAAAAGAATATACACCTTATCTATAGCATTAGCATCCATCGCATTCATTAGCAGTTGTGGTGCAGAAAAAGAAGAAATAACCATTGCCGAAAAAGGCATAACTGTTCAGGTAGCAACACCTGTATTACAAACGGGTAATAGTTTAATGATTAGCGGAAAAGTAGAAGCGGTAAGTAATGCCACCTTAAGCACTCGTCAGATGGGTTTTGTAGATGAAATTCATGTAAATATTGGTGACAAAGTAAGTAAAGGACAACTATTGCTTTCCATCACTAACGAAGATTTAAGAGCTAAAAAAGCACAAGTAGAAGCCAATATTAGTGAAGCTTCGGCAGCATTAAAAAATGTAGAAACCAATTACAACCGTTTTAAAACATTGTTTGAACAAAAAAGCGTTTCGCAAAAAGAAATGGACGATATGACCATGCAATACGAAATGACTAAATCGAAATTGAGTGCTGCTCAGCAAATGAAAAATGAGATAGATGCTCAGTTTGATTATGCCAACCTTAAAGCTCCTTTTGACGGAGTAATTACCAATAAATTTATTAAAAAAGGCGACATGGCAAATCCGGGAATGCCGCTTATTGCGTTAGAAAACCCGAATCAATTTGAAGTCATTGCCAATGTTCCCGAATCGGAAATTGCAACTATTAAAACAGATAATGAAGTAAAAGTGTTGATTAAATCTATCAACAAAGAAGTGAAAGGCACTATTGCAGCCATTAGTAAATCAGCAAGCAACACAGGTGGGCAGTTTCAAATACGAGTAAACTTAGAAGAAAATTTAGAAGGAATTTACTCAGGAATGTTTGCCACATTAAAACTTACTACTAATAACGATAATCAGTTGAGTGCTTTAATGGTAGATAAAAATGCCATCATCAAAAAAGGCGATTTAAAAGGTTTGTATGTTGTTAGTCAGCAAAATACGGCAGTACTTCGTTGGGTAAGATTAGGCAGACAAGTGGGCGAAAATGTTGAAGTGCTATCTGGAATTAACAATGATGAAAAATACATTGTATCACACCAAGGAAAAATATTTAACGGAGCTAAAGTTTCTGTAAAATAAAATGAAAAACAAGTAACAGCTTTTCCCTTTGCCCCCTATCTTCAAAGAGAGGGGAGAAGTTATCGCAAGAAAACTTGGGGGTGATTCGGATAAACTAACCAAGCTCCTACGGAGCGTAATTTAATAGCGATGACTAAAGGTCATCGGATAAAAACCAAAGACAATGAAAGAAGGAATAGCAGGCAAAATCGCCAAACTTTTTATACAATCGAAACTTACTGTATTGCTTATGATTGTATTCATGGTAATAGGAGTTTACAGTTCGTTTTTAATACCAAGAGAGGAAGAACCTCAAATTGATGTGCCTATGGCAGACATCTTTGTGGGTTATCCCGGAGCTTCACCAAAAGAAGTAGAGTCGAGAGTGGCTCAACCCTTAGAAAAAATCATTTCTAACATAAAAGGTGTAGAGTATGTTTATTCTACTTCCATGAATGAACAAGGAATGATTATCGTACAGTTTTTTGTTGGTGAAGATATAGAACGCTCTATCGTAAAACTGTACAACGAAATAAATAAAAACATGGATAAACTCCCAGAGGGAGTAACCATGCCGCTGATAAAAACCAGAGCAATAGATGATGTGCCGATGTTAGCATTAACGCTTTGGAGCGAAAATTATGATGATTTCCGTTTGAAACAATTAGCCAATGAACTTACCAATGAAATTGAAAAAGTAAATGACGTTTCCATTACCAAAGTAATAGGAGGAAGAAGCAGACAGTTGCGTGTAGTATTGGATAAAGATAAAATGTCCGAGTTGGGCTTGGATTTTTTAGCGGTAACCAAACAAATTCAAGTTGCCAACCAACAAATGTCTTCAGGAAAATTCAATAAAAACGATACTGAATTTTTAGTTTCTTCAGGGGCTTTCTTAAAAACAGTTCAGGATGTAGAGCAGTTGGTAGTTGGTATGCACAATAATTTTCCGGTGTATTTAAAACAAATTGCTACCATAGCAGACGGACCAGAAATTCCCAATGCTTATGTAACTTTTGGTTATGGAAGTGCTACCGATAAAAAAGAAGCTCATCCATCGGAATATGCTGCAGTAACTATTTCTGTTGCCAAGAGAAAAGGTGCTGATGCCATGAAAATTTCCAATAAAATTTTGGATAAAGTAGAACATTTGCAAAAAACCTTAATTCCAGATGAGGTAAAAGTAGAAATTACCAGAAACTACGGAGAAACAGCCTCACACAAAGTATCGGAATTGTTGTTGCACTTAATTGGAGCTATTGTGGCAGTAACTATTGTGGTAATGTTGGCAATGGGATGGAGAGGCGGATTGGTGGTTTTCCTTTCAGTGCCAATTACGTTTGCACTTACTTTATTGAGTTACTATTTACTAGATTATACTTTAAACAGAATAACCTTATTCGCATTAGTATTTGTAACGGGTATTGTGGTAGACGATTCCATCATTATTGCCGAAAACATGCACCGACATTTCAAGATGAAACGTTTGCCTTTTGGTCAGGCTGCTATTTATGCCATAAACGAAGTAGGTAATCCCACTATTTTAGCCACCTTTACGGTAATTGCTTCGGTGTTACCAATGGCTTTTGTTAGCGGGTTAATGGGGCCTTATATGAGCCCGATGCCAATTGGAGCTTCTATAGCTATGATTTTGTCACTTTTTGTGGCATTAACCATAACACCGTATTTAGGATTTATTTTCTTACGAGAAAAAGAAAAAAGAACGGGAACGGAAGAAGAGAAAGCTCCTAAAAGAATGGAAGATACCTTTATTTACAAATTGTATGACAGGTTTGAGCGTCCGTTAATTGAAAACAGAACAAAACGTTTTTGGTTTTTAGGATTAACCGTATTCTTACTATTCGGTTCTATGGCAATGTTCTTTACCAAATCGGTAGCTGTAAAAATGTTGCCTTTCGATAATAAAAATGAGTTTCAGGTGGTAATTGATATGCCCGAAGGAACAACTTTAGAAAGAACGTTGGCGGTAACGCAAGAAATAGAGCAGTATTTAGCTACCAGAATTGAAGTGGTAAACTATCAAGGTTATGTGGGAACTTCAGCTCCTATTACCTTTAACGGATTGGTAAGACATTACGATTTACGTGGAGGAAGTAATAATGCCGATATTCAAGTAAACTTAACAGATAAAACCGAAAGAAGCGAGCAAAGTCATGACATTGCTAAACTACTTAGGCCAGATATTCAACAAATAGCTAAAAAATATGGAGCCAATGTTAAATTGGTGGAAGTACCACCAGGACCTCCAGTGCTTTCTACCATAGTAGCTGAAATTTACGGGCCAGAATACGACCAACAAATTGAAGTGGCTAGTGAAGTGATGAACATCTTAAACAATACGCAAGATGTGGTAGATGTAGATTGGATGGTAGAAGATGATCAAACTAAATTCAGTTTTGAAGTAGATAAAGAAAAAGCCATGTTGTACGGAATTCCTACTCAGCAAATTACACATACATTAAATACAGTAATGAGCGAAAGAGAAATTTCTAGGTTGTATGATGAAAATGCGACTAAAGCGGTAGGAATTGTGTTGACACTTGATGAGAAAGAAAAATCTACAGTGAGCGATATTCTTCAAATTCAGATAGCTAACCAAATGGGGCAAACCTTTCCGTTGGCTGATTTAGTGAAAGTTAATGAAGAAATTCAGCCCAAAAGTATTTTTAGAAAAAATCAAAAAAGAGTCGTTTATGTATTGGCAGATATGGCAGGAGCATTAGAAAGTCCGGTGTATGCCATTTTAGGAATTGACGAAAAATTAAAACAAATTCCTTTACCTGAGGGTTATGTGTTGAATGAGTTGTATATGAACCAACCCGAAAATGAAGATGATTTTACCGTAAAATGGGATGGAGAATGGCAAGTTACCTTGGAAGTGTTTAGAGATTTAGGGATGGCATTTATGGGGGTGATTTTCATTATCTACATTTTAATTGTGGGATGGTTTCAAAACTTTAAAGCACCACTGGTAATGATGGTGGCTATACCGTTGTCATTAGTCGGAATTGTAGCAGGACATTGGATGTTAGGAGCGTTTTTCACAGCAACATCTTTCATTGGTATGATAGCCTTGGCGGGAATAATGGTGCGGAACTCCGTGCTGCTGATAGACTTTGTTAACTTACGAATAGAAGAAGGAGTCCCATTAAAACAAGCTATAATTGAAGCTGGAGCTATTAGAACAACACCAATTTTATTAACTGCAGGAACAGTGGTTATCGGAGCATTTGTTATCCTTTTCGATCCTATTTTCCAAGGATTAGCTATTTCGCTAATGGGAGGAACAATAGCTTCTACGGTGTTAACATTATTAGTAGTGCCATTAGTGTATTACATGATAGAACGAAAAAATCATCCATCAGAAGAGGACAAAATAGAAGAAGATAAAACCGATAATAATAATCAAGAACTAAACGCATAAACTTACCTAACCCCTCTCTTTTTAAGAGGGGGGAGATTAACGAAGTTAATCAGGGGTGAGTTTGAAGACAAAACTTTAACCATATAAACTCTTAAACTAGAAAAAATGAAATTACTAATCGTAACAGCCATAGCTGCACATCAACAAGAAGTGTTAAAGCTTTTTAAAGCCTCAGGGATTGAAGCTTTCAGTAGCTCAGAAATTGATGGATATAAAAATATATCATCACTAATTGCAGCTCACAGTTGGTTTCCGAGCCAGCCCGGAGGAAATGAATCCTTATTATTTTTCTCTTTCTCCGAAGAGGAAAAAGTAAATCAGTTGTTAGAAAAAGTGCAAGCATTTAATGCCAATACGGAGAACTTTAACCCGATAAGAGCTGCGGTTATCGCCATAGAAAAATTTATTTAATCAATTAAAATTTAAAATTATGATCAACAGAATAGTAAGAGGAATAGCCGGAACATTTGTATTAATAAGTATACTATTAGCAGTATATATAAATATAAATTGGTTGTGGTTTACTGCATTTGTAGGGGTAAATTTGTTACAATCTTCATTTACTCAATGGTGTTTAATGGATAAAATACTTGCCAAATTGGGAGTTAAAGCAGAAGGAGATAGTTGCACCAATTGTTAACTAAATATTTGCAACCCAAGTAAATTATTTAGTTGGGTTGCTTATTTTTGCTTCATGACTGACGGTAAATTATTTTATACTATTGGTGAAGTGGCAAGCATGTTTAATGTCAATACTTCCTTAATTCGTTTTTGGGAGAAGGAATTTGATATTATTAAACCTCAAAAGAATAAAAAAGGCAATAGGCTGTTTACCAAAAAAGACATTGATAATTTTCATATTATTTTTCATTTGGTAAAAGAAAAAGGCTATACCTTAGAAGGAGCCAAAAACAAACTTAAAAGTGGAGCACAACCATTTCAGGAATCCACCAAAGAAAACCTCGAAGTAATAAAATCATTAGAAAATGTAAAAGCTTTTTTACTGAGCTTGAAAGAAGAGTTATAACAAAAAAACCTCTGAAGCAATTCAGAGGTTTTTTTGTACCCGAGGCCGGAGTCGAACCGGCACTCCGAAGAACACGAGTTTGAGTCGTGCGCGTCTACCAATTCCGCCACTCGGGCATAGTGCTCAATAATTAAGAACAGGATTGCGAAATTACTCATCAATTTTTAATATCAAACAACTTTTGCTAAATTTTTAAATCAAACAGCATAGATTAAATATTGTCGGGTTTAACATAGATGTGTTTTTCTATTATACTTTTTTATGAAATAAAAATTTGCTTAATAACTTGTTTCTTAATCTATTTTTAATAAATTTGCTATGCATACATAGTAAAAATGAAAAGAAGCGAAACGGTAGACTATCAGATTAAAGCCACATGGCATGCAATATTTAAAATGTATAATCAAATTGCAGCAAAATACGATACCTCACAAGCAACAGGTTTTGTTTTGTTGAGTATCGCTAAAGAAGGAACGCCTTCAACTACTATTGCTCCTTTGTTGGGTATGGAAGCCACAAGTTTGAGTAGGATTTTAAAAAATTTAGAAACCAAAGGCTTAATTTACAGAAAAAGTGATGAAATTGATAAACGTAAAGTGCTAATTTTTCTGACATCAGAAGGAGTTGAAAAAAGAAAAATAGCTAAAAAAGTAGTGTCGGGATTTAATAAATTAATTTTAGAAGAAATCCCACAAGAGAAACTGTTGGTTTTCTTTGAAGTGATGGAATCCATTAATAAAACGGTTGAAAAGTATAAACAAACAAGCTAGAAGACCGAAGTCGGAAGTCCAAAGACGGAAGTATGTTGGGAAGTGGCTTTGTGTGTAGGTATCCCCTCTTGAGAGGGTTTGAGATTAAGAGGAAAATCTGCGAGGCAGATTTGGGTTTTAAAAATTGGGGTGTGTAAAATAAAAATAAAAATTTTTAACAAAATATAGTATGAGAAAAATTAACAAAGTAGCGGTATTGGGGTCAGGAGTAATGGGCTCTAGAATTGCTTGTCATTTTGCGAATATTGGCGTGGAAGTGTTGTTGTTAGACATCGTGCCAAAAGAAGCAACCGAATCAAAAGATAAAGCAGCTCGAAACAAAATTGTTAACGATGCATTGCAATTTGCTCTAAAATCTAATCCATCGCCTATTTACAGTAAGTCGTATATAACTAGAATTACTACTGGCAACATGGATGATGATATGTCTAAAATTGCCAATTGTGATTGGATAATTGAAGTAGTTATCGAACGATTAGACATCAAAAAACAAGTATTTGAAAATGTAGAAAAATATAGAAAACCAGGAACGCTTATTACTACCAATACTTCTGGAATTCCTATACATTTAATGTTAGATGGAAGAAGTGAAGATTTTCAACAACATTTTTGTGGGACACATTTTTTCAACCCTCCACGTTATTTAAAATTATTGGAATTAATTCCTTCGCCAAAAACTTCACCTGAAGTAATGGCATTTTTAGAAGATTACGGTCAGCGATTTTTAGGAAAAACCACAGTAGTTTGTAAGGATACACCGGCATTTATAGCCAACAGAATTGGCGTTTATTCTATCATGTCTTTATTTCATACGGTTACCGAAATGGGGTTAACTGTTGAGGAAGTAGATAAACTCACAGGTCCAGTTATTGGTCGACCAAAATCAGCAACTTTCAGAACCTGCGATGTGGTTGGTTTAGATACCTTAGTGCATGTTGCTAATGGAGTTAAAGATAATTGTCCGAATGATGAGGCTAATGCCACTTTTGAAATACCGAGCTACATTAACAAAATGGTAGAAAACAATTGGTTGGGGTCAAAAACAAAACAAGGATTTTATAAAAAAATTAAAACAGACGATGGGAAAAGTGAAATTCAAGCACTGAATCTTTCAACGCTTGAATATGCACCATCACAAAAAGTAAAATTTGCAACGCTGGAAATGACTAAAACCATTGACGATTTAAAGGAAAGAATGAAAGTGCTTATCAATGGTCAAGATAAAGCGGGTGAGTTTTACAGAAAATCATTTTTTGGCTTGTTTGCTTATGTTTCAAACAGAATTCCTGAAATTACCGATGCCATTTATAAGATAGATGATGCACTTTGTGCAGGTTTTGGATGGAGCTTAGGACCTTTTGCTAATTGGGATGCAGTTGGCGTAGAAAAAGCTGTTGAGGAAATGGAGAAGATGGGGATTACACCAAATCCATGGGTAAAAGAAATGTTGGCAGCAGGAATTAATTCCTTCTATAAAGTAGAAAAAGGAGCAAAATACTATTACGATATTGAATCAAAAAGTTACCAAATGGTACCGGGTTCTGATGAAGTATTATCATTAGAAACTCTAAGAGAAGAAAACACTGTTTGGAAAAATACAGGAGCAACCATAGTTGACTTAGGAGATGGAATTATCAATTTGGAGTTCCATACTAAGATGAATACCATTGGAGCTGAGGTGATAGAAGGAATTAACAAAGCCATAGATTTAGCTGAAAGTGACTATAAAGGATTGGTAATTTATAATGATGGAGATAATTTCTCGGCAGGAGCCAATGTAGGAATGATTTTTATGATGGCTGCCGAACAAGAATATGATGAGTTGAATTTCGCTATTAAAACTTTCCAAGATACGATGATGAAAGTTCGTTATTCATCAGTTCCGGTAATTGTTGCTCCACACAATTTAGCCTTAGGAGGAGGTTGTGAAATGAGTATGCATGCCGATAAAGTTGTCGCCCATGCAGAAACTTATATGGGATTAGTTGAGTTTGGTGTTGGTGTTATTCCCGGAGGTGGCGGAACAAAAGAGTTTGCATTAAGAGCTTCCGATGAATATAATGACGGTATTAGATTAAATGTACTTAGAAACCGTTTTTTAACTGTAGGACAAGCAAAAGTAGGTACTTCTGCCGAAGAAGCTTTTGAGTTAGGTTATTTAAGAAAAGGAACTGACGAATGGATAGTAAGCAGAAAACATCAATTGAGTTATGCCAAACAAGCGGCACTTAACTTGGCTGAGAAAGGTTATACCAAACCACTTCAACGAAAAGACATTAAAGTATTAGGTAACGAAGGGTTGGGAATTGTTTATGTTGGAGCTAATTCAATGAAATCTGGTAATTACATTTCAGAACATGATCAACTGATTTCAGAAAAGTTAGGCTTTGTGTTGTGTGGAGGAAATTTATCTCAACCCACAGAAGTAAACGAGCAATATTTGTTAGATATGGAACGAAAAGCCTTTTTAGAATTATGTCAACAACGAAAAACACTAGAACGATTACAAAGCATAATTACAACGGGAAAAGTACTTCGAAACTAATTATCAATTTCTAATTATTAATTATCAATTAAGAAGATATGAACGCATATATAGTAGCAGGTTACAGAACAGCAGTAGGAAAAGCTCCAAGAGGATTATTCCGATTTACAAGACCGGATGATTTAAGTGCAGCTGTGATTAAAAGATTAATGGAAGATTTTCCACAACTAGATAAAGAACGTATTAATGATGTAATTGTGGGTAATGCCACACCAGAAGCAGAGCAAGGACTAAACATTGGTAGAATGATTTCTATGATGGGTTTAGATTCTGTTAAAGTTCCTGGAATGACGGTAAATCGATATTGTTCATCAGGAATACAAACTATAGCCATTGCGTCAGCACAAATTAATGCGGGTATGGCAGATTGTATTATTGCAGGGGGAGTAGAAACGATGAGTCCAATACCTTTTGGAGGTTGGAGAATAGTTCCCAATGCAAAATACGCCAAATCTAACCCGGATTATTATTGGGGAATGGGATTAACAGCCGAAGCAGTTGCCAAAGATTTTAACATTTCTCGTGAAGAACAAGATGCTTTTGCTTTTGAATCGCATAAAAGAGCGTTAAATGCTATAGATACAGGTTTGTTTAAAGCGGATATTGTTCCCATTGAAGTAGAAGAGATTTTTGTAGATGAAAACAATCAACGTCAAACCAAAAAATATATGGTGGATACTGATGAAGGACCAAGAAGAGGAACAACAGTAGAAGCTTTAGCTAATTTAAAACCTGTTTTTGCTCAAGGCGGAAGTGTTACAGCAGGAAACTCATCACAAACATCTGATGGAGCTGCTTTTGTAATGGTAATGTCAGAAAGAATGGTAAAAGAATTAAACATAGAGCCGATTGCTCGCTTAGTTTCTTATCAGGTTGTAGGTTTAGAGCCAAGAATTATGGGCGTTGGTCCGCTAACAGCCATTCCAGCAGCATTGAAACACGCAGGAATGAAACAAGAAGATATTGATTTGTTTGAATTGAACGAAGCTTTTGCATCACAATCATTAGCGGTAATAAAAGGGTTAGGTTTAGATACTAATAAAGTCAATGTGAATGGTGGGGCTATTGCTTTAGGACATCCATTAGCATGTACGGGAGCAAAACTGTCGGTTCAAATTTTTAATGAACTGAAACGAAGAAAACAAAAATATGGTATGGTAACCATGTGTGTAGGGACTGGTCAAGGAGCAGCAGGAATTTATGAGATGCTTTGATAATGTGAAAATGTAACAATTTGAAAATGATTAATTCTTCTGTTAAAATAATTACAACAAAAGAAACTTATCCTCTTCGTTTGGAAGTATTGTGGCAGCACAAAAATAGTTTGGATGAATGTAAATTGGATATAGATGATTTGCCTACCACCTTTCATGTTGGGGTGTTTAAGGATGGGGAAATAGTTGCAATAGGCACTTTTTTGCAACAACAAAACGAAAAATTTGAAGCAAAAAATCAATACCGATTAAGAGCTATGGCGACATCACCAAAAGTAAGAGGAGAAAATTTCGGAAAACAAGTCATCGATTTTGCGTTGGAAGAATTAAAAAATAGAAAAGTCGATTTACTATGGTGCGATGCCCGAAAAGTAGCACTCGGGTTTTACGAAAAAATGGGGTTTCATATATTGGGAGATTTTTATGAAATCCCGATTATTGGTCCACACAAATTGATGTATAAAGAAATAAATTAGTTCAAAGTGCGAAAGATAAACCTCGAACTTCAAACCTTGAACCTTAAACAATAAAAATATGGAAAACAAAGACACACTAAAAGGCGGAGAGTTTTTAATTAAAGAAACAGATGCTAATTCGGTATTTATTCCCGAACAATTTGACGAAGAGCAACAAATGATTGCTGCAACCTGTATGGATTTTGTAGAGCAAGAAATTTTACCCAATATAGAACGAATAGAAAAAATGGAAGAAGGTTATACGCCTTCATTATTAGAAAAAGCAGGTGAGTTAGGTTTGTTGGGAATTTCTGTGCCTGAAGAATTAGGTGGTTTTGGTAAAGATTTCGTTACTAGTATGCTTGCTACAGAAGTGTTGGGAGGAAGCTATTCGTTTGCAGTTTCTCTTTCTGCACATACCGGAATTGGAACATTGCCCATTTTGTATTATGGTAATGAAGCTCAAAAACAAAAATATATTCCAAAATTAGCTTCTGGAGAATGGAAAGCCGCTTATTGCTTAACAGAGCCGGGTTCTGGTTCGGATGCTAATTCAGGAAAAACCAAAGCAGTTTTGAGTGAAGATGGAAAGCATTACAGCATTAACGGACAAAAAATGTGGATTACTAATGGTGGTTTTGCTGACATTTATACCGTTTTTGCTAAAATTGGTGATGACGAAAATTTGTCTGCTTTTATTGTTGAGAAAGATTTTGGTGGCATTTCTTTAAATCCTGAAGAAAAGAAAATGGGAATTAAAGGCTCATCCACTCGTCAGGTATTTTTTAACGATTGTAAAGTACCAGCAGAAAACTTATTAGGAGAAAGACAAGAAGGATTTAAAATAGCGTTGAACATCTTAAATATTGGTAGAATAAAATTAGCCGGAGCTGCAATTGGTGGAGCAAAAAGAACTATTTCTGAGTCGGTGAAATATGCTAACGAAAGAGAGCAGTTTGGCAGACCAATTTCTAAATATGGAGCCATCAAATATAAATTAGCTGAACAAGCGATTCGAGTTTATGCTTCGGAAGCGGCAACTTACCGTTGTAGTCAGAATATTGATGATGCCATAAATGCGTTAATAGCAAGTGGAATGGACAAAGGACAAGCAACGTTAGAAGGTATCAGACAATTTGCTGCTGAGGCTGCTATTTTAAAAGTTCACGGTTCAGAGGCGTTAGATTATGTGGTGGATGAAGGCGTTCAGATTTTCGGAGGAATGGGTTATTCAGCTGAATCACCTGTAGAAAGAGCTTACAGAGATGCTCGTATCAATCGAATTTTTGAGGGAACCAACGAAATTAACCGTATGTTAATTGTGGATATGTTGTTAAAGAAAGCCATGAAAAACGAGTTGGACTTAATGGGTCCTGCACAAGAAGTAGCTAAAGAATTAATGAGCATTCCTGATTTTGGTGCTGCACCAAGTAATGTATTTGAAGAAGCACATCAACAAGTAAAAAACTTTAAAAAAGCCATTCTAATGGTTGCCGGAAGTGCTGCTCAAAAACTAATGATGCAATTAAGTAAAGAGCAAGAGATATTAATGAACATTGCCGATATGGTTATTGAAGTTTATGTTGCTGAATCTGTTTTGTTGAGAGTAGAAAAATTAGCTTCAATTAAAGGAGAAGCCGCCATAGAAAATCAAATGGCTATGATGCAGGTTTATGTTTACGATGTTGCGGATAAGATTAATAAATATGGAAAAGATGCCATAATTTCTTTTGTAGAAGGTGATGAACAAAAAATGATGTTAACCGGATTAAAACGTTTTACCAAACAAAATATGTTTAATGTGAAAGAAACCAGAAGAAAGATAGCTGATAAATTGATAGCAGAAAATAAATATTGTTACTAAATTTGCGATTTTAAAGCTATTTCTTTTGATAAATTTATACATAGAGCAAACTCATAAAACTCCTGAAATTGATTTTAATCTTTCTTCCGGAAAGATGTCAATCTCAGGGGTATCTGTGCCTGAAAATGCTCACGAATTTTATTTTCCGGTAATTGAATGGCTTCAAAAAAATATATCTGAATTTAGTTGTGAAAACTGTGAATTAGATTGTAAAATCAGCTATCTTAACACTAGTTCCCTACAGTTTTTAGGAGATATCTTCTTTTTAGTAGATAGTTTAAAATCTAAAATTTCTGAAAAAACAATTAGTATTAATTGGTATTACGATTCTTATGATAGTGATATGAAAGAAACAGGTGCGGATTTTAAAGATATTATTGATATCAATTTCAACCTCAAAGAAGTAAAGATTACCTAACCATCTCTGCAAATCTATCCTCATTAATAATTTCTACACCTAAGTCTTGGGCTTTTTGCAGTTTGCTTGGACCCATATTCTCTCCGGCAACAATATAACTTGTTTTTTTAGAAATAGAACCAGCAACTTTTCCACCATTTTGTTCAATAGTATGTTTTAGTTCATCTCTCGAAAACAAACTAAAAACTCCGGAAACCACAAAGGTTAACCCCTCTAATTTGTTGGTGGTATTAGCTAATTGCTCTTCCGAAAGTGAAAATTGCAAGCCTTTTTCTTTTAATTGATTAATGAGTGTTTGATTGGTTTTATTAGCAAAAAACTGAATGATACTTTCAGCAATTTTATCGCCTATTTCATCTGCGACCATTAATTCTTCTATAGTAGCATTGGCAATATTTTCAATATTTTTAAAATGTTTAGCTAATTTTTTAGCAACTGTTTCACCAACATAGCGAATGCCAATGGCAAATAATACTCGCTCAAAAGGTATTTCTTTACTTTTATCTAATCCGTTTAAAATATTTTGTACTTTTTTTTCTTTAAATCCTTCTAATGCAAATAGTTGTTCAAAGGTAAGTTCGTATAAATCAGCACTGTTTGTAATTAAGTTTTTATCTACCAATAAATCTATGGTTTCTTCTCCCAAACCATCAATATTCATGGCTTTTCGGCTGATAAAATGGGTGATTTTTCCTTTAATTTGTGGCGGACAACCCCATTCGTTTGGACAGAAATGTTTTGCATCTCCTTCAGTTCTTACGAGTGCTGTATTACATTCCGGACAATGGGTAATGTATGTTACAGGTTCAGAAAAAATATCTCGTTGAGTAGCTTCAACACCTACAATTTTCGGAATAATTTCTCCACCTTTTTCCACTAAAACGGTATCGTTTATTCTAATATCTAGTTTTTCAATTTGGTCGGCATTGTGCAACGAAGCTCTTTTTACCGTAGTTCCTGCCAATAATACGGGCTGTAAATTGGCAACAGGTGTAATCGCTCCTGTTCTTCCTACTTGATAGGTTATTTCTAATAATTTTGTTTTGGCTTGCTCGGCTTTAAATTTATAAGCAATAGCCCATTTTGGCGATTTAGCTGTCATACCCAGCTCTTGCTGTTTGTCGTAGTTGTTGACTTTAATAACCACGCCATCTATATCAAAATCTAACTCATGTCGGGCTTTATCCCAATAATTGATAAACTCAAAAATTTCATCAACAGAATTACATTTAGCAATAAACTTTTTCTCTGATAAAGGTACTTTAAACCCCCATTCTTTAGCTTTTTCTATGGCTTCTAAATGCGTATTAAAAGGTAAATTTTCTCCCAATACAAAATACAAATAAGAGTCTAATTTACGTTGAGCAACAATAGCAGAATTTTGTATTTTTAATGTTCCAGAAGCTGTATTTCTGGCATTAGCATAGAGTTGTTCGCCAATTTCTTCTTTTTCTTTATTGAGTTGTTCAAATACTTTTTTAGGCATAAAAACTTCGCCTCTAATTTCAAATTCATCAGGAAAGTCGCCTTTTAATTGCAAAGGAATAGAACGAATAGTTTTTACATTTTCGGTTATGTTATCTCCCTGAAAGCCATCGCCACGAGTTACTGCCTGAAATAATTTACCATTTTTATAGGTAATACCAATAGCAACACCATCGTATTTCAATTCGCATACATATTCTATGTCACCATCCACCAATTTTTTAATTCTATTTTCAAAATCGGCAATTTCTTCTTTGCTGTAACTGTTACTCAAAGAGAGCATGGTATATTTATGTTTTACCGTTTCAAAATTTTTGGTAATGCTCCCACCAACACGTTTGGTAGGGGAGTTCTCATCGGCAAACTGTGGGAATAGACTTTCTAATTTTTGCAATTCTTCTAACAACATATCGAACTCATAATCGCTAATGGTCGGATTAGAAAGTACGTAGTAATTATAGTTGTGCTGATTAATTGCTGCTGATAAATCTTTTATTTTTTGTTGAGCTTCTTGTTCAGTCATTTTAGTTGAAAAGATGATGAGTTTATAAGGTTAATTTTTTTAGAATAAAGCTTACATTTCTTTAACTCCGAAATTAAAAAAAATACGTTTATCATTTGGTAATTTTACAAAACTATTTTTTGGATTATGGATGCACTGGAACAAGGAAAAAAATATTTTGAAGAAGAGAATTATAGTGAAGCAGTAAAAAGCCTTACTAATTTTCTGACTGAAAATATAAATCATGCAGATGCATTGTTTTTTAGGGCAATATGCCACCGAAAATTAGGAGATTACAAAAGTTCTATCATAGATTTTACAGCAGTATTGAAAAAATTACCCGAAGAGGCTACTATTTATAGCGAAAGAGGAGTTTCCTATTTTCATAATAAACAAATTGATTTATCTTTAAAAGATATGGATAAAGCGGTGGAGTTGGAACCAAATAAAGCTTATCGTTATTCTAGTAGAGCTTTTATAAAAGCTTATGAAGATGTTGATGCAGCAATTGCTGACTACAAAAAAGCCATAGAAATAGATCCTCAAGATGAAATTTCATTTAATAATTTAGGATTGTTGGAAGAAAATTCGGGTAGATATAAAGATGCACAAGAGAGTTATAAAAAATCGAATGAAATTATTGGTTACGACCCTGAAAAGCGACAGCAAAAATATGAACAAGAAGAAATATCACCAACACCTAATGAACAACCTACTTTTGGAAGTGTATTTGCCAGTGTATTTACTTCTAATGCTGCCCGTAAAGATTTTTGGGATTTTGTAAAAAAGATTTTTGGAAAGGGTTAATTAACTTGTTTATTGCTGAATTATATGCACTTTTTTAAAAATTATGCAGTATTCCCTTCCATTGGTTTGATGTTTTTAAGTTCATTATCTTTGTGAAGTTTTTCTTCTTCAAGGTCATAATCATCTTGCAATCCAAGCCAAAATTTAGCACTTACTCCAAAAAATTTTGCAAAACGTAAAGCAGTATCAGCAGTAATTCTTCTATTGCCTTTTATGATTTCGCTAATTCTTGTTTGTGGCAAAAAAGTATCTTTTGCCAATCTATACGCTGAAATCCCAAGAGGCTCTAAGAATTCTTCTTTTAATATTTCTCCCGGATGTATATTTCCTAAACGTTCCATTGTAGTTCTTTTTAATGATAATCAACTATTTTAATTTTGTATGCATGATTATGATTCCAAATAAAAATAATTCGCCATTGATTATTGATTCTTATGCTATGATATTCAGATAAATTACCTTTTAATTTTTCTAATCTGTTTGCAGGAGGAACCCTAAGGTCGTTTAATTCCTGTGCATTATTAATCATTCTTAGTTTTCTTCTGGCAATATTTTGAATCTCGCTTGGTAATTTTTTGGACTGGAATCCATTCCATATTTTTTCAGTTTCTTTATCTCCAAACGATTTAATCATACTAACGTCATAAATTACTAATGTCAAAAGTAAGTAAAGTTTGTTTATTATGCAAATTTGAAGGGAGTAATGTTGAAATAAAACGATTATTTCCTTTCCTGCTCCAACTGAACACTCACGCTATCAATATGTCCGCCAAGAGGAACGTTGAGTTTAGAAACTTTTATTTTGATTTTTTCTATACTAGGAAACTCAGCAAAAAGTGCATTGATACAACGTTGAGAAACGTGTTCTAAAATCTTTGAAGGAATCGCCATCTGTTGTTTAATTACCTGAAAAACTGTCTGATAATTTACTGTGTCGTGGATATTGTCAGTTTGTGATGGAGTAGTTAAATCTACATCCAACTCCACATTTACTAAAAAGTTGGTACCAATAGCCGTTTCTTCTTTAAAACAACCATGATAAGCGTAAATTTTTATTCCTTCAATAAATATTTTTCCCATAGTTATTAGTTTGTCGGTTCTCGGTTTAACAGTTGACTGTAAAACTGTGAGTTGTCAACCGAAAATCATTGACAATTCACACAATTTCAAATCTCTAATTTCTAATTCGCAATCTTCTCCATTCCAACATCAATTCTTCTCAAGGTTTCTTCTTTTCCTAATAATGCACAAATTTCAAACATAGAAGGACCCATACCCATTCCGGTTACCAACACCCTAAAGTTAGGTAATACTGCTCCAAAACCCAATCCTTTTTCTTCTATAAAGCTTTTAAAAGCTACTTCAATGTTAGCTGCGTTGAAATCAATAATGTTAGCTAAAACAGTTCTTAATTCTTGTATAATTGCTGGCGTTTCAGGCTTCCATTTTTTGTTTACGGTTTGCTCATCATAAGTGGTTGGAGCAACAAATAAATAGTCTTCCGTCAACAAATCATTAATAAAAACCGCTCTTTCTTTCATTAATCCGCAATATTGCGTTAAAAAACTATTGCTAGGCATAACAAAACCTTTTTCTGCAAGCAATGGTTTAACAAATGCGGCTAGTTCTTCATTAGATTTACTTCTTAAATATTGAGCATTGAACCAACGAGTTTTTTCAGGGTCGAATTTTGAACCTGATTTACCTACTTTTTCTAATGAGAAAGCTTGAATTAATTCTTCCATAGAAAAAATTTCTTGCGTAGTTCCAGGATTCCAACCTAATAATGCCAACATATTAATAAAAGCATCAGGAAAATAACCACTTTCTCTGTAGCCCGAAGAAACTTCTCCTTCAGGAGATGTCCATTGAATGGGGAAAACAGGAAATCCTAATCTGTCGCCATCTCGTTTACTTAATTTACCGTTGCCATCAGGTTTTAAAATTAACGGCAGGTGAGCAAATTGAGGCATTACATCTTCCCAACCTAAATATTGGTATAACAATACGTGCAAAGGACCAGATGGCAACCATTCTTCTCCTCTAATTACATGTGTGATTTTCATTAAATAATCATCTACAATGTTTGCCATGTGGTAAGTGGGCATGCCGTCAGATTTGTACAACACTTTATCATCTAAATTGGTTGTTTGCACTACTACCCAACCTCTAATTAAATCTTTAAATTTTACTTCTTCGTTTCTTGGAATTTTAATTCTTACCACATAAGGTTCGTTGTTGTCTAATCTTTTTTGTACTTCCTCCGCAGACAGCGAAAGTGAGTTTTTCATAGAATTTCGGGTGTTGATGTTGTACTGTGGGGCAGCAACACCAGCTTTTTTAAGGTTTTCACGCATTTCTTCCAATTCTTCGGGAGTATCAAAAGCGTAATAAGCATGACCTGATGCTAATAATTGATCAACATATTTTTTATAAATTCCTGCTTCTTTTCTTTCGGACTGACGGTAAGGTCCGTGTTCTCCACCAACTCCAATACCTTCATCAATTTTTAAACCGCTCCATTTCAGCGCTTCAAGAATATAATCTTCGGCACCTTTTACATAGCGGGTTTGGTCGGTATCTTCAATACGCAACAAAAAATCGCCACCGTGTTTTTTGGCAAACAAATAATTATACAATGCTGTTCTAACACCTCCAATGTGTAAAGGTCCTGTCGGACTTGGGGCAAATCTTACTCTAACTTTTCTTTCCATTTGGCTAAAAATTTAAGGGACAAAATTAATATTTATAGCGTAAGAAAAGCGTATAAAACAGGATAAAAAAAGAACGAGTTATTTTAGTGTAAGTGAAGTTGTTTTAATGGATATTTAGTTTTAGGGGTGAAAATATAATTTTAAAAGTTACACCGCCATACTTACGAGCGTAATGCGTAATATGTTTTTGCGTTTGCTAATCATTATACCTGTTCCGTGTTTTTTCTTTTGGGCAAACAATTGGTTTTCTAACAAATAATGTTGGATTTCTTGTTGGATTTGTTCCATATCAAAAGCTTCGGGAGAAGTTTCTAAAACCAAGCTGTACACCGATACTTGTTTTTTTATTAATCCCCACCATTTGGTAGCTGTATGTGTTTGGAGTTTGTTCAGCAAAACAGGGTCATCGCTTTCGGCTTTCAATTTTTTGTTATAGGCTAATTTTCGTGCTGCTGTTTTGGCTTGTTCGTTCAATTTTTTAGAAGATTTAGAAGAAGTAGCCGCTAAAATTTGTTGTTCAAGTGTGTGTTGCAACTCATTTTTTACTTTGTAAATATGAATGCGTTTTGGCTTTTCAGCTGTTTTGTTTGTAGATGTTGGGATAGGAATCTTTGTGTCAGCAACTACCTCGTTTCCTTTGTAAAAAATGCCTCTAGAAAAAACGTTAGTTGCCCAAACGGTTTCTTGGTCGTAAGTAAAGGCAATGCCGTGTTTTTTATAGTTGGCAGTAAGCATATTTTCATGGTGTCCTTTGGAGCTTTTCCACTGATTAAAAGCTGTTAATGCCATATTTTTGGCTATTTCTACATAGTTGTTGCCATAAAAACTGTAGTTGTACAAACAATTTTCTCCACCCGAACTAATATATACCTCTTTATCTGCGGCAGCAAAATCTACTCTTTCACTAGGGTAATTTCCGGTAGAATATGGAGTTAAATTGCTCAACTTTATATCTTCTCTGTGTGTTAAATCTTTGGCTGCTTTCATGTATAAATTATGATTTCTTGCAGCTATCCACATAATTTCATCAAAATCAAGAGCTTGTTTTCGTTGTTGTTTTCTGTAGTTATTCAACAAATGGTGAAACTCAAAAGCAGCCAATCGTTCTATTTTGGCAATAGTGTCGGTTTCCACTTCATTTAGAATGTCGTCTAAATCGTTGATAGTGTTTTTTTGGGCGTTACCAATTTGTAGCAAACAGAGGATAAACCCAATTGATGTTAGGAAGCTTTTCATGTTTTGAGAAATTATTGTGTGAAATACCAAACAAAAAACTTAACTTTTGTTAAAATATTGCAAGAGGTTGAAGAAGATATTTTTATTTTAAAAAAATGATACTTTTGAGTCAGTTTTAAAATTATTGGTAAACCGTTTATTTAGTAGCATTTTATAATTTAATGAGAGATATTGGTTTTAAGGAGTTATTACTTTCAATTGTTGTTGGTTTTGCAATAACGATTACTAGTTTTTATATCCATATACATCCATCACTTAATAGTATGATTAATTTCAAAACAGCTACTATTAATTTGGAAGAAGATTATTTTTCTGATATGTATATGCAGCAAGTTGTTGATTACCATAAAGACCACCCTGTTTTTGCGAGAAGAGTTTTAAGTACTTATTTAATTGAAACAACACAAGAAAAATTTGGATTATCAATTGCTCAATCATTTAGTGTAATAAATTTCTTGCTTATTTTCTTAGGCGGTTTATTGGTGTTTTATATGGCTAAAATTATTGGGATGAATCAACATTCGGCATTGTTATCTCAACTAATTTACCATTTATGTTTTTCTGTTTTCTTTGCTTTTTTCCGTACGAATTATACTTATGATGAACCCATGCAATACTTCTTTTGTTTGTTGGCCCTAGTGTTTATTATAAAAGAGCGTTTTTTCATGTTAGTAGTTAGTTTGTTCTTTGCTTTACTAGCAAGAGAAAGTAGTATTGTGGTTTTCCCAAGCATGTTCTTTTTATATTATTTCTTACATCAAGAAAAAATAAGAGTTGATTTTCAATTTATTAAGAAAGGACTTTTATTTACTATCCCAGTTGTAATGTATTTAATTTTTTATATATACCATTTGTCAACTTTTAAAGCAGGTGTAGAAGAAAATTACGATGAGCTTAATGTTAGATTTAGTCAACTAATGTATAATTTCCAGAATGTTCAGTTTAGTATTGAATCAATAGCGTTATCTATAATAATTAGTGGTTTGCCAGTGGTGTTGTTATTAGCACAAAGCAAAGAAGTTCTTAAAAACGAAAAATATAAATTTAGATTAGCGTTTTGGTTAGCATTAGTTTTAAATACAATTATGGTTTATGTTTCTGCTAGAGTTAATGAATCAAGAGTTTTAGCGTTGCCTTTAATTTTTTTATGGCCTTTAGTTGGAAATTATGCTTTGAATTTTTGGAATCATATAAAACATCGAACAACAAAAAAAGTTTTAATTTACTTAATTCCCATAATGGGTTTTATGACTTTTGTTAGTTATTGTATAGCAATTAGTATTTATCAACCAACAGGAGCAGCTCCTACAGAGAATTGGTTTAATGAATATTTTTTCATTTTACTTTTACTGATGAGCTTTATTGTTAGTTTTTGTTTTTTAACTAGGCATTTCCTAATCAAGAAGTAAAATAAAAAATAGTTAAGAGATTATTACGTATTTTTCTTTTGCGTACCTTTGCACTGATGTTCAAATCAATAAAATATACCTTTGTTTACTTGGCAGCATTTGTTGTGTTACTACATAACCTCGTGCCTCATGTACACCAAAGTCAATTATCTGAGCAAGAACATCAACTTGTACATGAAAATGAAGTTTCCGATGTTGTTGATGTATTAGCCCTTATTTTCCATGAATTTACCGATGAAGGTGAAATGGAAGAAATTGTGCTTCGTCAGCAAGATGATGCAGATTTTATAGCTTCACAAGATTTTATACCACTTATTCCTTTTGGGTTAGATTTATTGGAAACCAATCAACCAACCGTTACTACTACTTTTTTTATTCTTGAAAAACATCCTATTTTTTCAGGAATACACTCTTCTTGGGGTATTCGTCCTCCTCCGTTTGCTTAATGGTTTCGCCTTTCTAGGCATGTCAACTCATTAAGTTTAAACGAAAAAAATCATCATGTTTGAAAAAATTATTGCTTATTCGCTAAAAAATAAGCTCATTGTACTACTGCTAGTTTTAGCGTTAATTCTTGGAGGAATTTATTCCATGAAGCACTTGGCGGTAGATGCAGTTCCTGATATTACCAATAACCAAGTGCAGGTGGTTACTTCTTCGCCAACGCTTGCTGCTGAAGAGGTAGAGCAATTTATTACGCTACCTATAGAAATGGCTGTAGCCAACATTCCTAATGTTGTTGAAGTTAGAAGTATTTCTCGTTATGGTTTGTCGGTTATTACCATTGTTTTTGAGGAGGAGGTAGATATCATGCTGGCTCGACAATTTGTTAACGAGCAACTTACTATTGTTAAAGATGAAATTCCTGAAGCTTTTGGTTCGCCCGAAATGATGCCGATTACTACTGGCTTGGGAGAAATTTACCAGTATATCTTACAGGTTAAACCGGGTTACGAAAAGCAATTTGATATTATGGAAATCCGAACCATACAAGATTGGATAGTAAAAAGACAATTAGCCGGAATACCTGGAATTATTGAAGTAAGCAGCTTTGGTGGTTTGGTAAAACAATACGAAGTAAGCGTTTTTCCCGAAAAGTTATTAGCCTACAATGTTACCATCAACGAAGTAGAAACAGCGTTAACTAAAAACAACAGCAACAGTGGCGGCAGTTACATTGAATCGGGAGAAAATGCGTTTTATCTGAGAACGGAAGGAAGAGCCTCCAGTTTTGAAGATATTGAAAACATCATCATTAAAAATGAGGGGTTACCCGTTAGAATTAAAGATGTAGCAAAAGTAGGTTTTGGAAGCCCCAAACGCTATGGAGCTATGACTATGGATGGCAAAGGAGAAGTGGTGGGAGGAATTACATTGATGCTAAAAGGAGCGAATTCTTCAGAGGCAGTTGAAAATGTGCAAAATCGAATGGAATTGGTTCAAAAAGCATTGCCCGAAGGCTTGGAAGTTTACCCTTATTTAGACAGGTCGGTATTGGTTGGTAAAACTATTAACACAGTAACCAAAAACCTTATTGAAGGTGGATTGATAGTGATTTTTGTGTTGGTGTTGTTTTTAGGGAATTTCCGAGCCGGACTAATTGTTTCTTCAGTTATTCCATTATCTATGTTGTTTGCTTTTATATTGATGCGATACTTTAATGTTTCTGCCAATTTAATGTCGCTTGGGGCAATAGATTTCGGTATTGTGGTGGACGGAGCGGTAATTATTGTGGAAGGAGTGTTGCATGTTTTGCATCAAAAACATAGAGGAAAAACTTTAACTTCTGAACAAATGAATACCGAAATTCAATCGGCTACCGGACAAATATACCGCTCGGCTGCCTTTGGGGTGTTAATTATTTTGGTAGTTTTTGTTCCCATTTTTTCTTTAGAAGGGGTTGAAGGAAAAACCTTTTTACCAATGGCACAAACCGTAAGTTTCGCTATTTTAGGTTCGTTGCTGCTTTCTTTAACCTATGTTCCGGTAGCGTCTGCTTTATTTTTAAAGAAACACATAAGCAATAAAGATACTTTTTCTGATAAATTGGTAATAGCACTTCAAAAACGTTACAAACCTTTATTGAACAAAGTGTTAGAGCAGCCTAAAAAAGTAGTCGCTTTTGCGTTAGCAGGATTAATAGGAGCTGTTTTGTTATTTGTCACTATGGGTTCTGAGTTTATTCCCACTTTGGAAGAAGGCGATTTGGCTATGCAAATGGCAATAGCACCGGGAAGCTCTTTAGAGAAAAGTATTGCTACATCAACTCGTGCAGAAAAGATTTTAAAAGATAATTTCTCTGAAATTAATCATGTAGTTTCTAAAATTGGAACAGCTGAGGTACCTACAGATCCTATGGCTATTGAAGATGCTGATATAATGATTTTATTAAAAGAAAAGGATGAATGGGAAAATGCTGAAAATCGAGAAGATTTAATTGAATTGATGAAAGAAAAACTGAGTGTGATTACAGATGCTTCTTTCGAGTTTACGCAGCCCATTCAGTTACGATTTAATGAATTGATGACAGGTGCTAAAACGGATATTGCGATTCAGATTTTTGGTGAAGATCCGGCAACGTTAAAATCATTGGCAGACAAAACAGCTTTAACCATTAAAGACGTAAATGGTGTGGGAGATGTAAAAGTAGAACAAACCGATGGGTTACGTCAGTTAAGTGTGGTAATAGATAGAAAAAAATTAGCCATTCACGAGGTAAATGTAGAAGAAGTAAATCAAACAATAAAAGCGGCTTATGCTGGTGTAACAACAGGAGTGATTTACGAAAACGAACGTCATTTTGATTTAGTGGTACGTTTGGATGATAAAAACATTCAGCAATTATCACTCAATAAACTTTTTGTAAAAAATGCTCAGGGAGAAATGGTTTCGCTAAACCAACTTGCAAAAGTGGAAGAAAAAATAGCTCCCATGCAAATTTCGCGTGAAGATGCCAAACGTAGAATTACTATTGGTGTAAATGTTAGAGATAGAGATATTGCTTCTTTGGTAGAAGAACTTCAAGGGACTATTGACAATAATTTAAAGTTACCTGCAGGTTATACCATCAAATATGGCGGTCAGTTTGAGAATTTAGAAAATGCCCTCAACCGATTGATGATTGTTGTTCCGGTAGCATTAATGCTTATCCTGTTTTTGTTGTATTTAGCTTTTGGAACATTTAAAGAATCCATCATCATTTTTATGGCGGTTCCGTTGGCTTCTATTGGGGGTATTTTAGCACTTTGGTTAAGAGGTATGCCTTTTAGTATTTCTGCTGGTATTGGCTTTATTGCTTTGTTTGGTGTAGCAGTGCTTAACGGAATTGTATTAGTTAATGAAATTGTAAAATTAAAACAAACCAATATGGACTTAAAAGATTTAATTATTGAAGCAGCAAATTCTAGGTTACGTCCGGTATTAATGACTGCCTTAGTTGCTTCGTTAGGTTTTATTCCTATGGCGTTAGCAACCTCTAGTGGTGCTGAGGTTCAACGTCCATTGGCAACGGTAGTTATTGGCGGATTAATCACCTCTACCTTATTAACTTTATTGGTGCTGCCAGCATTATACCTTCTTTTTGATAAGCGTAAAAAAATCAAAATACCAACTTCAATGGTATTGTTAATTGGATTATTAGGGACAACGGTTTCTTTAAATGCTCAAGAAAAACAATTGGGTTTAGAAGAATTAGTAACAGCAGCTCAGCAAAATCATATTAATATAAAACTGAATGAGCTGGAAAAACAAGTTTGGGAAAGTGAAAGTAAAAATGCCTATCAAATTCAACCGCTACAAATTGGTGTGCAACACGGACAAAATGATGGTGAGTTGATGGATACTTATTGGGAAGTAATGCAAGACTTTGGAACTCCATGGACGATAAAAAGAAGGAAGAATGCTGCCAAATTGGGCATTGATTTTACTGAACAAAAAGCACAAACCATCCAACAAGAAATTCGGTATAACATTACTGCTACGTATTACAATTGGTTGTTTTACAATAAGGCTTATGAATTACTCAGCGAGGTAAAAACGGCCATGCTTCAAGCTGAGAAAAGTTTAAAACTAAAGTTAGAAGCAGGAGAAATTAGTCATACCGATTATTTAATGGTACAGCAGTTAAATAATGCTGTAAAACAGAAAATGCAGCAATATTATTCGGAAAAAAATCAACAAGAGCAAGAGTTGTTATTTTTCTCTGGTTTAGATGGAGTGATTAAAGATACGCTTTATGAGAAAATTACTTTTCAGGCTGCACCGACACTAAGTACAAGTTTGTATGCTGAAAATCAGCTTAAAATTGCTCAATTAGAGCAACAACAAAAAGTGATAAAATCAGACTTTCAACCTAGTTTTCAGGCAGGATATTTTCGTCAGAGTTTAAATCATGTTCAGGGATTTCAAGGTTTTAAAGCAGGGTTGGCTATTCCTTTGGTTTTTGGAGGAAAACGCAATGAGTTAGCCAAAAATCGCTTACAAATAGAAGCTGCCCAAACCGAAAATGACAACCTAAAAAAACTGTTGGAAAGTGAGTTGCAAACACTTACTAAAAATATTGCGTTTATGCAGCAAAATGTGGGCGACAATCAGCAATATTTTGATGATACACTTTTAGGCTTGCAGCAGTTGCAACAACAATTAACTGTTGGAGAAATTAGTCATTACGAATTTGTTCAGCTTACCAATATTATTATTGAAGGAGCTTTAAGCGAAATGGAAATGATTAACAGCTTTAATCAGGCAGTTATAAAACATCAATTTTTAACAACAACTAAATAAGATAAGTTTATGAAAAATTTAATATACATCACCATTGCCTTGCTAATAGTTGCTTGTGATGATAACAAAACAAAAGAAACAACAATAGAACCAGAAGAAACAGTTGTGGGAACTACCGAAAAAATGGTAGTGCCAACCAATAAAAATATTGAATGTTTCGGAACGATAGATGTCCCGCCATCAGCTATTTATGAAGTTTATGCCAAAGCTGAAGGGTTTATTACAAAGTTAAGTTTATTGGAAGGTGAACACGTAGAAAAAGGACAAGTGTTAGCAGAAATTGAATCACCTGAGTTTGCTCAATGGCAAAAAGAACTGTTATCGGCAAAAGCCAATTATAATTGGCAACAACAGCATTTTGATAGAAACAAGCAATTGTATAAAAACAAAGCTATTTCCGATAAAGAAATTCAACAAATAGAAAAAGATTATTTGTTAGCAAAATCAACTTATCAAGGTTGGAAGGATCAGTTAACAGCTATTGGATTTTCAGAAAATCAATTAATCAATAATAGTAATGTTAAATTACAAATAAGAAGTATTGCCCACGGAACGGTGGTGAAAATAAACACCAAAAACGGTGCGAAAATTTCTGCTGATACACATTTATTTACCATATTAGATAAATCACATTTACACATTGAAATGAAAATAGCAGCTGCTGATATTCAAGGAGTAAAAATTAATCAATCCTTCTTTTTATTACATAACCAAGATACTATTAAAGGGCATGTTTACTTAATTAATGATTTAATTAATGAAGATAATACCGTTAGGGTTCATGGGCATTTTGATGATGAAAAAGATGAGGAAAAATTGATTGTTGGTCAGCAGTTTTTTGTAGAGATTTTGAAATAAAAAAAGCATCAAGCATATAGTTACATTCTTAATGCTTTTTTATTTAAGTTTTAGATAAAGTTAATGGTTAAAGTATGCAATCCATTTTATCACCTTCAGCCATTAATTGGTCATTAGTGTATTTTCCTTCGTCAATAGCTTTATCAATAGCATCATTAAATTTGTCAATTTCATCATTCAACGCATCATATTCTGCATCAGATAAATGATCTGAATTATCAAGTTGATTGTATAAATCGCAAAGACAAGTTGCTGCACTAACTAGTTCAGATGCATCACATTTTTTACTATTGTTAGCCTCGCCACAAGAAGCTAAGAAGATGGCTACAAAAGAACCTAGGATTAATATTTTTTTCATAACATATTGATTTTAAGTTTCTACAAATATATAAAATTAATAAAGGAAACTAAATTTATTAAACAAATAAAAGCGGTAAATAAGAATTATTACTTTTGACTTTAAACAACTTCATATATAAATAGCTACTACAAATGAAAATCTCCTTTAACCCAATTAAAAAATCGGATTTAGCAGAAGTAACGGCTATCTATAATTATTATGTAGAAAATTCAACAGCAACTTTTCATTTGCAATCGGTTACCGATCAGGAGATGGAGCAAACACTTTGTTTAGGACATCCAATTTATCAATCTTTTGTTATTCTATCGGATGATAAAGTTGCTGGTTTTTGTTATTTGGGGCAGTTTCGTAAAAAAGAAGCTTATGATATTTCTGCCGAAGTAACCTTGTACATTAAACCAGCATTTACAGGTAAACAAATTGGTGTTGAAGTACTTTCTTTCATGGAAAAAACTGCAAAAAACTTAGGACTAAAAAACCTAGTAGGGGTAATCACCTCAGAAAATGAAGGAAGCCTAAAATTATTTGAACGTTGCGGTTATTTTAAGTGCGGACATCTTAAAAACATAGGAATTAAATTCGGCAGAGCCTTAGATGTAATTTCTTATCAGAAAGAGATTTAAAATAAATAGTATAAATGTTTTTTGTTTTAATAAATTAATTACTTTTGTAAGTGAATACTAACTTACGAAAATTTAAACAATGAATTTTTCAGATAGACAAATACAGATTATTGAAGCAGCAACCAAAAGAATCGACAAGTTTGGTATTCAAGAACTTACCATAAAAAACTTAGCAAATGATTTAGCGTTATCAGAGGCTGCGTTGTATCGTCATTTTAATAGTAAAAATGAAATTATGATGGGGATGCTTTCCTACTTTATTATTGGTATGAAAGAAAAAATAAATAAAATTATAGCTAATGATTCTAAAATTCCTTGTGAAATTTTAAGGGATGTGTTTAATAATCAATTAAATACTTTTGTTCAGAATCCTGCTATTGTAAGTGTTATTTTTTCTGAAGGTATTTTTCAATTTAACAATGAACTGAGTAGTAAACTTAGTGAGATGATGGATTTAATGCATAATAATATTACAGGAATTATTAAAAATGGACAGGAAGAAGGTTGTTTTAAAAAAGTGTTGAGTCCGGGCGTAGCAGCAACCATGATTATGGGAAGTATGCGAATGGTAGTGTTAAAATGGAAACTGTCGGGAAATAAATCCAATTTAGTAAAAGATGGACAAACCATGTTAAATGGTATTTTAAAAATGATGGAAAGAAAACAAGCTCTTGCTTAAACAGAAAAGCAACTTAGGATGTTAAATATATTAAGAATAATCAACTCAATTGTACTTACATTTTTTGGAGGGCTATCTGTTTTCCTAACTCTTTCAATTATTTTCGATTGGTTAGGTATTAGAGAAAAAGAAGGGAATTATGTGTTGTTTATTGTTTATGCTAATCTAATTTGTGGAATAATATACTTAATTGCAGCTTATACCAATTTTATAAAATTCAGAAAAACATATCTATTATTATCAGTTGCAATAGGAGTTTTGTTAGCAGCATTTATAGCTCTTTTGTTTTATATAAATTCAGGAGGAATTCATGAAGAAAAAACAATAGGTGCAATGCTTTTTAGAATAGGAATTACAATAGGATTCACCTTAATATCATTTTACACCATCAATAAAAACAATAAACAATAAACATTTATTTATGAAAAAATCATTACTTATTTTAGGTTCAATAGTTTTTGGATCGCTGGTTAATGTAAACGCACAAAATCTATTAGCTATTCCTGATACGCTTTCGGGTACTACATTTAACTTAAATTTGTTAGATACCAACAAAGTATTTTTTACTGGATTTACTACCAATACTTTTGGAGTAAATACTAATTATTTAGGGCCAACATTATTTCTAAACCAAGGAGATTCTATCCAACTTAATGTACACAACCAATTAATGGATACCACCACTATTCATTGGCACGGACTTCATGTTTCAGCAAAAAATGACGGAGGACCACATATTGTAATTCCACCAGATACCATTTGGAGACCATCTTTTAAAGTCAGAGATCATGCAGCAAGTTATTGGTATCATCCACACATGCACCACATGACTAATTTGCACGCAACATTAGGTGCAGCAGGGATGATAATAGTTAGAGATACTATAGAAGCAGCATTAACATTACCAAGAAAATATGGTGTTGATGATTTTCCTTTAGTACTTCAATCAAAAAGTTTTGACACGAATAAACAAATTGTTGTTCATGATGCTGCTGATAGTGTAATGATGGTAAACGGAACAATAGATGCTTATTTGCCAACACCTGCTCAAGTAGTTCGTTTTAGACTGTTAAATGCTTCATCAGAAAGAATTTTAAATATCGGATTACAAGGAAACTTATCTTTTTATCAAATAGCTACAGATGGTGGGTTACTAAATGCACCTGTTCAATTAACCAGATTAATGTTATCTCCTGGTGAACGTGCTGAAATTTTAGTAGATTTTTCAGGAATGACAGGTCAAAATATTAATTTAATGAGTTTTGCTTCCGAATTACCTAATGGTATTTATGGAGCTCTTCAACCTGGTATGGGAGCCGGACAAACAATTCCGGGATATACCTTAAACCCATTAAACGGAGCAGACTTCCCTTTAATGAGTTTTTCTGTTAGTGCTCCAACAGCCAATCCTGTAACTACTATTCCTACAACATTAACAACAAATACACCTTGGCCAATAGCTAGTGCTGATGATTTTAGAACACTAACATTTACTCCTGTAAATCAAGGACCAACAGCTATTCAAGGGCCATTTCTTATAAATAATACAACTTATAATATGGGGGTTGTTAATTACCATATTCCTTTAGATAATATAGAAATTTGGACATTAACCAACCAATCGCCTATAGCTCATCCTTTTCACATTCATGATGTTCAGTTTTATATTACTGAAATTGCAGGAGTTGCACCTCCACCACATTTAGCAGGAAGAAAAGATGTGGTGCTTGTAAGACCAGGACAAACCGTAAAATTCATTACTAAATTTGAATCATTTTGTGATTCAATGGGAATGTACATGTATCATTGCCATATGCTAACTCACGAAGATGATGGTATGATGGGTCAGTTTGTTGTTGATTGCCCTACAACTGTAGCTGTTGAAGAAATTAATGTTGATAATAATGAATTACTTATTTACCCAAATCCAGCTGCTAATCAAGTAAGCGTTAAAATGCAAAAAGAGGTAGTAATTTCATCTATAACGGTATATGATTTTTCTGGAAAGCAAATCATCTTCAAAAATAATATCAACCACAATGAAACTGTAATTGACCTTCAAGAACAACCTTCAGGAATTTATTTTTTTGAAATTAATAGCAACGATAAAGTATTCCGTAAAAAAATTAATCTAATCAAATAAAAAAACACGTATGAAAAAAATATTTTTAATCACCACTATTGCCATTTCTTTTATTGCTTGTAAAAATGAAGGAAGCCACGAAAACCATGAACATCATGATGAAACTGTAACTCACGAAGAAGATCATCATAATCATGAATCGGAAGCGATTTTGTTGAACAATGGTGAAAAATGGAAAGTAGTAGAAAATATGTCTGGCTACATTCGCAATATGGAAAAAGCGGTAAATGAATTTGAAGGGGAAGATTATCCAGCTTTAGCAAAAACTATTGATGAAAACATAAGAGAATTAACTTCTAATTGCACTATGGAAGGACAGGCTCATGATGAATTGCATAAATGGTTATTACCTTTTATAGAACTTTCCGAAGAGTTTGATGTAGCCACAGAGCTGGAAGAACAAGAACAAATCTACCGAGAGTTTAAAGCCTCTTTTAAAATATATAATACCTATTTTGAATGAATACTGTAATTAAAATAGTTGCGTTATCAATTCTTTTTTCTAGCTTGCTGCTTTCTTGTTCAGAAACTGGAAAACAACTAGAAGAAGATAATCTATTAGCAATTAATAACCAATCTGTAAATGAGGATAAAGTTCTATCCTTATTAAAAACAAATTGCTTCAATTGTCATAATCCCGACATGGGAGAAAGCCGTGTGGCACCTCCATTATTTAAAGTACGAGAGCATTATTATGATGAGGAGACCACAAAAGAAGAATTTGTAGTTGCAATTATTAACTTCATTAATAATCCCACCGAAGAAAATTCCATAATGCCAGGTGCAGTAAGAAATTTTGGCTTAATGCCTAAAATGAGTTTTAAAGAGGAAGATTTACAGTTAATAGCTGAGTATTTGTACGATAACGATGTTTCATCAGATGAGTGGTATGTCAAGTGGGAAGAATTTAAAAAATCTCCAGCAAGTGTTCAAACAGATTTAAGTTATGAAGATTTAGGTAGAAATATTGTTAATGAAACCAAATCCAACATTGGCAAAAATTTGATGAAAGCTGTAAAAGAGAGAGGTGCAGCAGGAGCGGTTGAATTTTGTAACACAAGAGCAATTCCTATTACCGATAGTATGGCAGTAGTATTAAATACAAAAGTAAAACGTGTTTCTGACAAACCAAGAAACCCTATAAATACAGCAAATTCGGAAGAAATAGCCTACATTGAAGGTTGGAGAAAAGCCAAAACCAATGGTGAAAAATACCCTCCAAAAGTTACAGAAATAGAGAATAAAATGGTAGGATATTATCCGATAGAAATTAATCAAACATGCTTAAAATGCCATGGAATTCCCGAAAAACAAATAAATACTGAAACTTTAGCTAACATCAAAAAATTATATCCAAACGATAAAGCCATAGCTTATGCCGAAGGTGATATACGAGGAATTTTTGTAGTAGAAATGGATAAAAAATAAATACAATAACATGGACAAACACAGTTATAATGTTTCTCTAAAATGGAACGAAGGCAGAAAAGGCATAATAGAATCTCCAGAATTGCCTACGAAAATTGAAGTAGCAACGCCACCCGAATTTGATAAAGGTATACCTGGAATTTGGAGTCCGGAACATCTTTATACTGCATCAGTGTTAAGTTGTTTTATGACAACCTTTTTGGCTATTGCTGAATTTTCTAAATTAGAATTTAAAAGTTTTGATTGTGATGCGGAAGGTGTTTTAGATAAAATAGAAGGTAAATTTTTAATGACAGAAGTAAACCTAAAAGCTCGTTTGGTTATTGATGATGAATCGAAAAAAGAACGTGCCGAGCGTATTTTGGAAAAATCGGAAGCAGCTTGTTTAATTTCCAATTCAATAAAAACGAAAGTGAACTTATTTTCAGAAATTATACTGTAATGATAAAAATAAAATATCGTATAAAGTCTTTAAAGTGTTTATACGATTTATAGGTTAAAAAAATTTGAATTATGAAGTTAGTAAACACTCACACACAAACTGTAATTTTAATATTACTTTTTTCATTTTTAGGCAAAGAAATAAACGCCCAAACCTACTCGTTGCAGCAATGTATTGATACCGCTTTGGCAAACAATAAAAAGTTGCAAATTAGTCGCAACAACCAACAAATTAGCGAACAAAAACGAAAAGAAGTTCAGGCAAATCTTTTTCCTAGAATTGATGCCAACGGAGAATATAAATATTATGTGGATTTGCCTTATCAGCTAATGCCACTATCTACATTCAATTCGTTAGCTCCCGAAGGACAATTTAAAGAAGCCCAATTTGGAGTTCCTCATAATATTAATGCGAACTTACAATTGTCTATGCCCTTGTACAATCCACAACTATATACTAATATTTCAGCTACCAAAATGGCAATAGAAATGAGCAGTTTGCAACACAAAAAAACCGAAGAAGAAGTATTCTTTGATGTTAGTAATTTGTACTACAATGCTCAAATCCTTCAAAATCAACTGGCGTTTATTGATAGCAATATCAACAACAATAAAGTATTGCTAAAAAATATGCAATTATTACACAGTCAGTTGCTTGCAAAACAAACTGATGTTACCAAAATTGAATTGCAACTGCAACAGCTTCTTACCCAACACGAATTGCTTTTGAGCAAACAAGAACAAGTTATAAATATGTTAAAAATAATGATGGGAATAGACTTGGAAAGTAACATCAATGTGGAGCAGCAAGTTGTTTTTGAAACGCAACCCGAACAAACATCTACTAACAATATAGATATAGCGTTGGTTCAGCAAAAAACCAAGTTGTTGGATATGGAATTAAAAAGCATAAAAAGAAGTCGCTTGCCAACACTAGCTTTATTCGGAATGTACGGAACTACCGGCTTTGGTTATAATGAACAATCCAACGAATTTTTAAATTTTTATCCCATAAGTTTTGGAGGAATAAAATTGCAATATCCCCTTTTTCAAGGACTATCAACCCAACGAAAAATTAACCAAAAAAAGTTGGAGTTAACCAATGCCAATCTGCAGTTGGAAATGCTCAACGACCAAACCAATATGCAGACTTTAAATGCTCGTCAGCAAAAAATTATCACACAAAAAACGGTTGAAAACACACAAAAACAAGCTGAATTGGCTTCAAAAGTTTATCAGCAAATTTTGTTACAACAAAAACAAGGAACAGCCAATTTAACCGAAGTTTTAATGGCAGACAATGCCTTGCGTGATGCTCAACAACAATACCTTTCTTCTATAATAGAATATTTAAAAGCAGATTTAGAATTAAAAAAATTAACAGGAAATTTTAATACAATTAAAAATTAGAGATGCTCTGTGTCCTCTGTGTCTCTGTGGTGTAAAAATGTAAATTATGAAAACAAACTGGAAAAAATACATTGGGATTCTTGCAGCAGTAGGAATTACTGCCTTGGTCATATTTAAATTGGCTAACAACAAAAAAACTACCGAAAGCAGGGTATATCATTACGATAAAACTGCTCCAATTGAAGTGGAAACCATAACCGTTAAATCGCAAAAAGCCGAATCTCAACATGCCTTTTCGGGAACTTTTGAAGCCAACAAAGAAGTGAAAATCAATGCTGATATTCAAGGTAAAGTGAATGATGTTTTGGTTGATTTAGGCTCGGTGGTGAATAAAGGTCAGGCGTTGATTCAATTAGACAAATCCTTGTTGGAATTGCAGTTGCAAGAAGTAAACGTTCAAATTGAAGGTTTAGAGAATGATGTAAAACGCTATAAAGTACTTGCTGAGGCAGACGCCATTCAAGGAGTTCAATTGGAAAAAACAGAACTGGGCTTAAAGTTGGCAAAAGTTAAAAGAAGCACACTTTTAGAGCAAATTTCAAAAACTAGGATTAAAGCCCCTTTTGATGGTATCATTACCATGAAAATGACCGAAGCTGGAGCTTTTGCTGCTCCCGGAGTCCCGCTAGTTCAGCTTACCGAAATACAACAATTGCGTTTTAGCATTTTTATTTCTGAAAATGATTTGAATACGTTCAGTTTGGATGAGAATTACAGCATTATTCCAGATGCACAAACTCATCTAAAATTGAATGGAAAAGTGATAGCCATTGGCAGCAAGGCTAATCCTGCCGGAGGTTTCCCAATTCAGTTTTTAGTGCAAAACACCAAGAGCCTTTCCATTAAAGCTGGAATGTTTGGAAAAGTAGAACTTGCTTATTCATCTGAAGAAGAAGGCATTTATATTCCTGCTGCTATTCTTCAGGGTGGTGAAGAAAATCCATCGGTTTACCTTATCAAAAATAATCAAGCTGTTTTAACTCCAATTGTCATTAAAAAAAGAGTTCAAAACCAAGTGCTTATTGAAAAAGGGTTAAATATTGGCGATGAAGTAGTAAGCAAAGGTTTTATCAATTTATTTGATGGAGCGAATGTGGAAAATAAGAATTAGAGATTAGATATTAGAGATTATCAGTGTCATCTGTGTCTCTGTGGTTTAAAATTAAAGAAAAATGAACATTACATCCATATCCATTAACCGACCATCGCTAATTATAGTGTTGTTCAGTTTATTTATCCTTTTGGGATACATCGGGTTTACCAACTTAAGTTATGAGTTAATGCCCGACTTCAATCAACCTGTTGTGGTGATAAAAACAGCTTATCCCGGAGCTGAACCCGAAGAAGTGGAAACATCGGTAAGTAGAAAAATTGAAGATGCCTTAGCGAATCTCGAAGGAGTTGATTTTTTAGTAACCAAATCGTTGCCAAATGCTTCCATAGTCATTGCCAACTTAAAATACGGCACCGACTTGGATAAAACCATGCAAGATGCTCAACGTTACATCGATAACATTAAAAAAGACCTCCCCGAAGAAATTTTAAGTCCTGAGATGAGCAAGGTTTCTCCTAATGATTTGCCCATCATGTCGATTAGTGCTACTAGTGATTTGGAGCCAAGCGTTTTTTACCAAAAAATGAAAGACGAATTTTTGCCTCAAATTCAACAACTAAAAGGAGTGGCAGAAATTACACTGTTGGGTGGCGAAGAACGAGAAATTCAAGTAAACATTGATCCAAATCGTTTAAAACTGCATAAAATTTCGATGCTGCAAGTGGTAGAAGCCATTAATCGTTCGGGCTTGGATTTACCTGCCGGAAAAGTGCAAACCGACAAAGAAAGTAATTCGGTTCGGTTAACTGGGAAGTTCAACACCTTACAAAACATCGAAAATGTACAAATTGCCATGTCAGTTCCAGGTAGTCCAGTTTATGTTAAAGATGTGGCTATGGTTAAAGATGCTCATGTTGAAACCTCTTCCATCAGCCGTTACAATGGGAAAAACGGTATTGGTTTATTACTTAAAAAACAAGGAGATGCCAATGCGGTTGACGTTTCTAAGTTAGTAAAAGATAAGTTTAAAGTAATTGAACAACAAAATGCTTCTTCCAACATAAAATTTATTATTGCCGATGATAGTACTGATAACACTATTGCAGCAGTAAATTCGGTAGTTTTCGATTTGATTTTAGCGGTGGTATTGGTTTCTTTGGTCATGTTGCTCTTTTTGAGAAGTTTTAGAAACTCCATCATTGTTTTGGTTGCTATTCCGACTTCCTTAGTAACTGCTTTTGCAGTAATGTGGATGTTGGGTTATACCCTTAATTTAATGACCTTATTAGCCATGTCGTTGATTATCGGAATTTTGGTTGATGATGCTACCGTGGTGCTCGAAAACATTCAACGCCATTTGGATATGGGTAAAGAAAAAAAGGAAGCAGCTATGGACGGACGTATGGAAATTGGCTTTTCTGCTCTATCCATTACCTTGGTAGATGTAGTGGTTTTCTTGCCAATTTTGTTCCTACAAGTTTTTGTTGCCGATATGCTCAAGCAGTTTTCGGTGGTGGTAATTACTTCTACCTTAACCAGTTTATTGGTGGGTTTTACACTTACTCCATGGATGGCTTCACGCATGGGAAAAAAAGAAGATTTACAGCCGACCAATTGGTTCAATAAATTTTTATTATGGTTCGAACATCAGTTGGATAAATTTACCAATTGGTACGGAAATCAGCTGGTTTGGGTGCTCAATCACAAATTAATTTTTGGTGGTATTATTATCGCACTTTTTGCCCTTATGGGAATTATGATGAAACAAGGCATTATTGGTAAAGAATTGATTGCCACAGGCGATCAAGGTAAATTTATGATGTCGTTGGAGTATGACAAAAACACCGCAATTCAATATAACGACAGTATTTCCAATCAAATAGAACAATATGTTTTACAGTTGCCTGAGATAAAAACCGTGTTTAGCAATGTAGGCGGACCGAGTACCGGAATTGGAAGTTTGGGCGTTGGCTCACCATACAAAACCGAGTTTACTATTCAATTAAAAGATAAAAAAGAGATTAACAATATTGCTACCGAGCAGTTTATGCAAGATCTTCGTAGCAATTTACAAAGCAAATTTCCAGGCATAAAATATGGCATTGCAGGTTTAGGATTAATTCCTCGTTCGGCACCCATAGAAATTACCTTGAGCGGAAGTAATGAAGAAGAAGTGATGGCTACAGCTCAACACCTAAAATCCATTATTGAAAAAACTCCTGGAGCGGATAATGTAAAACTTTCGGTAGAAGAAGGCAGTCCGGAGTACCAAGTTATTCCCGACAAGGACAAAATGCAGCGATTGGGTTTAAACACCGCTTATGTGGGAATGAATTTACGTACAGCTTTTAGTGGAAATGATGATGCCACTTTAACTGAAGATGGAACGGAATATCCTGTTCGTATTCGTTTGGCTGATTTCGATAGGAAAAATTTCAACGATGTAAATAAACTTACTATTGTAAACCCAATGGGCATGCCGATAGAAATTGCTCAGTTTGCTGAAGTAAAACAAAGCAATTCTCCGTCTTTATTAGAGCGTTTAGACCGACAAGCAGCAGTAACAATTACAGCCGATGCTTTGGGTCGTCCATCAGGAACCGTTGCCGATGAAGTGGTGGCTTTTGTGAAGGAAAACCCTTTGCCTGAAAACATTACAATGACTTGGGGCAGCGACATTAAACGCCAAAATGATAGCTTTGGAGCGTTGGGTTCGGTTCTTATTATCTCCTTTTTGTTGATTTACCTTATTATGGTAGCACTTTACGATAGTTTTGTGTATCCGTTTGTGGTACTGTTTTCCATTCCTGTTGCTGCCATTGGAGCATTTTTGGCACTTAACTTATCCTTGAATCATTTAAGTTTGTTTGCCTTGTTGGGCTTAATTATGCTGATGGGTTTAGTTACCAAAAACGCTATTTTAATTGTGGATTTTACCAATCAGCTTAAAGCCGAAGGAAAACCTTACAAAGAAGCATTAATCATTGCCGGAAAAGGACGTTTGAGACCTATATTAATGACTACCCTTTCTATGGTAATTGGAATGTTGCCCATTGCATTAGCAACAGGTTCGGCAAGCGAATGGAAAAACGGATTGGCTTGGGTAATTATTGGTGGATTAATGTCTTCATTGATTTTAACCGTTTATTTAGTACCCGTAGTTTATGCTTTGGTTGATGGAATTAAAGCAAGGTTTAATATTAAAGATTAAAAACTAAAAATTATGAAATCATTTATCTTATCGGCAGTAGCCTTAATTTTCTTGAGTTTTACAACTCGAAATACGAACACCATTAACTTAACGGTAGAAGTACATGAATTGAGAAACAATAAAGGTTTGGTACAATTTGCCTTATACAACAAAGATGGTTCTATTCCTGATGAAAATTTTGAAAAGTATTACCAAATTGGAAAAACAAGCATTAAAGGAAACGCAGCACAATTCGTATTTAAAAACCTCCCAAAAGGAACTTATGCCCTAAACATTTTACACGATGAAAACGAAAACGGCAAAATTGATAAAGGTTTTATCTTGCCCGAAGAAGGGATCGGTTTTTCAAATTACACTAAAATTGGCTTGGGCAATAAACCCAACTTTTCTAAAGCAAGTATTGAATTGAATACAGACAAGAAAATTGCAGTAAATGTAATTTATTTTTAAAATTAAGTATAAAAGAATTATTATAATACTTGATAAATGGACGGGATAATTCAAAAAATAATTGATGATATTATTTTAAATTACCCAGATTCTGTAATAAAATTTGCAGCAAAAGCCGTGAAATATAAAAATTATACCGAGAAAGATTTAATAGATTTTGTGAAAACAATATACAGTTATAACGAAGATAACCCAGAACTAATAAAAAAATTGATAGGAGAAAACAATACTAAAAAAATTTTGGATTTGACATTCTATAGATATTAGCCTGAATTTAGTATGTAATTTTTTAAAAGCATGATAACCATCATAAAAATAATAGTGAGTGTTTACTAACTTTGATTATGTAAAAATCACTTATTATGAAAAAATTCACCTTCCCTTTGCTTTTGTTTGTTGGTTCATTATTGCTATACTCATTTAATTATCAGAATGATAATAACGAATGGAAAGCACCTGAAACTGCCAATAAAGTTAAAAACCCTGTTGAGGCTAATGCTAAAAACATAGCATTAGGAAAAAAAATATACAATAAAATGTGTTGGTCGTGCCACGGAAGCAATGGAGCAGGAGATGGTCCAGCAGGTGCAACTTTAAACCCTAAACCAGCAGACTTAAGCTCTACTACCTTTCAACAACAAACAGACGGAGCTGTTTTTTGGAAAATAAATACCGGAAGAGGTACAATGGCAAGTTTTGAAAACAGCCTTTCGGAAGATCAACGCTGGGCAGTTATTAATTATTTAAGAGCATTAAAAAAATGAGAAAAGGATTAACATTAGCAAGTATTGTTTTTTTTACCGTTGCTACTTTTGCACAAACAGTTTCGGAAGAAGAAGTTAAAGAAAAAGTTTTTGTGAAAAATGCTTTTATCAATACACAATTAATTTCCGCTCAAACTACAGAAATGCTTCCCAAAAAATCGTGGGAATTTAAAATTCAGCATCGTTTTGCAAAAACAGGTTTTGATTCAACCTTAATTCAGGAGTTTTTAGGTATGGATCAAACGGCAAATATTCGTTTGGCTTTGGGTTATAGTTTAGGCGAAAGGCTTTATATAGCTGTGGGAAGAACCAAGTTTTTAAAAACCTACGATTTTGAAGCCAAATACTTGATATTAAAACAACACAATGAACAAACCATTCCAGTTTCTATTGCATGGTACGGAAATACTGCTATAAGAACGGAAAAATTTCCTGCTGTTCCGCCAAATGCTTTTTTTTCTGATTGGACAACTCCATTTGAATATAAATTGGCTCATCGCTATAGCTACAACACGCAACTTATTATTTCATCAAAAATAACAGAAGCACTATCGTTGCAACTTACTCCAATTTTTGTTTACCATAATTTGGTAGCACCCGGTCAAGTTAACCATACCTTAGCAGCAAATTTTAGTGGGAGGTATAAAATTGGGTTGAATTCTGCCATAATTTTTGAATACGGTCATGTAATTAATCATAGAAAGCAAAGAGGCGAAGATTTTGTCAATCCAGGTGCCATAGGTGTCGAGTTTGGCACGTCAGGACATTGTTTTCAGATTTTTATAAGTTCTACCCAAAGCATTTTAGACCAATACATCTACACCAATTCTTCCATTCCATATAGTGATGCGGAGTTTTTAATTGGGTTCAACATTAAACGAAACTTTTGGAGGAGATAATTATGAAACCAAGATATACATTTTTATTGGTAAGCGTAGCAATAATGTTATTGTTTTCCTGTACTAAGGATAGCGGTCCTTATGTAGTTTATGAAGAAATCATAAATGAACCTATTAATAACGGAGGAACAAATCAACCTAATATTCCAGACCCGACAATTTATGCTTACACTATTTCTTATAACACGCATGTTAAGCCTATGTTACAACAAAATTGTGTGCAAGCGTGTCATAGTCCGCAACACCCTAAATTAGATTTACGTCCACAAGTGTCATACAATCAATTATTAACAGATGGTTTTAGTGCTCCCTATGTTAATTCAACAAATCCCGAACAAAGTAGTTTGTACTTACATTTAGCCGGAGTTTATACTTTAATGCCGCAAGGTGGTCCTAAGCTATTGCAAGGTAAAATTGACACGGTTTATACGTGGATTGCTCAAGGAGCTTTAAATAATTAACGATGATAAGAATAACATTAAAATATAGTACAGTTATTTTATTAATTGGATTTTTTATTGCCTGTAATAAAGATAAAGGACCTTATTCAATAGCACAAGAGTTAGATGTAAACGCAATAGATTCGGTTTCTTATGTTGTACATGTACAGCCTATTTTTGATGCAAATTGTATTAATTGTCATAATGCTTCACATTCAAAATTAGATTTACAATCTGCGGTTTCATACAACCAATTATTATATACAGGGTTTAGTGCTTCTTATGTGAATGTTAGCAATCCTTCACAAAGTAAATTGTATTTACACTTAACAGGAGCTTTAGCCATAATGCCTCCCTCAGGAGCGATACAACAATCGGAACAAGATTTGGTGTTGAAATGGATAGAACAAGGTGTATTAGATAATTAATTGTTTTCCGCAAACGCAATTACATGCCCATCTGCATCGGCAAGATAACCGACTTTATCGCCCCAATCTCTTTGTTGTAATGGACTAATTATTTTTGCCCCTAGCTGTATTCCTCTTTGGATGTAATCTTCAGCATTTTTTATTTTTAAATAAGTCTTATTTGACTATGATTAACAATATATATTTTTCTTCCAAAACGAATAAACTATCCTGATATACATCAGTTAAACTCTTCCCTTTTTATGTGAGATTTGTAAAAGAATCACAAACTCATATAAAATGAAACGACTGTCAACTGTTCCAATAATTTTATCGGTAATTTTAATTTGTTCATGTAATTCAAACGAAGTGGAGAACAAGGAAGATAATGTTTTCACTCAAGAACAAAGTATTTCAATTAATTCAAACCAAAATATGGGGCAGGCTTCGGTTGAAGTTTCAGAAGGTGAAGATCCAAATGCGTTGCAAGTGGCTAAATCTTTAGATGATTTTACAACTTTAGTTGCAGCGATAGAAACTGCAGGAGTTGAAGACGCAGTTGTAAATGCTGGTCCATTGACCATTTTTGCTCCTCTTAATAGTGCTTTTGAAAAACTACCTACTGGAACGGTAGAAGACTTATTGAAACCTGAGAATAAAGAAAAGTTAACGTTTATTTTAATAAACCATGTTGCTCCAGCAAACTATCCAATAGAACAGCTAAAAAAAGAAGCAAAAAAGGGTAGAAAATTATATATGGCTTCCGGAAAATATTTAGAAGTTGTTGCCAATGATGGAGAAATATCCGTTGGCGGAATAAAAATTCTTAAATCAGTAAAAGTAAGTAATGGTTGGATACATGTGATAGATGATGTCTTGGTTCCGGCTGAGTAACTCATAAGATTAACAGAAATTAAAGTGTGAATTATGTAAGCTTTCTAATAATTATATAACATCTTTCAATTAATAATAATCACTTTTACCAAATATATATAACAAATAATTCAATTACAAAATGAAAAAAATAATAAAATTAATATCCGTTTTTGCATTAAGCATACTATTATTTGCTTGTGGAAAATCAGAAAAACAAAATGAAGCAGCAACAGAAACTGTTGTTAAAAATACGACTACAGAACAAGTGGTAGAAGAAATGGTTGACCCAAAAACAGATAAAGGGGTTGGGCCAATCAAATCAGTCACTTTATCAGAAATTGATGATGCTTTGGTTGAAAAAGGAAAAGAAGTATTTAAAAATAACTGTACGGCTTGTCATAAAATAGATAAAAGATTTGTTGGACCTGCAATTCAGGGTATAACAGAGAGAAGAACACCAGAATGGATTATGAACATGATATTGAATCCAGAAGTAATGGTTGAACAAAACGAGGAAGCTAAAAAACTATTACAAGAATATAACGCTCCAATGGCAAATCAAAACCTAACAGAAGAGGAAGCAAGAGCCATTTTAGAGTATTTCAGAACAAAAATATAATCTAAAAATATTTATCATGAAAATAAAAATAACGAATATCTTAAGTATTGTTTTGCTAGGAGCTATAATTGGATGTGCCCCAAAAAGCAGTGATAATTCAACATCAAAAGGTGCATTATCAGGAAATGCAGCCGAAAAAGTATATATAGCACCGGGCGAGCACGATTCGCATTACGCCTTTATTTCAGGTGGTTTTAGCGGACAATTATCGGTTTATGGATTACCATCTGGTAGATTATTTCGAGTTATTCCTGTCTTTTCTCAAGACCCGGAAAAAGGTTATGGTTACAGTGAGGAAACTAAACCTATGTTAAATACCTCTCATGGGTTGATTCCTTGGGGAGATGCTCATCATCCAGATATTTCTCAAACAAAAGGTTCTCTTGATGGAAGATGGGTGTTTATTAATGAAAATAACACACCAAGAATCGCAAGGATAAGTTTAGAAACTTTTGAAACAGAAGAAATTATTGAAATACCTAACTCTGCAGGTAATCACAGTTCTTCTTATGTTACAGAAAATACCGAGTATGTGGTTGCCGGTACTCGCTTTGCGGTTCCTTTTCCACAAAAGGATATGCCAATAAGCGAAATGAAAGGTAACTTTAAAGGAGCGTTATCTTTCTTAAAGGTTGATAAAAAAACTGGAAGAATGAATATTGCTTTTCAAATTAGAATGCCTGGTTTTGATTACGATAAATGTCATCCCGGCAGAAAAGAATCTAGTGATTGGTTTTTCTTTACAACTTACAATACAGAAGAATCTCATACATTAATGGAAGTAAATGCTTCTCAGAATGATAAAGATTTTATAGCAGCCGTAAATTGGAAAAAAATTGAAGAATATGTTGCAAATGGAGGAGGGAAGTTAGAAAAAACCAATTATGCTCATAACATTTGGAACGAAGAAACTCACACAGCAACAAGCACTATGATAAAAGAAGTATTGGTTGTTGATCCACAAGAAATTCCAGGTGCATTTTACATGCTACCAACTGCAAAATCGCCTCATGGATGTGATGTTGATCCCACAGGAGAGTACATTGTTGGAAGTGGAAAATTAGCAGCAGCAATGACGGTACACTCTTTCTCAAAAATGAAAAAAGCCATTGAGGATAAAGCGTTTGACGGTGATGCTTACGGTATTCCAATTCTTGATTTTAAAGCGGTTAATTATGGAGTTTTAGAACAACCGGGCTTAGGTCCGCTTCATACTGAATTTGATTCTAGAGGAAATGCTTACACAACATTCTTTATTTCTTCTGAAGTAGTTAAATGGAATATAAAAGATTTAAAAGTGATTGACAGACATCCTGTTTATTACTCTGTTGGACACTTAATGATACCTGGAGGTAACTCAAGAACACCAGATGATAAATATTTGGTGGCAATGAATAAAATTACCAAAGACCGTTATTTACCTACCGGACCAGAAGTATGCCAATCAGCTCAGCTATTTGATATTTCCGGAGAGAAATTAGAATTATTATTAGATTTCCCAACAATTGGAGAACCACATTATGCCGCAGGTATAGCTGCCGATAAAATTGCTTCAAAATCTAAAAAAATATATAAACTAGAGGAAAACAAACATCCTTATGGTGTAAGGAACGAATCCGAAACAAAGGTAATTCGTGATGGAAATGTAGTTCATGTTTATATGTCGATGATACGTTCTCATTTTTCACCCGATAATATAGAAGGTATTAAAGTTGGAGATAAAGTCTATTTTCATGTAACTAATTTGGAACAAGATTATGATGTGCCACACGGATTTGCTATGATAGGAGCAAACACTTCGGAAATGTTAATTATGCCAGGAAGAACCACAACAACTACTTGGGAACCAAAACAAGTGGGGATATGGCCATTTTACTGTACAGATTTCTGCTCCGCTTTACACCAAGAAATGCAAGGCTATGTGAGGGTTTCACCAAAAGATTCGCAAGTGCCAATTACTTATACTTTAGATGGAGATACTCCTGGTGAAGAAGAATTATAGGTTAAGTTTTTAATAATAGGTTGTTGATTGCTAAAATGGGTGGTTGTAAATAATCACCCATTTTAATAAAAAATTATTTTTGAAGTTATGGAGTTTAAAAAATCAAAAATTATAATGATTGTTGGAAGTTTGCTTTTAGGAGCTTTGTTTTATTTTCCACTATGGAAAATAACCCTAGTAGCACCACAATACCCTGAACCTTTAGGATTAAATATCCATATTAATAAATTATCGGATGGTGTTCAGTTTAATGATGTAAATAATATTGATTTATTAAATCATTACATCGGCATGCATCATTTGCCATCTAAAGACAATGTGAAAAAAGGAGTAATAGAAGCTTTTCCTGAATTTACCTATATGCCAATAATTGTGGGACTTATGATAGTTTTAGGCATAGTGTTTGGTTTTTTAGGGAAAAAGAAACTGTATGCTACTTGGCTGGGATGCTTAGCAGTATTGGGTATTTTAGGAATTTACGATTTCTATTCTTGGTTACAAAAATATGGTAGTGAGTTAGATCCTAATGCAATTTTAAAAATGGTAGACCCAGAAACACATGAGTTGTTGGCTTACAACCCACCAATTTTTGGATTTAAGCAGATATTAAATTTTGAAGTTTATTCTTACCCAGCTGCTGGCACCTATTTTATACTTGCAAGTGTTGTATTAGTATTTATTGCTTTTATTGTAAGTAAAAAAGAATCTAAGTATGGAACAGACTCTTCTATTTTAATTAAAAAGGAAAAAGAATTAATAATTGCTTAAATAATGAATATGAAAATATATTTAATAGCAACTATTAGTTTGTTCTTCACAATAAGTTCTTGCACAGTAGAACCCAAAGACATCAACTACGGAAATGACCATTGTTACCATTGCGATATGACAGTTGTTGATAAGACACATGCAGCAGAGATGGTTACTAAAAAAGGAAAAGTTTATGTTTTTGATGCAATTGAATGTTTGGTAGCGAAACTAAACAAAGAAGAAAATGAACATTTAATGGAGTTTGTTTTAGTTGCAGATTATAGCAACCTGGGCAACTTAATAAATGCAAAAAATGCAACCTATTTAATTAGTGAAAAAATAAAAAGCCCAATGGGGGCTAATTTATCTGCATTTAGTTCTATAGAACGAGCAACTGATGCTATGAGCAAAAATGGTGGTAAACTATTTACTTGGGATGAGATAAAAGCACAACTTTAAAATTAAGATGAAGAATTTACTTTTGTTAGGTCTCTTTTTTATTACCATTAGCTTATTAGCCAAAACAATTACAGTTAGCCCTAAATTACCTATAAAAACCATTTCAAAAGCAATAACCTTATCTAACGATGGCGATACCATTATTGTACATCAAGGTATTTATAAAGAAACTCAAATTAACATCAATAAAAGTATTTATTTGTTAGGAAAGGATTACCCAATTCTCGATGCAGAAAATAAGTCTGAAAATATTTTCTTTGCCTCAGCTTCCAATTTTACTATTGCAGGGTTTAAGTTTAAAAACATTGGAGTAAGTTATACCAAAGAGATAGCAGCTATTTTTGTGTCAAACAGCACTAATTTTTTGTTAAAAGACAATGTATTTCAAAATGTATTCTATGGGTTTATCATACAAAGAGGAAAATACGGTGTAATTCAAAATAATACCATTACTGGTGATGCAGTTGATGAAGCTAGTGCAGGTAACGGTGTTCATGTGTGGAAAAGTTCAAACTTACGGATAGAAAAAAATAGCATTTCTGGTATGAGAGATGGGATTTATCTGGAGTTTATCACCCAAAGCCATATCTCTAAAAACACATGCAAAGACAATATTAGATATGGCTTACATTTTATGTTTTCTAATTTTAACGAATATGCTTACAACGAATTTAAAAACAATGGAGCTGGAGTTGCAGTAATGTTTTCTAAAGAAATTAAAATGCATCACAATACTTTTCATTACAATTGGGGTACAGCATCGTACGGCTTGCTACTAAAAGAGATAAACGATGCAGAAATAACCGATAATGTTTTTAAGGAAAACACCATAGGAATAAACATTGATGGTTGTAATAGGGTTAAGTACAGTAATAATACATTTAGCAAAAACGGATGGGCGTTGCGATTTACGGGTGGGTGCTATGCCAATAGTTTTGAGTACAACAATTTTATGAATAATACATTTGATTTGTCGTACAACAGTAAGGTTAATGATAATGTGTTTAATGCCAACTATTGGAGTGATTATGCCGGCTACGACCTCAATAAAAATGGTATTGGAGATGTGCCATACAGACCAGTTAAATTATTTTCTTACATCGTTAATAAAACTCCAGAAACATTAATACTTTTGAGAACTTTGTTTGTTGATTTAATCAACTTTTCTGAAAAAGTATCTCCTATATTTACACCTGATAATTTAGTTGATGAAACCCCATTAATGAAACCGATAATTTTTTAGATAAAAATGATAGCGATAAACCATTTACATAAGAAATTCGGGAAACTTAAGGTTTTAGACAATTTACAGCTAAACATTAATTCGGGTGGTATTTTTGCAGTACTAGGTCCAAATGGCTCGGGAAAAACAACACTAATAAAGTGTATTTTGGGTATGGTAATACCAGATAAAGGAGAAATAAAAATAGATGACGTTTCGGTATTAAAACAATGGGAATATAAAAACGAGATTAATTATTTACCACAAATAGCCAATTTTCCAACCAATATTACTGTAGCCGAATTAATTAAAATGATTAAAAATATTCGACAAAAACAAGCTAACGAGACTGCATTGATTAAGCTTTTTAAATTAGAATCGTATATAAATACCAAACTCGGGCATTTATCTGGAGGAACCAAACAAAAAGTAAACATTGTTTTAGCATTTATGTTCGATAGTCCACTTATTATACTAGATGAACCCACCACTGGTCTGGATCCTATTTCGTTAATCCACTTAAAAGAAATTATTTTAAACGAAAAAGAAAAAGGTAAAACAATATTAATTACCACTCACATTATGAGTATTGTTGAAGAGTTGGCTGATGAAATTGTTTTTCTGCTAGAAGGGAATATCTATTTTAAAGGAAAAATACCTGCACTTAAATCTCAAACCAATGAAGATAACTTAGAACACGCTATTGCAAAACTAATGACACCACAAAATGTTTAAGATTATAAAATATAGTTTGTACGACCTGTTACGCAGCAGATGGAGTTATGTCTATTTTATTTTCTATTTAGGATTGGGATCGGTATTGTTATTTTTAAATAATGACATTGATAAAGCCATCATTACATTAATGAACATTATTATTGTGTTAACACCTCTTATTGGAACTATTTTTGGGGTAATGTATTACTACAATTCCAAAGAATTTACCGAGTTATTACTTTCTCAGCCCATAAAAAGAAACAGAATATTTTTAGGTCAGTATTTTGGAGTTTCTATCTCTCTAACTTTAAGTTTGGTACTAGGCTTGGGAATACCTTTTGTAATATATGGATTGTTTATGTCGCCAGCTATTTTCGACTTTGTTCTATTATTAATAACTGGAGCATTTTTAAACTTTATTTTTGTAGCACTGGCTTTTAACATAGCTTTAAAAAACGAAAACAAGATAAAAGGGTTTGGTTATGCTATCTTAATGTGGTTATTTTTAGCCGTAATTTACGATGGACTTTTTCTTATTTTTTTAGTATATTTTAGCGAATATCCGTTAGATAATTTTTCGTTAATAGCAACCATGTTCAACCCGATAGATTTATCTCGGATACTCATTTTGCTAAAATTAGATATTTCTGCACTTTTGGGTTATACAGGAGCTATTTTTCAGCAATTTTTTGGAACGCAATTAGGTGTGTTATTATCATTTTTGGTGCTATTGCTTTGGGTGGTTCTACCTGTTTTTGGTATTGTTTATCAAGCAAATAAAAAAGATTTTTGATTACGAAATTATAACTTTATTGATAAAGAAATTTTCTTGATACTTTTGAAACATCATTTTTATGCCTATAAAATAGCCATAGTAGATAACGCAATTTTCATAAATTTTACTTGTCCCTTCATGATGAGTATCATTTTATTTGTCAGGAATAACTTGCTCTTTTGTATAAAATCATTTCAATGAATTGGATTGTTGTTAGTTTAGTTTTAATTGTATATCCTCTGTTTGGAGTAGTTTTTTGTCTGGTAAAAAATAAGTTAGCTAATCTCAAAGAGTTTAATGTAATTATTTTCGCTCCTGTACTTATTAGTTTCGTATTGGGTATTGGTCTTTTAGCTTTTGCACTAACAACTATGTAGTCTTTGCAAGAAAACGCCAAATACTGCGTTATTCTCGTTTTTGAAACAGTCATTTACAACAGTAAACTCCTTAATTTCAGAGACTTCAAAAGCCTTGTCTTTGACTTTTTCTTATCAAAGACTTTAAAAAAGGTAGTTTTCTTGCAGACACACTATGTAAGTATTACTATCCCTCCGCAAACGCAATTAAATGCCCATCTGTATCGGCAATATAACCGACTTTGTCGCCCCAATCTCTTTGTTGTAATGGACTAATCATTTTTGATCCCAACTGTATTCCTCTTTGGATGTAATCTTCAGCATTTTTTACTTTTAAATATAACTCGCACCGTGGTATTCCATTAACTGTGTTGGGATGAGGTATGCTATTTCCCAAAATTTTAGCAATTCCATTTTCGGGCATCAAGCCTAATTTAGTTGTTTCTGAAAGTTGAAACTCCGTCATGCCCGGCACATGTAATGATGGTTTTATATTTAATAATTCCTCATAGAAATGTTTACTTTTTTCTTGGTCGGAAACATAAAGGATAAATTCTATTTGCATTTTATAAATTTTAATTACTTCACCAACACCCTAATTCCTTCCGAATGAGAAGTAAACTCGGGAGCGTACATACATTGTATGCTAGTTATTCCATTAGAAAAATCTCCGCTCATATTTACTCTCAAAGGATATTCAAACACGTAAGTCCCTTTCGGTAAATAATCAAAAAAGAAGTTGGTAGCAGCATCTTTAGTACTTTCATAATAACCCAACCCATCTTGATAACGATAGCCGGAAAAAACATTAATAGGCTCAAAACCTGCAGCACGCATGTCTTTCATGTGCACGTATTCCATATTTCTGTCCACACGCAACTCTATTCGCACTTTAATTTTATCTCCAGGTTTTAATATAGTACCTTCTTTAATCAATTCAATTACAGGTCCTGATTCAGTGTTACGTTGTACAAATAGTTTTTTACTTAGTTTTAATGGCGTTTCGTGTGTGGTAATTTTGTCTAATTGTTCAAAATATTGCCAATACATGGCTCCCCAAGCTACACCTTCATCTTTTTTGGTAACGGTAATGTTGCCCATTTCGGGTTTAATTTCCGTTTTGCTCCACGAAGTTTTAAAGTAGCCCGTTCCAGCTTCTACTTTCACATCATCCATTTTTTTAGGATCTATAAGCGTGTTACCTACTTTTATTTCCACCAATTCATCACTTGCCAACAAATCTGTTCCTCTTAGCAATAAAGCGTAACAAGCTTCAGTAGTAGCTTTGGTAGTTCGCCAATCTTGCGTTTGTTTTTGTTTTAACAACCAAATTTTCATAGCTTCAACACTTTGGGCATCGTTAGTTACTTCATCAAAAGCTTCAATCAATAATGCCTGAACTTCAATTGGAGCCTGATACCAATAATAACCACTAATGTTATCTTTCCAATACATGCCCAACTCATCGTGCAAAATGGCATTTTCTTTTAATGATGCAATAATTTTTTGCTCGGTGTGGATGCCTGTTTTCGGCTGACCATTTCTGTGTAAAGCCAATGCTATCATTCCTTGCATATAACGACTTTTAGTTAACCAAAAATCATTCGCTTGTTTCAGGTAATAATTATACGCTTCTTTATTGCGAGAGCTGATTTCTACATCAGATAAGAAATAACTTCTAGCATACAAATACTGAATAATTTCGTAATTCAAATGGTCTTTTGTCATGTCCACATTGTGTTTTTTCAGCCATTCATAATCTTCTCTAACACGGTTATCTAAATACAACACCGCTTTTTTAACCATGTTCCAAGTTTTATAATCTTCACGAATATTTTTTACCCCTAAATGGTCTAAATGTCCCATTCCTGTTACAATATGTTGTGTGATGTATCTGCTTTCGGGCATTCCTTTAAACCAAGTCCAACCACCATTAGAAACTTGCAATTGTTGCAATTTCATTTCTGCTCTACCCAACTCATTACTCATTCTGTTTAAATCGAATAACAAGCCTACACGTTTTTTACGTTCTCCTTCATTTTGAGCGTTTAATACCCAAGGTGTTTCTTCCAACAACAAGGCTTTTAGCTCCTGATTTTTCTCCAAATTAGATAAAAATGCTTCGGGAGTACTATTTTTCCAGCTTTCAAATACATTTTTAATTTTAGGATTAGAGTTCGCAATGTGTGTAGCAATAGAATTAGCATAGAAACGACTAAACGTTTGCTCGGCACATTCATAAGGATATTCCATTAAGTAAGGCAATGCTTGTATGGCATACCAAGCCGGATTAGAAGTAAATTCTAAGGTTAAACGATGATTTTTCATGGTGCTTGAAGAACCAGAAGCCAACAATTTATTGAATTTAAAATTGGTCGTTCCTTTTCCTCTAACTGGCAGTGGAAGTGATTCGGTTACTAACATTCGGTTAGTTAACACTGGAATAGCCATTTCTTCGCCATCGGTAAAGTTGCCTGATTTTGCGATTACTTTGTAAGTGATGGCTCCAAAACCTTCCGGGATAGCAATTTGCCAACTTACAGATGTACTTTTTCCTTTTTTAGTGGAGAAAGCTTGAGTGTCTTTTCCCGATAACAGTTTTTCTGAAATTGGTTTCATAGTAAGTGCATCATAGAAAAAGATTTTAGCTTCTCCCTCAAGGTCTTTTTCAGATAAGTTGGTGATTTTTGTGCTAAAGGTCATTTTATCATTTTCTCTGAAAAAACGAGGAGCATTTGGATAAACCATCAGGTCTTTTTGCGTAACCGTTTCTTCGTAAATCATGCCTGTTTTCAAATCTTTGGTGTGAGCCAAGCCCATAAATTTCCATCTGGTAAGTGCTTCAGGAATGGTAAATTTGATGATGATTTCACCTTTGTCATTGGTTTCCAAATGAGGATAGAAAAAAGCAGTTTCATTAAAGTTGCTTCTAGCTTTTACCTCATCCAAGCCACCAGAATTGTCTTGTTTTTGCTCCGCCAATTTTTCACCACCTGCCAATGTTTGTGAAACAGTTGTTTCATCCATATTTTTATCTTCATCATCTTTACTTGATCTGTTGGGTGATTGAGACCTTTCTTTTTTGGACATTACTTTGCCTTTTGGTGAATTTTCACTTACTGCAAAGTCATCTGAAATTGCTTCTTCCTCCAACATATCTCCTGTTGTGGGAACTCCAGGCATATTTCTCGAGTAATATGCATAATTGTATCGATAATAATTAAACCCAAACCAATTGAGTTGGTCGTAATAAATGGCTTTTTGATTATACAAATACGGATTCCAATCTTTGGCTAACAGTTGAGCATTTTTATCGCTAAAACCATTGTTATTTTGCCAATATCGCTGACTGTAATCATAATGATGCACATTTAACCCCCAGTAATTCGGGCGAAAAGCATCCAAGGAAGCATCGTATAAGGCAGCAACCATTTCGGCAGCTACTTTTTCTCCTTTTTTACCTTTAATTTTCAGTTTCCACTCTTCTTTTTGTCCGGGCAGTAATTTATTTCTGAATGTTTCAAATTCAATATCCAGTTGTTTGTTGGTGTGCGGAACATTAACTGTACTTGTAAAATTAAAGTGTCGGTTATGTTTTACCATCATAAAATGCACATGGAAATTTCCTCTGTACTTTTCTAAAATAGGGATACTTATTTTTTGCTGAGCAACACTTAGTTGAATGCGTTTTTGCTCAACAATTTTTCCTTTATGTTCTATTTCGTATAAGATTTCTACATTTTTGGCAGCTGTAGCTATTAAAAATGTTGCATTTTCGCCTGGCTCGCCATTAATTTTCAGCGGAGTAAACCAAGCAATATCATTAGTTGAAGGATTTTGTTCTTGTTCTCCAAAAACATTAAAATACTTGATTTCTTTCACTTCCTGCCCAAATTTATCTTTGGTGACGGCTTCCATTACATACCATCCCGAACTCCATTCTGGCAGTTTAAACAGACGAAGTGATTTTTTGTTAGCGGTGTTAAAATCATGGTCGTAAACTTTAGTGTTTTTTTCCCATTTGTAAACATTGTTTTCCTCCTCAAATTCATCCATCGGAAAATGTTTTTCAAATTCATTTTTGCTCATTAAATGCACGTCTCCTTTGCTCCAATAGCGTTTTTTATAAATTTTTGAAGGCATTTTCAACGACCAAATTTTTACATTTCCTGTCGCAGCTTCAAATTCTCCATTAAGATTGGTAGTCGTAAAACTAATGGTGTCCACATCATTTTTATTGATTTTATCACTAATATCAATATTGATATTGAGAGCTTTATAACCCACTCTCACGTAAGTGGTAGAACTATGCGTTTCGCCATTAATATCCGTAACATCGGCATAAACCGTGTAGGAGTAGGTGGGAGAATATTTTTTATTGACTGATTTATCTGCTTTGGCAATAAAATCAACCTTAAACTCACCATTATCATCGGTAGTGGTGGTGCCGTTGGTAATTTCCATTTCGGCAGATTGAGGCCAATATCCCCAACGGTAATAACACCAATAAGGGAAAGAAGCATTTCTTACCACACGATAACTTACGGTAGCTTCATCTAACGCAGCACCTGAATAGGTTTTGGCATTGCCGACAACATTCACATTTTCTTCTAATTTGTAAGTACCTTTTATCGGTTCAAACTTTACCTCAAATTTTGGTCGTTTATATTCTTCTACCGAAATGTATTTCGAACCGTAGCTGTCGGAAATATACATTTGTCCGTTTAGCCCGTTGTTGGGAGCAACAAAAGAACCACTAAAAGTTCCGTATTCGTTGGTAGTTAATTTTAAATCAGCCACTTTCTGATTATTCACATCATAAAAAGTAACCGTTGACTTAAAATTAGTTTTGATTTTATTGTTTTTGTTGGCATCAGTTTCCAACACAATTCCTTTAAAATAAACTGTCTGCCCCGGACGATAAATGGCTCTATCAGTAAAAAATATAGTGCTAGTTTGGGTTTTATTATCCTCATAATAATTATATTGATAATAGCTGTCTTCGGTATTTAATCGGTCATCACCTTTAGAAAAATCGACATAAAAATTACGGTACTCTTTACTGCTGCCTACACTAAAAAATCCGTTGGCATCAGTAGTCTTGGTGGTTAAGGTTTTCCATTCATAATTACGGAAAGTGTAGTTGTATTTTTGGTAATACAATTTTGCCGAAACACCTTGTAAGGGTTTCCCTGTGTTTCTATCCATCACAAAAAATTCCATGAATTCGTTGGTGTTTCTTCTAGTCAAGTAACTGATATTGCTTACCCAAAATGGCGAAATAGCAACGGCTTCTTTATCAAAATGAAAAGCATTGGTGGTAGAAGTCAACAATACATAAAAACCTTTTTCTAAGGCGTCTATTTTTATTTCTCCCGAGTGTTCTCTGTAATCGCCATCATTTACCAGTGTGGTTTTCCATTCTTTAATCAGCTTAGAAGCTAGTAGTTTTTCCAGTCTTTTGTCGCTATCATTATTCTCGTTCCATTTTTTTAAATCGTCATAATCTACTTTTACTAATTTATGAAAAACAGTATCTAAGTTTTTGTAGGAAATCAATGCTTTTAGCGGCTCGTTAGGAATATTAGCCGTTTCAGTTTTTACGTTTAGGGATTTTTTGTTCAATTCATTCTCCAATTGTTTACATAAATCTGCTCCGTAAGTGTTGGGGTATTTTTTAATAGCATTTTTGCACATGTTCATGGCAGTTTGTAAATCCCATTTGTATTTTTCGGGTTCGTTAGGGTTAAAAGCATTTCCACGAGCCTGATACACTTTTGCCATTTCATAAACTACTTCAGCTGTAGAAGTATCTTCAGGAAAACGTAAGTATAGTTTTGTTAATGCTTCATAATAAAGCGTATCGGCATTATCGAAAGCAGCATTGCTTTTCACAAACTTTAATCGTTTCAATTCTACATCAATCAATGCACTTGGATTAGTATCGTTAATATGAATATTGGTCAAATTTTGCAGCGTTTGTAAAGCATAATATTTTAATGAAAGCGAATCTTTTGATGAAATTTTTAATTTAGAAAAAGTAGGAAAAGGTAAGATGTAAGAAGAATCATCTAAGGCAAATTCATATACCGGTTTGGTAATGTTGGGTTCTTCGTTCATAAAGAAATCGATGGCTCGGTGAGCTAAAAAATCATACAAGGTAGGACGGTATTTTCTACCGTTTTTATGAATAATAATTTCATCAAAAGTTTCTATGGGTGTTCTTTTTAGGCTATCGATGTTTTTAATGGAAAGTTGATAATGTTTAATGGTTTCTGTGGTAATTTTTTTCAAATCCCAAGTAGCAATATCGTTGTTTTCAAAATTAGTAGTAGCCGAGCGGTTATAGAATTTCCAGCGGTTATTTTGGTAATACATCCAATACAATTCGCCAATAATAGAATGAAGCATTGGGCTTAAAGGGTATTCAGCAACTTTAGCAACACTATCTAATTCGTTGAGGGTATTTACAAAGGCATTTTCTTCTACATAACTTTGTAATTTAGCTTTTACGATAAGTGTTTTAATAATTTGCTCATGATTATTTTCAGCAGCCGCTTTTTTAGCAATGTTTTCTACTTCGGTAAGAGCAGATTTGGTTAAGCCGTTTTGTTCTAAGGAATCTACTTTTTTCCATTCGGCTTTATATACATCGCCTTTGGCATAAACCAACACAGGCTGACGCGTATTCTCGTCATCAGACACACTATTGGGAGAAGAACATTTTATTAATAAACTACTTAAGAAAACTACTATTAAAATGTAGCCGAATTTGAATGTTAATTGTTGCATAAGTTTTAGGTTTTACGAGATAGATGCAATGAATTATAAAATTGCATAAAAATCAGGAAAGAAAGTAGGATTTAAAACTAAAACTTATGTTTTCAGGAATTTAAAAATCACTATACCTATTGGTAATGGCTGTTTTTAAACCAATAAAAAACATGTTGGAAGAAAGGTCAGCATAATTATTCGTGAACGTTCTATTGGTTACTCCGGCTTGTAGCATCATGTTCGATTTCGGATTTAACACGTAAGAGATTTTTACGGTATTGTTCAAGATGTTGGTTTTTAATCCGTTGAGTGTGTAGTATCCGTAGTCGTCTTCACGGTTATTGTAAGGTTGGTAAACATCCTGACCTAAAGAAAATCCGTTGGTGTCTAAACCTACTTTTGCCAATGTGCTGTGCAGTTCAAAAATCCAACGTTTTTTGGCATAAAAAGCTGAGGCAGTTATTTCTTTAAAATTTGCTCCTAAGGGATGAGCTAATGGAGCATTAAAATGCGCATAATTTTGAAGTGTGCTTACATTGGTGCTTCTATAAAAATAACTGTAAGTAAACGGTCTTACTTCGTTGTATTCTAATTGCAAACGCAATCTTTTAATGTTGAGTGGTTCTATAAATTTTAAGCCGGCTTGAACTCCGTATTTGTTTGCCCACCAACCGTTTCCTGCTTTTAATTCATCTAACAAAAATTCATCAAATAATAATTGTCCGTAAAAGATGTATTTTTTTAAGATACGCATTTTTATGCTTCCACCCATTAGTGCATTATCAGATGAACCCAAAGCATATTCAGTAGAACGTAAAAAGATAATAGGATTTAAGTAAGACAAATCATAACCTCTGTAAAATTCTTTTTCTTGAGATTGAAAAACAATGCTTTCAAAAAAGCCTACATTCAACCATTTGGTAACATTCATACTTAAGTAGTGGGTAGTAGCAAACTTTTGCATGTAATTGCTGTAAATTCCGTCAGTAAAACGAATATCTTGATGATTGGAATACAACGCCATGTATTTAATCTTCCAAATGTTGGCAGTAGCTTTTAAATAAGGATAGCTATTAGCAACATCCGACAATAAAAGAGAACGATAACCATCACCAATAAAATGTTTTCCGTAACCTGCCTGTATGGTAAAAACATCATTAGGAGTAAAGGTTAAATTTCCTTGAGAAAAAATGGCAGCATCATTTTTTGTATAACCATATCCCGGACTAATATTTTTACTTTGAACCATTGCATCAATATGGCTCGGGTAGGTGGAATAATCGTAAAGAAAAGCAAATTCGGTACTCCATTTTTCTCCTAAAGCAGCTTGTAGTTGAATTCCAACACTAGTTTCCAATAAATTTTCACTGTAATTGTCAGCTTTTTCTAAGGTACTTATGGCATTTATAATAGGGTTTACAGCAAGATAAAAATTACCTCTTTTTTCGATTAAATGTCGGTTGAATAGTTGATTGACTAACCCTTTTGAAGTGCTTAATTGCAATTGAGAAATGGTAGTATCGTAAGGAATAATTCTGTCAACTTCTTTTTTGTTGTAAGGTTTTATTGCCGCATGAAAATCGACAGCTGTATCTAAATGATTTTGATACAGGTATTCAAAAGTTCGTTCATTATTAACATTAAAATTTTGTGCTATTGCAGATTGAAAAGCACTTAAAAACAAGAATA